>Ga0070668_100000102_pt1 | contig 52697 bp, 37 predicted proteins | sample KBSS43metaG_FD_64661 | JGI IMG/M metagenome (GOLD analysis project Ga0070668, IMG submission 64661) | Switchgrass rhizosphere microbial communities from Kellogg Biological Station, Michigan, USA - KBS S4-3 metaG | ecosystem: Host-associated > Plants > Roots > Rhizosphere > Soil ...
CTGCACCAGCATCGCGAGCACGTCGTCGCGCTCGGCCAGGCGGGGGTCGTTGCGGGCGGTGGCGATCAGCCGGTCCACGATCGCGTCGTACCGTGCCCGGTAGCGCCAGAACAAGCCCCACGGCCCGTACCGCCGGCGCGGCACCGGGAGGACGGCCAGGATCGAGCCGAGGCGAACCATCGGCGGCAGCATCCGGCGCAGCTCGTCGAGCTCGGCGCCGGCCGCGCCGAAGACCGCGCGCAGGATCGCGTTGAGCGTGATTCGCATCATCGAGGGCATCACCGGGAACTCGCGGTCCTCCGGCCAGGTGCGCATCTCGCGCTCCGCCTCTTCCTCGATGAGGCTTTCGTACGCCCGCAGCCGGCGCCCGTGGAACGGCGGGGTGAGCAGTTTTCGCTGCTGCCGGTGCTCCTCGCCGCGGATGGCGAAGAACGACCCGGCACCGAGCACCGAGCCGAGGTTGATGTCGACGTTGTCCACCTCGTCGGTGGTGGCCAGGAACAGCGCCTTGACCTCGGCCGGGTCGGCGAGCATGACCACCGGCCCGAGGTTGAGCGTCTGCACGGTGAACGCCGTCCCGTACCGGTCGCGCAGCCGGTGCATGCTGCCGCCCCGGTCGACCAGGAAACGCAGCGCCTGCCCGAGCCGCGAGGTGGCCGGCCCGTCCGGAAGCACGATCGTCGTCGTCACCTGAACACCTCCGGGGGGGTGGTACGTCCGCGTACCAGGCCGACGGTACGCGCACGTACCGGGCTCGCACAAGTACGTTGTGACATGTGACGACGATCGACCTGCCCGCTGACCAGCAGCGCCGCCGCCTGCTCGACGGGATGGCCGACGCGATCCGCCGCACCGGGTATGCGGACACCACGGTCGCCGACGTCGTCCGCGCCGCTCGCACCTCCCGGCGCACGTTCTACGCGCACTTCGCCGACCGGCAGGAGTGCCTGATCGCGCTGCTGCGCGAGGTCAACGAACGGACGATCGAACGGATCCGGGTCGCGGTCGACCCGTACGCGCCCTGGGACGCGCAGATCCGTCAGGCGATCACCGCGTGGATCGGGGCGGTGCAGACCGACCCGCCCATGACGTTGAGCTGGATCCGCGACGTGCCGGCCCTCGGCGCCCGGGCGCGGCGGCTGCAGCGCGAGACGATGGAGGCGTTCATCACGCTGATCCAGACGCTCACCGACACGGCGGAGCTGCGCGCCGCGGGCGTGCGGCCACCGTCGCACCAGGCCGCGACCGTGTTGCTCGGCGGCCTGCGTGAGCTGATCGCGACCACCGTGGAGGACGGCGGCGACGTGGACGACGTCACCGAGGCCGCGATCGACGCCACGATGCGGATGCTCGGCCCCCGCTCCTGACCCCGCGCGCGTTCACACGGCCGAGCCTCCGGTCGTCCGGCCGTGGTCGCGGTCGAGGGCGGCAAGGTGGGCGCGAATGGCCGCGGCGGTGGTCTCCTCGTCGTCGGTGCGCCCGATGTCGAGTGCGGTGAGGATGTCGAGGGCGAGCCGCCAGTGGTCGCGGGCCGGCTCGTGGCTACCGAGCGCGCGCAGGGCGTGTGCGAGCGCGTCGTGCGCGCGGGCCTGGTCGACGGGCTGGCCGAGTTCGTCGGCCAGCGCGAGCGCGCGGTCGTGGTGGGCGATGGCCGCGTCCGGGTCACCGGTGGCGTGCCGCAGCCGCCCGAGGCCGTGCCAGGCCTCGAACTCGAAGTTGGGGTCGGCGGTCACCCGGGCCAGGTCGAGAAGTTCGTGGTAGAGAGCGCCGGCCTGCTCGTACCGGCCCTGCAGCCGATGGATCGTGCTGAGGTTGGTCAGCGCCTGCAGCTCGCCGACCCGGTGTCCCGCGGCCCGGGCGAGCCGGAACGCCTGCTGGAAGCAGTCGGTGGCCTGCTCGTACCGGCCCTGCAACCGGTGGATGTCGCCGAGGCCGTTCAACGCGTTCAGTTTCCCCCGGCGGTGGCCGGCGGCCCGGGCGATCCGGAGGGCTTGCTGGTAGCAGTCGCCGGCTTGGCGGTAGCGGCCGCGCATCCACTGGATGTGGCCGAGCCCGGTCAGCGCGTCGAGCTCGCCGGCCGGGTCACCGGCGGCCCGGGCGAGCCGCAGCGCCTGCCGGAAGCAGTCGGTGGCCGGCTCGTACCGGCCCTGCATCCACTGGACGCTGCCGAGGCCGTTCAACGCGTCGAGCTCGCCGACCCGGTCGCCGGTGGACTCGGCGATCCGCAGGGCTTGCCGGTAGCAGTCGACGGCCTGGTCGTACCGGCTCTGCAAGCGGTGGATGTCGCCGAGGTGGGTCAGCGCGTTCATCTCGGCCTTGCGGTGGCCGGTGGCGCGGGCGGCGGCCAGGGCTTCGCGATGGAGAGTGCCGGCTTCGCGGTAGCGACCGCGGCTGCGCAGGTGCCGCTGCAGGATCGTGGACAGGTGCACGAGATGCTCGGTGCCGCGGCCCGCGACGGCCATCAGGTTCGGCAGTTCCGCGTCGAGCCAGCGGAGCGCGGCCGCCGGATCCGGCAGGTCCGGGCCGGGGTTACGGGCGGGCGGCAGCCGCGGGCGGCGGTCCCGCTCGTCGGGATACGCCACGTCGGCGGCGACCGCGGCGGTGTGCCGGTAGTGGTCGAGCAGCCCGGTCACCGCCGCCTGCTCGTCGCCGGTGGCGAGGTGCGCCGCGTGGGCGCGGATGAGGTCGTGGAAGCGGAACCGGCCCGCGACGGGTTCCTGCAGCAGGTGATTGTCGAGAAGTTCGTCGAGCCGCCGCCCCGCCTGCTGGACGGTGCAGTCCAGCAGCGCCGCGGTGGCGTACGGGTCGATCTCGGGGCCGGGATGCGCGCCGAGCAGGCGGTAGGCGCGCCGCTGCTCCGGGCGCAGGTGTTGATAGGACAGGTCGAGCGCGGCGGTGACGCTGCGCTGTCCGGCGGTCAGCTCGCCCAGCCGGCGCTGCTGGTCCCGGAGCCGTTCGACCAGATGGGACACCTCCCAGGTGGGGTGCGATCGCAGGCGGGCGCCCGCGATCCGGATCGCCAGCGGCAACCGGCCGCACAGCTCGACCAGCTCGGCCAGCACATCGGACGGTGGGTCGCCGAGCCGGTCGCCGCCGGCGGAATGGACGAACAGCGCGATCGCGTCGACCGCCGGCAGCGTCTCGAGCGACAGCGTCCGCGTGCAGTCCAGCCCGGCGAGCCGGCGACGGCTGGTGACCAGTACGAGGCATCCGGGCGCACCGGGCAGCAGCGGCGCCACCTGGGCCTCGGCGGCGGCGTTGTCGAGCAGGATCAGTGCCCGCCGGCCGGCGAGCCGGGTCCGGTACAGCGCGGCCCGCTCCTCCACCCCGTCCGGGATCTGCTCCCCGGGCACGCCGAGGCTGTGCAGCAGGTATTCGAGCGCCTCGGCCGGTTCCCGGGGCGCCATCCCGGGCGTGTGACCGCGCAGGTCGACGAACAGCTGCCCGTCCGGGTACCGGTCGGCCACCCGGTGCGCCGCGGAGACCGCCACGGCGGTCTTGCCGATCCCGGCCGTCCCGTCGATGGCGCTGATGACCACCGCCGACGGGTCGGGCAGGTGTTCCAGCGTGGCCAGCTCGGCGGTCCGGCCGGTGAACATCTGCGGCGGCCCCGGCAGCTGCCGAGGCACCGGTGCCGCGTCCGGCGGGAGGGCGGGCGGCCCGGCGGTGTCGCCCCGCAGGATCGTCTGGTGCAGCTGCTGGAGGGCCGGGCCGGGGTCGGTCCCGAGCTCGTCGACCAGCCGTTGCCGGGTGCCGGCGTAGACGTCCAGCGCCTCGGCGGCCCGGCCGGCCGCGTACAGGCCCTCCATGAGCATCGCCGCCACCGGCTCGACCAAGGGGTGGTCGATGAGCACGTCGTGCAGCCGGCTGATGACCACGCTGTGGTTGCCGAGCCGCAACTCCACCCGGGCCCAGGCGACCACCGCGTCCAGCCACTGCCGGCGCCAGCCCTCGCGAAGCCGCTCGACCCACGCCCCGGACAGATCCGCCAGGGGAGTGCCCCGCCAGAGGCTCAGCGCCTCGCCCAGCAGCGACGCACGCCGGTCGTCCGCGGACTCGGCGGCGCGGGCCTGGTCGACCAGGCGGTGGAAGCGATGCAGGTCGACCTGATCGCGATCGATGTCGAGCACGTATCCGCCGGCGCGGCGATCCAGCCGCGGACCGCCGTCGTCCGGGTCGGCGACGCGGGCCAGCAGCCGGCGGACTCGCATGATGTGCGCGTACAGGGCGTTGCGCGCCGCGGCCGGCGGCGCCTCGTCCCACACCCGGTCGACCAGCGTGTCCACCGGCACGGGCCGGCCGGCGTCCACCACCAGTGCCGCGAGGACAGCCCGTTGTTTCGGCGGTCCGAGCTCCTGCGGCTGGTCGGCCGCCCGCAGCTCCACCGCGCCGAGAACTCGAATATCCGCCATGCCTTCCCCGTGACTGCGTCGGCGACGAGGTCGATCCGTACGTTAGCTCGTACCCTCTCGCCCGATAAGAAGTCCGTAAGGTTGCCGACCACATCCGATCGGCAGGGTCGAAGCCATCGAGCCCATAGCCCGAACGATTGGAGTGGTAAATATGAGTACGAATAGCATCAAAGGAGGACGAAATCTGCTGAAGTTGATGGTGGTGCCTGCCGCCTTCTTCTCCCTGCTCTCCGTCGCGGCGGCGCCGGCGGCCGCGCAACCGGCCGCGCCGGACCGGGCGGCGACCACGGTCACCGTCGCCGCCACCCCGCACGTGCGGGCCAGAAACCACGGGCACGTGACCCACCGGGATTTCGCGCTGAACAGCCTGGGTGCCCGGCGGGCGCGGTCGTTCGTGCACGACCGGCGGCAGTGCGGCGACTCGTTCTGCACGATCCAGCGCCTGAGCGACAGGTATCGTGCGTACCGGATGTCCGGGTGTGACTTCTTCGATCTGTACAACTTCCGTGGACGCTTCGACGCCCACAACCACGGATCGTTGACCGTGACCTTCCTCGACCCGGTGGATCGCGTGATCGGCCGCTACGCGGGCGGTCGGCACACCCCGGTCCGGTGGGGCCCCGTCTACGCGGTGCGCACCTGTAATCGGTGAGACAGCGGGTGTCCGGGCTGTTCCCGCAGCCCGGACACGCTTCTCGTCCGCCGGGCGGTCCGGCCCGGCATCGTTATGCTGGGGGGAGCGCCGGTCACGACCGGCTGCGGCGATACGGCGGTGAGACGCGATGCGGGTCTTGATCGTGACGGCGGGTTCACGCGGTGATGTCGCGCCGTTCACGGGCCTCGGTCAGCGGTTGCGGCAAGCAGGCCACCAGGTCGCGCTGGCCGCACACGACCGGTTCGCCGATCTCGTACGCGAGTGCGGGCTGGAGTATCGGGCCCTTCCCGGCGATCCGGTCGAGCTCGTCCGGGCGCGCACGGCAGCCCCCTCGCCGGAGGCCGCGCGATCCGTCTTCGCCGCGTTCCTCGACCAGCTGGGCGATGGCGTGCTGGCCGCCGCGGCCGCCGGCACCGACATTCTGCTCACCGCGTTCGGCCCGGCCCCGCTGGGCCGGCTCGTCGCCGACGGCCTCGGCATCCCGAGCGTCGGCGTCTATCTCGCCCCCGGGGTCCCGACCCGGGAGTTTCCGCCGCCCGGCTGGCCCGCGACCGGGCAACTCCCGCCCGCCGAGAACATCGCCGCCGGCCGCGAGGTGCTCGCCCGGACCGGCGCCCTCTACGCCGACGTTCTGCGCCGGCTGCGCACCCGGCTCGGTCTGCCCGCCGCCACGGCGCAGGCGACGAGCCCGCCGGACGACTGGCCGATCTGCCACGGCTTCAGCCCGGCCGTGGTCCCCCGGCCCGCCGACTGGCCGGCGACGGTGCACGTGACCGGATACTGGTGGCCGGCCAGGCCGCCGGGCTGGCGGCCCCCGGATCCGCTGGTCGACTTCCTGGAGTCCGGGCCCCCTCCGGTGTTCGTCGGGTTCGGCAGCATGACCCCTTCCCACGAGCGTCTCCAGGAGGTCGTCGCGGTCGCCGTCAAACGCGCCGGGGTGCGCGCCGTCGTCCAGTCCGGCTGGGCCGAACTCGAACCCGCCGGTGACGACATCCTGCTCGTCGGCGACCTGCCGCACGACTGGCTGTTTCCCCGTACGGCGGCCGTGGTCCACCACGCCGGGGCGGGCACCACCGGGGCCGGGCTGCGCGCGGGAGTGCCGGCGGTCCCGGTGCCCGTCCTGGTCGACCAGCCCTTCTGGGCGGAGCGGCTGCACCGTCTCGGCGTTGCGCCGGACCCGCTGCCGTTGTCCGAGCTGACCGCCGACACCCTGACCGGCGCGCTGCGGTCCTGCCTCGACCGGCCGGCCTATCGCGACCGCGCCACCGAGGTCGCGCGCCGGATCAACGCCGACGACGGACCCGCTGCGGTGCTCTCGCTCCTCACCCGGCTCACGGGCGAACGGAGCCACGCCCGGGAGTAGGCGGTTCCGGCCGACATGTTCACCCCGGTGCCCGGAGCCGTCCGGGTGTTCTGGCTCCGGCCCACCGACGTCCCACCCTGTCCTGACACCGTGATCCACGGCCGCGGCCGGTCCGGCGCCACCGGCACGGCGACCCGGATCATCGGCTGGGGCCAAACCTGCCCGACCTCAGGGTGCGGCGGCCTGCCGGCGGTCGCGAACGAGCTCGACACGTCGATCCTGCCGGACAACCGATGCGGCGGCATCAACGGACCCGGCGAGATCTGCACCGACAACCCGGGCGGCAGCGCCGGCGCCTGCTACGGCGACTCGGGCGGCCCACAGGTACGCCAGATCGGCGGCCGGTGGAACGCCATCGGCGCCACCAGCCGCGGCCCCGGCGTCTGCGGAACCACCCCGTACGTCTACGGCGACCTCACCTACATCCGATCCTGGATCAACAGCACCGTCGGCGGTCTCCCGGGCTAGAACGCCGCGCGGATGGCGTGTTTCCCCTGGTCATCGTTATCGTGGGTGGATGGGCGGTCAGGGCGGGGCGTGGACGGCCGCGCGCGAGTTCGACCGGCTGCGACGCGAGGTGCTGGCCGAGGTCCGGCGAACGAGTCGCGGCAACGACGTGCGCCAGGTGGCGCGGCAACTCGATCGAGGGTTCGCGGCCGCTGGGATCCCGCAGCCGTCCGAGACGGTGCGGACATTCGCCGCCGGGATCGTGTCCGGCCGGTGGCCGGGACTGCCGTTGGTCGGCCAGCTGTTGCATTTTGCGGTCCACCGCAAGCTTCCGCCCGGTCAGCGCAGCGAGCGCCGGAGACTGCCCAACGGCCGGTGGGTTCCGGTGACGGTTGCGGACACGGTGATCGCCCGGGCGGCGTTGTCCCGCTCGCTGCGGGTCCAACGTTGGGCCGTCGAACACTGGGCCGGTTCCGGGCCGCCGCCGTTCACCCTGGTGGCGGCCCGCCTGATCGTCATGCCACCGCTGGACGGCGGCGACGAGCAGGTTGCCGTGCTGCTGGGCGGCTCGTTCGCCGGGATCGTGCCGGCCGAGTCAGGTCCGGACCTGCTTGCCGCTGTCGCCGAGGCAGAGGCCGGCGACGAACGCCTCATGGCCGACGCGCGGGTTGGGCAGTCCTCGGACGGCTACACGCTCGAAGTGGCGATTCCCTGACGTGGACGGTCACCCGACGCTGCTGAGCCGATGGTCCTCCGCGCCGACGGCGAGGTCGAGCCGGACGTCCGCGACGCCGGGCGCGCTCAGCGTCACGACCGTCGCGGGGCCGGGGCGCACGTAGACGACCGCTCGGGCGTCCTGGGTGTGGCGGAACGGCTCGAAGTACGGCGTCGGGTCGCCGAGGTCACCGTTGTCCAGGCCGAGGAGGTCGCCGCCGGACACCGCCACCGAGACGGGCCGGTTGTCGGCGGCGAGGTTCCCGTGCTCGTCGCGCAGGGCGACCTCGATCTGGATCACGTCGTCGGTGGCGAGCCCGGCCGCGGCGGCGAGCGCCGCGACGTCCGGCGGGAGGCTCCACACCTGGGCGTCGAGCCGCGCGGCCGCGCCGCGCGGGCCGAGCGCGTCATGCACGACCACATCGCCCGTGCGCCCGACGACGGCCAGCGGCGCCGCCCGGTACGGTACGACCGCCCGCCACCACCCGGCCTCGTCGTCGAAGGTCAGCGGGATCTGCTCGGCGCCGCAGGTCAGGGTCAGTTCGTCGGTGTTGCCGAAGCAGATCACCTCGACCTCCTGCCCGGGCTCGTGATCCCACGTCCGCGAGACCGGGTGGGTCCAGAGCTCCTTGGCTTCGGCGGTGTGCGGGCGCGTGACAAGGTAGGCCGTCGGCTCGTCGGACCACCAGGACCGACGCAGGTGGTAGGTCGGCTTCTCGAAGCCGGCGGTGGTGAGCAGGCCCGCCGGTGAGCCGTGGACGGGCCAGCCGTGCGCCTCGCCGAGGTAGTCGATCCCGGTCCAGAGGAACTGGCCCGCGACGTAGTCCTTCTCCACCACGTGCCGCCACGCCTCGTAGGAGTGTGAGTTCTCGGAGCCGATGAACGGCTGGTCCGGGAAGCGGGCGTGGTCCGATTCGTACCGGTGTTCCTTGTAGTTGTAGCCGATCAGGTCGAGGCGGTCGAGGAGCCCGGTCAGGCTCGACAACTCGGGGAACGCGGCGGCGAGCGTCACGGGCCGGGTGGGATCCGCGGCCCGGGTCAGGTCGATGAGGCGGCCCGCGATCGTGGTCAGGCGGCGCACGTCGGGCCGGGCCGGGTCGTAGATCCGTTCGGCCGCGGGCTTGGACGCGTCGTTGTTGCCGGTCATCTCCGCGAACAGCGGGCTGGCGTACGGGTCGTTGGGGTAGTCGACCTCGTTGCCGATGCTCCACGCGATGACCGACGGGTGGTGCCGGTGGGCCTCGACCATCGCGGTGAGGTCGGCGGCGTGCCAGGTGGGGAACTCCTTCGCGGGGCCCTCGTGCCGCGGCGGGTAGACGTTGTGCCCCTGCCACCATTTGTTCTTCGGGTTCTCCCACTCGTCGAACGCCTCGTCGATGACGTAGAAGCCGAGGGCGTCGCACAGGGTGTAGAGCTCGGGGGAGTGTGGGTTGTGCGCCATCCGGACGGCGTTGCAGCCCATCGCCTTCAGGCGGAGCAGGCGCCGCGCCCAGACGGCCGTGGGCACGGCCGTGCCGAGGACGCCCGCGTCCTCGTGCAGGCACACGCCCCGCAGGGTCCGCGGCTCGTCGTTGACGAAGAAGCCGTGGTCCGGGTCGAAGCGGATGCTCCGCAGGCCGACGACCAGTTCGGACACCTCCCCGGTGGGCCGCAGCGTGGTCGTCAGCCGGTACAGGTGCGGGTGTTCGGCGGACCACGGCTCGGGGCCGACCACGCGCTCGACGGTCTCGACCTCGCGGGTCGTCCCCGCCGGCACCCGCACCTCGCAGGTGAACCGGTGGACCCGGTCCGACGTCAGCGAACGCAACTCGTGGTCCAGCGTGACGGACGTGTCCTCGCCGCCGTCGTTCACGACGATCTGCCGGACCCGCACGGTCGCCTCGGCCGCGTCCAGCGTCACCGTCTCGACGATGGTGCCGTGCTCGGCGAGGTGCACGGCGTCGTGGACCTCCAGGTCCACCCGCCGGGTGAGGCCGGAGCCGTTGTACCAGCGCGAGTCGGACACCTCCGTCCGGTCGACGCGGACCGCGACGACGAGGTCGTCGTCGGGCGCATAGGCGAGGAACTCGCTGAGGTCGAACGAGAAGCGCGCGTAACCGGAGGGTCGCGAGCCGAGGTGATAGCCGTTCACCCAGACGTCGGCGTTCTTGTACACCCCGTGGAAGACCAGCCGGAGCCGCCGGCGATCGGCCGCCCCTGCGGCGAGGCCGAGTTCCGCGAGCGAGACGTGGCCGCGGTACCAGCCCACCCCGCCGGGCAGGTATCCGGTGCCGCTCGAGCAGGACGGGTCGAAGGCGTGCTCGACGCTCCAGTCGTGCGGCACGACGACGGGGCGCCACGCGGAGTCGTCGAAGCCCTTGGCCCAGGCATCGGGCTCGTCGGCGAGCAGGAAGGACCACCGACGGATCGTGGAGGTGCGCACAGGTAGGAAGCCTTCGGTCTCAGGACGGGATGGGATCGTCGTTGACGTCGCCGGGGTGCGGTGACGCGAGGGCGAGCTGGGGAGCGTAGGTGGCGAAGACGCCGGTGAGCACGATCCCGCCCAGCAGCGCGACACCCGCGAAGCCGAAGAGGAACCAGAGCAGCCCGAACACCGTCGCCGCCGGATAAAAGACCGTGACGACGACGGGCAGGCCGGTCACGGCGAGCAGCGCCAGCGAGGCGAGGGGATGCCGGAGGGACATCAGCCGGGCGTTCCGGATAACGGTGCGCAGGTCGTCGTCGAACGTCGCGAGGTAGGGGAACGCATAGAGCGCGACGAGCGTCAGGCGGAAGGCCAGGACGCAGCAGACCGCGTACAGGATCAGTTGGACCAGGCCCGGGACGGCGAGGCCGCCGATGACGACCCACCAGGCGGCGAGCACCAGGCCCAGCCCGGCGACGACGAGGCCGAGGAGCGTGCCCCGCCGGAGGTCGCGGCGCAGGGCGCGCAGGTAGTCGCCCGACGTCGACTCGCTCTCGCCGCGGGCGATCCGCATCGCCGTGCCGCTCAGCGCGGTGAGCGAGGCGCCGAGCGTGACGATCGGCAGCGACGTCGCGAGGAACAGCAGGTTGAGGATCATCAGGTCGGCGACCCGGGTGAGAAAGCGCATGAGCGGGGAGTCCGCCTCGAATACGCCGGCACTGCTGCTCATGCTCGTCACCCTCTCGTACGGGGGCGGGGCCGCTCGCGGCGGCCCCGCCCGGCGGACAGCGACTACTTGGACTTGTGGGTCTTGCTCCAATTGTCGAGGTCGGCCTGAATGGACTTCAGGGCGTCCTCGAAGCCCGCGTCCTTCAGCTTCTTACGCATCTCGGCGACCGCGGCGGCCGGGTCGGCCTTCTTGCCGTACTCGAGCTGCGGGATGTACTCCGAGAGCACCCCGCCGATCGCCGTGATGGTCGGGTCGATCTGGTCCTTCTTCACGCGCAGCGTGGAGAACGGGTAGACCTTCGCCACCGCGTCCAGGGACTTGTAGATCTCGGCCTTGTTCGGCGCGTCGGTGACCTTGCCCGGCTCGAACTCGTCCATCCGGCCGCCCCAGAAGTTGGAGCCCAGGTTGTCCTTCGAGGGGTCGTAGCCCTTCGGGCGGTCGATCTTGCCATCCTTCGCCCGGATGTAGTCGGTGCCTTCGATGCCGAAGTTCAGCAGCTCGTAGTCCGTCTTGTCGTTGCGGATCAGGTCGTAGACCTCGAGCGCCTTGTCCGGGTGCTTCGAGTTGGCCGCGACGGCCATCGCGCCGTGCGTCTTGATGTCCTTGTAGATGTTGCCGTTCTCCTGGCCGAAGGAGAACATCTTGGGGTTGGAGCCGGGCTGCTTCTTCGTCATGTTGTCGACGATGTCTCCGATGAACGTCTGCGTGTGGTGCTGGTCCGTGCCGGACAGGCCCGCGTAGAATTGCTCGCGCGTGTCACCGTCGTAGTTCAGCGCGTCCTCACGCCAGACGCCGAGGTCGTTCCACTGCTTCGCCAGCTTGGCCGCGTTCACGAACTCGTCGCTGTTGTAGTACCAGGAGGTGACCTTCGGGGTGGGGCCGGAGTTGTCGATCTGGAACGGGAAGTTGATGCCCGCCGTGACCTCCGAGAGCGTGAACCAGTTGCTGTGTCCCTGCAGGTAACCGGTGAGGGCGGACTCGTTCGTCTTGGCGATGTCCCACGGGTAGGCCTTGGGCTTGTTCCGCTTGACCCAGGTGAAGTACTGCGTGAACTGCTCGAACTTGGTGATGGTCCCGTTCGGGATCCCCGCCGCCTTCGCCCAGTCACCCCGGTAGAAGAAGCCGTGGTTCGTCCACTGGGTGTAGTTGTCTTCGGGGATGAAGTAGATCTGGCCGTCGTCCAGCTTGGTGAGGTCCCAGTCGCCCTTCGCGTCGACCTGCGCCCACGTCTTCGGGGCGTTCTTCTTCAGCATGTCCGCGGAAAGCGGCAGGAACGCGCCCTTCTGGGCGTTCTCCCAGCCGAACAGCCAGTCCGTGGCGGTGGTGATGAGGTCGATGCTGCTGTCGCCCGACAGGAGCTGGACGTTGTACTGCGTCTGCCAGTCGGCCCACTCGATGAAATGCAGGTCGAGGGTGGCCTTCGCCTGCTCCGTGAGGCGGGCGTTCAGCACCTTGAGCATCGCCTCGAGCCGGCCGTTGGTGGGCTTGTCGCCGAGCACCAGCATCGTGATCTTTGCGGGCGCGCCGTCGTCTGCCGAGCCGGAGCAACCCGTGAGGGCTCCCAGACTCAGGGTCAAGGCGGCGATCGCCGCCCCGACCTTGACCAAGGTCTTGTTCATGAAAATTCTCCTTCAACTCGGGGAGGGGGAAAGGCGCGCATGCGTACGCGCGGAAAGCACAAGGGGACCGGCAGGCGACCGCCTAGCCCTTCACGGCCCCGACCGTGATGCCGCTGATGAAGTACCGCTGCACGAACGGGTAGAGCAGAACGATCGGCCCGGTCGCGACCACGGCGCTCGCCATCTTCAGCGTGTTTGTCGGGAGCTGGGTGATCGTGACGTTGTTGCCCGCCATCGAGCTCTTCAGCGCGTTCGCCGTGTTGATGATGTTGTACAGGTAGTACTGGAGTGGCTTGAACTCGACGGTGCTGCCCAGGTAGAGAGACGAGAGGTACCACTCGTTCCAATAGCCGAGCGCCAGGAACAGGCCCGTGGTGGCGAGCGCGGGCTTCATCATCGGGAGCACGAGCCGCAGGAAGATCCAGAAATCGCCCGCGCCGTCGACCTTCCCCGACTCGGTGATCTCGTGGGGCACCGACCGGACGAAGCTCTTCATCAGGATGATGAGCCACGGCGTCATCAGGAGCTGCAGGAACACCGCGAGGTAGTTCCCGCGCAACCCCAGATCGCGCGCGATCCACAGGTACGTGGGGGCGAGGCCGGCGGAGAACAGTGTGGTGAAGTAGACGAAGAAGGAGATCGGGTTCCGGAGCGGGAAGTCCCTGCGCTGCAACGCGTAACCGGTCATCGCGATGATGAACAGGCCGATCGCGGTGCCGAGCACCGTCATCGTGATGGTCACGACGTACGAGCCGATGATCTGCCGCGGTGACTTGAGGATGAACTCGTACGCCTCGAGTGAGAAGCCGCGTGGCAGCAGGCCGAACCCGTGCTCCCTGATCTTTGATTCGTCGGAGAACGAGGCCGACAGGATCAGCACGAAGGGCAACAGGCAGATGACCGTGAAGATCGTGACCACGGTGTACGAGATGCCGCGGACCGCGTAGTCGCTCCGGTCGGCCTTGACCTTGCCCGGGTTCGGCACGTTCTCCGTCCGGTCGACCGTCGTTCCGGCTGTGGCCGCCGGGCGCACGTCAGAAGAGGGCATAGTCTTTGTTGATCCTTCGCACGATCCAGTTGCACAGCATGACCAGGGCGAAGCCGAACAACGACTGGTAGAGCCCCACGGCCGTCGACGTCGTGAAGTTGTTCTGGCTGATGATCATCCGGTAGACCGAGGTCTCGATGATGTCCGTGGTGCCGTAGAGCGACGCGTTGTTGCCGACGAGGTTCCAGAACAGCCCGAAGTTGCCCTTCATGATCCCGCCGAGCGAGAACAGCAGCAGGATGATGAAGGTGGGCTTGAGGCTCGGCAGGATGATGTAGCGGATCCGCTGCCAGGCCGAGGCGCCGTCGATCGCGGCCGCTTCGAACAGGGAGTCGTCGATGCTCAGGATGGCGGCGAAATAGACGATGGAGCCGTATCCGGTGCTCTGCCAGAGGTGGAACAGGATGATGATGATCGGCCACAGCCCGGCGATCGAGTAGATCTTGATCGGGTCGCCGCCGGTCTGCTGGATCAGCGCGTTGATCGCGCCGGTGTCGTAGTTCAGCAGGTTGAACGCGATGACGCCGATGAGCACCACCGAGATGAAGTACGGCAGGAACATCACCGCCTGGCTGATCTTCTTGAAGTACTTCGAGCGGATCTCGTTGAGCATGAGGGCGAGCGCCACCTGGACGATGTTGCCCAGGAGGATGAAGGCCACGTTGTAGAGGATCGTGTTCCGCGTCAGGTTCCAGAGCTGCCCGGACTTGATGAGGAACTCGAAGTTCCGGAGCCCCACGAACGGGCTGCCGAAGATCCCGTCGTGGTAGTTGAAGTTGGTGAACGCGATCCACGTGCCCGGCAGTGGGCAGTAGGCGAACACGATGAAGAACGCGATCGCCGGCACGCACATGAGGAGCAACGTCCGGCTGTGGCCGATCCGTCTCCAAAGAGTCCTGCGACTCCCCGTCGGCCGCGCCCGCGGCGCCTCGAGCAGCATCGCCACGGCAGCCACCCTTTCCTGGGTACGCCACAGCCGCCGGGGGGTCCCGGCGGCGGAGCGCGTTGATCTGGCCGGCGGTGACGAGCAGGCCGTCGCGGGAGCGGGCCGGACCCGACCCCGGGTCTCGCGACGTTGACCAACGGTCGAGACAAACGGGTCGAGCCGATTCGCTACCGGCGGGCGCAGCACCTCGTCGCCAGCACACTATGTCGAACGACACAAAACCTAGCGATCGACGGCGCGCGTTCAAGTGGTCGGAGGTTACGGCTCGATATCGATGTTTACGTAAACATCGCGGGTTGATCATCAGGTCTTAACGAGCGAACCGTGGCGCGGGCGCCGACGGCGGCCGCTCGGGCCCTTACGTTGCGTAGTGGTTCGCCGTCCCGGGGGCGCCCGGAGCGTGCGTCAGATCAGCGCGTGCGGACGCGTCGTTGAGCTGTTGCTCTGCGACCGGCGGGTCGGTCGATTGTGGTTGTTCGTCCGTTCCGGATGGCGATCCTCGGCGTCCTGGGGTCGGCATTCGCGGCCACGGCAGAAAGGCGCTCAAGAAGCGGCGACGACAAACATTCTAATATGACTAAATTCGGAGGTCACGGAGCGTGTCGCGGGCCGTGGGTCCGATGCGCAATGCGCGGATGCCGCGGGTCATCATGTTGTGGCTGGGGGTGGAGACAAGCCAGGAATGGGATTTCCGGTGGCGGCTCCTTCGGTCCCTCGGCTATGGCGGCGGGCGGCCGCTCGTGCTGTCGACGGCGGGGAACGCGGGTCGTATCGCTGATCCGCCGGAGTCGCCTGTCCGTTGCGGCGACGTGGAAAGACCTGTAGATCTCCATGCATGCGTTCTCAACGTGGCAATGGTGCGTCCCGGTCACGGATCTGGGCCGCAAGTGGGTTGCGGAGCGTTACCAACGGCGGCTGTGGCGGTGCCCCGCCGGACCGGCCGGATGGCGTCCTGAGCCACCGTTGATCACCGGTGGCGGCTCATGGAGCGGCGAGGTGCCGGACCCGGTTGCCGGACCCGACTGCCTCACTGACGGCTCGAATCGCGTCGGAGACAACTGCGGCGTGCGTTCGGTCGGACACCAGGGTGTAGTGAGTCGCGTCCGCCACGGTGACGTGCCGGCTGTTGGTGGACAACGTGGCCAGATCCGCCTGCAGCCGGGTCAGTTGTTCCGCGTACCGGTTCTGGTCGGTGACGCTGAGTACGACGACCGGGAGATCGCGCAGATCGCGGGCGGCGGCCACCTGGCCACGGGTGTGACGCTCCCAGGCGATCAGGCCGTCCGCCCCGACCGTCCACGGCTCCGGCCGGGCCAGGTAGGCGCGCATCTGTGCGTACTCCAGGGCGGGCAGTCCGGTGATGAATGAACGCTCGGCGTGGACCAGACGCAGCAGGCCGAACCGGGCGAACAACGCCGTCAGCCGGTTCCCCGCGGCTACGGTACGACCGTTGCGCGAGGCGGGAATCGCGGCCCATTGGTCGGGGTGCGACGCATCGACCAGCACCAGGCCGGCGACCTCGGCGGGATACCGGTCGGCGAACACCCGGACGACCAGCCCGCCGTACGAGTGGCCCGCAAGCACGTACGGCGGGTCGATGCCGGCCGCGCCGAGCAGCGCGTGGAGTTCGGCAGCGCTGGTCGCGGCGTCGAACCGGCCGGTGCCGGCGTCGCTCCAACCCAGACCGGCCCGGTCGTAGGTGACCACCCGGGTGTCGCGGGCGAGATCGTCGCGGACCCAAGCCCAGTTGGCCGACATGGAAGCCATCCCCGCCTCGAGGACAACGGTCGGTGCCGCCGAGGCTGCGCCGGCCACATGCAGATGCAGGCGGTGCCCGCCCACGTCGACCAGGACCCCGGGTGCCGGGAATCGGCGACGGTCGCGGCGGCCGGCGGCGGCCTGGGCCAGGAGTCCGGCGCCGGCCAGGGCCAGCCCGCCGGCGACCAGCATGGTGACGATCTTGTACGCGGCCATGGTGCACCTTCCTCTCAACCCGCTTGAGTCCGCCGAGCCTCTTCGAGATACGCGCCGGTCCGGTCGGTGCTGCGCGGCCGGTTCCGGCCCGCCCGTTCCCGGGCGGCGTCGGGTGCCGGCGACATCCAGAACCTGCGGTATGCGACCAGCAGGGTGACCGCGACGGCGCACCACAGCAGCAAGTTCATGACCGTCGTGCGGGTGGCGGCGGCGCTGCCCTCGGGATAGAAGCCGCCGATGTTGAGCGACCCCTCGGCGGCGTGCGCGATCAACGTGATCAGGCAGCTGCCGGCGGCGTGGTCGAACAGCCACACGTACCAGAAGGTCACGGCGACCGTGGTGATGGCCTCGTACGGCCGCAGTTGAAACTCCTGGATGAAGAACAGTGGCCCGTGCCAGATGGTGATCAGGCACGCCAGGATCGCGCCGGAGAGCAGCGGCGTGCGGCGGTTCTGCAGGATCGGCAGCGCGTAGCCACGGAAGCTGGGCTCCTCGCTGAGCGGGCCGTTGAGCGGGTTGACGATGCTGATGCCGATTGCCAGTGGCACCCCCATCCAGGCGCTCAACACCCCGTCCGGCGCCGGCGCACCGGTCGCCATGACGAGTCCCATCGTGGCGGCGTTGACCATCAGCGGCACGCCGAGGGCGAGCGCGTACCAGATCCAGTTGACCCGCCAGCGGACGAGCCGGGCACCGATCTGTTTCACCCCGGCCCGGCCGTCGGCGACGTACGCGACGGTCAGCGCGGCGATCAGGGCGCCGGTGTTGAAGAAGGTGCCCCAGGGCAGGGGTGCCCAGGTCAAGGCGTAGGCGAGGGCGAAGAAGGCGAGGATGCGATGGGTGCGGACGAACGCGCGGAAGCCGGACATGGTTTCCTCCAGGTGATCAGTTGCCGATGGCGGCGGTTACCTGCTCGGCGCGGTGTGTTCGGGCGTCGTCGACGGAGAGCTCGGAGAACTTCATGGCGAGCGTGCGCCGCACGGTCGCGGACCGGCCGGCCAGGCTGAGCACCGTGTTGCGGATCCGCCGCGCCACCGGGTTACGGGCGGTCGCCAGCCGGGTGAGACGGTCGGTCATGGCGACGACGCCGGCCGCGACGGGGCGCCGTCCTGCCTCGTACGCATCGAGGTCGACCGCTCCGGCCGGCGCCGCGACAGCGTCGGTGAGGAGCCGGGCCAGCACCATCGCGTCCTGGATCCCGGTGTTCATGCCCTGGCCGCCGGCCGGGCTGTGGACGTGTGCCGCATCGCCGGCGAGGAACACCGACCCGCGCCGGTAACTGTCGGCCAGCCGGTGGTGCACGCGGAAGCGGGTACTCCACACCACGTCGGTCACCGTGGCGGGTGCCCGCTGCGGGCCGCGGGCGTCGAGCAGGCCCTGCACGTCGGCGATGCCCGGCCGCTCGGGTGCGTCGTCGAGGGTTGCCACGACGCGGTACCGCTGCTCCGGCAGGGGCGCGACGACCACCAGGCCGGTCGGCGAGAAGAACAGGTTGACCGCGTCGTGCGGGAGCGGCCAGGTCATCCGGACGTCGGCCAGCACGAAGGACTGCCCGTACGGGTCGCCGGTGAAGCCGATGCCGGCCTGCTTCCGTACGGCGCTGTGCATGCCGTCGCAGCCGGCGATGAACCGAGCGCGGACCCGATGCACGGTGTCGCCCGGCCCGGCGATCGTCGCGACGACCCCGTCGTCGCTGTTGTCGATGCCGGTCAGCCGGTGGCGCCAGTGGACCGTGCCGCCACCGGCGGTGAGGCGTTCGCCGAGGATCTGCTCGGTGATGTTCTGCGGCAGCATCAGGGTGTACGGATACCGGCTCGGCAGACCGTCGAACGGCACGTGCAACAGGGCCCGGTCACGGTCGCGGATGGTGAACCGCGGCACCACGACACCGCGGCGGCACAGCTCGTCGGTGACGCCGAGGTCGTCGAGGACTTCCAGCGTACGGGCGTGGATGACGGCGGCCCGAGAGGTGTTGGCGCCTTGCTCGGCTTCGTCGACGACCACGTGCGGCACGCCTTGGGCGGCCAGCGCGCAGGCCAGCGTCAGCCCGGTCGGGCCGGCGCCGACGATCACGACGTCGGTCCGGGTCGGCAGGTCAGGGTCACGGGGCTGGTGGGTTGTCATCGTGTCTCCCGGGTCGGGTGGGCGGCGGCGAGGAATAGGGTGACGGGCACGGAGATCAGGGGACGGCGATCGCGTCGACGCGGGTCGCCGTGCTGTTGCCGGCGACATAGCGCGGGAGCTGGCGGAGCGCCCCGGCCGCGTCCTCGGCCGTCACCCGCCACCAGACCTCGTGGCCGCCGTTGCGGCACGAGGCAAGCGCCTCGGTGTGCCGCAGCGGGCTGACGAACCCGCGGAAGGCGGCGAACACGACGCCGCAGTCGTCGGCGGTGTGGTGATTGTGGAGAAGGAAGTACGGCACACGATGAGCATCCGGAATGCCCGGCCGGCCGACATCAGGGTGCGACCCTCGGCCGAACCCTGGTCTACCGGGCCACGAGGCGGCATGCTGCTGGGGGAGGGGTGGCTTGCCGGTGGCGGAGCACGGTCGTGGCCTGGTGGGGCGTGGCGCCGAACTGGACACGTTCGACACCACGCTGACGGCGCTCGCGTCCGGCCGGCCGTCCGTCGTGCTGCTGGCCGGTGAGCCCGGCATCGGCAAGAGCCGGCTGCTGGCCGAACTGGGTGCCCGTGCCGACGCGAGCCGCATGCTCGTGCTGGCCGCGAGCGCCTCCGAGTTCGAGCAGGACCTGCCGTTCTGGCTGTTCGTCGACGCGCTCGACGAGTACCTGCGGGCGGCCGGCCCGGAACGGCTCGACGGCTTGGACGACGACGTCGGCACCGACCTTGCCGAGGTGTTGCCGTCCTGGCCGGCGGTGGCCGCCCCCGCGCCGCAACGCGGAGATCCGCGGTACCGGACTCACCGAGCCATGCGCCGCCTGTTGGAAGCGCTTGCCGCCGCCGGCCCGGTGACCTTGCTGCTCGACGATCTGCATTGGGCGGACTCCGGATCGGTGGAGCTGATCTGCGCGCTGCTGCGCCGGCCACCGGTGGCTCCGGTGTTGTTCGGGATGGCCATGCGGCCGCGGCAGACCGGCAGCCGGCTGATCGACGCGCTGGAGCGGGCGCAGGCCGCCGGCCTGGTGACCCGGCTGGAGCTGGGCCCGCTGAGCCCGCCGGACGCGCGGGAGCTGCTGGGCGCCGGCATCGACGGCAAGGACGCCGCGGCTCTCTATGCCGAGAGCGGGGGCAACCCGTTCTATCTGGGACAGCTGGCTCGGGCCCGGCGCGACCTGCAGGCCCGCGCCGTCGCCCGGCCACCCGGCGACGAGGTGCCGCCCGCGGTGGCCTCCGCGATGTCGGCGGAGCTCGCCCTGCTCGACCCGCGCACCCGCCGGGTGCTGGAGGGCGCCGCGGTGGCCGGCGATCCGTTCGTCCTCGAGTTGGTCGCACCGGCCGCCGAGCTGTCCGAGGCGGCCGTGGCCGAGTCGCTCGACCTGTTGGAGGGGCGGGATCTGGTCCGGCCGGCCGAAGCGCCGCGCCGCTTCCGGTTCCGGCATCCCTTGCTGCGCCGGGCCGTCTACGACGCGGCACCCCGAGCCTGGCGGGTCGGCGCGCACGAGCGCATCGCCGAGGCGCTGGCGGCCCGCGGCGTCCCCCCGGCCGGGCGTGCGTACCACGTCCTGCAGAGTGCCCGGCGCGGCGATCCGGCCGCGATCGGGCTGCTGCGGGAGGCAGGCGACGCGGTGGTACGACGGGCGCCGGGCGAGGCGGTCCGCTGGTACCGCGCCGCGGTGGATCTGCTGCACGACGGGCCCCGGCCCGAGGCGGCCGAGCTGTGGACGGCACTGGGCGGCGCGCTCGGGGCGGCCGGCCACCTCGCCGAGGCCCGTTCCGCGCTGGTCCGGGCCATCGAGATGCGACCCGAGGAGATTCGGGTGATCGCCGACTGCGCGCGTATCGAACACGCACTCGGCCACTACGACGTCGCACATCGACGCCTCATGGCCGCGCTCGACCGGACCGGCGAGGCCGATCCGGCCGTGTCGGCCCGGCTCATGACCGCGATCGCGCAAGACCATGTGTTCCGTCTGGAGTTCGGGCGCGCGGTCGAGTGGTCGCGCCGGGCCGGTGCCGCCGCCGAGCGGCTCGGCGACCAGCGGATGCTCGCGGAGGCCGCCGCCGGGCTCGCCCTGGGCGCCGCACTCACCGGGGTGCAGGCCGACGCCGCGCCGGCCTGCACCGCCGCCGCCACGCTGATCGACGCCCTGGCCGACGACGAGATCGGGCGGTTCCCGATTCCGATGGCCGCCCGGCTCGCCGCCGGTGAACTGCTCACCGGCCGCCTCCGGGACGCCGGCCACCACGCCGACCGGGCACTCGCCGTCGCGCATCACCTCGGCGCCCCACACCACGTGCCCGTCCTTTACTGGGCCGCGATGGTCTGGATCGCGCTGGGTCGGCTGTCCGAGGCCGCGGGCGTGGTCGACGAGGCCGTCGATATCGCCCGCATCTATGGAAATCCATCCATGCTGGGCTGGGCTCTGCTTGCCCGGTCAACCCTGGAAGTGGCCCGGGGCGACGCCGCCGCGGCCCGCGCGGCGGCGGAGGAATGCGTCGAGGCGCACGGCGCACCGACGGTGCTTCCGGCCGTGTGGGCCCGCGTCGCGCTCGCCGCCGCGCTGGTCGAGGCGGATGATCCGGCGGCGGCCGAACACATCCTGACCACCGAGCTGGGCGGTGACGGCCTGCCGATGGTCCCCGGACCGACCCGACCCGCCGCCTTCGAGCTGCTGAGCCGCTGCCGGATCGCCCTGGGCCGGTCGGCTGAGGCGGCGGACGCGGCCGCGCGAGCCACGGCGTACGCACGCGACTCCGGATCGGCTGCCGCCGCGGCCGCGGCCGACCGAGCCGCGGCCGCGGTCGCCCTGCACACGGCACAGCCCGGGCACGCCGCGAAGCTGGCACTGCGCGCAGCCGGCACGGCAGAGGCCATCGGCGCCGTCCTGGAGGCCGCCGCGGCGCGGCAACTCGCCGCGCGCGCTCTCGCCGCGGCCGGCGACATGGAGCAGGCGATCCGCCGGCTGCAGCAGGCTTGTGCCGTGTACGACCGGTGCGGAGCGCCGCGGCGCCGGGCCGAGGCCGAGCGTGAGCTCCGCCGGCTCGGTCACCGGCGCGTCCATCACCGCAGCGAGCGCGGCGACGCGAGCACAACAGGACTCGCCGCCTTGACCGAACGGGAACGGCAGATCGCGCGGCTCGTGACGGACCGGCGCACCAACGCCGAGATTGCCGCGGAGCTGTACCTGAGCACCAAGACAGTGGAAGCGCACATCCGCAACGTGTTCCACAAACTGGCCGTCAGCTCCAGGGTCGAGATCGCCCGGGCGGTCGAGCGGAACGACCGCCGCGAGCCGTGATCCGACGTCGAGCAACTTGCCACTGTGGAGGTTGACAACGCGGGTCGGTGCCGTCGATGGCTGGTCCACCGCTGACACCTTGGCGGAGTTCGCGGTGGACCAGCCCGGCACGTCAGGTGATCTACCGCCGGCCGGGTTGACCAGCGGCACTGCCTTGGCGGGTGAAGATGAAGCCGACCTTGTCGACCTCGTTGCCGGAGCGGCCGTGGAAGCCGGCGATCTGCCAGCCGGGCGGGGCGGTCCGGGTGACGCAGTTGTCGGTGGTCGTGCCGCCGGCCAGGGTGCGGCCGAGGTTGGTGGTGAACCTGGCGTGGAAGATGCGGGTGCTGTTGTTGTACTTGCCCTGGCATAGGTACGCGCTGGTGACGTACTCGTTGCTGCCGAGGTTGAGTGACGAGTAGGTGCCGCCGTTGCCGCCGTGGGTGAGGGTGGTGCCGTTGGACAGCGTCAGTCCGACCTGGTCGACGCGCTTGGCGGCGCGCAGGGAGATGGCGGTCGTCTGCGCGCCCTCCGGCACGCTGGTGATGTCGTTGAAGTAGTCACCGTGCGGGCCGCCGTGTTGCTCGCTGAACGTGTACGCCGGGTTGGTCGACCAGGCGAACTTGACGGTGATCGGGTCGTGGTCGGACAGCATCAGGCCGGTGCCGTCCTCCAGGAACTTCGCGTGCTCGTTGTGGTAGGTGGTGGCGTTGAGGTTGATGAACCTGCTGCCGCGGTACAGCACCTTGTCCACGATCTCGCAGTCGTCGGTGGGGTTCGACTTGTCGCATCCCAGCGTCGGGCTGCCCTTCGCCGGCGCGACACCGCCGCGCGGCAGCTGCACCCAGGCGTCGGTGAGCTGGTTGTCGGCCGCGAACTCGGCGATCGTGTCCCCGGCGCGGGTGTAACGGGTGTTGGTGTCACCCATGACCAGTACGGCGTTGCCGGCCGAGTGCGACCGGATGAACGAGGTCAGCTGGCCGAGGTTGGCGGCGCGGGCGGCCAGGTCGCCGGCGTCGTCCCCGGCGTCGGTGTGCAGGTTGTAGACGTCGACGTAGACGCCGTCGGCCAGCCGGACCCGCATGAAGGTGAAGCCCTTGGGGGTCAGGCAGTCTCCGCTGCCCGACGAGCAGTTGCTCCACTTGACGCGTTCGAAGTCGGGATCGTCGTAGGAGAAGTTCGACAGGCTGTTCAGTCCGCTTCCGAACGGAACGCCGCCGCTGGTGGGAGTGCGGTAGGGGTGGGCGTTCGCCGCGTAGAGACGGGCGTGGTAGTTGAAGTCTTCCTGCACGTTGACGATGTCGTACGGCTGGATCCGCTGACCGATCGTCGTGGTTGACGTCTCGCGATTGGTGCCCGCGCTGGACAGGATCGCGGGCAGGCCGGCGACGTTGTAGGTCAGCACGCTGAACGTGCCCTCGGCGGAAGCTGCCTGGGCGGGGCCGGCCGCGACCACGGACAGGCCGAGCGCCGTCACGGTAGCGGCGACGGTGCCCGCCAAGAATCTGCGCATGGTGGAACCTCATCTCGGGGCGGAGGAGGAAGAAGTGGGGGACGCGCTGGCCGTGACTGTAGGGAAGTTCCGGCGGCAAGGGAAGAGGTTCATGAATATCCCTCGCTTCTTGCGGCTCCGAATGATCCCATGTCTTCCGGTTCTGCTGAGAGATTCGCGATCAGGCCAGCTGAATGACCCTGGATTCGTCCCATGAGTTCCGCCGGCGGTGCGGGCCGAGGCTGGTTCCCGTGGTCACACTGCGTAGGCAAGGCTTCACCGAGTGCCATATTTGATGCCAAATATAGCCATATGGACTAAATGGGGCGCCCGCTTGACGGAGCGCGGCCGGTCACGCCGCGTACACACTGATGAGGCAGCCCGCTGAGTGGGTTGCCGGGAAAGCTGAGATCCGCCGGGTGATCAATGGTCGCCAGATACGCCCCGGCGGGGAGCGAGTGGCGAAACCGAGCCCGTACGTCATGAGTATGGGGGCTCCCACCTGTGCTACCGACCCGACGCATCGCTGCGCCGCTGCCGTGACGCTCTGGAACTGCCCACCGGTGCGAGTGATCTGAACGCTGCCCGCCATGGCGCGCAACTGGCTGCACCGCACCAACCCCGACCCCCTGAGCGGCCGTCCCTTCCCCAGTACGACGCCGCCCGCAACAGCACCCGAGGAGCAAATTTGACACGCCTGCCCAGGACCGCTCGCAGCCTCCGCGGCCTCGCCGCGGTGACTGCCGCCTGCACCGTGGCGGCAGTCGTCGCGGCGCCACCGGCGTACGCGGCAAGCGCCGTCACCGCGGCGACCGGTGGCACCACGATGACCGCCGCGAACGCCGGACCCACAGCGACCTACACGACGCTGACAAGCGTCGTTGTCGCCGAGGGCAACGGCGGCGAGGTGTCCACCGGCCGGTTCACGCTGAAGCCCCCGCCCGGCTTCGAGTTTCAGACCAGCTCGTCCGTCTCCCTCGCGCTCTCCGACGCACCCACCAGCAAATTGCCGCTGGTGAGCGCCTTGGAGTCGTGCAACCCGAAGTCCAACGCGGGCGCGACCATCACCCCGACGGCCACCGCGATCACGTTCTACGTCTGTGTGGCGTCCACGAGCTCCGCCAAGTTCACGTTGACCGGCCTGGCCGTCCGGCCGACCGCCAACGCCCCGGTGGCCAGCGGCGACATCTACCTCGACGGCACGGCCGGTGCCGTCACGGTCAGCGGGGTCACCCGGGGTGCGGGCGGGACGAGCTTCGGCGCGCTGCAGCAGAACCCGGGCGCAACGACCCAACTCGCGGTGGCGCTGCCGGCGTCCGCGACGGCCGGTGTGGCGCAAAGCGCGACCGTCACCGCGAAGGACGCCTACGGCAACGCCACTCCGGCGTACCGGGGCGCGGTCCGGTTCACCTCTAACGACCCGGCCGCGACGCTGCCGGCGGACTACACCTTCACCGGCGCGGACGCCGCGGTGCACGTCTTCACCACGCCGGTGTTCAAGACCGCCGGCGGCCGGAACCTGACCGTCACCGACAAGAACACCTCCTCGATCACCGGCGTCGGCGCGACGACCGTGGTGGCGGCGGCGGCCAGCACGATGAGCCTGACCGGGATCGCCAACCCGACGACCGCGGGTGCGGCCGCCTCGGCGACCGTGGTGCTGCGTGACACGTACGCCAACGTGGCCACCGGGTACCGCGGTACGGTGCACTTCACTTCGACCGATCCGGCCGCGACGCTGCCGGCGGACTACACCTTCACCGCGGCGGATGCCGGCACCCGCGCGTTCCCGGTCACGTTGCGCACCACCGGCAACCGGGCTGTGACCGTCTCCGACGGCACCCGCGCCGCGACCCAGTCGCCGATCACCGTGCAGCCCGGCGCGCTGCACCACCTGGTGCTGTCCCCGGCCACCGGCACGGTCACGGCCGGCAGCGGCAAGGCCTTCACCGCGCAGGGCCGCGACTCCAGCGACAACAACCTCGGTGACGTGACGGCCGGCACCACGTTCACGATCGCGCCGAACGGCTCGTGCACCGGCGCGGTCTGCACCGCCACCGTGGCCGGCCCGCACACCGTCACCGGCACGAACTCCGGCGCCACCGGGACCGCGTCGCTCACCGTGACCGCGGCGGCTCCGCTGGTCAGCGTGCAGCTCACCCCGGGCACCCTGGTCGCCGACGGCACCGCGACCGGCACCGCGCTGATCCACGTCGCCGACCAGTACGGCAACCCGCGGGCCGGCGACGCGGTCACGCTCGGCACCAACGGGCAGGCGACGATCTCGCCCGTGCACGACAACGGCGACGGCAGCTACACGGCCACGGTCACGGCCTCGACCGTCGCCGGCAGCGAGACGCTCACCGCCACCAGCGGCAGCGCCACCGGCACCGCCCAGCTCGTCCTGACGCCGGGCGCGGCCAGCGCGGTGACGCTGGCACTGTCGCCGGCCGCCCTCGACGCGGACGGCGCCGCCACGGCCACCGCCACCATCACGGTGGCCGACGCGAACGGCAACAGCCGGCCCGGCGACGTGGTCACCCTGACCAGCGACGGCGACGCGTCCATCTCGGCGGTCACCGACCGCGGGTTCGGCACCTACACCGCCACCGTGACCGCCTCGACGACGGCGGGCGTCCAGACCCTGACCGCCACGGCGGGGACGGCGAACGCCACCGCGTCGCTGGTGCAGCGGGCGCCGCTGTCGGTGACCGGGGTGGGTCCGGACAGCCGTGGCCAGGGCGCCAACGGCGGGGCCTTCGGGCAGAGCATCACGCTGACCGGTACCGGCTTCACCGCCGGCGCGCTGGCCGACCTCGGCCCGGGCGTGACGGTCAAGTTCACCACCTACACGGACGCCGGCCACCTCACGGCGCATGTCGTCGTGGCGGCCGATGCCGAAGTGGGCAGCCGGTCGGTGGTCGTGACCCTGGCCGACGGCCGTACGGCAACCTGCGCCGGCTGCTTCACCGTCACCGCCGGCCCGAAGGTGACCGAGGTGTCGCCGAACGAGATCGGCCCGGGCGCGCAGCGCACCGCGACGGTCACCGGCGCCAACTTCGCCCCCGGCGTCAAGGTGACCGTGCCGGGCAGCGGTGTCGCCGTCACCTCGGTGACCGTGGTCAACTCGACCACCCTGTCGGTGGGCCTCTCCACCGCGGCTGTGGCGGCGCCCGGCCCGCGTGACCTGATCGTCACGAACCCGGCCGACGCCGGCAGCACCACCTGCGGTGGCTGCTTCTCGGTGACCGACGCACCGGTGATCACCGAGGTGTCCCCGGCGGTGCTCGGCGGCGGCGCGCAGACCACGGTCACGGTGACCGGCGCGAACTTTGTTGCCGGTGCCCGGCTGTCGGTGGCCGGTACCGGGGTGGCCGTGCTGACGCAGAACCGGGTGGATTCCACCCATCTGACGGCCACGCTGTCGGTGGCCGGCGCCGCGACGGCAGGCGGCCGCACCATCACAGTGATCAACCCGGACGGCGGCAAGGGTTCGTGTGCCACCTGCTTCGCGGTCACTTCGGCACCGACCGTCACTGGCATCACGCCCGCCACTTTCGCCCGTGGCAGCACCACCGCGGTCACGATCTCCGGGACGAATTTCCAGTCCGGCGCGGCGGTCAGCCTGAGCACCGGAGTGAGCGTGCAGGACGTGGTCGTGGTGGACCCGTCGACGATCACGGCGACGGTGGTGGTCGTGTCGGCCACCGGCACCGGAAACCGCACCGTGGTGGTCACCAACCCGGACTTCGGCAAGGGCTCCTGCGTCGGCTGCGCGAAGGTCAGCTGAGCACCAGCCACCGGGCGCCTCGCCCGTGACGTCCCCAGTGCCCCGGCCATCCAGGCCGGGGCACTGGCTTTTGGCATGTTCACTGGTTGGCCAACTTCGACTCATTGGCGGTACTAAAATCGGCCTTGCCATGAATGCCTAATTTATGGCCAATCGGGGGGGATTGCCTTGGGGGACAAGAATCCCGTCGCCAGCGTCTCGGTGGTGGTGTGTACGCACACCGAACGTCGGTACGAGCTGGTGCGCGAGTGCCTGGCCAGCATGGCCGCGAACACCGTCCGCCCGCACGAGGTGATCGTGGTGGTGGACAGCAACCCGGCCCTGCTGCAACGGTTGCGCGCGGATCCGCTGATCGACGCCCAGATCCTGGCCAGCACCGGGCGGGGCGCCTCGGCGGCCCGCAACACGGGCATCGCGGCCGCCACCGGCGAGCTCGTGGCATTCATCGACGACGACGCGGTCGCCGAGCCGGACTGGCTGGGCGAGCTGTGCCGGCCCTTCGCGGATCCCGACATCGTGGCCACCGGCGGGCGGATCGTGCCCCGCTGGGAGCGGCCCAACCGACTGCTCCCGGACGAACTACTGTGGACGGTCGGCTCCACCTATGCGGGGCATCCCGTGCATCCGCAGGCCATCACCCGGCCGGTCGGCTGCAACATGGCGGCCAACCGGTACGCGCTGGACAAGGTGGGCGGCTTCCCGGTGGAGTTCGGTCCGAGCGGGCCGGCCGCCAAGAGCCACTCGAACGAGGAGATCGCGCTCGCGCTGCAGCTGCGGGCCGTCTTCGGCGAGCGGTGCATCTGGTACGCCCCGGCCGCGCTGGTCCGGCATTTCGTGCCGGCGGAGCGGGGCACCTGGGGTTACCTGTGGCACCGCTGCCTCGCCGAGGGCGTCTCCAAGGCGGACGTGCGGATCCGGTACGGCACGGCCGCGCTCGGCTACGACCGCGGCTACGTGCGCCGCACCCTGCTGCCGGCCATCGCCCGGTACGCCACGCGCGGCGTGCTTCGCGCGGACCGGCTGTCCGGCGCCAAGGCCGTCGCGGCCACCTGCGGCCTGTTGGTCACCGGTGGCGCGTACGTCGCCCGGCTGGCCACCCATCGGCTCCGGCCGCCGAGCCCGGCCACCGCCGCTGTTCGGCCGATGAGCCGGCAACCATGAGGCTGCTGCTGGTCACGCAAGGCTTCCCGCCGCGCGTTGGTGGAGTCGAGACGCTGTGCCGGCAGCTCGCCGAGGGGTTCGCCGGGCGCGGCGACGAGGTCACCGTGCTCGCCTACGGCGGGCGGCACGTCGGTGAGACGGTGCAACGAAACGCGGCGGGCGCGGCCTACACGGTGCTGCGGCTGCCGAGCCACGGCGCGGTGTTCCAATGGTCGTGGCGGCTGTTCCCGGCCCTGCACCGAGCCCGCTTCGACGTCTGCCACGTGCACAACCTGCATTCGACGGTCGCCCCCGGCGTGTGGGCCAGCCGACGCCGGCCGTACGTGCTGACCGCCCACTATCACGGCGGCGGGCACACCGCGGCCGCCCGGCTGTTGCATCTCCCGTACGCGGCGGTGGCCCGCCGCGTGCTTGCCGATGCCGCCGCGGTGACCGCGGTGTCACGGACCGAGGCGGCGCTGGTCCGCCGGACCTTCGCGGTTGACCCACTGGTCATCCCGAACGGGGTGGACCCGGAGGAGCCCGCCGAGGCGCCGTGGCAGCCGTCCGACGTTTCGCCGACGATCGCGGCGGTGTGCCGGCTGGTCCCGCACAAGCGGGTGGACGCGGTGATCCGCAGCCTCCCGGAGCTGCCGGGGTATCGCCTCCGGGTGTTGGGCAACGGCGCGGAGCGCGGGCCGCTGCTGGAGCTCGCGGACCGGCTCAAGGTGCGGGACCGGGTCGAGATCATCACCGAGCGCTTCTCCGACGGTGCGGTGCGCGACACCCTGCGGGCGGCCGCCGTCCACGTCAACCTGTCCGAGGCGGAGTCGTTCTCGTACACCGTGCTGGAGGCTCTCGCGGCCGGCACGCCGGTGGTCGCCAACGGCGCCTCCGCGCTCGCCGAGTGGGCGAACCGCTTTCCCGACGCGGTGTTGCTGGCCGACCCGGAACTGCCGGGCCAGGTCGCGGCGGCGGTACGCAAGCTGACCGGTGCCCGGGTCACTGTGGACCTCGGGGAGTACGCGCTGCCGGCGATCCTCGACCGGTACCGGGCGGTGTACGAGCGGGTGGCCGGATGAGGGTGCTGCTCGTCGCGGACTTCTACCCGCCGGCACCCGGCGGGTTGGAGGCACACGTGCGGCGGTTGGCCCACGCGCTGCGCCGCACCGGGCACGCGGTGGCGGTGGTGGCCGGCGGTCCGGCCGGGCCGCCGGTGGACGACGACGGCATCACCGTGCACCACCCGGGCCTGAGCCTGGACCGGTTGCCCGCAACGTTCCGGGACTCGGCGCACCGGTTCCATCCGCCGTGGCCGGACCGCACCTTTCAGCGCGGGGTGCGCCGGATCATGGACCGGTTCGCGGCCGACGTCGTCCACGCGCACGGCTGGTGCCAGTTCTCCGCCGCGGCGGCGGCCGACCGGCGGGCACCGCTGGTGGTGACGCTGCACGACTACGGTGTGCGTTGCCCGAAGAAGAATCTGCTGCGCGGCGATGCCGAATGCGTCCGCGGCCGGGGTGTTCGTTGCCTGAGTTGCCGCGGCGATGAGCAGGGCAACGCCAAGCGGGCGGTGCTCAGCGCCGCACTGAGCCGTACGGTGCCGCCGTTGATCGCCCGGGTCGACCGTTTCATCGCCGTCTCCGAACACGTGGCCCGCCGGTTCCGGGAGACGGCCCCCGATCCCGACCGGGTGGTGGTCGTCCCGAATTTCCTGGACCTGCCGGCCGAGCCGGCGGCCGAGCCCACCGGCTCGCAAGTGCTGTACGTCGGCCCGGCGGCCCGCCACAAGGGACTGCCGGTGCTGCTGCGGGCGCTGCACCAGCTGCCGCCCGGTCTCGCCGAAGCCGTGGTGGTGGGCGTCTCGGACGCGGACGTTGTCCCGGCCGTCGGCGGCGCCCCGGTACCGGTCCGCTACGCGGGACGGTTGACGGGGGAACCGCTGTGGCGACGGTTCCGTTCGGCCGCCGTGGTGGTGGTGCCGTCCATCTGGCCCGAGCCGTGCCCGACCGTGGCACTGGAGGCGTTGGCGTTCGGCCGTCCGGTCGTGGCCAGCCGGATCGGCGGGCTGCCGGACCTCGTCGCGGACGGGGACACCGGCCTGCTCGTGCCGCCCGGCGACCCGCGGGCGCTGGCCCACGCGATCACCACGCTGCTCACCGACCGGAGCCTGCTCAAGGCCATGGCCGCCGCCGCGCACGCCAGCGCACCGTCGTTCGCCACCGCCGCCGCGGTCCGCCGGATCGAGGCGGTGTACGCGGAGGCCGCCGCGGCCCGGCGCCCTCGACGAGCCCAGGAAGTCCGATGATCTCGGCGGCCCCGGTGCGGGCCCGATCTTCCGCGGTGGCGCTTTCCTGCGCCGGCTTTCCGCTGGCCGGGTCGGGTTACGTCCTCTGCTACACATGGGCCACCGACGGTGCCGGCCCGGCCGCCGTGCACGCGCTGTTCTGGGCCGCGACCGGTCTCGCACTGCTCACCGCGGGGTCGGTGTTCGCCCTGTCGGTCCACAAACGAGCGGCGGCGCTCGCGCTGACGCTCGTGGTGGGCGCCCTGATGTCGCTGCCGAAATTCCTGCGCGCCCCGGCGTACTTCTCGTTCTACGACGAGCTCGCCCACTGGCGGGCCACCGACGATCTGCTCGGCGGTGGCCGGCTGTTCGCGGAGAACGTCCTCAACAAGGTCGTCGGCGACTATCCCGGCCTGCATCTGCTGACCGCCGGGACGGCCGGGTTGACCGGCGGCTCGCTGTTCGTCGCCGGCTCCCTGGTGGTGCTGGCCGCCCGGCTGGCCGGCTGCCTGGCCGGGTACCTGCTCGCCGAGCGGCTGTTCCGATCCCCGGGTGCCGGGCTGGCCGGGGTGCTGCTGTTCGCCGCCAATCCCACCTTCGGCTTCTTCGACGCCCAGTTCTCGTACGAGACGCTGGCGCTACCGCTGATCGGCATCGTCCTGCTCCTCGAGCTGTCGCCGGGCGACCAACGGTGGCCGGTCGCCGTGCCGATCCTGCTCACGCTCGCGGTCGTGGTCACCCATCACGCGTCTTCCTACGTGCTGGCCGCGATTTTGGCCGCGGTGGCGCTGGCCCGCCGCAGCCAAGGCCGGCCGCTACGGCAGTTCCTGCTGGCCGGCGTCGCGGCGGCGGCCACCGTCGGCTGGCTCGTCGCGGCGGCCCGGTACACGCTCGTCTACATCGGCCCGTACGTGCGCTCCAACCTCCTCTCGGTGCCGCAGTTCCTCACCGGGTCGGCCAAGCCGCGGCACCTGTTCGGCGGGTTCCTGCCGATTCCCGGCTACGAGCGGGTGACGAGCTACCTGTCGGTGTTCGTCCTGTTCGGCCTGTTCGGTGCGGCCTCGTGGGCGTTGCTGCGCCGCCGCCTTCCCGTCGAACGCGCCACCACCTGGGTGCTGGCCGGGTTGGGCGGCCTGTACTTCGTCTCGTTGCCGCTGGTCCTGCTCCGTGGCGACCAGACCGCGAAACGGGTGTGGGAGTTCAGCTTCCTCGGCTTGGCTCCGCTGTGCGGGCTGTCGTTGTGGTGGCTGATGCGACGCCCGGCCCGCTGGTCGAGGCCGGTGGGTGCCGCGTTGCTGGCCGTGGTGTTCGTCGGCTGCGCGGCGGCCCGCTCCGGCGAGCACATCCGCTTTCCGGGGCCGTACCGTCCCTCGGCCGATCCGCGTTCGGCCACCGAGGACGTGCTGGCGGCGGCCCGCTGGCTGCGAGCCACCTACGGGCCGGGCGGGCGGGTGGCCGGTGACCGTACCCTCGCCGTCGTCATGGGCAGTTACGGTGCGCAGACCCCGATCACGTACCAGGAGAACGGGCGGCCGATCTGGCGGATCTTCGAGCCCGAGACGCTGACGCCGCAGGTGACCGCCGAGGTACGCGACGGCGGCGTCGGCTGGCTGGCCGTCGATCTGCGTACGGCCGGAGTCTTCCCGCTGACCGGATTCTATTTCGACGAATCGGAGCCCGGCGCGTACCTGGACACCCACCTGAGCACCCGCGGGTTGACCAAGTTCGACGCGGCACCCGGATACCGCCGGGTCTACGACAACGGCAACATCGTGCTCTACCAGGTGGCGGCCCGATGACCACCGCAGCGACCACGATGGACCCGCGGATCCGCGGCCGGGTCGACGATTTCCTCGCCGACCTCGACCAGGACCCGGTGGCCGCGGACGTCCTCGGCGTCGTGGTCAGCGGCTCGGCGGCCCGTGGCGAGGAGGTCTGGCGTGGCGCGGAGCTGCTGTCCGACATCGACCTGATGGTGCTGACCAGGCGCACCAGCCCCCGCCTGATCGCCGCCGTCGATGCGGTGATCGGCCGGCACCGGCATGCCGGAATCGACGGCGGGCAGACGCCGCTCGGTCCGCTCGCCAAATACCTGACGTTGGCGTTCTACGAGGCCCGGTCGACCGGACAGGTGGTCCGCGGCGACGTGGACCTGGCCAGGCTGATCCCGCCCGTCGAGCCGGCCGCGCTGCCCGTCTGGGAGGGCTTCCGGGTGCTGGCCAACCGGCTCGTGGAGCACGTCAAACACGACCGCGGCCGCATCCCGGCCGCCCGGGTGGTGGCGAAGTCGTACGAGGCCCTCGCCGAGGCCTACCTGGTGACCGAGGGGCGGTACCGGCCCAGCTACGCCGGTCGGCTCGCCGAACTGGAGAACCGGCCGCCGGCCGCGCCGCCCGAGGTGGTCGCCGGCATGCTCGCCGTACTCCGGGACCGGTTGACCGGCAACGCCGGGGGCCGGCCACCCGCGAGCGGCATGCCCGACGTGGCGGCCGCCCGCGGACACCTGATCGACGGGCTGGGTCAGGTCGGCGCGGTCGTCACCGGCCGTTCCGGATCCGCCGCGGCGCAGTTCCGCGCCGTGGCCGCGACCAACCTGCACCTGCGGCACCGGCTCTACTGGGCCGCGGTGCTGGTCCGGCAGGGACGGCTCACCGAACTCCGGCTCACCCCGGACCCGATCCTGCGGATCTGGGCCCGCGCCCTCACCCTGGCCACCGGCCCGGCCACGGATGCCGACCGGGATCGGCTGCTGGCCGACTGGCGATGCTGTCCACAACTGCTCGTGCGGAGGTCCACCCGATGAAACTCATCCTCTACTTCAGCGACGCCTTCGCCTGGAACTATCTGGAGCCGACCGACTTCATGCCGGACTTCTGGGCCGAGCGCCGGCCGTTGGAGACGGTGCTCGGCTACAGCTCCACGATCCTGCCCTGTCTGATCACCGGGCAACCGCCGCAGCGCACCGGGATCTGGACCGAGTATTTCCGGAAGGACCGCCCGCAAGGCTCGCTGGCCCGCTGGGTGGTGCGCACGCGGCTGCTGCTGACCCCGGTGAACCTGGCCCGGCTGGTCCTGTTCCGGTTTGCCCGCAAGGCCGGGCACCCGGCCGCCCACCTGCTGCGGATCCCGCTGCAGCTGGCGCACTTCTTCGCCCGGCACGACATGGACTACCGCAAGTTTCCACCGGTGGCCCTGCCGGTGCCCACCTTCGCCGAGGCCGCCGCCGGACACGGGTTGCGGTTCTCCTTCAAATACCTGAAGCACGGTTACGACCTGGACGCCGAGCTGGCCGACCTGGACCGCCGGCTCGTGGACAACGACGTGGTGTTCTACTACGACCCCAGCATCGACGGGCACGGTCACCGGGCCGGCGCCGACGTGCGCGCGCTCGCGCCGGACATCGAGCGGGTGCGCGCCTTCTGCGAACATGCCTGGCAACGCATCGGCGCGGATCCGGAGGCACACCTGCTCCTGTTCTCGGACCACGGAATGACCAATGTGGAGCAGACGTACGACCTGTTCGCCCGGCTGGCCCCGTGGCGGATCGGGCACGACTATCTGGTCTTCGTGGACAGCACCTTCGCCCGGTTCTGGTACGGCTCGAACGCCGTCCGCGACGCGATCCGGGCGGCACTGGCCGACGCGCCGGCGGCGTTCCTGACCGCCGAGGACGAACGCCGGTACGGCATCGCGTTCGACGACGACCGGTACGGTGAGGAGATCCTGGTGGCCGACGAGGGGGTGGTGTTCCACCCGAGTTACATCTCACCCACGTTCTTCCGTACCAAGGAGTATCCGGACCGGGCCACGCACGGCTATCTGCCGGGATGCGACACGGCGTACGGGGTCTATCTGCGACGCGGGCGGGGTGCCGAGCCGGCCGAGACGGCGGCCATGCCGGCGACCGGCCTGTACGGCGTGGTCGAGGCCATCATGGCGGCGGCGGTCCAGGACCACGCGGGACAGCGGACGGCGTGACGCCCATCGCCACCGACGGTTGGCGGGCGCGGGTCCGGCGCGCCGTTGCGGCGCACTGGGCCGAGCCGCTGCACCGGCAGTCGTATTACCTGCTGGCCAGCACCGGTGTCGCGGCCGCGACCGGGCTGCTGTTCTGGATCCTGGCGGCCCGGCGTACCGAACCGGCGGTGCTGGGCCTGGCCGCCGGGATGATCGCCGCCATCGGTTTCCTCAGCTACCTGACCAGCTTCGCGCTGCCGTACGCGATGCTCCGGTACGGCGGTTCCACCCGGCCGGTGCACGGCCTCGTGAACTACAGCGCGGCCGTCTCGGCGGTCACGTCGCTGCTCGCCGCCGCGTTGTTCGCGGCGGTCGCCGGCGCGACCGGGACCGTACTGGCACCGCTGCTGCGCGACCCGCTCGACGTGCTGCTGTTCGGCCTCGCCGGGGTGGGCGCCGCGACGGGGCAGCTCCTGGACAACCTGCTCGCCGCCCGCCAGCACGCCGATCTGGCGTTGCTGCGCAACGCCGCCGCCGGCCTGCTCAAGCTGTTGCTGCTGGTTCCGGTGGGCGCGGGCGACCCGCGCGGGGTGTACCTGGCGCTCACCGTGCCCGGCCTGATCACCGCCGTCATCGGGTACGCGCTGCTGCACCGGGTGATCCCCGGCTACCGGCTGTGGGACTTCACCCGCACCCCGCTGGTGCGCGAGGCCGCCCGGTTCTCGTTGCGCACGTTCGCCGGTTCGTTGCTGAGCGGGGCGCCGCAGTTCGCCATACCGTTGATCGCGGTCGTGGTTCTCGGCCCGCGCGGGAACGCCTTCTTCTACGTCGCCTGGAGCATCGCCCAAGTGGTGTACCTGGTTCCGACCGTCATCTCCAACATCACGTTGAGCCGGGGCGGCAGCACGCCGACCGTCGCCCTGATCCGGCGCAGCCGGCGGTTCAGCCTGCTGTTGGTCGGCCCGTTCGTCCTTGCCGTCACCGCGCTCGCCGGGCCGGTCCTGCACCTGTACGGCACTCAGTACGCCGGCGGGGCAACCGGCCCGCTGCGGTTGCTGGGCCTCGCCGCGCTGCCCTGGGCCATGGTGATCATCGCGCAGGCCCAGTTGCGGATCGAGCACCGGTACCGGGCGCTGAACCTGCTGACCGGCTTCCTGTGCGTGGTGTCGCTGGCGATGCCGGTCGCGTTGGGTTCGTGGTTCGACGCGGCCGGCATGGCGGGCGGCTGGCTGTTGTCCATCTCGGCCGTCGTCGCACTGGCCTGGTGGCTGACCGGACGCGCGGCCGCGGCCGCCGGCTCGTTGACCCGGGACGAGGTAGCCCATGACGTCGGACACTGATCGGAAACCACCCGCGCCGGCCGAGGACGCCACCCGGGCCGCCCGCCGGCCGGCCGGCGGCCGGGCGCGCGTCGTGGCACTGACCTGCCTCGCGCTGGGCTGCTCGGCAGCGGTGGCCACCGGATGGGAACCCGCGCGAGCGGTCGGCGGCGTGCTGCTGGCCTGCTACCTGCCGGGTCGGCTGGCCGTCGGCGCGCTGCGCCGGCCCGGCGCCCGGCCCGACCCCGCGCTGGACCTCGTGCTGGCGGTCGCACTGTCCCTGGTCGCCACCATGCTGCTCGGCGCCGTCGCGGCCGGCTTCGGGCTCGGCTTCACCGGTGGCCGGATGGCCGTACTCAGCGCGGCCATGAGCGTTGCCCTCGGCCTCGCCGCCATCGGCCGCACCGACACCGGCGGACGCACCGAGCCGACCGGCGTGCCCCGGCGGTTCGCGCCGCGGGTGGCGCTGGCGGCCGTTCCGGCCCTCGCGCTGTCGGCGGTGTTGACCGTGCAGGTCGCCGCGTACATCCGGCACCGACCGCCGGACTCGTACTACACGGAACTGTCCGTGGTCGCGGTCGGCGGGCCCGCGACGGTGCGGGTCCACAGCCGGGAGCGCGCCACCGAGACGTTCCGGTGCGAACAGCGGGTGGACCGCGTGCTCGTGCGGCAGGACCGGTTCGTGCTGAGTCCCGGCCGGAGCATGACGCTGCCGCTCGCCGCGGCCGGCACCGGACGGCTCGAGATCAGGTTGTTCCGGGGAACAGAGACGAATGCGTACCGGCGGCTCATCCGGTGAGGCCACCGGCGGGCTGCCGTTGACCTGGGCAGCTGCCGGGGCCCGGCCGAGGGCCGGGTCGTCAGGCGCCCGAGGCCCGTTTGTCCTCCTCGGCGTCCGCGGGCGTACCCGTCCCAGCCGCACTGACACCCCGAATTCACTGTCGATGAGGTATTACTCCTCGATCGGGAACGGTGCGCAGCGGGCTGGGTTACCGTTCGGCAATGGATGAGGATCGCCTGGTCGTGTGCGCCCTGCCGGTCGAAGTGGCGCAGGAGTTGGTGAACGGCGCGACCGCCAATGCCGTGCCGAGCACTCGGACCGGTGTCCCCATCGCGGACATCGCGGTCGTGGGCCTCGGGGTGGCCACGACCGTCATCACCCTCGCGCAAGGTCCCTCCGCATTCGAGGATCTCGCTCGCCGGCTGCTTCGATGGCGTCGACGGGCCGAGGTGCGACGCGACCCGACCGTGTCGATCGACGCCAATGGTCCGGGCGGACGCATTTCCCTGCAACTGTCCCGATCGACGACGGAGGCCGAACTCGCCGCGATTCTGGGCACGATCATGCAGCCGGCGGATCCGGCCGAAGAAACCTCCTGACGAACGATGCACCTGCGGGCCAGTCATGATGAGCGTTGGCGTTCATTCTATGCGCGCCGTGAATTCGACGTCATCGAAAGTGAGGCGCAGCGGCTGCTGCACGACCCGGCCCGGGAGAAAGACCCGTTCCTGCTGAATTGGATTGCCCGGCTGCGCAATCAAGCCTGCCGTTTCGAGGAAGCGCTGGCGATCGCGGATGAGGCGCACAGCGCGGCCGTGGCCGGCGACGATCGGCTGACGGCGGCGCTCGCCACGGCCAACATCGGTCTCGCCAGAATGGGATTGGCTGATTGGTCCGGCGCGATCGCCGAGCTGTGGTCGGCCGAGGAGATGCTGCGCGACCTGGGCGAGTCCTGGCTGACCGGCACAGTTCTCATCAATCGTGCGACCTGCGAGTTCCGCCGAGGCGACTTCGCGATGGGCCTGGAGCTTCTCGATGAGGCCGAAGGGCTCGTCCCGCAGACGGCCGCTGATCACGCGGAGGCCCCGATGCGGGCCGCGTTCATCGCGAACAATCGTGCCGCCGCCATTTCTTCGATGCCTGGCTCGACGGTGGCGGAAGGCATCGAACGCATCCTGTCGGCGCGCCACCTGAGTCACCCGGCGGGGCACGCCGCCGCTGATGTCGACGCCAATCTCGGCGCGCTGTACTCGAGGCTCGGTCAATACGGATCCGCATTGCTCGCGGCGCGGAGCGCGGCCAAGTCCTATGCGGCGGAAAACAATCATCTGGGAGTGAAGAAGGCGCGCATTCAGATCGCGACGGCATCGGCACATCTCGGGCAGCTTGAGAACTCAGTCGAAATTATCGACGAACTCATCGGTACGCACGGCGAATCCGACCCCGAGATCGGCGTCATGATCGCCTATCTGACGGCGGCGCTGGACGCGAAGGGCCGGAGCGAAATGCTTTCCCGATACGGCGGTCTCGCATCGTCCGCGGGGCCGGACTCCGGCCGCCGGCAGGAGGTTGTCAGACGGTTGTCGGAACTACGCCGCACGGCCGGGCGGCCGAACGGCGATGCGGCGGCGGAGGCACGTGAGCTGCTCGACGAGCTGGATGCCCTTGCGGTCGACGAAGTGGATGAGGTGGTGGCACAGTTCGAACGTGCTGTGCACTTCGCGGAGGTCGACCCGGCCAGTTCACCGGGAATCTCGGCGGATGCCCTGCGGAAGGTTCGTGCCTGGTTTGGTCCCAGAGGGCTCCTTCTGGATGCTGTTGTCGACGGCTTTGCCGCGGAATACGCGGGCGATGCCGAGGGAGTGCTGACCGTCTGGCTTCGGTTCCTGTGGAACTCGATCGAGGGTTCGCACGATCAGCAGTCGGAGGAGTTCCGCAGCGAATTCGTTGATGCGAAACACGTGCTTCTCGCACTCGATTCCGCGATCGCGGCGGACCGGCCGGAAGCCGTTATCGAGATAATCGAGACCATACGTGTCGATTCCTCCGGGATGGGAACCGACCCGAGGCTTCTCGGTTTGCCGAGCTTCGACAGCCTTCCGAACAGCCCCGCGGTCGAGTTGGATCTACGGTATCTCGCCCGGCCGGCCACGGTCGGGGTCCGGGGAAAGTCGATGATCGCCTCGGCGGCGAACGTCGGTGAGCCGTCGATAGACCTCGACAGCTTGCGGTCCGGCATGGCGGGGGAAGATGCGCTTTGGTGGTCGATGGCAATTGTCGAGGATGTGCTCTATTGGTCGCTGTTGGACAGTCGAACGAGCTTTTCCGGGGCGCGCGTCCTGGATCGGGATTTCGACGACGTGCTGAGCGCTCACCTTGGACTGCTGCCGCTCGTGAAATCCTCAGATCTGGAGGTCATGCCGGGCCTCCGCGCCGGGCAGCTGAATGCGATCGCCATCGCACGAAGCGCGGCGGGGGCGATGATGAGGCAACCCTTCCTGCAGGACGCGGCGGTGGCATCCCTGCCGCCATCGATACAACAAGCGGTGCGCGGTTACTGCGCGGCCGCGGCCTCGGCCTCGGCCGACCTCGACCAACTATACGGGCGCATCTCCTCGAATATCGTCCCCGAGCAGCTTCGCACCCTGATCCGCAAGCATGGCGACGGCAGGTCAAAGATAATTGTGACGGTGCCGCCGGAATTAGCAACCGTTCCGCTGGGGCTGTTGCCACTCGAGCCGCGTGTCCCGTTGATCCAGTGTGCGACATTGCAGTACGCGCCGCCGCCCAGGCTGGCGAGCAGGGTGATCAGCCGGGCCGAAGCGGCCGACCCGCCCCGAGCCCATTTGCTGTCGGTCGCCGACACTTTGGGGGACCTGCCGTCGGCTCGGCCGGACGGTTCCAGCCCGGCGGTCCGTCGCCTCGGAAGCTGGTCGAATGCCGTCGATGAGGACGACGTCGCCACCATCGACCGGGTCGAACATGAACTTCGTACCCTCTCCGCAGTCCCCGGCAGTGCGGGGCTGGTCTCCTTTCGAGGGCATCTCGCACCGGGCGATCACCTCAACCCCGGTTCGGCGGCGATTGCCTGCGCGCCACGCCAGGAGGCGGCACGGCCAGACCTGTTGAGCGCGCGTCGAATGTTTCGGTGGGAACCGTGCCTGCCCTCGCATGTGTACCTCGGCGGCTGCGAGGGCACCGGCTTCGGCACCGGCCTGGAGTGGGCCAGCATTGCCGCGGCAGCGCTGGCGTGCGGGGCCCAAGCGGTCGTTTCGCACGCCTGGCCGATCATCGACGCGCCCGACATGTCGAGGATCGACTCCGAGGTGGTGCGGGTCATGCAAGAGGAGGTGGACGTGGCGGAAGCCCTGGCGGATGCTCAAGCCGACCTGTACCGAGCGTGGCGCCGAGGCCAGGATGGCGCAACACCGCCGCATTACTGGGCCGGGCTTCAGACGATCGGCCTGTCGCGTCCTCGCTGACCACGGCTCCTGCCAGCGCCGGCCGAGAGGCCGCGCCGGCGGGCTGGACGGCGGCGTCGGACGGCAGGACGGCGTACGCGATGGCGGCCGTGGGGACGCTGAGAGCCAGCGCGGCCACCGCTGCTGCGGGCGTTCCGGCTGCCGTGGCGGCTTGCCGGCGGAGCGGAAAGCCGGCCCCTTGCTTCGATCTTTTGTCCGTCGCTATGGTGCGATTTCAAAGGCGAACGGGGGTTGCCATGTCTGTCCGCACTGTCGTGTACGGCTTCGCAACGGCCACCGCGTTGACGGTGGCAGCGGTCGCTGTTCCGGCAACCGCACATGCCGCCGGCGGCGGATGCCGCACCTGGTCCAGCGGCGACTTCTCGCTGACCTCGTGTATCAGCAATCAGGGCAGCACCGCGCTGCCCGACGCGTATTTCAACCGGCTGCCGAGCAACTGCACCGGCACCTCGCTCCAGTTGCGCACCACCGGCGGGTCGCTGGTCACGAGCGCCAGTTGGGGCTGCACGCTGGGCCACGAGGGCCCGTTGCCGGCGGCGATGAGTTCGGGCACCCATTACATCGCTCGGGCCTGCATCAAGGTCAGCGGTGGGAAATTCTGCGGCGACAGCTGGGAGGCCTGGATCTGACCACACCTCGCCGGCCACCCGGTGACCGGCCGTCGTCAGATCAGCGGCAGGCCGACCAGTGCGCCGAGCGCGCGCAACGAGGTGACCAGCGCGGTCCCCGCGGTGGCGAGCGCACCGGCGTCCCGCAGCCCGTCGGCGAAGCGCCGGAGATGCGAGCCCGCCGCGGCCGCGTCCGGCAAGGCCCGCTCGGCCTGGTCCAGTTGAGCCTCGGCGGCCTTGCGCTCGGTGCCGGTCAGGCGAAGCTCGTCCAGCGCCGCGCGGAGCCGGCCGAGCTCCTCGGTCAGCTGCGGTGCGGCGCCGCCGATGTGCTGGTCGCGGCCGGCCACGTACTGGTCGCGGCCGGCCACGAACTGGTTGCCCGAGCCGGTGTTGACCGGGCCGTTGACGTTGCTGAACGTGGTCATGCGCCACTCCTTCGTTCGTCGCGTTTGCGGGCCGCCTTGGACATGCCGCTGCCGATGCCGGTCAGGATGCCGCCGAGCAGGAAGGCGGCGGCGCCGACCGGCAGGATGGGCACTCCGGGCACCAGTTCGGCGGCCATCGGATCCTGACCCACCGGGTCGTCGATCGAGGAGCCGAACGCGATCGCGAAGAAGTAGCCGATCAGCCCGAACCCGCCGAGCGCGAGCAGCATGCCGAAGATCATCAGGTAGCGGCCGAAGCCTCTGCCCTGGAACATCTCGTCCGAGGCGTCGTAGTCGTTCGTGTGCGTGATCCGGTCGCCGAAATGGAGGTCGCGCCCGGCCACGTGCTGATCTCGGCCGGCCACGTACTGGTTTCCCGGTCCGGCGTTCACCGGACCGTGTACGTCGCCGAATCGGGTGGGCGGTGGCTGATGCCGCGCCAGTGTGTCGTAGCGGAGCCGGGTGTCGCCCAGCCGTACCGTGTCGCCGGGAGACAGCGGCCGCGTCTCGCCTCGCAGCCGGTCGTAGTTGACCCAGGTGCCGTTGGCCGACCCGAGGTCGCGGAGCGCCACCTGGTCGCCGTGCCGAGACACCAGGGCGTGCCGGCGGCTGACCGTGCCGTCGGCGACGAGGCCGGCCGGGGTGTCCCGGCCGATGACGGTGTCGCCGAACGGGATGTCCCACACCGCGTGCGTCGTCGGCCCGTCGACCACGACCAGCCGATGCGGAAGGTCCCACTCAGGGTTCATGCCCGTACACGGCGCGCGAGGCAGGCCGGAGATACGGGTCTGTCAACTACCTGACCGGTCCCGTCCGCCGGCGCCGCCGCGATGGCAGGAAAGGGGGATAAGAGTAACCGGGCGCTTGCGTAACGTACCCACGAACGCGGCCGCCGGCTGCGTGGAGACTACGGGGACATTGATGAAACGAGTAACTCTGCTGCGGCCTGCTCTCTCGGCCGCCGTGTTGGCGACGGCCCTGGCGGGCGCCGCGGGCTGTGCTGGGGCGAACGCTCCGGCGGCGGCCGGTCCGTCCGGCGGCGCGCCGGCCGCGTCGGCGACCCGGGCGCCGGTGAGCGGCCTGGGCGGCGGCGACGCCCAGCCCACCAGCAAGCCCGCTCCGACGCGGTCGCCCGCCGGTAAGCCCGGTAAGCCGGCCGGCAAGCCGGCTCCCGGCCCGGCTCGCCCGGACTGGCGTACGGCGGTCCTGCCGTGCCCGCAGGATCTACGCGTCGTCCTGCAGCGGGTCGACACGGCCGACGTCACCAAGGACGGGGTGCCCGACACCCTGGTGACCCGCAGCTGCGCGGCCTCCACGTCGTACTATCCATCGACGATCGAGGTGTTCGACGGTACGGCCGCCGCGCGCAGCCCCCGGCGGATCGGCGTCCTGCTGAAGGACGTCGGCGGCACCGACAAGCCGTGGGCCACGAAGGTCGTGATCATCAAGGGCATCGTGGCTGTGCAGGCGAACGGCCTCGGCCCGCGCAGCGACAGCGCCTGCCCCGACCACCGTTTCACATACCGCTACCAGTTCAGCAAGGGCCAGTTCAAGCGGATCTGGCGAGACCTCGGCAAGGCCGACACGTGCCTGCCCGCCAGCTGATGATCACGGCGCACACCGCGGCCGCATGGCACCATCGACGGGCAGGACGGGGGCGAACGACGAGGAGCTTCGGGGTTGAACCGCACGGACGTGCGCGAACTGGCGACCGGGCTGATGGACCAGCACGGGCTCGCCGGTTGGCGACTGGTGTTCGACAACGCCAAGACGCGGGCCGGGGTGTGCCGCTCGGACCGCAAGGAGATCGGGCTTTCCCGGCACCTGATGAGCCTGTACTCCCCGGAGCAGGTCACCGAGACGGTGCTGCACGAGATCGCGCACGCCCTCGTCGGCCCGCGACACGGCCATGACCGGGCGTGGCGGACGGTTGCCCGGCGGATCGGCTGTTCGGGTCGGCGATGCCTGCCGGCCGACGCGCCGACGGTGGCGGGAGCATGGGAGGGCATCTGTGCGGCAGGTCACCGTACGACGGCTCATCGCCGACCGATCCGGGTGCGGTCGTGTCCCGGTTGCTCCACGACCTTCGATCCGGCCGCGCTCTACACCTGGACCTACGAGGGGCGCCCGGCCCCGATGCATCCTCGCTACGAGGCGGAACTCGCCCGTATCCGCTCACCCCGGCCCGAGCCGGCACCGGTCCGGCTGGGGGTGGGCGACCAGGTGCGGTTGACCGGCGGGGGACGGTACGCCGGGCTGGTCGGCACGATCGTCAAGCGTGGGCGCAGCCGCTACCACGTGCAGACCAAGGCCGGCATGCTCAGCGCCGCGTTCACGACGGTGCAGCCGTTGACGCGCGGCTGACCGCCGGATGCGCCGCGCGGCCGCCGCCCCCCGCGGCCTGACCGGGTGCCCGAGGCCGACGTCCGCGAAGGCCGATTTGATCTAGTTGGTTAATCTGTCCGCCGTGCCCTTTCCGATTCGTCGCCGCGACCGCCATCCACTGACCAACGTGAGCTCTCTGCTGATCTGCGGAGTGTTCGCCGGGGTGGTGGTCGCGGCAGCCTCGTTCCCGGCCGTGGCGCTCTCCGGGCTCGCGGCCAAGGCGGGTGCCAAGGGCTTCGCCGAACTGCCCACCGAGCTCAAACAGCAGACCGCGCCGCAACTGAGCCGGGTCTACGCCTCCGACGGCAAGACCCAGATCGCGGTGCTGTACGACGAGTTCCGCAGCGACGTGCCGCTCAAGGACATCTCGGTCAACATGCAGAACGCGATCGTCGCGGCCGAGGACCACAACTTCTACCAGCATCACGGCGTCGACTTCAAAGGCCTGGCCCGGGCGTTCGTCAACAACCGGCGGGGCGGCGACCAGCAGGGTGCCTCGACCCTGACGATGCAGGTCGTACGCATGTCGCTGGCGTACTCGGCGACGAGCCCGGCCGAGGTGGTGGCCGCGACGGCCAAGACGACCGAGCGCAAGCTCGCCGAGATGAAGTACGCCCTGGAGCTCGAGAAACAGCTCACCAAGCAGCAGATTCTCGAGCGCTACCTGAACATCGCGCCGTTCGGCAACGGGGCGTACGGCATCTACGCGGCCAGCCAGGTCTACTTCGGCAAGAAGCCCAAGGACCTCGACGTCGCCGATGCGGCGCTGTTGGCCGGCATGGTCAAGGGCACCACGATGTTCGACCCGACGACCAAGGACGGCTATCCACGGGCCAAGAACCGCCGCGACTACGTCCTCAACGACATGCTGTCGCTCGGCTACATCACACCCGACGCGGTGAAGAAGGCCAGGGCGAAGGGCATCCCGCGCAGCACCAAGTCGGTGGGCAGCGGCTGCACCGCCGTGTCCCCGAACGACTGGGGCTTCTTCTGCGACTACTTCCAGCGGTGGTGGCTGAGCCAACCGGCGTTCGGCGACAACACGTACGATCGTGAGCGCAGGCTCAAGAGCGGCGGCTACCGGATCGTCACCACACTGGACATCGAGGCGCAGCGGGCGGCCCGCAAGCGCATCACCCAGCAGCGCGACGACGACTCGGTCAACGCGCTGCTGCTGGCCGCCGTGCAGCCGGGCACCGGCAAGGTGCGCGCGCTGGCGGCCAACCGCAAGTTCAAGCTGCCCACCGCGGCGGACCCCAACCCGCTCTCGTCCGATCCGAAGAAACGGGAGCGTGGTGTGCGGGCCACCTATCCGAACACCACCAACCCCATCATCACCGGCGGCGGGGACATCAACGGCTACCAGGCCGGTTCGGTGTTCAAGATGTTCACCATGGTCGCGGCCCTGGAGAACGGCTTCGGCCTGGACTACTCGATCAACACCACGCCGCGGTACATCTCGCCGCTCTACCTCGACTCCGGCGCCCCGGCCGAGTGCGGCGGCCACTACTGTCCGTCCAACTCCAGCTCGAAGGAGCAGGGGCCGTACAACATGTGGACCGGCTTCGGCGCGTCGGTGAACACGTATTTCGTGCCGTTGCAGGAGCAGGTCGGTGCCGAGAAGGTGGTCGATGTGGCCCAGCGCTTCGGCGTGCAGTTCCGGGAGCCGCGCGAAAAGGAGCTGGCCACCAAGTACGCCCACGACTGGGGTTCGTTCACCCTCGGCGTCTCGGCGTCGACTCCGTTGGACATCGCGAACGCGTACGCCACGCTGGCCGCCGACGGCAAGTACTGCGAGCCCACGCCGATCGAGGAGATCACCACGCACACGGGCCAGAAAGTGAAGGTCGGCCAGCCGCGTTGCACGCAGGCGACCAGCGTCGACGTGGCCCGCAAGGCACTCGACGCGGCCCGCTGCCCGGTCGGTGACCGGGCCCAGCTGGGCAGCTGTGGCGGCACCGGCACGGCCCGGGCCACCCACGGGATCGTCGGGCATCCGGTCTTCGGTAAGACCGGCACCACCGACGCCGAGAAGACGGCCTCACTGGTCGTGGGCACGACCTCGATCGTCGTGGCGGGTTACCTGGTCAACCCGGACTGGCAGGCCCACACCGACAAGATGAAGCACGACGTGGTCAACCCGGCGGTGTGGAACACGGTCGCCGACTACATGGAGGGCAAACCGTCCGAGGAGTTCAAGACGCCGGAATAGCCGCGGCCGGAGTCACCGTCCAGCGGGGCGGGAACGGTGACGGGACCGGGAGCGGACGACGTGGATGGCCGCCGCGGCGCCGATCAGTGCCGCGCCGGCGAGGATGAGAAGGGCGATCCGGGTGTCGAAGCCGGAGCCCCGGGCCGCGTCGATCAGCTGGGTATCGACCGGGACGGGCCCATTGCCGGCCGCCACCGGGTCGGGGGCCGGCGGCAGCGCGCCGAAGTCGACGATGCCGCTGCTCTCCAGCAGCGTCATCTGCGTCATGAGCACCTGGTTGGCCTGCTGGGCGAACAGGCGGACGGCGTCGTTGCGGGTGGCGTCCCGGACCGTCGCGACGGCCGGGAAGATCTCGCCGGCGGCGGCCCGCAGCCGGTTCACGAAGATCTGGTCGAACGCCGCGGTCGACCGGGCGCCGCGCATCTCGGCGAGCCAGCCGAGCTGGTCGGTGTTCGGCTGGTCGGGCAGGCTGATGCCGAGCCGGCGGGCCGCCTCCCGGCCGAGCCGGTCGAGCACGACGTGGTGGGCGGCGACCGCCTGACCGATCCGCCTGACCCGTGGGTCGCCCGCGCGCCGCTGGGCCAGATTTCCGGCGTCGATCTCCCAGAGCGCGGCCAGCCGTACCTGGACCATCAGATCGCGGTCGGCGGGACCGACCTGCCCGACTCCCCGGACGTCGAACGACGTCACCGGCACCGGAACCTCGCCGGCCGCCCGCGCGGCCGAGACCGGAGCGAGCACCAGAAGGGGGACGGCCAGTGCCGCGAGACCCGCGAGCCGGTGGGAAAGCCGTACGGTCAGCATTTTCGCCCCTCGCCAGAGTCGGCCGCGCCGCGGCGGTCCGCTTTTCGCGTAGGCGACGACGGGATCATCGCCCAGCGTCGCAACAAATACCGCTCGCCGGCATCTACCGAAGGACGCGCAACTATCTCCCATCCGGGAGAGCCGCGGGGTTGAAGTGATCACCCAGGTCGGCCGGGCAGGATGGCCGCCGTGAGCGAATGTGGACGCGGCCCGGGGTGACCCCACCCCGGGCCGCGCGGCGGAATCAGCCTCAGCCGGCCGGCCGCACCGTCAGATTCTGGCAGCGGGCCTGGAGAAGAGCGAGCGCCCGCTCGGAGACCGTCAGACCCTGACTCCGCACGAACGAGAAGTCGGCGGCCGGATCCTCGCCGACGATGAGGCGAACCAGCTCGGGTACGGCGGCGCCCTCCTCGGCTGCGGGGGTGTACTCGTTGTAGTAGCCCCGCGCCGCGCCGGTGGTGTAACCGGTGAGCCCCTCGGCCGACAGCGCCGTGACCAGCTCGGGGCTGGCGACAAGCTCCGGCGGGCGGCCGGCCAGCGGGTCGGGCACCCAGGACAGCTCGACGCTGAGCACGCCGTCCTCCTCGTCGTACAGGTCCCAGGCTGGATCCGGGTCGATCTTGTATCGGCGCGGCTCGCCGTTCGGCTGGTCGGTGCTCATCGCCCGAACCTACCTGAGCTCGATCGGGCCGGCCTCATCTGATCCTCGGTTCGAACCAGTGCCCCAGCATGTCGTCGACCTTGGTGGCGTAGTCGAGCACTTCCTGCTTCGTCGGGTTCGGGTGCGAGTTGTAGAAGTCGTTCCAGGCGAGACGGATCTTACTGAGGTGGATGTTGCTGTTGACCGCGCCCTTCGGGATGCCCCGGAGGTTCTCGATGGAATGCAGCTCGTCCTGGGTGAACAGCCCCGGGTACTTCTTCTCGATGCCCCGCTCGACCGCGTGGTGGACCACCACCTTCCCGCGAGCTGCCGGGTTCTGCGCGAAGAAGGTCTCCGTGTAGTTGTGTTTGCCGGCGGCGTTGCCGACGCTCGCCGGCTTCCGGACCGGAAGGGCGCCACCCTGGGGAAGGTTGTTCGGGACGCTCCCGCAGGGGATCTTGGTGACGTTGTGGACGAGGATCGCCAGGCCTTCCGGCACCACGTAGTACGTGTGCAGGTTGGCAACCGTCAGGTTGTGGACCGTCGCCCACTGCTGACGCGTCCGGACGGCCTCGACCTCGACGCGCTCACCGGCCGCGGTCAGCAGCTGGACGCCCGGGATGACGTCGCCCGCCTCGAGCCACTCGCCCAGGTCGGGTGCCCAGAACGGATGATTGTCGGTGGCGGTGAGCGTCGTGTTCCCGTCGCCCGCGGCGCCGTCGGTGTCGACGGTCAGATCGACGAGGAGCTTGTCGCCGGTACGCGTGACGGTCTCCACCACGTGCTCCGGCCTGGTCACCCCGGTCACCGGGTCGGTGGCCACCACCAGGTCCCCGATGCGTACGTCCTCGATCGGTCTGCTGGAGCCGTCGGCGAGCAGAACCGGAGTGCCGGGAACGAAACTGTTCGGCGGCGGCGCGAAGAGGACCGGGCAGCCGTCGCGGCGCCGCACGGTCGCGACCAGATCCTCGAACTTCTTCCGGGCGGCCTTGAGGCCGTCGAGGAACTTGAGGAGCTTCGGCGCGAGCTTGGCCAACTTCGCCGTGGCGCCGAAGATCTTTCCGATCGGGAGCATCCCGACGAGCGTCCAGAGGCAGGCCTCGACGTTGCCCTCGAGGAGGCACTTCTTGAGGTCGCCGATGCCGGACAGTTCCTCGAACAGGTCCCAGGCGTTCTCCTTGAGGAAGTCGATCAGGCCCTTGCCGGCCTCCGCCTTCGCCGCCAGGTACTCGGCCCGCTCCTCGGGGGTGAGCGAGTCGAGCAGAGCCTTCTCGTCCTCGCCCTCGGGCAGGCCGCCGGTGTCGGCGACCCCGTTGGCGAGCGCCTCGGCAGTCCGCCTGCGATCGGCTTCCTCGGCGCGTTCCGCGGCCTTCTGCGCCTCGGCGGCGAGCTGCACCGCACTGTTGGCGGCGAGCAGGGCGGAGTCCGCGTACTCCTGAGCACTCTCGGCTGCTCGCTGTGCCGCTACGGCGTCGGCCTCGGCCCGGCTCGCCGCGCCCTGTGCCGCGGCGGCGTCCCGCTCGGCGGCCGTCGCCGCACCTGCCGCGGCGTTGGCCGCGGCCTGCGCGGCCTGGGCGGCCTGTCCGGCGATGGCGGCGTCGCTGGCAGCCTCGTTCGCGGCCTTCCGGGCCGCGATCGCGTCGGCCCGGGCCTGGGCGTCCGCGCGGCCGGCGCCGGCCGCGGCGGTGCGGGCGGCCGCTCCGTCGGCCGCGGCCTGTGCGGCGGCCTTCTTGGCCTCGGCGGCCGAGGCGGCCGCGTCCGCCGCCGACCGGGCGGCCTGGGCGGCCGCGGTGAACGCCGGCTTGACCTGGTCGTTTGCCGTGTTCGCGGCGGCCTCCGCGCGCTGCGCCGCGACGGTCGCCTCGGCGGCCCGCTGGGCCGCCGCCGCGGCCTGCTCCTGGCCGATGGACGCGGCCTGCTCGGCGACCAGCCGCACGAAGTCGGCGTCGATGTCGCTTCCGGTGAACGGCGAGACCATCCCGATCGCCGTGTTGGCCGGCTCGGCGATGCCCGCCGACGACTGACGTGCCGCGGCGGCGGCGTTGACGGCGATGTCCGCCTGCGCCGCCGCGGCGACCGCCTCGGTCGTCGCCGCATCGGCCTCGTCCTTGGTGCGGTTGGCCGCCCACAACGACCGCACTGCCTCGTCGGCGGCCTGCTCTGCGAGGCTCACCGCCGACTGCGCGGCACGGGCGGCCTTGACCTCCTGCGCGGTGGCCTCGGCTGCCTTCGCGTCCGCCCGCATCCGTGCGGCGTGGGTCTGCTGCGCGCCGGCCTCCGCCTTGTCCGCCGCGGCGTCGGCCGCTGCCGCGGCCGCTTCGGCGGCCTCCGCGGCCGCGAAGGCCCGCTCGGCGGCCTGCTGCGCCCGGTTTGCCGCGGCCCGCGCGTTCGCGGCGGCGCCGGTCGCTCCGTTGGCCGCCGACCGCGCCGACCGGGCGGCGGTGCCCGCCGTGCCGGCCTCGGCGCCGGCCTGATCGGCCTGCCGCTGTGCCTCCTGCCGCTCGGCCTCGGTGGCGGCGCTCGCGACGCTTGCCCGCATGGCGGCCGCCCTGGCCTTCGCGCTCTGTTCCGCGCGTTCGGCCGCAAGGGCCTCGTCGCGAGCGACGCGTGCCCGGCCTTCCTGGTCCCAGGCGCGGCCCGCGGCGGCGCCGGCGGCCTGGTCGGCCGCGTCAGCGCGCTGCCGCGCCGCACGTGCGGCGGAAGCCTGCGCCTCCGCCGCCGCTCGTTGCGACCTGGCCACGGAAGCCTGCTGTTCGGCGATGCCGCGCTGCCGCTCGGCCTCGGCGCGTTCGGCCTCGGCGATCTGCCGCTGCCGCTTGGCCTCCGCGGCCTGCGACTCGGCGATCTCCCGTTGCCGACGGGTGCGCTCCGCGGCGGCCCAGGCCTCGGCCTCGGCGGCCTGAGCCTGCTCGCGGGCCTTCTTGGTGCGGGCCGCCGCGGTCTTGGCGGCGTCGGCCTGGCGCTTCGCGGCGTCGGCCAGCCGCGCCGCGGCCTTGGCGTGCTCCTCGGCGTGCTGGCGCCACTTGATGGCCTGCTGCGCGTGGGCCTCGGCCTGGGCCTGGGCGCCCTGCGCGTTGTTGGTGGCGATGGTCGCGTCGATCGCGTGTCCCGCCGTCGTGGCGGCGCCCTGCGCGGCGAGCACGGCCGCGTTCATGCCGTTGACGATCAGCGACCATTCGGCGCCGTACGTCAGGCCGGTCTCGATCAGGTCGTCGGCGGCGGTGTTGGCGATCGCGGCGGCGGCCGCTGCCCGCTCGGCGGCCTGCTGTGCGGCCCGTGCCTCGTTGGCGGCCTGCGTCTTCGCGGCGGTCAACTCGGTGGCCTTGGCCGCCGTGGTGCCCGCACCGGCCAGGACCCGCTCGGCGTTACGGGCGGCGTTGGCCGCGCCGGCCATCGAGTTCGCCGCCCGCTGCAGCTCCCGCACCGCGTTACCGTGGGCGACGAGCAGCCGGGTCCGTGCCTGCGACGCGCGCTGGGCGCGCTGGGCGAGCTCCGAGAGGTCCTCCGCTGCCTTGTTGCGGGCCTCGAGGTCCTTCAGGTACTGCTCGCGAGCCGCGGCGTCCGCCTTGGCCGCGGCCAGGTATCCGGTCTGCCAGAACGCGGCGACGGCCGCGTCGTCGCCGGCCAGCGCCAGCTCGGCGGCCGCCTTCAGCTGCGACTCGGCGGGCGCGGCGGCGGCAAAGACCCGGAGCCGTTCGCGAAGTTGCGCGGCGCGCTCGCGCGCGTTGCCGGCGACCTTTTCGTCGCGGGCGCGGGCGATGTCGGCGCCGTACGCGAGGAAGGCCTCGCGGTCGCTGTCGGTGCCGGCGAGGACCCGCTCCACCTCGGCATTGAGGTAGGCACCGCCGGTGCCCCGCATCGCCTTGATCTTTGCGAGGTTGTCCGCGGCCTGCTGCTTCCTGCGGGCGGCGACCTGCGTCTCGAGCTGGCGCTTCTCGACCGTGGCGAACTGGACGATCTTCTGGTTGTCGCCGGTGGACAGCGCCGCCAGAGCCGCCCGCCGAACCTCTTCCTCTCCGGACAGCTCGGCGACGTCGGAGACCGCCTTGCGCCACCGTTCCGCGGTGGCGTCCAGGCCGGTCGTGCCGTCCCAGGGCTCGGTGACCAGGGGCGGGACGGGGATCGGCGCTTCGCCCTCGAGCAGCTTGGCGAGGAGCCGTTTCGCATCGGGGACCGGCGCGGCGGAGGCCGGGGGAGCGTGCAGCCCGGTGCCGACGAGGAGCAGGGTCAGCAACGCCACCAGGAGCGCGCGTATCCGTGACAGTGGACTCACCACAGAAGATCCATTCCAGAGTTCGAGCGCATGGAAGCAGTTCGAGCGCATGGCTGCGACGCGTGCGGTCGAGCGCGCGCACGCGGAGAGCGAAATCAGGAGTCGACGGCGGCCGTCAGCCGGCGGATGGCTTCATGTGTTCCCCCGTTGTGAGCCACGATCAGGAGCCGAGGCTTTGATGGACTCCAATGCGATCCGGTGATCTAAACACGATCCGCCCGCCGGTTCCAACCCGTCTCGTCCGCAATTGGTCCGGGATCGGCGGCGGGAGCAGGGAAAACTATGTCGCGGATCGGTTCGGCCGCCGCGGCTGAGGCGAACTTCTCATCACCATTTCTTGCCCTGTCCCATCGGCGACGGTTAACCTCCCGGCTGCATCCGCCGTCCGGCCGGCACCGAACCGGCACCACATCGGACGGCCGCCATCACCGACAAGACCGAGGCCACGTGAGGCCGTGGTGGCGATGGATGTTTGCCATGGATCGTCCACAAACGGGGGACCACACTTAAATGACAGCCTCGACCCGCGCGTTGACCCGGCGGTTGCTGACCGCCGGGCTCACCGCGGTCACCCTCAGCACGGCACTGCCCGCGGCGGCCGCCGCCGCGCCGGTTCCGGCTCGTGCCGGCAGCGTGCTCGCCGCCGTGACGGCCGGCGCCAGCCTGGCCACCTACGAGCAGAAACTGGCCGTGGCCGTCAAGTTCGGCCGCGGCGACGACGCGGCCCTGATCGAACGCGCCGACCGTGACTTCGTCATCGAGATCTGGAAGCACGTCAAGGACAACCCGGACCTCCTCGAGGTCCGGGTCGCCGCCGAGCAGGCGTACAGCACCATGCCCGACGACTCGGACCCGGACGCCACCGACCGTGCCTGCTACGAGTTCATCGTGACCGGCGTGTTCGCCGCCTTCGACCGCGACGTCGAGCGGGAACGGCGTGAGGCGGACGCCAAGCGACTGTCCGACCAGGCCCGTGCCGCGGCGGCGGCCAGCATCGACGTCGTCGCCGACGCGGAGATGCTCAACGGCACCGACGCCGACTTCGCCCGGCTGATCTGGAAGCGGGTCGAGAACGACGCCGACTGGCCCAAGGTCAAGGCCGCCGCCTCCGCGGCCCTCACCGGCACCGCGGACCAGCAGCGGCAGTTCATCGCCACCGGCCTGGCCGAGGCCGCCAAGCAGGACACCGCCGACCGCATCGCCGCGGACGAGTCCAAGACCGCCGCGGAGAAAGCAGCCGCGCTGGCCCGGGCCGCCAAGCAGTTCGCCGCGAACCGGATCGGCCTGCCCGTCACCCAGCAACTGCTGAACCTGCCCGACCGCGACTTCATCACCGAAGTCTGGAACCACACCCCCGACGGCAGTGAGGTCCAGGCCGCCGCCATCGCCGC
>Ga0070668_100000103_pt1 | contig 52127 bp, 38 predicted proteins | sample KBSS43metaG_FD_64661 | JGI IMG/M metagenome (GOLD analysis project Ga0070668, IMG submission 64661) | Switchgrass rhizosphere microbial communities from Kellogg Biological Station, Michigan, USA - KBS S4-3 metaG | ecosystem: Host-associated > Plants > Roots > Rhizosphere > Soil ...
CGGGGATCCGGAAGACCGCGTCCCCGCCGTACTTGGCCTGGTAGTCGAACACCCCGTCGACGAGCACCTCCAGCGCGGGGGAGACCCGGGTGCCGAACACCGCGAGGTCGATCTCGCGGCCGGTGACGACCTGCTCGACCAGTACGCGCTCGTCCAGCGTGAGGGCTTCGCGCAGCGCAACCGGCAGCAGCCCCGGCTCGGACACCAGGGTGACGCCGCGGCTCGACCCGGCGGCGACCGGCTTGACCACCACCGGGCCGGCCCACGCGTACCCGGCTGCCGTCGCGGCGGTGAGCAGCACCCCCGGCGCGGTGGCCAGCCCCAATGCCTGGGCCACCAGCTTGGTGGCCCACTTGTCCATCGCCAGCGCGCCGGCCCGCACGCCGGAGCCCACGTACGGGATGCCGGCCAGCTCCAGCAGCGCGGCCAGCGTGCCGTCCTCGCCGCGCGGGCCGTGCACGATCGGCATCGCCACGTCGCAGCCGGCGAGCACCTTGACGGCCGAGGCGAGCCCGAGCGGTTGGTTCAGCCCGTCCCGCCAGCCCCCGTCGGCGCCGATGGTGAGCGGCACCACCTGGTAGGTCCGCTGGTCGAGGGCGGCGGCGACGGACGCCGCGGAGGCCAGCGACACCTCGTGCTCGCAGTTCTGTCCGCCACCGATCACGGCGACCCGGGTCCGCGTCACGTCACGCTTCCTCTCTGGGGATGATCTCGCGGTGCAGCCGGGCGCCGAGCCCGGTGACGATCTCGTGCTCGATGGTTCCGGCCCAGCGCGCCCACTCCGCGACCGTGGGCTCGCCGCCCGTACCGGGCCCGAAGATCGTGACGGTCTCGCCCGGACGCACGTCGGAGTCGCCCACGTCGACGACGAACTGGTCCATCGAGATCCGGCCGGCCAGCCGGCGGCGGCGGCCGCGCACCAGCACTTCGGCGTGCGGCCCGGCGATGCGCGGCAGGCCGTCGGCGTAGCCGGCCGGCACCAGCGCGAGGGTGGTGTCCCGGGCGGCGTGCCAGGTGTGGCCGTAGCCGACCGGGGTACCCGCCGCGACCCGGCGCACGCTCACCACGGGCGCGGTCAGGGTCATCGCCGGGCGCAGCGCCGTCGTGCCGGACGGGTCGATGCCGACCAGGCCGGCGCCGACCCGGACCAGGTCCAGGTGGGACGCGGGGTCGGTCAGGGTGGCGGCGGTGGCGGCGAGATGGCGTACGCGCGGGCGCAGCCCCCAGGCCCGCACGGTGGCGACACCTTCGGCGAACCGGGTCCGGGCCGCGGCGTTGGCCGGGTCGCCGGGCGTGTCCGCGCAGCCCAGATGGCTCATCACGCCCACCACGCGCAGCCGCCCGGTGAGTTCGGCTCGCCGGGCCGCGCGGCACAGCGACGCCCATTCGGCGGGTTGCTCACCGTCGCGCGCCATCCCGGTGTCCAGCTGCAGGTGCACCCGCGCTCCGGCGGGCATCGCGGCGAGGTGGTCCAGGCCCGGCACGGCCAGCTCGACGCCGGCCCGGACCGCCGCGGCGAAGTCGGCGCCGACCGGGTTCAGCCAGCTCAGTACGGGTGCGGTCAGGCCCGCGCGGCGCAGCCGCAGCGCCTCGTCGACGCTGGTCACGCCGAGCCGGGTCGCCCCGGCGGCCAGCGCCTGCCGGGCCACCTCGACCGCCCCGTGCCCGAACCCGTCGGCCTTGACCACGGCCATCAGCTCGGCTGTCGTGTGCGCGGCCAGCGTCCGGGTGTTCGCCGCGACGGCGGCGAGGTCGACGGTGAGGCGGGGCGCGGTCGTGCCGGCCGCGGACGTGAGCACGGCAGCGGTCACGCCGGTACCCGCTCGTCGACCGGGCCGAACAGGGCCGCCGGCGCTCCGGTGAGCAGCGCCCAGTACCGGTCGCCGTAGCTCCAGTGCCACCACTCGGTCGGGTAGTTCACCAGGCCGGCGCCGGACAGCACGCGGGCCAGCAGGTCGCGGTTGGCCCGCGCGGCCGCGCCGATGCCGGCCGCCGCGAAGTAGCAGGCCCCGCCGGACTGTTCCGGGGTGGCGTCGATCGGGGTGCCCAGGTCGAGGTCGGTGCCGTCCGGGCCGGCCAGGGTGAGGTCGACCGCGGCCCCGGCGACGTGTGGCGCGACCGCGACGGGCGACACGAACCGGCTGGTCAGCCGGTGCAGTTCGGCCTCGTCGACGCCGGGCCGGGCGGCCCGCACCTGCGCCGAGTACGTCTCGATGATGGCCCGCTGGGCGGCGACCGGCCGGTGTCCCTCGGCCACCCGCAGGGCCACCCCGGCGGGCAGGGCCGCCTGCGCGGCGCGCAGCCGGTCGGCCAGATCGATCCGGACCAGGGCCCGGGCCGGCCCGAACCGCGGGCCGAGCCGCACCAGCGGCGCGCCGGTCTCGAGCACCGGCACGGCCGCGACCCGGGGATCGCTGAGGAGAATCGTCATGATCGCCAAGCGTGCCGCCGGCGGCCGCCGGGCGGATCCGCCTGAGGTACCGGCCGCCGGTCCCGAGGTACCGGCCGGATCCGACCGGAGACAGACCCCGGTCGTCAGGCGGGCGGCGTGAAGGCGGCCAGGACCGTCGCCGTGATGTACGCGGCCGCGTGGCCGGCCGTGAGGCGGCCGGCGTTGATCTCGTCGGCCGCCGAGTGCATCACGCTGTGCAGGACGCTGACCAGCCACGACGTGGGCAGATCGGTGCGGAACGCGCCCGCCTGCCGGCCCCGTTCCACCAGCGTCTCGACGCGCTCGGCGGGGCCGGCGTGCAGGTCGCGGATGCGGCCGGGCGGCAGCACCTGCTGGGCGGCCAGCAGCAGCGCCCGCGAGCGGTTCACCAGCAACCAGCTCGAGTTGATCAGCCGGGCGAGCGCCGCGCGCGGGTCGCCGGTGAGATCGACCTCGTCGAGCGCGGCGTGCCCGTCGGCGATGGCCTTGGCCAGCGCGGCGTCGACCAGGTCGGCCCGGTTGGGGAAGTGGCCGTAGAGCGTGACCCGGCCGACGCCGGCGGCCTGCGCGATCTCGCTGACGCTGGCCTCGGGGTCGCGGCTCAGGGCGGTCACGGCCGCGTCCAGGATCGCCGCGATGTTGCGCTGCGCGTCGGCGCGCCGGGGTGAGGTCCTGGCCTGAGGTGGCACCGCACACACCTTCCTTGTCGAACAGTGCTGTACGAGTTACGGTACCCGAAATAACTCGTACACCGATGTTCAACTTGAAGGGAGTCGTCATGAGCCGTTGGCGGCTGCTGGCGCTGCTCGGCGCCGGGCAGTTCATGCTCATCCTGGACGTCACGGTGGTGGCGATCGCGCTGCCCAACATCGGCGCCGACCTCGGCCTGTCCCGCGCGGTGCTGACCTGGGTGGTCAGCGCGTACACGCTGATGTTCGGCGGCCTGATGCTGCTCGGCGGGCGGATGGCCGACCTGTACGGCGCGCGCCGCGTCGTGCTGGCCGGGCTCGCCGTGTTCACCGCGGCCTCGCTGGTCACCGGGCTGGCCAACGGATCCGCGATGCTGGTCGGCGGCCGGGTGCTCCAGGGCATCGGCGCCGCGCTGCTGTCGCCGGCCGCCCTGTCGGTCGTGACGAAGACGTTCCAGGGCGAGGAGCGCAACAAGGCGCTCGGCATCTGGTCGGCGCTCGGCGGCGGCGGGTCCGCCATCGGCGTACTGGTCGGGGGCCTGCTGACCGCCGGTCCGGGCTGGCAGTGGATCTTTTTTGTGAACGTGCCGATCGGCCTGATCGTGCTCGCGCTGCTGAGCCGCGCGCTACCCGCCGACCTGCCGGACGGGCCGCGGGCCAGGCTCGACGTGCCGGGCGCCGTGCTGGTCACGGCCGGCACCGGTACGGCGATCTACGCGCTCATCAACGCCGGCGACCGGGGCTGGCTGGCCGCCGCGACCCTCGGCACGCTGGCCGGCGCCGCCGTCCTGTACGCCGCGTTCGCCGGCTGGCAACGCGCCGTCCGTACGCCGTTGATGGACCTTCGCATCCTGGCCCGCCGCCCGGTCGCGGCCGGGACGTTCCTGATCCTGGTGGCCACCGCGCTGATGATCGCGGTGTTCTTCCTGGGCTCGTTCTACCTGCAGCACCTGCGCGGATATGGCGCGCTACGGACCGGGCTGTTGTTCCTGCCGGTCGCGATCGCCACGATCGTCGGGGCGCAGGCCGCCGGGCGGGTCATCGGCCACCTCGGCGCCCGCCCGGTCGCCGCCGCCGGGCTCGCGGTCGCCGCTATCGGCACCGCCGCCGCGGCCCTCTGGGCCGGGCCCGGTGCCGTGGTCACCGGCATCAGCGTCGGCGCCGCCGGCATCGGTGCCGCCTTCGTCGCCGCCTCCACCACCACGCTGGCGCAGGTCGCGCACCACGAGGCCGGGCTCGCCTCGGGGCTGCTGAGCACCTTCCACGAGTTCGGCGCCGCGCTGGGCGTCGCGGTCGTGTCCAGCATCGCGGCGGTGAGCATCGCCGGCACCGGCGACAGCGGCTTCACCCGTGGCTTCACCTTCGCCGCCGGCACCGCCGCGGTCTCGGCCGCGCTGGCCCTGCTCGTCGTGCCGGCCGCCAAGCCGCCGGTCGGCGCGGTGTCCCACGCCCATTGAGAGGATCCAAGCCCGCGGCAGCGGCTTCGCGATGGTCATGGCGCGAGCCGCACCGGGTCGAGGTCGCCGGTCCGCCATCCCCACGCACAACGGACGATCAGGGCGGTGCCGGCTATCTCGATCACGCTGAAGAACGCGTAGTACAGCGCCGGAGCGCCGAGGAGCAGCGTCGCGGACTGCACGAGAGTCATGACACCGCCGGCCGCGATGTTGAGCCGGCGACTGGTCCGGGGCTTCGTGAGCCAGGTGGCCACCTTCCTGGGGCAGCAGATCACGCCCCCCGGGCCGCTCCGCTTCGCCCGGGCCACCGGATCGAGGCTGTCCGGCCCGGTCAACCTCTTCCGCCGCGGCTACGCGGTCTTCCAGGAAGGCCACAGCTGGCGGGTGCTGACCTGGGTGCTGGTCCGGGCCGTCATCGGGCCGCTCGCATCCGCCGTCGTCGTCCTTCCCGCCCTGCTGCTCCTCGCGCCGCTGTGGGTGCTGGCCGACGCCGCCGGCGCGGTGCCGATCCCCATTGCCGGCAAGGAGTGGCTGCTCCTCGGCCCGCTCGGCCTCGTCGCCTGGCCGGTCCTGCGCCGGGCCACCCGGGCGCTGGCGGCCCTGCACCTGCGGCTGGCCGGATGGGCGCTGGGGCCGGGCCGGGCGGAGATCGCGGCGGCTGGTGGTGTCGGTGCAGACCGTCAAGTCGCACGTGGCCGCGGTGCTCCTGAAACTCGGCGTCCGCGACCGCACCCAAGCCGTCATCGCCGCGTACGAGACGGGATTCGTGCGGCCCGGGGTGCCGTGAGTCACCGTCCGGGCGCGACCTCGATAGGCGCGGCCGGCGGTCCGGCCATCGACGAAGGCGGGCTACCCTGGCCCGGTGGATCAATGTCCACGCCGAGTGAGCCTGCAGGGGGAAAGTGTGTCGCAGCCGAGCATTCATGACGTGCGGATCGCCGGCCTGGAGGGCAAGCCGTTGGATCTGAGTCAGTTCCGTGGCACTGCCGTTCTGGTGGTCAACGTGGCCTCTCGGTGCGGGCTGACGCCGCAGTACACGGCGCTTGAGCAGGTGCACGAGCGGTACGCCGACCGGGGCTTCAGCGTGCTGGGCGTGCCGTGCAACCAGTTCGGCGGCCAGGAGCCCGGTACCGCCGACGAAATCGCCGAGTTCTGCAGCGCGACGTACGGTGTGACGTTCCCCATGACCGAGAAGGTCGAGGTCAACGGCGCCGGCCGGCACCCGCTCTACCAGAGCCTCACCGAGGTGGCCGACGCCGACGGCTACGCCGGCGACGTCCGGTGGAACTTCGAGAAGTTCCTGATCGGCCCGGACGGCGTGGTGCGTGCCCGCTTCGCACCGCCGACCTCGCCGGACGCGCCCGAGGTGGTCGCCGCGATCGAGTCGGCACTGCCGTCCTGACCAAGTTGATCAGGACGGCGCTGATCGACTACCGTGCCCGCCCGTGATGAGCTTTCGTGTTGCCTCCGCCGCGCTGATCTGCGGCCTTTCGTTGACCCTCGCCGCGTGTGGTGGGGAGGACTCCACCACCAAGGCCGGGTCCGCCAAGCCCGGCGGCGCGGCACCGACCTCGGCCGCCGCGCCGGCCGCGGCGGGCGGCGCGAGCGACAAGGAGCTTTGCCAGTCCGCGAAGAAGGCCGGCGACGAGATGAGGACGGCCTTGATCGCCGCCCTGAAGTCGGCCGGCGGTGACCCGTCGGGGGCGGCGTTCAAGAAGCTCCTGACCGACGCCGAGCAGAAGCTGACCGCCCTGTCCTCGACCGGTGGCGACGGCAAGGTGACCGCGGCCATGAAGCAGATCGCCACCGAGGCCGGCAAGGCGGCGGCCGACGCCGACCCGGCGACCGCCGCCGGGTCGGGAGCCTTCGAGAAGGCCGGTGCCGACCTCACCGCCGCCTGCAAGGCGGTCGGCGTCGACGTCAACTTCTGACGGTTCACCGTCCCGCGGCGGCTGTTACTCGGTATGCAGCCGCCGCGCGACTGGGCTACAAATTAAGGGTGACGGATCTTTCCCGGAGTACGCCCGCCGAGCAGGGCGTCGACGCGTCCGGTATCGACGCCTTCCTCGCGGCGCTGGCGCCGATGCCGGGGGTCGAGACGCACAGCCTCATGGTGCTGCGGCACGGTCAGGTGGTCGCCGAACGGTGGTGGCACCCCTATCCGGCCGAGTCGCCGCACCTGGTGTATTCGCTGAGCAAGAGCTTCACCTCGACCGCGCTCGGGCTGGCGGTGGCCGACGGCCTGGTCGACCTGGACGCGACCGTGCTCTCCTACTTTCCCGAGTTCGACGCCCGGGTGACCGACCCGCGGTCCCGGTCCATCCGGGTGCGGCATGTCGCGACGATGACCAGCGGGCACACCGCCGAGACGGTCGAGCAGGCGATCGAGACCGGCCGCGGGGACATGACACTCGGCCTGCTGCTCCTGCCGCCGGAACGGGAGCCGGGCAGCGTCTTCGCCTACAACCAGCCGTGTACGAACGCGCTCTCCGCGATCATCCAGCGGGTGAGCGGCGAGTCACTGACCGAGTATCTCCGGCCGCGTCTGTTCGAGCCGCTGGGCATCACCTCGTACCACTGGTGGACCGATCCGGTGGGCCGCGACCTCGGCTTCTCGGGGCTGCACGTGCCGACCGAGGCGATCGCCAAGCTGGGGCAGCTCTACCTGGACGGCGGCCGCTGGCAGGGCGAGCAGCTCCTGCCGGCCGAGTGGGTCGCCACGGCCACCCGCTCGCACGTGGCCACCCGGCAGGGTAACCCGGACTGGGAACAGGGTTACGGCTTCCAGTTCTGGCGCTCCCGGCACGGCTATCGCGGTGACGGTGCGTACGGGCAGTTCATGGTGATCCTGCCGGAGGCCGACGCGGTTGTGGCGATGACCGGGCAGAGCGAGGACATGCAGGGCGTCCTCGACAAGCTGTGGGAGCATCTGCTGCCCGCGCTGACCGCGGAGTCCGGCCCGGCCGGCCCGTGGGCAGACGAACCGGCGGAGCTGGCCGGCCCGGCCGGAGACGGCCGGTCCGCCCGCGAGCTCACCGAGGCGACCTACCGACCGGGGCCGGACAACACGGTGCCCGAGCTGCGGGCCGTCCGGAGCCGGCCCGGCGAGCTGATCGGCGACGTGGGCCGGGAGCTGACCGCCGCGCTCGGCGATCCGGACGGCTGGACCGTCGCCGGGCCGCTGGCCACCGCATACGCGTGGCGGGCCGGCGCGCTGCTGGTCGACCTCGTCTTCATCGACAACCCGCACCGGTTGCACCTCGAGCTGGATCCCGCCGCCGGCACGTTCGCGGCGCGCTGGCAGACGCAACCCCTCCATGAGGCGGCGCGCCTGTTTCAAACGGCGGCGTAGTTCCGCAGCAGGCGCAGCGCCTCCGCGGCGTGCGGCCCCCGGGTCCGCAGCCCGGACTCGGCCGGCGCCAGGCGTTGCGCACCCACCCGGCAGAACGCGCCCGCGGCGCCGGTGATCGCGGACTCGGCCGCCGGGTCGCCGAAGCGCCACGACGAGCCGTCCGGCGCGGTCAGTTCGCAATACACCGGCGGCGCGGGCCGGCCGGTGAGCCGGAACGCGTACGGCAGGGTGCTGTGCCCCAGCCAGGCGACGTGGCGCAGGCGCATCGTGTCGGGATAGTCGAGGCCGAGCGGCCCGGCCACGTCCAGCGCGTGCGCCCAATGCTCGGCCAGCCGGGTGGTGGCCAGCGTCCGGGGCTTGAGCGCCGCGGCGACCCAGCGGACCGGCCGCCGCGGGTCCGCGGTGCGCAGCGCGCCGACGGCGGCTCGCCGGGCGGCCCGCCACCGGCCGAAGATCTGGCCCGGTTCGGCGGGCTCGGCCCGGACCATCGCGGCCATCGCCGCGTCCACGGTGTCGCCGTACCGGTGCCAGTCGACGGCGCCGGCCTCGTCGCGGATCGCGAGCGCCACCGCCTCCTCGGTCTGGGCCAGGTGCAACACGACGTCGGCCACCGTCCAGCCCGCGGCGGCGGACGGGCTCACCCAGTCGGCCGGCGAGAGCGCCGCGAGCAAGGCCTCCAACCGGTCCTGCTCGGCTTCGAGATCATCAATGACGTCCGGCTCGGTCATGCAACACCCCTGGGGTCGGCTGGCTACCCATCCTGCGCCATGCCGGCCGGTCCCGGTGTCCCGTCCCGGAGATGCCGGTGCAGGAAGGCCGCCGCGGCGTCGGCGGCCTGGCTCACGTACGGCTCGACGTCGTACAGGTCGATGTGCTGCCGGGCGTCGAGCCAGCGGATCTCCTTCGGCCCGGTCGCGTCGGCGTGCAGCGCCGCGGCGAGTTCCGGCGCGCAGTAGGCGTCGGTGCGGCCGTGCACGACCAGCAGCGGGGTGCCGGCGAGCAGCGGCGCGGCGCCGAGCGCGTCGAAGGTCATGAGCGCGTGCAGCGAGCCGTAGGTGACCCGGTTCTCCCAGTGCGCCGCCGCCGACCGGGGCGTGCCGTAATAGGCGTACGGCTCGGCGCCGCCCATGGCGGCCGGGGCACCGTCGGCGGCGACCGCGGGCAGTTCCTCGTCGTAGCGCGCGATGAACGAGCTGAGCGCCGCGCGGTAGCCGGCCGGGTCAGCGGCGTGGAAGCGGGCGGGGCTGTTGTACGCGCCGGCGATGCCGGCCACCGCGCGGATCCTCGGGTCGGCGGCCGCCGCCCGGACCGCGTAACCGCCGCCGAGGCAGATGCCGACGGCCCCGATCCGGCCGGCGGCCACCGCCGGGTGCGTGCTCAGCAGGTCCACCGCCGCGCGCAGATCGGCGAGCTTGCCCTGGCTGTCCTCGTGCGCGCGGCGCCCGCCGCTCTCGCCGAAGCCGCGGTGGTCGAAGGCGAGGGTGGTGAGGCCCCGCTCGTGCAGCCGCCGGGCGTACGTGCCGACGACCTGCTCCTTGACGCCGGTGAACGGGCCGGTCAGAACGACGGCCGGCGCCCCGTCGGCGGCCACCGCGAGGTTGCCGGCCAACTGGACGCCGTCGGTGCCGAACGTGACCCGCTCGGCCTGGTACTCGGACATGTCTGCGGTGTTCCTCTCGGCGTCTATCGTTGACTCGACGCTAGGCCGCGGAACGCTCGGGCGACAGAAGGCACCTCGCGGTGCCCTTCGAGTGGCGCGGTCCGATCCTCGGGGGTGCTCATGTCGCTGGTGATTCCGGACGTGCTCGAGGAGGGCTGCACGACGCGGCAGGCACTGGAGCGGCTCGGCTCGAAATGGCGGGTCCTGCTCGTCTACGCGCTGCTGGCCGGCCCGCAACGGCACGCCGAGCTGCGCCGCCGGGTGGCCGGGATCAGCCAGAAGGTGCTGACCGAGACGCTGCGTGACATGGAGCAGGACGGCCTGGTGCTGCGGCGGGTGCTGAAGGAGCGGCCGCCGCAGCACGTGGAATACGCCCTGACCGCTCTCGGCAAGACCCTGCAGGAACCGCTGGCCGCCATCTGCGCCTGGGCGACGCGCAACAGCGCCGGCTGACGGAGCCGATGAGGCAGGATGTCGGGAGTGGACAAACCGATCTCACGACGCGAGGGGCAGGTGCTGGCGGCGGTCGGCGAGCACCAGTCCAACGCGCAGATCGCCCGGCGGCTGCACATCTCCGTGCGTACCGTCGAAAGTCACGTGTCGTCGCTGCTGCGTAAGGGCCGGGGTGGCCGACCGGCGGGCGCTGGCCGACCTGGCCGGCCGGGTGGCGCGGCCACCGGTCCCGGACGGCCGGCTGATCGGGATCCCGGCCAGCCGGACCACGTTCGTCGGCCGGTCGCGCGACCGGGAGGCCGCGCTGGACCGGCTGGCCGAGGCGCGGGTGGTGACGCTGCTCGGTCCCGGCGGGGTGGGCAAGACCCGGCTGGCCGCGGTCGTGGCGGGGGCCGCCGCGTCCTCGTACCCGGCCGGGGGAGCGTTTGTCGACCTGGTGCCGGTCGGTGCCGGCTTCCTCGTGCCGGCGGTCGCCGGCGTGCTCGGCGTCACCCAGATCCCGCAGTGGTCGCTGGCGGACGCCGTCGTCGAACGGCTCCGCACCGGGCGGCCCCTGATCGTGCTCGACAACTGCGAGCACCTGGTCGAGGAGGCGGCTTTGCCGTCCGACCAGCGTGAGCCGGCCGCCGGCCCGGGTCATCCGTGGTGACCACCGACCACCACGGATCCACCTCGGACGGCGCACCGCCGCGGATAGGCGATCGAATCCGATCACAATCGTTCACAGCAGGCTGTTTTCCGCGCTGGGGACGTCGGCCGCGGTCAACCGGAAAGCAATGAGGGTGGACCTTTCCGGCTGCTCTGGGCGTATTTAGGCGAGTCGATTACGACTGTAAATGTCGAGTCCTGATCATTACTGCTCGAACGGCCATTGACGTGTCTTCTTGTGAGCGGTTTACTCCGTAACCAGTCGGTCATCTGGCCGACATCTGGCCCGTGGGTCCGCCGTTCTTGAGCCTGCGGTGCATTCCGATCGTGCTGACCCGAGGAGTGGCGACGCGGATGAACCGACTGCGGAAAAGACGGTGGACGGCGGGCTGCGCCGCGGTGACGACGGTGTTGGCGTGCGGGCTCGCGGCGTCGCCGGCGGCCGCCGCCGAGGAACCGGTCGACGTGGTCGTGGACGGGGCCGATGTCCACCCGGACAACGTGAACGGGCTGCCCTACAAGGGACTCGGGTTGATCAGCGGCAACAGCACGAGCAACCTGCTGATGGACTACAAGGCCGAGCATCCGGCGCAGTACTGGCAGCTCATCGACGTGCTGTTCGGCGGGCCGAACCCGCTGATCAACCACGTGAAGATGGAGATGGGTTCGGACACCAACAACTCCACCGGCTCGGACGCCGCGACGATGCGTACCGCCACCGAACTCGCCGACGCCTCCCGGTCGCCCGGCTTCCAGCTCGCCGCGGACGCCAAGACGGTCAATCCGGGGCTGAAGGTCTCGATCCTGCGGTGGACCATGCCGTACTGGGTGCAGGCCCCGTGGAACGCGGGGACCGGTCGCGACGAGATGTACAAGTGGTACAAGGAGACCATCCTCGACGCGTACCAGAAGTACGGGTACATGGTCGATTACGTCAATCCGGACACCAATGAGACCACGAACCCGGACATCTCATTCATCAAGTACTACAAGAACGCGATCCTGACCGACACCGACTTCGCCGACCCGCGGTACGGCATTCCGGCCGACCGGCGGGCCGCGGCCGAGACGGCGTACAAGAAGATAAAGATCATCGCGTCGGACGAGAACCAGACCAAGAACATCGGGCCGGCCCTGCTCAACGACGCCGACCTGTTCGGAATCGTCGACGCGGTCGGATACCACTACAACACCGACGACCGGTACGACGGGGCGGCCACCAGCAACACGTACGAGCCGTACACCAAGCTCGCGACCGGCCGCGACAAGGAGGTCTGGTACAGCGAGGGCGTGGGCTCGTTCGGCTTCACCGACTACCGGGTCAACAACACCGAGGGCCCCGGCGGGACGAGCACCGGCATCGGCGGCCTGCAGAGCGCGCTGGACCTGGCCAACCGCAGCGTCAAGGGCTACTACCGGTCCAAGCGGACGCACTACCTCTTCCAGCCCGCGATCGGCTCGTTCTACGAGGGCGCGCAGTACAGCCACAAGGAACTGGTCAGCGCGCGCGACCCGTGGTCCGGCGCCATCCACTACGACGCGGCCGTCTACGTGATGAGCCACTTCACCAGGTTCGCCAAGACCGGCTGGGAGAACGACACCAACACGGCCGGCATCTGGCGCACGGTGCCGCAGGCCAGTTACAGCGGTGTCAGCGGCACCGAGAACATCGACGGCAGCAACGGCGCCGCGAGCTATCTGACCCTCGCCGACCCCGGCAAGCGGGACTTCTCCACGATCGCGGTCAACGACAGCGACCAGACCAAGACATACCGGGTCAAGGCGCAGAACATGAACCTCGGCGACCCGGCCGCGGAGGTCTGGGAGACCCGGGCGGCCGACGCCGGCCAGGCGTTCGACGCCAACTTCCTGCACCTCGCCGCGGAACTCCAGCCGGCCGCCGACGGCTACTACACCTTCCAGGTCAAGCCGCGGTCGATCGTCACCTTCACCACGCTCGACAAGAGCGCCGATCCCGCGATGGCGGCGCGGCTGCCGCAGTCGCTGCCCCGCACGGTGCTGGACACCGACGAGACCGGCAAGAAGCCGGACCCCGACGACAACATCCTGTACGCCGACGACTTCCAGTACGCCGAGGAGGGCACCGTCGAGGTGGGCGTCGGCAACGGCGCAAGCCGCCAGCGCCAGCCGTATCTGGCCTCGCGGGGCGACCAGCCGCGATACCTGGTCGACCAGACCGGCGCCTGGGAGGTAAGCGACGGCGTGCTGTACCAGTACCTGGACCAGTCCATGAAGGACACCGCGGCGTGGAACCGGAACAACCCCAACACGCTCGTCGGCGACTTCCGCTGGCAGAACTACAAGGCGAGCGTCGACGTCTCGTTCCCCGACGCCGCGGGCGGGTCGGCCGGCCTGGGCGTGCGCCAGCAGACCGGCATGGGGGTCAACGACCCCGCCTACAACTTGCGGATCAACCGGTCCGGTTCGTGGACCTTCGCCAAGCACGGTACGACCGTCGCGAGCGGCACCCGGGCCGCGGCCGGTTCCTACACCCTCGCCGTCGAGGCCAAGGGCGCGACCATCACCGCGTTCGTGAACGGCGCGCCGGTGCACAGCTACGTGGACCCGGCACCCGAACTGGCCGGCCGGGTCAGCCTGTCCAGTGACTTCTACCGGACCGGCTTCGACAACCTGAAGGTCGAAAAGGTCAACGGCTACCCGCCGTACGCGGTGTCGCTGACCGACAACATGGACGGCTCGGTCACCTACGCCGGGACGTGGAGCCGCAAGGCCTCGGCCGGCGACGCGATGGACTGGCACCGGTCGACGTCGACCAGTTCCACCGCGGGCGCGGCGGTCACGGTGGGCTTCACCGGCACCGGCCTCGACGTGATCGGCGGCAACAACGGCGGCGCCACCCTGGACGTCTCCGTCGACGGGGTGCCGCTCGCGACCGGCGCGGCGACGCTCAGCTCCGGCAAACGCCAGGCCGCCTACACGTTGCGCGGGCTCACCGACGGCGCGCACACGGCCACGTTCGTGCTGCGCTCCGGCACGCTCGTGATCGACGCGTTCACCGCGACCTCCGGCGACGTGGACGGCGCCGTCGCCACCACACCGATCCGCGAGGCGCTGACCGCGGTCGGTACGCCGGTGGAGGCCGACTACACGGCGCAGTCGTGGGCGGTGTTCGCGGCGACCCGGGCCCAGGCGACGGCGGCGCTGCCCGGCCGGCCGGGGCTGGACACGATCGGCGTGGCCCAGCTCGCGAGCCGGCTCGAGGCGGCGTTCGCCAACCTCGTCCGGGGGGACATCACCGACACCAAGCGGGACCTCGGCCTGGCGGGCGCGATCCGGACCACCGACGACCTGCCGGCGGCCGTTTCGATCGACGGCCGGTCGCACGAGGTCACCTGGACGGCCGCCAGCCGGAACGCGGCGCGCACCCCGTACGCCACGCCGGCGGTGGAGGGCTGGACGAACGACGCGTACGTGGACGGCAAGAAGCAGGCGTTCACCGCCCGCTACGAGGTGGTGCCGCCGTCGCTGGTCTACTACCTCGACGGGGGCCTGCCGGCCGGCCAGAACTCGCCGCAGTTCCAGGCGGTCAAGGCGTCCGACGCCGGTGCGGGGCTGCGCAACGGCACCGCCGACCAGGTCTCGACCGCGGCCGACGTGTGGGGTTACGTCAACGACGGGATCAACATCAAGGGCGGCACGGATCCGGCCGACAAGTTCTCGACCGGCTACTGGGCGGGCGGCAACAAGACGATCCGCTACCGGCTGCCGCTGGACCCGGGTCAGTACGTCCTGACCTCCGGATTCACCGAGTGGTACGGGCAGACCCGCCCGATGTCCGAGTCGGTCACCATCGGCGGCGCCACGGTGACCGGCAGCGCGATCAACCTGAGCGCCGGCACCACGCGGGCCACCGGGACGGTGTCGTTCACCGTCACCACGCCGACGGTCGTGACGTTCACGGTGGCCAAGACCGGCTCGCAGGACCCGGTGATCAGCTGGCTGGCCGTCGCGAAGACGGTCGACCTCGGCACGGTGGGCACGCTGGCCGCCGGATCGGCGTTGCCGGCCACCGTCGACGTCGCCGGCGCGGCGGTGCCGGTGACCTGGGATCTGGCCGGCGCGGCCAGGACGACCGTGGCGTACGAGACGTTGAGCCTGACCGGGACGGCGACCATCGACGGCGTCAAGACGGGCGTCGCGGCCCGGTACGAGGTCGTGCCGGCATCGCCGCTGGTCTACTTCATCGACTCGGGCGTGACCGGCGGCCAGACGTCGCCGGCCTACGCGGCGGTGAAGGCGTCGGCGGCCGGATCGAGCCTACGCAACGCCACCGCCGATCAGGTGTCCACGGCGGACGAGGTCTGGGGGTACGTCGCCGACGGCGCCAACGTCAAGACGGACGTCGACCCGGCCGACAAGTACGCGACCGGCCTGTGGGCGGGCGCCGGCAAGTCGAGCGAATACCGCCTGCCGCTCGGCCCCGGTGTGTACGAACTGACCGCCGGCTTCAACGAATGGTGGGGCCAGATCCGGCCGATGACCCAGTCGGTGACCTTCACCGACGTCAAGGGCCGGCAGGAGACCGTCACCGGCTCGGACGTGACGATCAGCGGCAGCGCGCCACGGGCCACCGGCAAGGTCGGTTTCACCCTGCACGCGCCGGCGACGGTCCGCTACACGGTCGGCAAGGCCGCGGCGCAGGACCCGGTCATCAGCTGGCTCGCCGTCGCCCGGACCGGCGACACGACCACCGCACCGGACGCACCGGCGAACGTCACCGCGACCGCCGGCGACACCACCGCCCACGTCAAGTGGTCGGCCCCGGCGTCCGACGGCGGGACCCCGATCACCGGCTACACGGTGACGGCCGAGCCCGGCGACGCCACCTGCACGACGACGGGCGCGACCGAGTGCACGGTCACCGGCCTCACCAACGGCACGGCATACACGTTCCGGGTCGTGGCGCACAACGAGCTGGCCGGGTCGCCGGCCTCGGCGCCCTCCGCCGCGGTCACCCCCGTCTGGCTCCCCGAGGCGGTCGTCATCGCGGGCCCGGCACAGGTGACGATCGGGCAGGCGGCCGCCCTGGTGGCGACCGTCGACCCGGCACCGGCCAACCAGGCGGTGACCTGGCAGTCGTCGAACCCGGCGGTCGCCACGGTCTCCGCGGCCGGGGTGGTGACCGGGGTGGCCTACGGCCAGGTCGTCATCACGGCGACCGCGGTGGCGGCGCCGCAGGTGTCGGCCTCCCGCGCGGTCACCGTGGTGCCGGCGGCGTGGTCGCCGTCCGCGGTCTACAACACCGGCGACCGGGTGCTCTACAAGGGCCGGATCTTCCAGGCGCAATGGTGGACCCAGGGCCAGGCTCCGGATGCCTCGCCGTGGGGCGCCTGGGCCGAGTTCGGCACCCCGGTCGGTTGCCGGTCGGGCAGCTACACCACCTGGACGGCGTCCTGGACCTACACCGGCGGTGAGGTCGTGCACTATCAGGGCCGCCTCTGGCAGGCGAAGTGGTGGACCCGCAACCAGGCACCCGGCGACCCGTACGGGCCCTGGAAGAACCTGGGCGACTGCTGAGCCGGGCGAGGCGGGGTGGCCGAGTGCCGCCCCGCCTCGGGACCACGAAGGTGCACCGAGGTGTTATAGCTTCGTTGGCGTCGGCCCTGGTGGACCCAGCCCGAGGAGGCCCATGGCGTCGGACGACGTTGCCGCCGGCGCGCCCGGCCGGCGTTTTCCGGATCGGCTCACCGCGGCCGCCGTCCTCGGTGGACTGCGGCAGCGGGCCTGGTCGCTGCTCATCCTGTCGGCCTTCCTGGTGCTGGCCGCGGCCGGGTCGGCCGGGCCGATGTTCGCGGAGGCCTCCGACAACGCCGCCTTCCGGCAGCGGCTGGACGAGGTTCCGGCGACCGCGCGCCAGACCGACGCCGCGGTGGTGCGGCTGTCGGCGGACGTCGGGACGGGCAGCGGCGACCAGCGGTCCGTGCTGGCCGATGTGCGGGCGATTCCGGGACTGACCGAGCCCGATCTGACCGGCGGCTCGATCGGCGCCGAACTGGCCGCCCCGCGGTTCTGGGAATCCACGGTCGGCGTCGGCGGCCGGCGCGAACGAGGCCGGCTGTTCGCCGTCGGCGCGCCGGCCGCGGAACTGGTCGCGGTCGGTGCCAAGGCCGGGACGGACGGTCTGTGGCTGCCGGAGCCGATGGCCAAGGCCCTCGGCGTCCGGCCGGCCGATCGGCTCGTGCTCGCCGTGCGGGTGGGCACCCGCGGCGTGCGGAAACAGACGACCGTGCCGGTCAGCGGAATCTATGCCGTGGACGCCGGCGGACGGCTCCCGGCCGACCCGCCCGGCAGCCGCAAGTGGGCGCTGCGGCAGGGCGACACGCCGGGCGACACCGAGTACCGGACCCTCCCGTCATACCTGCTCGTCGGCGACGTCGCGACGGTGGAACGGCTGGCCCAGGCCGTGGCCGACCAGATCTTCTGGTCGGTCGAGGCGGCCCTGGCCCCGGGCGCGACGCTCGCCGAGGCGCGCCGCACGGCCGACGGCGTGGAGGCGCTGCGCCGCGACTACGCGACGCGGCTGGCGGTCGAGGGGGACGACCCGATGGCGTTGCGCTTCGCCAGTGGCATCGGCCGGATCGTCGGCACGGCCCGGGCCACGAGCGGCACCGTACGGCAACGAACGCGCCCGGTCGAGTGGGCGGCGACCGCCGTCGGGCTGGCCTCGGTGCTGGCCGTCGCGGTGCTGTCGGCCCGGCGCCGGGAACGGGAACTGCGGCACGCGGTGGCCGTCGGGCTGTCGCCGGTCCGGGTGGGCGGGCTCTGGTTGCTCGAACACCTGCTGCCCGCCGCGTTCGGCGCGGTCCTCGGGTGGTTCGCCGCCGGGCAGCTCGTGGACCGGTTCGGACCGCCCGGCGTGATCGAGGAGTCGCTCGTCCCGGCCGCCTCGGCGGGGGCCGCGGCCGTGCTGGCCGGCCTCGCGACGGTGGCCGGCGTCGGCGCGGCCGCGGCGGCCCGCCGGGTACGGCCGGCGCCGCCCGCGACCGTGCGGCGGGCGCTGCCCTGGACGCCGATGCTGGTGGTCGTCGCGCTGGTGGCGGCGGCCGGGTTGGCCGGCGCGGGTGGGCCCGCGGGCGGGATCGACCTGCTCGTACCGCTGCTCGTCCTCGCGGCCGTCGGCGCCGTCGCCGCGTTGCTGCCCGGCCGGCTGGCCGGTCGCGGGACGCGGGTGCCGAACTCGCCGGCCCGCGCGGTCGGGTGGCTGGCCCGCCGGCGACTGGGCTCCGGCGGCGCCGAACGCCGGCTCGCCGTCCTGGTGGTGACCGCCGGCCTGGGCATGCTGCTGTTCGCACTGTCCGCCGTGCACTCCACGGCGATCTCGGTCGGCGACCGGGTCGCGGTGGCCGCGGGGGCGGAGGGCGTCGCCGGCCTGTCCGGCTCCTGGGAACTCGACGAGGGGGCGGCCATGGTGCCGCCCGACGACCCCGACCGGCCGCCGCCCGACGGGCCCGTGCCGGGCGTACGCACGCCGCCGTTGCCGCCCGGGAACACGGTGGTGTGGCGTAGCGATGTCACGACGCTGCTCGACGACGACCAGAAAGACCTGCAGATCATCGATCCGGCCCGGTTCCACGACGTCGCGCTGTGGGGCGACGGCGCCGACCTCGCCGCCGCCCGGGACGCCGTGGCGGAGCTGGCGGCCGCGCCGGTGGACGCCGGCGGGACAGTGCGCGCGATCGTCGTCGCCGACCCGGCGTCCGCGCAGGTCGACCTGGTCCGGGTGACCGTGGGCTTCTCGACCGAGTACCTGTCGGTGGCGGCCCGGGTGGCCGCCTTCCCGGGCATGCAGGGCCGTCCCATGTACGTCGTCGCGGCCGACCCGATGTTCGGCAAGCTCGGCCGTGACGATCCACGCCTGCGGCCGCGCACCAACCAGCCGCCCAACGCGCTGTTCGCCAAGTCCTTCCTGTGGAGCTCGGCCGGAGCCGCCGGGGTGCGGGCCGTGACGGCGGCCAAGGGGGTCCGGCCCGAGCGGGTGACGACCGCGGCGGAGCTGCGCCAGGCGGCCCCGGCCGTGGCGACCGGCCGGGCCCGCGGCTACCAGCTGGCGATCGCCGGCTACCTGGCGCTGCTGGCCGTCCTGACCCTGTGCGTCTATGCCCAGCGCACCGCCGTGCTCCGCCGCCCGGCCGACCTCATGCTGGCCCGCGTCGGCCTGGGCCGGGCCCGGATCCGGCGCGCCCGGGCGCTGGAGTTCGTGCTGCTGGCGGCGGTTGCGTTCGGCGCCGCCGCGGCCGGGGTGGCCGCACTCGCCCCGCTCGGTGCGCGGCTGCTCGACGACCAGCCGGGACTGTTGCCCCGGTTCGTCTTCCAGCTCTCCCCGGCCGGGCTCGCGGTGACGGCCGGGGCGGCCGTCGTCGCCGCGGCCCTCGCCGTGGCACTGACCACGGTGCGCTCGGCGAGCGCGGAGGAGGACGCCTACCGTGACGACTGACCAGGCACCGCTGCTGGAGGGTCGCGAGCTGCTTCAGCTGTACGCCGCGCCGACCGGGCCCACGCAGGCCCTGCGCGGCGTCGACGTCGCCGTGCGGGCCGGCCGGATCAGCGCCATCACCGGCCCGTCGGGCAGCGGCAAGTCCACCCTGCTGGCCGTGCTCGCGCTGCGCGAACGGCCGGCCGGCGGCGAACTGCGGCACCGTGGCCGCCTGGTGTCCGGCCTGTCCCGCCGGCAGCTGCACCGGCTGCGGCGCCGCGAGATCGGCTGGGTGGCGCAGCGGCCGACGCACAGCCTCTTCCCGCAACTGGACGCGCGCGGCCAGATCCAGCAGATGGCCGGGCTGCGCGGAGTGCGCTGCGACGCCGAGGCCGCGCTAGCCGAGGTGGACCTGGCGGCCCGGGCCGCCGCTCGGCCGGCCGTCCTCTCCGGCGGCGAACAGCAACGTCTCGCGGTCGCCGCGGCCGCCGTCGGCGCCCCCGCGCTGCTGATCGCCGACGAGCCGACGGCCGAACTCGACGACGACTCCGCCGCGCTCGTCCTGCGAGTGCTGCGCGCCCGCGCCGACCAGGGCAGTGCGGTGGTGCTCGCCACCCACGACGCGCGGGCGGTCGCGGCGGCCGACACCGTGCTGAGCCTGCGCCACGGGGTGCTGTCCGGCGAGCACGACAACGGACAGGTCCGGACCACGACGATCGACGGCCTCGGCCGGCTCCAGCTGCCCGAGGAGGCGCTGCCGCTGTTCCCCGGCGGCCGCGTGGTGGTCACGGTGACCGACGGGCACGTCGAACTCCACCGGCCGGAGCAACCATGACGCTGGTCGAGGTGCGCGACGTCAGCCACACCCGCGGCTCCGGGGCGGCGGCCACCCGGGTGCTGCGCGGGATCGACCTGTCGCTGCCCCCGGCCACCCTGGCGGTCCTCGCCGGACGGTCCGGCTCCGGCAAGTCGACCCTGTGCCATCTGATCGCCGGGATCATGCCGCCCACCGCGGGCCGGGTGCTGGTGTCCGGCCGCCCGCCCTATCCGGCCGCCGACTGGGCCACCGTGTCGTTGCTGCCGCAGCGCCTCGCCCTCGACCCGGAACTCACCGTGGCCGAGAACGCCCTGCTGCCCGCCGGCCTGCGCGGCCACCCACCCGCGGCCGACCTGCTCGACCTCCTGGGCCTGACGCCCATCGCCGCCCGCCCGGCCCGCGACACCTCGCTCGGCGAGCAGCAGCGCACCGCCCTGGCCCGCGCGCTGGTGCTCAACCCCGCCGTGGCGGTGCTCGACGAACCGACCGCCCACCAGGACGACGACCACGTCGACCTGATCCGCGCGGCGCTCGACGCGGCGGTGGCCGCGGGCACGCTGGTCCTCGTCGCCACCCACGACCAACGCCTGATCGACGCCGCCGGCACCGTCATCCGCCTGCACTCCGGCCGCATCGACCAGGCGATCGACGATCCGGGGTCTCGTTGATCGGGAAACTTCGATAAGTTAGCGGGACGTCACTCTCCGGAGGTGAGTCTGTTGACCGCAACATCGCCGGCCGAGGCCCCGATTCCGTTTCCGCCGCCGCCCTCGATGTTTCACCCGTCGCCCGAGATGAAGGAGCTGCAGCGGAGCAATCCGGTGGTGCGGACACGGCTGCCCGACGGCCGGGTCGGCTGGCTGGTCACCCGCTACGACGACGTACGGCAGGTGCTCATCGACCCGCGCTTCAGCCGGGCCGCCGCGGTCGGCCCGGAGGTGCCCGACGCCGGCCTCGGCCAGGCGGCGACCGACACGATCCTGAGCATGGACCCGCCCGAGCACACCCGGCTCCGGCGGCTGGTCGCGGGCGCGTTCACCGCGCGCCGGGTCGAGGCGTTGCGGCCGCGCGTCACAAAGCTGGTCGACGAGCTCATCGATCATCTGATCACCCTGCCGCAGCCGGCCGACCTGGTGGAAAACTTCTCCTTCCCGCTGCCCGTGCAGGTGATCTGCGAGTTGCTCGGCGTGCCGCCGGCCGACCGGCACCTGTTCCACGAGTGGTCCGACACTGTCCTCAGTGACATCAGCGGGGACCCGGCCGAGATCGAGGCGGCGTTCGCCGAGCTGAGCGGATACTTCGCCCGGCTGCTCGCGGCCAAGCGGGCGCAGCCCGCCGACGACCTGATGACCGCGCTGATCGAGGCCCGGGACGCGCAGGATCGGCTCTCCGAGTCGGAACTGGTGCGGCTCTGCCTCACGTTGCTGGTCGCCGGGCACGAGACGACCGCCAATCAGATCAACATGTTCCTGCTGGTCCTGCACGAGCATCCGGAGCAGCTGCACCGGCTGCGGGGCGACCTGGCGATGATCCCGCAGGCGGTGGAGGAGCTGATGCGCTTCGCCCAGCTCGGCGCGAGCGGCGGCGGCCTGCCGCGGGTCACCACCGAGGAGGTCGAGCTGAGCGGCGTACGGATCCCCAAGGGCGAGGCCGTGATCCCGGTGATCACGGTGGCCAACCGGGATCCGGCGTTGGCCCCCGACCCGGATCGGGTCGACGTGGCCCGTCCATTGACGACACACCTGGGCTTCGGCGCGGGCGTCCACCATTGTCTCGGCGCGCAGCTGGCCCGGATGGAGCTTCAGGAGGCGCTGCGCGGCCTGCTGGGCCGCCTGCCGCGGATGGAGCTCGCCGTGCCGGTCGCCGGGCTGGCCTTCAAGAACGGCATGATCGTCCGCAGCCTTCAGTCGCTGCCCGTGCGGTGGTGACGCGATGGCCGCCTGGCGGGTCACGGTCAGCGACGAGTGCATCGCCTCGGGCAGTTGCCTCGGGATCGCCCCGAAGCGGTTCGCCCTCGGCGATGACGGCCGGTCACATCCGGCGAGCGCCTTGATGGCGGCGGACGAGGCGGTGCTGGACGCGGCGGCGTCCTGCCCGATGGAGGCGATCGCGGTGCGCGACGCGCAGACCGGCGAACCGGTCGAGCCCCGGTAACGCCGGGGTCATCGGCGGTTCGCCCGTCGCTTCAGGGTGCGCTCGTAATCCTGGAACCGGGCCTTCGCGATCACCGACCGGTCGGCGGTGCGCAGCACGATGCCCTCGGCGGTGCCCTTCGCGGTGTCGTCGAGGGCGACCAGCGTGCCGGGCAGGTACTTGCCGAGGAAGGCGTGCATGCCCTCGATGTCGGTGGGCAGGGCGGCCGGGTCCACGGTGAACAGTCGCGGGGTGAGGGACAGCCCGGCCGTCGCGGCTGCCGCGGCCAGTGCGGTCTCCTCGGCGAAGGCCTGGCCGCCGTTGTCCCGCCACGCCGAGATCCGCTCGGCGGGCCAGTCGAGCTGCTCGCCGGGGTCGAGGTGGGCCACGTCGAAGAGCCGCCAGCCGACCGTGCCGCGAGCCGAGTAGTTCTTGGCCTGGCCGCCGATCTTTCCGCCGTACGTCTCCAGGTAGTAGACGGTGATCGGGTCGCCCTGGTCCGGCGGGGCGAGCCGTTCGGCCACCGGCTTCAGGTGCTCGACGATGCCGAGCGCCGGGTTGCCGATCAGGTCGCCACGGGCGTACAGCAGCTCCTCGCGGGAACCGAGGAGGTATCCGCCGCCGGGCAGCATGATGATCCGCGAATTCGTGCCGTCGACCTTTTCGGTCCCGATGACCGGGCCGGCGAACGCCACCGCTTCCTCGGTGAGGCCGCCGTTGCGCGGGTCGAGCTGGTGGTAGGTCGGGATCGACGGGTATTTGGTGAGGCTGTTCAGCGCCTTCAGGTTGACGGCCCGGATGTCGAACGGCGTCATGCTGGTCTCCTCGTGCTCGCGGATATCCAGGTTCCCGGTTGGCGGGCGCCGAGGCGACCGGATTTCGGTGTACCACGGAAGGCGCCAATGTCCGAATCTGGCTATTTGGGCGAAATATTCCGTACGGGCGAGCCAGGTCGCATCCCGTGCCGCTGCGGCAAGATCCCAGGTCAGCCGGTCATCGGGGCGCGGCGCGGGGTGGAAGGAAAACACGGGTGCGGCGTTCCTGGCGCGGGTATCTGCTGACCGAGGCTCTCGTCGGAGCGGTGGTGGTGGCGTCCTGTGCCGTGCTGATCGCCCGGCCGGTGGCGGCCGCGGCCGGCGGGTCGGCGACCGTGAACGCCGAGCCCGTACGTCTCAACCAGCCGGCCGATCCGTTCGCCGGCAAGATCACGCCGAGCGCGGACGCGGACACCCTCGGCATGTACGCGCCGCAGACCGAGTGGCCGCTGGTGGCCATCCACGCCGCCCTGCTGCCCACCGGACGCGTGGTCACCTACGGCTCCCCGCTCGGCGAGGCCCGCCAGGGCGGACTCGCCTACGACGAGTGGAACCCGGCCGCGGACACCCACCGGCAGACGCCGTCGATGCACGACTACAACAGCTTCTGCAACGCCCTGGAGATCCTGCCGGACGGCCGGGTTCTCATGGTCGGCGGCAACAGCAGCACGGCGAGCATGACCTACGACCCCGCGTCCGGTGCGCAGACCATGGGCCCGCAACTGGCCCGGCAACGCTGGTACGCGAGCCTGCTGCGGCTGCCCGACGACCGAGTGGTCGTGCTGGGCGGTGGCGACTACTACAACACGCAGGCCTATCAGAAGCCGGCCGACAACCGGGGCGTCGCCACGATCCCGGAGATCTCCGACGGGACGGGCGCCTGGCGGTCGCTCACCGGCGCGGACAGCGCCATCGCCTTCGGGGCGCGGGACAACCGCTGGTGGTATCCGCGCGCCTACGTCGCGCCGGACGGGCAGGTCTTCGGCGTCTCGTTCGACCAGATGTGGAAGCTCGACCCGAACGGCAGCGGCGCGGTGCGAGCGCTGGGTGCGCTGCCGACGCCGATCGGCGTCTCCGGCTCCTCGGTGATGTACGCCCCCGGCAAGCTCCTCCTCGCCGGCGGCGGCCAGCGGTTCAACGAGACCGCCGAGGTCGCCACCAACGCGGCGACCACGGTGGACATCAACGGCGCGAGGCCCGTGGTCACCCCGGCCAAGCCCATGGCGTACGCGCGGAACTGGCTCAACCTGACGCTGCTGGCCAACGGCGAGGTGCTGGCCAACGGCGGCACCCGGATCGGCACCCAGGGCGGCGCCGGCAACTCGGCGCGGCAGGCGGAGATCTGGAATCCGGCCACCGGACAGTGGCGCGCCGCCGCCACCGCGGCCCGCACCCGCACGTACCACTCGATCTCCCTGGCGTTGCCGAGCGGCGGCGTGCTGACCTCCGGTGGCGGCCTGCCCGGCCCGGAAACCAACTTCAACAGCGAGATCTACTACCCGGCGTACCTGTTCAACCGGGTCGACGGCGTGGTCCGCTGGGCCGACCGGCCGGAGATCCAGGCGATGAGCGGCTCCGCGGCGTACGGCGGCACGCTGCGCCTCGACATGAAGGACACCCGGCGGATCGTCTCGGCGTCGCTGACCAGCCTCGGCCGGGTCACCCACTCGTACAGCACCGACCTGCGCCGGGTGCCGCTGGCGGTGACCCAGTCGGGCGCCGCCGTCCGGGTCACCCTGCCGGCGAGCCGCAACGCCCTGCCGCCCGGCTCCTACCTGTTGCAGGGCGTCGACGAGCGGGGCGTGCCGACGCCCGCGCAGATCATCACGGTACGCCGGGACGGCGGCCCGGGCACGGTCACGCTCCTCGACCCGGACCGCGGCGAGACCGGTACGCCCGGCGGCGGCACCGCGCCGGGCAGTGTCCCGCTCTCGCCGGGGACCGCGGTGAGCCTGGAACCCACCAACTACCTCGGCTATCGCGTCCGGCACCGCAACTTCCTCGGCGAGATCAGCCCGGTCGGCAGCGCGCTCGACCGCGCCGACGCGTCGTTCCGGGTCCGCGCCGGGCTCGCCGATCCGGCCTGCCGGAGCTTCGAGGCGGTCAACTATCCCGGCTACTTCCTGCGGCACCGCAACCTGCGGGTCGAGTTGGCGCGCGACGACCGTACGGCGCTGTTCCAGGCCGATGCCACGTTCTGCGCCCGTACCGGGCTGACCGGCCAGGACACCTCGCTGGAGTCGTACAACTATCGGGGTAGTTATCTGCGGCACCGCCAGCTCGCCATGTACCTGGACGTCTCCGACGGCTCACCGCTCGTCCGGGCCGACATGACCTTCGCGGTCCGGCCGGCGCCGGGCGCCTGAATCGCCGAGGTGGGGCCGGCACCCCCCGAGCCGGCCCCACCTCGGACTCCGTCCCTAGACGGCGCAGTTGGCGTAGACGATGAGCGTCCAGCCCGCGGTCGTGTTGCCGGTGTCGTTGCGGGCGGTGCCGGTCACGCTGAACGGGGTGTTGTTGTTGGGCCGCAGGTTGATGGCGTTGCCCGGGATGTCCGCCCAGATGCTGCTGCCGGTCAGCCGCATCCCGGACGGGCAGGCGACCGGCACGGACTTGGTGATCTGGGTGCCCGAAAGTTGGTCGGAGACCACGCGGACATCAAGCGGGTTGTTGAACGCCACGCAGACGGCGAACGCGGTCACGCTCCACGATCCGCCGAACCCGGTGAGATCCTCGAGGCCGCCGGCGATCATCCGGTTGGGCGCGACCGAACCGATGGTCTGCGTCACGAGCTGCACCTGACCGCCGCCGCCGTTGATCCGGCCACCGGTGCCGACCACCGTCTTGCCGGTCGGGCAGGTGGCGGGCACCGAGTTGAACGGGTCCGAGGTGGCCGAGCTGTTCGTGGTCACCAGTTGCCAGCCGGGCGCGGCGCTGGAGCAGTACGCGTACACCAGCAGGTTCCAGGACGCGCTGGTGCCGACCTCATCCTGCCGGGCGGTGACCCGGTAGCTGTCGACCGTGCCGCCGGCGACCGGCTGGAGCTCGGTGGCGACGATGTGTGTACCGGTCGTGGTGAACCCGCCGCCGAGCACCCGGGGCCGGGCCGCCGGGCAGGTCGCGCTGAGTGTCTTGCTGAGGCCCGGGCCGGTGGCGGTCGCGGTGGCGACCTCCACGCTGCCCACCGGGATGGTCGCGGCCGACGCCGGCGACACGCCGATGGCTTGGGCGGCCGCGGTAGCGATGATCAGTACGAGCGTGCCGAGTTTTCGCAAGTGTTCCTCCAGAGGTGTCGCCGGTCCGATGACGACGGCACGGTACGCGGGCGGCCTTGGCGAATTGTTGGCGTTCGATGGGCATGGCAGGATCCGACCACGATGGAATATCGGATCCTCGGCCCGCTCGAGGTCTACCGGGACGGCCGCCCGGTGCGGATCGGCGGCGCCCAGCAGCGCGTCGTGCTGGCGGCGCTGCTGCTGCGGGCCAACCGGGTGGTCTCCGTCGACCACCTCGTCGAGCTGCTGTGGGCGCAGGACCCGCCGGCGCGGGCGCGCCCGCTCGTGCACGGCTGCGTGGCCCGGCTGCGCCGCGACCTCGGTGCGCCGAGCGGCGGGTCCGGACCGCTGCTCACCCAGCCGCCCGGCTATCTGCTGCGGGTCGGCCCCGGCGAGCTCGACCTCGACCGGTTCCAGGAACTCGTCGAGGCGGCCCGGCTGCGCGAAGCGCTCGCCCTCTGGCGGGGTCCGGCCCTCGCGGACATCACGCCGCCCGGCATCCGGGCGGCCGCCGCCGGCCTCGACGAACGCATGGCCGCCGTCCTGGAGGACCGCATCGAGCTCGACCTCGTGCAGGGCCGGCTCGACGGTCTGGCCGGCGAACTGTCCGCTCTGGTCCGCGAGTATCCGCTGCGGGAGCGGCTCTGGGCGCAGCTCATGCTGGCCCGGTGCGCGGGCCAGCAGCCGGCCGAGGCGCTCGCGGCCTACCGGGAACTGCGCCGCAACCTGGTCGACGAGTTGGGCATCGAGCCCAGCGACCGGTTGCGGCGGATGGAACGCGCGATCCTGTCCGATGCGGACGTCTGGGCGGCCTACGGCGGCGCGGAGGCGCCGCCGCCCGCGCGCACCGACCGGCCCGCAACAGCCCTGGTGGGGCGATCCGCCGAGATCGAGGTGCTGCGGACCGCGCTCGCCGATCTCGGCCCGGGGCCGGACCTGCTCGGCGTCGCGGGCGACCCCGGAATCGGCAAGACCTGCCTGCTCGCCGAGCTCGCCGCCCGCGCCCGGCAGGAGCGCCGGCCGGTGCTGTCCGGCCAGGCCGCCGAGTTCGAGCGGGACGCGCCGTTCGCGATCGTCAAGAACGCGCTGGAGGACCATCTGCGGCAGGTGGACCCGGCGCGGCTCGCCCACCTCGCCGCCGCCGAGCTGCGGCTGCTGTCCACCGTCTTCCCGGTGATCGCCGGGCACACCGCGCCCGAGGAGCCGCCCGGGACGGCGCTGATCGCCGCCGAACGGTACCGCCTGCACCGCGCCGTGCGGGCGCTGCTGGACGTGCTGGCCGAGCCCGCCGGTCTCGTGCTGCTCCTCGACGACCTGCACTGGTGCGACGACGGCTCGGCCGAGCTGCTCGCCCACCTGCTGCGCCATCCGCCGGCCGCGCCGGTGCTGCTGGCGTTCGCCTACCGGCCGCGGCAGCTCAACGCCCGGCTGCACCACGAGATCGTGGCGGCTGCGCGTCGCGGCACGGTGACCGTCGTCGAGGTCGGGCCGCTGACCTTCGCCGAGGCGGCCGCCCTGCTGCCGGCCGACCTCAGCACCGATCGCCGCCGTGAGCTGTACGCGGCCGGCGCGGGCAACCCGTTCTATCTCGATCTGCTCGCCCGCGGTGCGACGGACGCGGTGCCGGCCGCCGCGCTGGCCGGCGAGTTCACCCGGCTCGACGACGTCGTGCAGCGGGTGGCGCAGGCCGCCGCGCTGGCCGGGGACGTGGTCGACAGCCGGCTCGTCGCCGCCATCGCCGGCCTGCCCGAGACGGCCACCTTGGACGCCATCGACGAGCTGGGCCGCCGCGACCTGATCCGCCGGCACGGGACGTCGTTCACCTTCCGGCACCCGTTGCTGCGCAGCGCGGCCTACCATCAGGCGCCGCCGGGCTGGCGGGTCGCGGCGCACCGCCGCGCGGCCGGCGAACTGGCCCGGCGGGGCGCGCCGCTGGCGGTGCGGGCCCGGCACGTCGCGCTCGCCGCGGAACCCGGCGACCTCGACGCCGTACGCCTGCTGGAAGCCGCCGCCACCGAGGCCATGCACACCACCCCGGCCGCCGCCGCGCACTGGTCGCAGGCCGCGCTGGCGTTGCTGCAGGATCGCCCGGAGACGGTACGGACCCGGCTGCGCCTGCTGAACGCCCAGGCCACCGCGCTCGGCATCACCGGACACCTGGCCCCCGGCCGGGACATCCTGCAGGAGATCCTGCATCTGTTGCCGGCCGGTTCCGCGGAACGCGTCGCCGTGCTGGGCTTCCTCGCCACCCTGCACCAGCTGCTCGGCAGCCACCCGCAGGCGCAGGCGCTGCTCCGCGGCGAACTCGCCGTGCTGACCGACCAGCGCGGCGGCACCGCGGCGGCGTTGCGGGTGTCGCTGCTACTGTGCGGCGTCATGGGCGGCACGCTGGACGCCGGCGAACTGCACACGACCATCGACGTGGCCCGCGAGTCCGGCGACCGGCCGTTGCTCGCCTCCGCGCTGGCGATGGGCGCGGTGGCCGGCCGCTCCTTCGACCTGGCCGGCCGGCACCGCCCCACCGAGTGGGCGGACGAGGCGGCCGCGCTGGTGGACGCCATGCCGGACGCGGACCTGGCCCGGCGGCTCGACGCCAACCTGTTCCTCGGCTGGGCCGAGAGCTACCTGGAGCGGTTCCCGGCCGCGGCCCGGCGGGCCCAGCGCGCGCTGGACATCGCCCGGCGCACCGGCCAGGGACGCCTCGTGGGCGCGCTGCAGATGCTCGCCGGGGTGGTGCGCTGCATGACCGGCGACCTGCCCGGCGCCACCGAGGTCCTGGACGACGCGCTGGAGTCGGCGATCCTGACCGGCGCGGACGAGATCCGCGGCCGGCTGCTCGCCTACCAGGCGTGGGTGAGCGTGTGGACCGGCGATGTCGAGGCGGCGCTGCGGCTCGCCGAGGAATCGATGTCGCTGGCCACCCACACCGAGGCGACGAACTGGCAGGCCGGGCAGGCCGCGTCGAGCCTCGCGCTGGTCCGATACGCGGCCGGCGACCCGGACGGATGCGTGGACCTGTTGGTGCGGGCCGGCGGTGGGCCCGAGCTGCCGACCGTACGCGGGGTGTGGCAGCCGACCTGGCTGGAGAACCTGACCGCGGCGGCAACCGCGGCCGGCCGGCATCGCGAAGCCGCACACTGGGCCGACCGGGCCGGCCGGCTGGCCACCGACGAAACGCTGCCCCGGCGGACCGCCCAGATCAAGCTGGCCCAGCTGCACCCGCTGCTGCCCAGCCGCCCCGCCGAGGCCGCGCACCTGGCCCGGCAGGCGGCCGCGCTGTTCGACCGGGCCGGCGACCGGCTGGGCCGGGCCCGGGCGCGCTTTTACGCGTCCCGCGACCGCGTCGAGGCCGAGCTGGCCTTCCGGCGATGCGGCGCCCGCCCCGAATGGCTGACCGGCCAACTGGATCCTTGACGATCCGCCCGTCGCAGGTTGCCTTGGGTTCGGGCGCATTGCAGGATGCCCCATGGCTAATTCGTTGTTGCTGAACCCGCGTACCTACGATCCGGCGCACCTCGACGACGAGAGTCGCAGGCTGTTGCGGGCCACCGTCGACTTCTTCGAGAGCCGGGGCAAGAAGGTGCTCGTCGACAGCTACAACGATGCGGTCTGGTATGCCGACTTTCTGGAGTTCGCGGCGAAGGAGGGGCTGTTCGCGACTTTCCTCACCCCGGCCGCCGACGGGGGCGGTGCGCCCGCGAAGCGGTGGGACACCGCGCGCAACGCCGCGCTCAGTGAGCTGCTCGGCTTCTACGGCCTCGGCTACTGGTACACGTGGCAGGTGACCGTGCTGGGGCTCGGCCCGGTGTGGCAGAGCGCCAACCAGGCCGTCCGGGCCCGCGCCGGGCAACTGCTCGACGAGGGGCACGTGATGGCGTTCGGCCTGTCCGAGCGCACTCACGGGGCGGACATCTACTCCACCGACATGATCCTCACGCCGGACGACACGGGCGGGTTCCGGGCGAACGGCGGCAAGTACTACATCGGCAACGGCAATGTCGCCGGGCTCGTCTCCGTCTTCGGGCGCCGCGCCGGCGTCGACGGGCCGGACGGGTATGTCTTCTTCGCCGCGGACAGCCGCCATCCCGCGTACCGCCTGATCAAGAATGTGGTGCACGGGCAGATGTACGTCAGCGAGTTCCGCCTCGAGGACTACCCGGTACGCGCCGAGGACGTGCTGCACACCGGCAAGGCCGCGTTCGACGCCGCGCTCAACACGGTCAACGTCGGCAAGTTCAACCTGTGCACCGCATCCATCGGCATCTGTGAGCACGCGATGTACGAGGCGGTCACGCACGCCCACCGGCGGGTGCTCTACGGCAAGCGGGTCACCGACTTCCGGCACGTGCGCCGCGAGCTGACCGACGCGTACGCCCGGCTGGTCGCGATGAAGCTGTTCAGCGACCGGGCCACCGACTATTTCCGGTCGGCGGGCCCGGACGACCGGCGCTACCTGCTGTTCAACCCGATGACCAAGATGAAGGTCACCACCGAGGGTGAGCGGGTGATCGACCTGCTGTGGGACGTGATCGCCGCGAAGGGCTTCGAGGCCGACACCTACTTCGACAAGGCCGCCAAGGACATCCGCGGCCTGCCGAAGCTGGAGGGCACCGTGCACGTCAACCTTGCCCTCATCCTGAAATTCGTGCCGAACTACCTGTTCCGCCCGGCCGAGTTCGCGCCCGTGCCGACCCGGCAGGACCCCGCCGACGACGAGTTCCTCTTCCGGCAGGGGCCGGCCAGCGGCCTCGGGTCGATCCGCTTCCACGACTGGCGCGCGGCCTTCGACGCGCACGCTCACCTGCCGAACGTCGCGGTCTTCCGGGAGCAGGCCGACGGCCTCTGTACGCTGCTGCGCGCGCACGCCCCGGACGACGACCAGCAGCGCGACCTCGACTTCGTGCTGACCCTCGGCCAGCTCTTCGCGCTGGTCGTCTACGGCCACCTGATCCTGGAACAGGCCGGGCTGACCGACCTGGACCCCACGTTGCTCGACGAGATCTTCGCGGTGTTCGTCCGGGATTTCTCCGGGTACGCGACGGAGCTGTACGGCAAGGCGGCGACCACCGAGGAGCAGGCGGCCTGGGCCGTGGCACACCTGCGCCGCCCGGTGCTCGACGAGGGCCGTACCGCCGCCGTCTGGCAGCAGGTGGAGGCCCTCGCCGGCGGGTACGAGATGCCGGCCTAGCGGCCGAGGCGGCGGGCTGCCGATCGTCGTTCGCTGCGGCGACGGAGCCCGGCCGCCTGGCCGGCGATCAGCCGTTCTGAGCTTCCCAGGTGAACACGGCCGTCGAGGTTTTGCCCTGGGAGAGCTCGCTGACCCCCTTGGCCAGCAACCAGGACAGCCGGTACTGCTTGGACGTGGTCGCGGTCACGTTGCTCCACTCGGTCGCGACGCTGGGCGCGGTGGCGTCGAACGCCGTGGGGAACCCGCTGAGGAAGGCAGTCGTGTTGTTCGCCGAGCCGTAGATGTAGCTGCCGCTGCTGGTGTAGCCGGTGCAGTCGACGTTGGTGGCGCCACTGCCCGTGTCGACGCTGAACAGCAGGTACGGCGCGAGGGTGCCGGCGATGGTGGCGTACATCCGGATGTCGCCGGTGCTGGTGCCGCTGTAGGTGACAGTGATGCACCGTGAGCCGCCGTTGGTGGTGAGTGAGGCCACGAACGGGCCGTGCGGCCCGACTGCGGCCGGCCCGGGCGGTGCCAGCGCCAGCAGGGTGTCGTCGGGCCGCAGATCGGTGAGCGCGTTGAACACCGCGACGCCCGTCTGTGCGATGTCCACCGTCACGCTGCCGGTGGTCCAACTGTTGGTGCCGGTGGCGTCGGTGTCCGTGAAGGCAGCCTCGGACGACTGCCACACCAGCGCGGAGCTGAGCAGCATGCTGAGCGGGATGGCGGCGGCGAGCCAACGGCGCCGCCGGCGCTCCTCCTCCGGACGTCCGTGTGCATGCTTGGCCACAGCAACTCCTCGGCTGAGCGGATGGTTACTGCTGAGGTTTCGGTCCAGGCCCGGAGGATCTGAGCGTCCCCGGGTGCAGCTCGGGGGGCGGGTGGGAGCCGATCGGTTCGCCGGGTGGCGGGCGGTCTCGACCCGGTAGCGGCTCGGTGGCCGGGCTCAATGCGCCGGCCGTACCTGCCGATCCGGATTCCCGATGAGTAGGCGACTGGACACCGGGACGCCCCGCCTCCGTGGCGGGGTGCGCCTCGCCGTGATCTTGCTGGCCCGGCTGGCCATCGGCACGGCCGTGGTGTCGTCGCTCTGGACCGTGGCACCGCTCGCGTTCGGCTGGACCAGCACCATCGTGGTGTCCGGTTCGATGATGCCGCGGATCCACCCCGGTGACATCGTCGTCTCCCAGCCGATCGACGCGGCCGAGGTGCGCCCCGGCCAACCGGTGCTGGTGGAGAATCCGGCGAAGCCCGGCCACCTGCTGCTGCACCGGGTGGTGCGGCGTACCGCCGACGGTTCGCTGGTCACCAAGGGCGACGCCAATGACGCTGAGGACTCGGCGCCCGTGCCGGCGTCGTCGGTCCGCGCGCTCCCGCGGCTGCTGGTCCGGTACGTCGGGCTGCCCCTGTACTGGCGGAGCATCGGGGCGTACCAGCCGTTGCTGCTCACCGCCGTGGCGTTCGCCGTGCTGCTGGCCATTGCGGTCCAGTACGACGCGCCGCGCTCCCGGCCGACGCGGCCCGGTCGCCGCGACGGTACGCCCCGGCACCGGCGCGGGTCGAACCGGCGGCGACGGCAGACCTACCGGCGGCGGCTGCGCCGCCCGATGCCGGTGGGGCCCGCGCCGGTGTTGCGGGGGGCGACGGCCGCGGTCGCCGCCGCGGCCGTGCTGAGCATCGGCCCGGCCCAGGCCACCTCCCACTCGGCCAAGGCCACGGGAACCAACAGCTGGCAGAGCGGCACCGTCACGTTCGGCCCGAACTCGCCGGCCGGAGCCCTGTTCGCGATCAACACGGCCATCGCCGGCAGTTACGGAACGGCCTGCGTGAAGGTCACCTACACCGGCTCGCTCCCGGCGCAGGCGCGGCTCTACGTCTCGTCGACGACCGGCGGCGGCCTCGAAACCTACCTCGGTGTGCAGGTGCGCTCCGGCACGGGAACCGCGTCGAACTGCTCGGACTTCTCCGCCGGCAGCACCGACTACAACGCCGTGGGTCTCACCGACGCCACCAAGACCCTGGCGACGCTGCAGGCGGCCAGTCACGACTATGCCGGCGGCGTCGGCAGCTGGACCGTCACCACCGGCTCCACCCGCACCTACCAGGTGTCCTGGCTGATGCTGCCGGACAACAACGCCACCAGCCGTACCGTCACCTTCGGGTTGACCTGGGAAGCCCAGGGCTGAAACGTCCGGACGTGTTCAGTTCTCCGGCCATCTCGCCGAATTCGTCAGAGGATGGCCAGATATCGCGCACGTCGGCAGGCACCGAGCTCGGTGCCCGGCCGGCTGCTGCGCGCCGGCGCCATGGTGATGTCCGCCCTGCTGGTCACGGTGACGATGCTGGCCTGGTTGCCGAGCGAGGCGGGTTACCTGGGCACGACCCAGAGCACGGGCAACACCGCCAACGCGGCCGGCACCTTCCCGGTCTACTCGAACGCGGTGTCCGCCAGCAGCCCGCTCTACTACCTCCGCGGCGAGGACGCGGCGTCCGGCGGCAGCGCGCCCGCCATGGCGGATGCGGTCGGCGGTAACGCCAACCCGGGTGCGCTGTGGGGCGCGTCGAACGGCCCGCGGGCGTGGTGGCGGTTCAACGGCGACACCTCGCCGACCGCTCAGGACTCCACCGGCGCGGTCAACAACGGGACGCTGACCAGCAGCACCACGCCAGGCACCCTGCAGGCGGCGAGCGGTTTCGGCGCCCCGGCCCTGACCGGTCAGGCGTTGAAGCTGGATGGCACGGTCGACTACCTGGCCGGTCCGACCGGCGTGATCGACTCGTCCACGGCGTACTCCGCCTCCGTCTGGGTGTATCTGACCAGTAAGGCTACCGATCATTGGGCCCTCGCGCTCACCGGCGCCAACCAGAGCGTCTTCGCCCTCGGCTATGTCGCCGCGGGCGGCTGCGACTGCTGGCGGCTGCGCACGACGCTGAACGACAACGCGACGACGACCGCCTACACCGCGCAGACCGCCGCGCTGGGTGCCGCCGCGCTCAACACGTGGACCAACCTGGCGGTCACGGTGTCCGGCGCCACGGTGACGTTCTACGTCAACGGCGTGTCCCGGGGCACCGTCTCGGGTGGCACCTGGGCAGCCGCGAGCAACCTTGTGGCCGGCACGGTCCGGATCGACAACGCCTGGTCGGCCGGTACCTTCTGGCTGGGCAGCCTCGACGAGGTCCGGATCTACCAGCGCGCGCTGAGCGCCACCGAGCTCACCGCGATCACGGCCCACCGGCCCGCGGCGGCGTGGGACTTCAACGAGGAACAGGGCACGACGAGCGCGGACCTGTCCGGCAACGGCAAGACCGCGGACGTCAGCAACGCAGTGTGGGCGAGCCCCGGTAACAACAGCGGAGCGCTGTCCTTCGTCAACGGGGGCGGCGACTACGGCTCGGCCGCCGCGGTCCTGGACACCCAGCAGAGTTTCTCCGTGTCGGCCCTGGTCCGCCTCAACGCGACGGCCACCGCCGGTGTCTTCGGGGTCGCCGGCCAGTACAACGACACCACCACGAACAAATCCAGCGGGTTCATCCTGAAATGGGGCACGACCCTCGGTGGCGGCGGCTACCGATCATGGATCTTCCTCATGCCCACCACCAACAATGGCAGTGCCTTCGTGCAGGTGGAGGCCGCCAACGGCGTCTCGCCGCTGGCCAACTGGTACTGGGTGACCGTGGTCTATGACAAGGCGACCGCCGGCGGCACCATGCGGCTCTACGTCAACGGCGCGGCCAGTGGTGCCGCGCAGGTCAACACCACGCCGATCGCCAGCAACGGTGGGTTCATGATCGGGCGATCGATGTGGGGCGGCTTCGTCGACAACATGGACGGCCAGATCGACGCCATGTACGCATATCAGTACGCGTTGACCGCCGCCGAGGTCGCGGCGCTTGCCAGCCAACCGCCGAACTTCACCGCCGCCATGAAGGGTGCCTTGCAGGGCGCGCAACAGGGGCACGGGGCCGACATGGCCGTCGCGTACCCGGGCCGGGCCGCCGGCTACAACGACTACCCCTTCGCCAGCGTGCCGGACACCTTCAGCCTGGAGTGCTGGTTCCGGACGACCACCAGCACGGGCGGGCAGATCATCGGCTTCGCCGACAAGATCCCGTCGGCCGGAGTGCCCACGAAGTCGGACCGCATGGTGTACCTGGAGAACACGGGCCGCCTGGCGTTCGTCGTTCTGCCCGCTTCGGAACTGCACACCACCGCCGCGTACAACGACGGGAACTGGCACCATCTCGTCGCCGAGATGGGCCCCAGCGCCTCCACCGGCTTCGCCGCCACCAACGAACCCGCGGGGATGCGGCTCTACGTCGACGGCGCACTGGTCGCCAGCAACACCACCACGACGGGTACGACATACGCCGGTTACGTACGGTGGGGTGGCTCGGTGGTCTCCGGCTGGACCACGACGCCAGCCACCCCGCAGTTCCGCGGCCAGATCGACGAGGTGGCCGTGTACTCCACCCAGCTCTCCCACCAGGACGTCCTCTGGCACTACTACGCCAACCACTGAGCGGCCCGGTGGGCGAAGTGCTCTGCCGGGCTCACTGCCCGCCGTGCCGCTCGGTCACCTGCTGGTCGAGCACGGTGCGCAGGGCCCGCATCGCGAAGAACAGGTCGGACTTGACGGTCGCCACCGGCACGCCGCGGTCGGTGGCGACGTCCTCCAGCGAGGCGCCGCCGTAGAAGGTCTGGACGATGAGCTCGCGGTGCTCGACCGGCAGCTCCTGCATGGCCGCGACGATCGTGGTGGCGGGCACCGGGCCGATCGGTTGCGGGGAGCGTTCCGGCGGCAGGCCGGTCGCCGGCCGCGCCGGCATGGGCCGGTCGTCGTGGCCGGCCGGCGCGTGGCGCTCGCCGTCGCGGAGCACGTTGCGAGCGGTCAAAACCAGCCACGGCCGTACGGCCGACGCGCGCCGGGGGTAACGGCCGGGCTCCTGCGACGCGCGGTAAAGGGTTTCTTTAAGAACTGAGTCGGCAACCGCTTCGTCACCGTCCGTGTTGCGGAGCAAATAGGCTCGCAGTGCTGCACGGTGTGGCTCGGCTAGCCGGTCGAAGGTCTCCGCGGCGCGCTCCGCACTGAGCCGTGCGGCCCGGCTGCCGGGCGTGGGCGCAAACAGGTCAGCGTGCCTCGGAAGGCCCTGACCTGCTGATTTACCCCGGCCGTCCGGTTCTGGCGCGCCAGGCGCCGTCCGGTCGGAGGCGTGGCGGCCCATGCCGAACTCCTTTCGAATCCATGGTTGTGTGCTCGTACCCATACTTCGCGACCGGCCACTCTGCGAACACGGGGAAAGTACCCGGATTACTACCCGTGTCTTGTTACTCGTGGGTAGGTATCGCCGGGCGCGGGCCGGCCGGTTGCGGGGGCCACACCAGGGAGCATTCGGGCAGCCCGACCCACTACCGTGCCTCTATGAGTACCGCCACGACCGCGCGCGGCACCCTCGGAAATCTCCCCGCCGAACTGACCAGTTTCGTCGGCCGCCGGCACGAGGTGACCGGCATCCGTCGCATGCTCTCCGCCAGCCGGCTGGTCACCCTCACCGGCGCGGGCGGGGTCGGTAAGACCCGGCTCGCTCACCGCGTCGGCGCCGAACTGCGCCGCAGCTTTCCCGACGGGGTGTGGTTCGTCGGGCTCGCCGAGGTGCACGACCCCGACCTGGTCGCGGTCACCGTCGGCGAGACCCTCGGTGTCCGCGAGGACGCGGTCAGTCCGGACGGGGCCGGGCTGGCAAGTTTCCTGTCCGACCAGCAGGTGCTGCTCATCCTGGACAACTGCGAGCACCTCGTCGATGCCTGCGCCGACCTGGCCGAGACGCTGCTGCTGTCCTGCCCCGAGCTGCGCGTCCTGGCCACCAGCCGGCAGGCGTTGCGGCTTGACGGCGAGGCCAACCTGGCCGTGCAGCCGCTGTCGGTGCCCGGCCCCGGCGTCGCGTGCTCGCCCGCCGAACTGCAGAAATACGAGTCGGCCAGCCTGCTCGTCGAGCGCGCCACGGCGGTGATGCCCAGTTTTCAGGTCACCGAGGCCAACTGCGCCACGATCGTACGGCTGTGCCAGGCGCTCGAAGGCATGCCGCTGGCGATCGAACTTGCCGTGGCCCGGCTCCGGGTCCTCTCCCTGGAGCAGATCCTGGAACGGCTGACCGACCGGTACCGGCTGCTCACCGACGGCTCCCGCAACGCACCACCACGGCAGCAGACGCTGCGCGCGCTCATCGACTGGAGCTGGGACCTCTGCTCGGACGCCGAACGCACCCTGTGGTCGCGGGTGTCGGTCTTCTCCGGTGGGCTCGAACTGGACGCCGCCGAGGCGGTCTGCGCCGACGACCGGCTCCCCGCCGACACTGTCCTCGACGTGATCGCCTCGCTGGTGGACAAATCAGTGCTGATCCGGGCCGGAAACGGCACGGCGCGCTACCAGATGCTCGAGGTCACCCGCGAGTACGGCGCCGCGAAGCTGCTCGCCGCCGGTGAGCGGGAACAGCTGGCCCAGCGGCACTGCCAGTGGTTCGCCGACCTCGCCGCGTACGCCGACCGCAACTGGGTCGGTCCCGACCAGGCGGCGGTCATGCGGCGGCTGCGCCACGAGGGGGCCAACCTGCGGGTGGCGTTGGAGTACGCGATCACCGCGGGCCCGGCCGAGACCGCGCTGCGGTTCGCGGCCGACCTGCTGAACCACTGGTTCGTCCGGGGTTACCTGTCCGAGGGGCGGCACTGGCTCGACCGTGCCCTCGCGATGCCGGCGCCCCGGCATTGGAGCCGGGTGAAGGCCCTGCGGGTGGCCGCCTGGATGGCCGGCGTCCAGGGTGACGCCGACCGGGCGGGCCCGTTGCTCGCCGACGCGGTGGCGCTGGCCGAGACGTTGCCGCCGTCGCCCGAGGACGCGTACCTGCCGCTGATCGAGGGGGTCTTCAACCTGTGGCCGGGCCACTACGCCCGGGCGTTGCCGCTGCTGGAGCGCGCCCTCGTGGCGTTCCGCGAGCGGAACATCCGCAACGGCGAGCTGTGGACCCTGATCGTGCTGGGGCTGTGCCGGGGCCTGGCCGAGCGGCCCGCCGCCGGCTACCCGGACCTGACCGCCGCCAAGGATCTGGGTGCGGCCAGCGGCGAGGTGTGGTGGCAGGCGTTCGGGCTGTGGGCGCTGAGCGTGCTGCGCTGGCGCGACGGCGACAACGCCGGGGCGACCGCGGCGGCCAAGGAGAGCCTGGCCATCGGCAAGGCCGTCGAGGGGGAGCAGTTCGCGGTGGGGCTGGCGATCGAGTCGCTCGCCTGGATCGCCGCCGCCGAGCAGCGCGACCAGCGGTCCGCCGTGCTGCTCGGCGCGTCCACCCGGATGTGGCAGGGGATGCACACGTCGCTGGCGCCGTTCCGCGTCCTGCAGGACTGGCACGACGAGGTGGTGGACCAGGTGCGGTCGCGCCTCGGCGCGCCCGCGTTCTCGGCGGCCATCCGGCGCGGCACCGACATGTCCGCCGCCGACGCGGTGGCGTCGGCGCTGGAGCGGCAGCCGCGTGTGCGGGTGCCGGAACCGGAGGCCGACGCGGCCGCCGGCCTCGGGCTGACCAAGCGGGAGCGCGAGGTCGCGGCGCTGATCGCGCAGGGGCTGAGCAACCGGGAGATCGCGGCCCGGCTGGTGGTCGCGCAGCGGACGGCCGAGGGGCATGTGGAAAACATCCTGAGCAAGCTCGGCTTCACCTCCCGCACCCAGGTGGCCGGCTGGCTGGCCGGTCAGAAGGCGACGTCGAAGGACTGAACCTCGCACCGTGGCCCGAGCCGCACCGGCGCCCCGACGACGGCGCCGGCCTGCCGATCATCGCGGCGGGTGGTTTTGCTTGCCCTCGTGAAAGAAATGGGTCTAGCGTATTCGCTGGGCGAAAACTAGGTCTATGCAATTCCGGTTGCTCGCGAAAGGCGTGTCGCATGGTCATCGTGCCGGCCCGGGCGGGGAGACGCCGATGGCAGATTCGTTTATGACCACGTCCGGCGATCACGGCGCTCGGCCGACGGACACGGCGCGACCGGCCCCGGCCGCGCCGGTCGAGGAAAATGCCATGCTCGCGGGCATTGTTCGTTCTTCGCACGACGCGATTGTCGGCGGCACGCTGGACGGCGTGGTCACCGCGTGGAATCCGGCCGCCGAACGACTCTATGGATATTCCGCCGACGAGATCATCGGGCGGCGTACCGAGGAGCTCTGCCCGCCCGAGGGCCGGGCCGGCGAGGCGGCCGTGCTGCGCCGGATCGCCCGGGGCGAACGCCTCGATCCGTACGTGACCGAGCGGGTCCGCCGGGACGGCAGCACCGTGCTGGTCCGCCTCAGCTTCTCGCCGGTCGTCGACGACGCGGGCGAGATCGTGGGGGTGGCCTGCGCATCCCGCGCCGAGGTGGCGGCCCTCCCGGACCCGCATCAGACCGCCGCGCCGCCGGGGTTCTGCACGCCTTCGGCCAAGCCGAGCGAGTTCGCCGTGCCGTTCGACGGGCCGCCGGCCGTCGGTTTGCGCAGGGCCCCCGCTGGGCTCGGGCTCGCCGTGCCGTCCACAGGGCCAGGCGCAGGACTGAGCCGAGCCCCGGAGGTGGCCGGGCCCGCCGTGCCGCCGGTAGCGCCCGGCATCGGCGGTAACACCGGCCTCGACCTGGACAAGGCCGGCCAGACCCGGGGCATCCTGCCGGCCCGGGCGAGCCACGAACTGCGTACCCCGCTGCAGGCCATCATCGGCTTCACCGGCACCCTGCTGCTGCGGCTGCCCGGCCCGCTCAACGACGAGCAGGAGCGTCAGCTCGAACTCGTCCAGGAAAGCGCCCGGCAGCTGCTTTCGCTGATCAATCAATTGTCCCGCCCGGTCGATCACTGACCCGTCCGGTCGCTCGATCAGGCGATAGTCCCATGTGCAGTCATGTCGATTTTCCGGCCCCGTAGCTATGGTGTGGACACCCGGCCCACCGGCCGGTCAAGTCGGCATGTCGGGCGGTGCGAACCTTGATTTGGTGGCAGCTCACCGCGTTCGCCAACGCGATTATTCTGTTGGCCTATCTGGCGATCTCATTTGCCATCGCGCGCGGATTGTGGCGATCGCGGCAGTGGCGTAACAATCCGCTCGGCCTGGCCACCGCGTCGATTTTCTTCAGTTGCGCAATTCATCACGGTGCGCACACCGTGCATCTTCTCCTGCCCTATTTCGGCTCGGATCTGCACATGGGCCTGGCCATGCGCCACGCGCTCGGCAGTTTCCAGGTCGCCGGGTGGGACGTCCTGACCGCCGGGCTCGCCGTCTGGTATTGGACGTTGCGCGGCCGGTTCCCGGCGCTGGTGCGGGGTGCGGCGGTGTTCGAGGACCTCAGGTTGCGGCAGGCGGCGGAGGCCACGTTGCGGGCCAGCGAGGAGCGCTATCGCGGCATCGTGGAGACCACCAGCGAGGGTGTGCTGCTCCTCGACGACGACGGCCGGATCAGCTTCGCGAACAGCCGGTTCGCCGCGATGCTGGGCCGGCCGGTCGACGAGCTCGCCGGCATGTCCCTGGTCGACCTGGTCACCGACGCGGACCGGCCCGCCGTGGAGCGGGAGCTGGCCGCGGTGCCGGGCGGCGGGAGCCGCCGCCTCGAGGTGGGGCTGCCGCGCGGCGGCGCGCAGCCGGTGTGCGCGCAGGTGGCCCTGACGGCGCGGGTCGACGACGGCGGCGTCCTCGCGATGGTCGCCGACGTGACCGAGCAGAAGAGCATCGAGGCGCAGCTGCGCCAGGCGCAGAAGCTGGACGCGGTGGGCCAGCTCGCCGGCGGGGTGGCGCACGACTTCAACAACCTGCTGACCGTCATCGACGGCTACGCGGCCCTGCTGGTCGACGGCGCCGACGAGAAGGCCGCGCGTGACCTCACCATGATTCGCGACGCCGCGACCCGGGCCGGCGCGTTGACCCGCCAGCTGCTGACCTTCTCCCGCACGCAGCCCGCCGAGGTGTGCGCGGTCGACCTGGTCGCTCTCGTCGGCGGGCTGGAGGGGATGCTGCGCCGGCTCATCCCCGAGGACATCGAGCTGGTGGTGACGGCACCGCCGACCCCGCTGGTCGTACGGGCCGATCCCGGCCAGCTGGAGCAGGTGCTCATCAACCTGGCCGTCAACGCGCGCGACGCGATGCCCGACGGCGGCACCCTGATCACCGCCACCGAACGGATCGACCTCGGCGGCGAGCGCGCCGCCCAGCTGGGCGTCCAGCCCGGCGAGTACGTGCTGATCACCGTGGTCGACACCGGCTGCGGCATGTCCGCCGAGGTGACCGCCCGCATCTTCGAGCCGTTCTTCACCACCAAGGAGCAGGGCAAGGGCACCGGTCTCGGGCTGTCCACCGTGTACGGCATCGTGACCCAGGCCGGCGGGCACATCCGGGTCAGCTCGGAACCGGGCGCGGGCACCACCTTCGAGGTGTACCTGCCGATAGCCGCCGGGCTCGCCGCCATCTCGCCGGCCGAGCCGGGCCCGCAGCGGCTCGCCACCGGCACCGAGACGATCCTGTTCATCGAGGACGACCCGGCGGTCCGCACGCTCACCGAACGGATCCTGCGCACCGCCGGATACCACGTCCTGGTCGGCACCGACGGACGCCAGGGCCTGGAGATCGTACGGGCCTATCCCGGCGCCATCCATCTGCTGGTCACCGACGTCATCATGCCCGGCATGAACGGCCGGCAACTGGCCGAGCGGATCACCACGATCATGCCCGGCCTGCCGGTGATCTTCACGTCCGCGCATACCCGGGGCGTGCTGAGCCTCGCCCCGGACGATCCGACCGTCGCCTTCCTGGAGAAGCCCTACACGGCCACCGGCATCACGCAGACGGTCCGCGCCCTTCTGGACGCCCGGGTCGCCGCGGTGACGCCCAGCAGATGAGAGGTAACTGGTGTCGTCCAACCTGGCCGGGAACGCGGAGTGCACCACGGTGGCCGGCACCGTGCTCTACATCGACGACAGTAAGATCAACACGGTTCTGGTCGAACGGATCCTGACCAGCCGGCCGGACGTCGTGTTCGGTTCCGCCCCGGACGGCCGCACCGGCCTCGACCGCGCCACGGAACTGCACCCGGATCTCGTGCTGCTCGACCTCACCCTGCCCGACATCAGCGGCGAGCAGGTGCTCGCCGAGTTGCGGGCCGACCCGGTCACCCGGGCCATCCCGGTGATCGTGGTGAGCGGCGAGACCGACCCGGAGATCCAGGACCGGCTGCTGGCGCAGGGTGCGCAGTGGTGGCTCACCAAGCCGTACGAGATCGGCGACCTGCTCCGCCTCGTGGACTGCTCACTGAGCCGCTGCTAGGCCACCCCGCCGGCCGGGTTTGCCCGCACCGAGCGCGTTCGACCCGCGTGTATGGGCGGCCCCGCCGACCGGATCTGCCCACACCAACCGCGTTCGGACCCGCGTGTGGGCCGCCCCGCCGACCGGTGCACCGTTGTTCCCCACACCAAGCCCGGTGCGGGTCGTTCCGCCGTCCAGCGCACCGACCCCCCAACACCCCCAGCCTGGTCTGGGGGTGTTGGGAGTGCGTCAGGCCGCCCAGAGCACGGCGAGGCAGACGTCGTCGTCCGGCGGGTCGCCGCCGAGGACCGCCCGGATGATGCGCTCGGCCAGGTCCTGGGCGTCCGGCAGTTGATGCGGGCGGTCGGCGATGAGCTCGCCGAGCGCCCGGGCGGCGGCGCCCGGCAGCCGTTTCGCGTCGGTGTGCGCCGGCCCGCCGTGCCGATCGGTCAGGCCGTCGGTGTAGGCACACAGCACCGAGCCGGTGCCCATCGTGAGGTCCTGCCCGGCGAAGTCGACGTCGGGGAAGACCCCCATGGCCGGGCCGCGGTCGATCAGCGGAACGGCCACCGGGTCGCCGCCGGCGGGTGAGATCAGCAACGGCGGCGGATGACCGGCGTTGGCCATCCGCAGGCGGCCGGTGCCGGGCTCGTAGACGGCGACGATCGCGGTCACGTACGTGTCGTCCTGCACCGTGCCGGCCAGCAGCCGGTTGAGCCGGGTGAGCAGGTGCGCCGGGTCGGCATCGTCGAGGGCATAGGCGCGCAGCACCGCGAGGATCGGCGCCATCGCGGCGGCCGCCGGCTGGTCGTGCCCGGCCACCTTGCCGACCGACAGCAGGACCCGGCCGCCGCCGATGTCCCGGGCGTCGTACCAGCCGGCGCCGATGTCCAGCCGTTCGGGCGCGGCCAGATAGATCGCGCCGAGGTCCACGCCGGCGATCAGCGGCAGCGTGTGCGGGAGGTTCGCCCGGTGGAAGGCGTCCACGGCGCGGCGCTCCGCGTGCCACGTCGCCTGGGCGTGCAGGTAGGCGCGCTGGGCGTGGCGCACCTGGGTGACGTCCTGTGCCACGCCCCAGACGACCCGGGCGGACCGTTCGTCGCCGGCCGGCGTGCTGGTCCGGCACGACACGATCAGTTCGTGGACGGCGCCGTCCATGTCCGCCACGCGCACCTCGGTGAGGTTGGGCTGTCCGGTGCACCACGTGTTCCGGGCCATGGCGGCCAGCTTGGCGAGATCCTCGGGGTGCACCCGCTGCCGCAACTGCTCGGCCTCCACCCGCGCGGAGGGCAGCCGCAGCAGGTCGCAGAGGCCGACCGAGAGCACGATCGAGCCGGTCCGCGGGTCGAGGTCCCAGGTGCCGGACTGGGTGAGCTGGTGGGTCTCGGCCAGCCGGTCGACGACGTGCGCGGCCTGCCGGCTCCAGTGCGGCGGCAGGTCACCGTCGTCCTCGGTGGCGGGCGGGTGGCCGCCGAGCAGCGCGTCGATGGTCGCGAGCACGGTGGTGGGCTGCGCCGGCTTGAAGATCACATCCTGGACGCCGCAGGCGCGGGCCATGGGTTCGATCTCCTCGTGGCCGTAGTGCGCCGTGCTGAACGCGATCGGGATGTGGCTCGTCGCCGGCTGGCTGCGGAGCGTACGGGCCAGTTCGTAGCCGCCCACGTTGGGCATCAGCACGTCGGTGATCACCGCGTCCGGCAGGCGCTGGCGGGCCAGCAGCAGGGCGGTGTCGCCGTCGGCGGCCTCGCAGGCCCGATGTCCCCGGTAACCCAGCAGGGTACGCAGGAAGTCCCGGCTGATCGGATCGTCGTCGACAACGAGCACGGTCGCCATCGGTCTCCAATCGTGGTGGAGTACTCCCCGTGTGCGTGTTGTTGCTCTGTGAATGCCGAAAGGATGAGGCATCCTCACCCTGGACACTCGCACACGCTGTCCGTTCGGTGGGCTCATCGATGGCGAATCAGTGAAATCGTATGACCGCATTCGAATGCTACGCTGGCTCCGATGTCACCTGCCCTTCCGGACGACGCACCCGATCCGGTCGTGCCTCAAGGGCCGTCCGGCCGCCGCCGTGCGGTTGTCACGATGCGGGACATCGCCGCGGCCGCCGCGGTGTCGCAGAGCACCGTGTCGCGCGTTCTCAACAATGCTCCCACCAAGGTCCCCATCGCGGCGGAAACCCGCGAGCGGGTGATCCAGGCGTCGCGCCGCTTGGGCTACGTGCCCAACCCGCTGGCCCGCGGCCTGCGCGGCGCCGCGACCGGCCTGATCGGCGCCGTGGTGCGCGACTTCAGCGACCTCTTCTACGCCGGGGTGATCGAGGCGCTGGTCGTCGAGTCGATGTCGCACGGTTACAACGTCGTCCTCGGCCACGTCCACGGCCGTCTGCACGAGGCGATCTCGCTGACCACCGTGCTGGAGACCCGGCACACCGACGCCATCATCCTGCTCGGCGACATGCAGGGTTACCCCGAGCTGCTCGCCGACCTGCGCAACTCCTCGGTGCCGGTGGTGGCGCTCTGGCAGGGGACCAGTCCGCTGGAATTCCCCACGGCCGACACCGACGACCGGGCCGGCATCCGAGCCGGGTTGGAGCATCTGGTCTCGCTCGGGCACCGGCGGATCGCGTTCCTCAGCGCCGAGTTGCCCAACGGCTATCGGGTACGCGAACAGGCGTACGTCGAATTCATGCGGGACCGGTTCGGCGGCGTGCCGGCCGACTACCTGGAGCGCTGCCCTAACACGCTGGCCGGCGGCGACGCCGCGGTGCGTCGGCTGATGGACCTGCCCGACCCGCCGACCGCGGTGGCCACCTCGACCGACCTGGTCGGCGTCGGCGTGCTGCACGCCGCCCACCGCCTCGGCGTCACCGTGCCGCAGCGGCTGTCCGTGGTGGGCTTCGACGACATCCTGGTCGCCGCGCACACCGCCCCCGCGCTCACCACGCTGCGGATGCCGATCTCCGAGATCGTGCGGCACGCCCTCGACCGCGCGGTCGCGCTCACCCGGGACCCCACACTGCGGCGCGAGCCCCGGCTCGACGTCTTCCAGCCGACCCTGATCATCCGCGACTCCACAGCACCGCCGGCCGGCTGAGTCCGCCACGATGCGTCGCCGCCGCCAGGCCGAGTCCGCCGGGATGCCGCGCCGCCGGCCGGCTGCTGAGGCCACCGGATGTGGCTCCCCGGTCAGCGGGGGAGCCACACCCGCATGGCCCCCACCCGCCCGTTGGCCCACGCGAAGTAGGGGACGGCGGCCGCGGATTCGGCCGACTCCCGGCAGGTCACCGGCACGGTGATGCCCACCATCGACTCGGCGATGTCCGGCCGCGACACCGGCACCGGCTGCCGCCCCGGATCCCAGGTCAGCTCCTCGAGCTCGGCCCCGCCCGGCACCCCGGACGATTCGATGCAGTAGACGAGCGGACCGCGTTCGAACGCCACGCAGCCGCGTACGGCATCGACGCGCGGGTCGGGCTCGACGACCCGCACCGGCATCCCGAGGTCCATCACGACCTCGTCGCCGGCCCGCCAGGAGCGCCGCAGGTCGGCGCCGGAATCGGTGCCGTCCGGTCCGGTGATCATCGCGGAGCGGCACCACGCGGGCACCCGCAGGGAGAGCGTCCACGGCTGGTCGGGGGTCTCCTCGACGCGCACCGAGATCCGGCCGTGCCACGGATAGTCGGTGCGGACCGCCAGCCGTACGAGGCCGCCGGGCACCTCCGCGCGGATGTCCGCCGAGGCGTACTGATGCAGTCGCACTCCCGCCTCGTCGGTCGTCGCGAGGTACTGCTGCCAGGAGCTCAGCAGCCGCATCAGGTTGGGCGGGCAGCACGCGCAGGGGTACCACGGCCGGCGTCCGTCGCCGGCGTCCGCCGCCCGGTGGGTCCGGCGTTGCAGCGGGTTGGTGTAGAAGAACCGGGTGCCGGTCAGCGAGAGTCCGGACAGGACGCCGTTGAAGATGGTGCGCTCGATCGCGTCGGCGTACTTTTCCTCGCCGGTGGCCAGCAGCAGCCGCCAGGCGAGCATGACGCTGGCGATCGCCGCGCACGTCTCGGCGTAGGCGCGGTCCGGCGGCAGTTCGAAGGGATCGCCGAACGCCTCGTCGCGGTGCCGGCTGCCCAGCCCGCCGGTCAGGTAGGTGCGGGTGCGCACCATGTCGTCCCAGCGGCGCCGCACGGCGTCGAGCAACTCGTCGTCGCCGAGCTCGACGGCCACGTCGACGGCCCCGCAGTCGAGGTAGAGCTGCCGGACGGCGTGGCCCGCGACGCTGGTGGCCTCGCGGACCGGCTGGTGGTCCTGCCAGTACGTGGCGCCGAACCGGTCGGTGCCGGGCAGCAGGCCGTGCCCGCGCAGGTCGAGCATCCGCGCGGCGAGCATCAGGTAGCGGCGGTCCTTGGTGACCCGGGTCAGCTCGACGAGGGCCATCTCGATCTCGGGATGGCCGTCCACGCCGGGCCGGCCCTCCGGCCCGAACTCGTTCGCGATGTGGTCGGCGGCCCGGGTCGCGACGGCCAGCAGCCGGTCGTCGCCGAGCGCCCGGTGCCAGGCCACCGCGGCCTGGATCAGGTGGCCGACGCAGTAGAACTCGTGCCCCCAGGAGAGATCCTGGTACGGCACTCCGCCGCCCACCACCTGGACGTAGCTGTTGAGGTAGCCGTCCGGCCGCTGGGCCGCGGCCACCAGGGCGATCGCCTCGTCCGCCGCCCCGGCCAGCTCGCCGTCGCCGCCCCGGCCGAGTTCCCACCCCACCGCCTCGAGCCACTTGTAGACGTCGGAGTCGAGGAACGGCAGGGTCGTGCCCGAGGTGTCGGACATCGCCTGGTACCGGCCGGCCGCGCCGGCCGCGAGCCGCAGGTTGCCCAGCGTGCCGGCGTGCCGCAACTGGTCGAGGCCGTGCGGGATGGTGCGTTCCCGGTTGACCCGGGCCCGATCGGCCCAGAACCCGTCGACGAGCTCGACCTGCCCGGCGTCGAACGGCCGCAGCCGGATGCGTGCCGCCGCAGTGGGTTTTACCACCGTATTGCTCATTTCACCGCTCCACTCATCAGGCCGGCCACGTAGTACCGCTGAAGCAACAGGTAGACGAGCACGCAGGGGATGACCGAGATGGTCACGCCGGCCTGGAGCATGCCCCAGTCCGTACCGCCGAGGCTGGTCTCGGTGCGGGCCGTCGCGAGGATGACCGGCAGCGTGAACTTCGCGCTCGAACTCATCATCACCAGCGCGCCGAGGAACTCGTTCCAGGACGTGATGAAGGCGAACAGCGTGACGGTGACGATCGCCGGCACCGTGGGCGGAATGAAGATCCGCAGCAGGATCTGCCACGACGCGGCGCCGTCCATGATCGCGGCTTCCTCGAGTTCCCGGGGTACCGCCGCGAAGCTGTTGCGCAGGATGTAGAGGCTGAACGGGAGTTGGATGGCGGTGTGCAGGACGGCGAGGCCGACCAGCGAGTTGGTCAGGCCCACCTGGGCGAACATCAGGAACATCGGGGTGAGCAGCGCCTGGTAGGGGACGATCAACGCGAGCAGCAGCACCACGAAGATCACCTCCTTGGCCGGCACCGGGAAGCGGGCGAGCGCGTAGCCGGCGGGCACCGTGAGCACGAGGGTGAACCCGATCGTCAGCACGGCGGTGCCGAAGCTGTTGCCCAGGTAGGTGAGCAGCCCTTCCTGATAACCCCACAGACGCTGATAGCTGTCCAGGCTCACGCCGTGCGGCAGATAGGTGGGCGGTGCCTCGGCCGCCTCCGCCGTCGGCTTGATCGAGGCCAGCACGGAGTAGAGCAGCGGCAGGAGCATGACGGTGCTGATCGCGATGCACACCGCCCCGAGCAGATATCCGGTACGGCCGACCCGTACCCGGGCCGCGACTGTCCGGGTGCGGATGACTTCCAGGGTCGCGGTCACGCCTCGCTCCGGCGGGTGAGCACCAGTTGTACGACGGTGAACGCCAGGATGGTCAGGGCCAGCACCATCGACAGCGCCGCGCCGTAACCGAGCTTCAGGTACGGGAACGAGTTCAGGTAGACGTAGAACACCGAGGTGGCGGTCTCGTTCTGCGGCTGACCCGCGGTCATGATGTAGAACTGGTCGAACGCGAGCAGTGAGCCGATCACGCTGATCAGCGTGACCAGCAGGACCGTACGCAGCGTCAGCGGCAGCACCACCCGGCCGACCCGCTGCCAGTAACCGGCACCGTCGACCAGGCTGGCCTCGGTGATCTCGGTGGGGATCGCCTGGATCGCGCCGACGAACAGGATCATCCCGAATCCGATCACCTTCCAGACGACCGAGGTGCTGATCGCGAAATTGGACATGTCGGCCTCGACGCCCAGCCAGAGGAGCGGCCGGTCGGTGATACCGAGGTCGAGCAGGATCCGGTTGATCACCCCGAAGTCGGTGCTGAACAGCCAGTACCAGAGCAGGCTGGAGACCCCGAGCCCGATCACGACCGGGATGAACACGACGGTACGGGTGAGGCTGCGCAGCCGCGATTTCTGCGACGTCAGCAGCGCCAGCAGGTAACCGCCGAGGATCAGGACCGGGGTGATGAGCGCGGTGTATTTCAGGGTGAACAGGAACGACACCCAGAACTGGCGGTCGGCGAACGCCTGGCGGTAGTTGTACAGACCCACGAACCGCGGCGGGCTGATCAGCGACCAGTTGTGCAGCGACATCCAGATCATCCGGCCGAGCGGGTAGACGGTGAACGCGAGCACGAAGAGCAGCGCGGGCGTCAGATAGGCGAGCCCGGTCCACCGGTTGCGCCCGGTGCGGAGCATCGTGGCCTCCTCGGGGGCGGCCGTGTCCACTGGGGCGTCCCGACCGTCCTATCGGGGCGCCGGTCCGGTGGACACGGCCACGTCGGCGGGGTCAGGACTTTTCGGCGATGTCCTTCATCGACTTCTTGGCGTCGGCGATGATCGTGTCGAGGTTGTCGTCGGTGTAATAGGCGCGTTGCAGCATCTTCAGCCAGGGCCCCTGCGGGGAGTTGATCTGTTCGAAGAAGGTCAGCGTGTACGGCGTCTTGCCCACGGCGAGCGCCTTCGCGACGTCCTGCACGAGCGGCTCGGCCTTGAAGTACTTGTTGTCCACCATGTCGCCGCGGGTGGTCAGGTTGAGGGCCTTGGCGTACACCTCGACCTGGACGTCGTCGGAGAGCAGGAACTTCATGAAGTTCACCGCGTCGTTCACCCGCTTGCTGCCCTTCGGCACCACGACCAGGTCGCCGCCGATGAACGACGCCGAGGAGCCCGGCGTCATCCCCGGCAGCAGGGCGACGCCGAACTTCATCTTCGGGTTCTGCTGGCGGGCCAGGGTGATGTTGAAGTTGCCGGTGCCCATCATGCCCACCTTGCCGGAGCCGAACTGCAGGTGGAACGTCTCGCCGTTCTCGGTCCGGTCGCCGGCGTGCACGTTGCCGGACTTGACCATGTCGCGGGTGAACTGGAGCACCTGCTTGACCCCGTCGCCGACCAGCGGCTCGTCCCCGGGGCCGGCCGCCTCGATCTTGGCGCCGGAGGCCCACATCAGCGGGCCGACGGTGAAGATGTTGCAGCCCGCGCAGTTGCCGGGCAGGTAGTAGCCCTTGACGTCGCCACCCAGTGCGGAGATCTTGTCGGCGTACGAGCGGAGTTCCGGCAGACTCGTGGGCGGCTTGCCGGGGTCGAGGCCGGCCCGGGTGAAAAGATCCTTGTTGTAGAACAGCGCCGACACGTCGGCGTAGAGCGGAACGCCGTACAGCCGGCTCTCATAGGTGGCGACCGTCATGTGGCCCTTGCTCGCGGTGGTCAGCTCGGACCAGCCGTTGAGCCGGTCGGTGAGGTCGACCAGTTGCTGGGCCTTCTCGAACTGCGGCGCATAGATCAGGTCCATGCCCATCAGATCGGGGACCTGGCCGGACGCGATGCCTTGGGCGATCTTGCCGACCATCTCGGTGTGCGGAATGTAGGTCAGATTGATCTTGCAGGCGGCGTTCTTCGCGTTCCACGCCGCGACGAGCATGTCCACCATGTCTTTGTTGCCGCCCGAACGCTCCCACATCGTCAGCTCGCCGTTGCCGGCGCAGCCGGTGGTCGCGGGGACGACCTGTTCGGTGGTGGCGTCCTGCGACTCGGCACCCTGGGAGCAACTCGCGACCGCCAGGGCCGCGACCACCAGGATGGACAACCGGAAACGGGTCCTCATCCCACGCTCCTCCATGTCACGTCCAGCCCGGCCGGACTCCTCGCCTGGAGGCCGGGCAGTCGGACGCTACTCGACTCCGCATACGTTTGCATACATTCGATTGCACGATTGCGGCCTGGCGGGAGTCGTCACATAGAAGAAATGTTGGAGCAACCCTGTGTGTATCTAAAATGGGGTGCCTTCGACGCAAATCGCGCGTACCGGGCGGCTAACCGGTGACGGTCAGCGTCGCCATCCCGGCCACCGCGAGCAGGTCGATCCCGTTGTCCGCGGACCCCCAGCCGTTCGCCGTGAAGGACTGGCCCGGCGCGATCCCGCGATGCGTCGACCCGGCCACGGTCACCTGGCCGGCACCCGACTGCACCCGCACCCGCACCGGGGTGGCGCCGGCCAGCCGCACCTGGAACTGGTTGACTCCGCCGGTCATCCGCACCGGCACGAGGCCCTGCGGGGCGGGCAGCGTCAGATCGATCCGGGTCGCCCCGCCGTTCAGGTCGACCGCCTCGACGTCGGCGCCGGTCAGGTCCACCCGGGTGCGGTCGGCGCCGCCGTCCAGCCGCAGCGTCCAGCGCACCTCGGCGTTCAGCACGATGTCGACCTCGGTCGGGCCGCCGTCGCGGCCGGGCGGCAGGTAGAGCCGGACATTTTCGCCGTCGCGCTCGACCTTGCCGGTCACGTTGTCCGAGGTGGTGATCCGGTAGAGATCGCCGCCCAGGTCGTCGGCGCGTACCTTGACCGAGGCGGCGCCGTCGATCAGCGCGAAGGCTGCCTCGGTGAGCCCGTCCACCGGGCCGGCGAGCGACGCGTCGTCCTCGGGGACGGCGCCCGCCGCCCCGGCCGCCTCGGCACGGCCGGGACCGTTACCCAGCCGGGGCACCGCGATGGCCGCCACCAGGCCGGCCAGGAAGAGGAGTACGGCGGCCACGAGCAGCGGCCGGCGAAGGCGGCGGGCCCGGCCGCCACGGGCCGGCGCGGCGTCCGCCGGCCCGGTCCAGCCGACCGGCGGCGGGTACACCGGGTCGAAGACGCTGCTGCCGGTGCTGAGGTAGTCGTCGTCATCGTCCGCGCCGGCGAAGGGATCGCGCGGCGGCGGGTACGGCGCCATGCCGATCGCGTCGAAGCCGTCCAGGGCGCCGTCGAGCTCCTCGTCGTCGTCCGTGCCGGGCGCCGGCCAACCGGTCGTCGGCTCATCGCCCTGGTCGTCGGCCCGATACCCGTCGGCCCGATACCCGTCGGCCCGATACCCGTCGGCCCGATACCCGTCGGCCCGATACCCGTCGGCCCGATACCCG
>Ga0070668_100000104_pt1 | contig 51950 bp, 50 predicted proteins | sample KBSS43metaG_FD_64661 | JGI IMG/M metagenome (GOLD analysis project Ga0070668, IMG submission 64661) | Switchgrass rhizosphere microbial communities from Kellogg Biological Station, Michigan, USA - KBS S4-3 metaG | ecosystem: Host-associated > Plants > Roots > Rhizosphere > Soil ...
CTCTTCCGCCTTCTCTTCCGCCTTCACTTCCGTCTGCGCCTTGCTCAGTTCGGGCACGTAGAGGCCGGTGGCGAACTTGGCCACCCAGCCCTCCGGCCGGATGCGGGGACCGTACTGGGCGCAGGGGTCGGTCGCGGACTCGATCTTCTTCTTCTCGGCGCCCTTGACCTCCATGGTCCTGCCGACTGCGTCGGCGAAGGGCTCCACGAACTGCAGGGCGTCGCCGATCTCCGACAGCGAAGGATTGTCGGTCCCTACGGTATTGGCCTTGCGCCGCCAGATGATGGCCGCGATCTGCTTGTCGCCGTCCATCATCTCGGCCTCGGCCGAGAGGGCGCCCCGGGCGCCCGCCCGGACGCCGATGGGCCCCGGAATGAAGAAACCGACGGCGGCCGACGCCATCGAGCCCGTCTGTCCGGTCGGCTTGACCCGGGTGACGGCGCTGCGCACCAGGACGGCGCCCGGCCCGGGCGCCGCGGCGATGTCGTAGCGCTCGCTGAGCTCGAAGCAGAGCTGGGCCTCCATTTCGCGAAGGATCAGGGTGCGTCCCTTTTCACCCATCCAGTTTCCGCCGGGCCCGTCGGCGATGATCGGCGGGGCGATGGCGACCTTCTTCACCCGGGCGAGCGCCACCGGGTCGCTGCGCACGGACTGGCCGGCGCGCATCGCCTTCTTCTCCTGCAGGCCGTTGTAGCGGCTTAGGAAGCCGGAGGGCTTCGGCGGCGTCGACGCGCAGGCGGCCAACGGCAGGATCAACGCCAGGACCAGGGCGGGTTTCAGCATTCCGGTGCAGCTCCTCATGCGCCCATGTATCCGGGCATCCAGCCTTCGTGGGCTTCGCGAAGCTCGGCCAGGCTCAGGGTGAAAAGGCCGGTGGCGGCCAGGGCCTGACCGCCGGCCTGGCCGATGATGGCGGCGGGCACGCCGGCCGCCTTGGCCGCGGCCAGGATCGCATAGCCGTTGGCCACCGCCACCAGGTAGCGGGCCTGGTCCTCGCCGAACAAGGTGGCGTGGGGGGGCAGGGCCGCCCCGATCGTCAGCTTCACGCCAACGTCGGAGGCCAGGGCGAGGTCGGCCGCCGCGGCGATCAGCCCGCCGTCGGAAAGGTCATGCGCCACGCGCACTTGCCCGGATGTGATGAGCTCGCGGACCAGGTCGCCGACCCGCTCTTCCTGGATAAGGTCCACCGGCGGCGGGGCGCCGTCCTCGCGGCCCAGCACCTCGCGCAGGTACAGGCTGGCGCCCAGCTCGCCGCGGGTCTCGCCCAGCAGCACCAGGGCGTCGCCGGCCTTCATGCCGCAAAAACCGGCCCGCTGCGCGGCGTCCTCGATCAGGCCCACCGCGCCCACGGTGGGCGTGGGCGGAATGGCGGCGCCGTTGGTCTCGTTGTAGAGGCTCACGTTCCCGCTCACGACCGGGAAGTCCAGCGCCCGGCAGGCCTCGGCCATGCCGTCGATGGCGCGGACGATCTGGCCCATGATCTCCGGCCGCTCAGGATTGCCGAAGTTGAGATTGTCGGTCACCGCAATAGGCAGCGCGCCGACGGCGGTAAGGTTGCGCCAGGCTTCCGCCACCGCCTGCTTGCCGCCCTCGTAGGGGTCGGCCAGCACGTAGCGCGGCGTGCAGTCGGAGGTCATCGCGAGCGCCTTGCGGGTGCCGTGCACGCGCACGACGCCGGCGTCGGCCCCGGTGGCGCTGTCGGCCAGGGTGTCGGCCATCACGTGGCGGTCGTACTGCTCCCAGAGCCAGCGCTTGGACGCCATGTCCGGGGCGCTCATCAGTTTCAGCACCGCCGCGGCGTAGTCGGCCGGCGCGGGCACGTCCTCCGGCGCCAGCCGCGCCGGCGGCGTCGGCGCCACCCACGGGCGGTCGTACAGCGGCGCGTCGTCCGACAGCGGCCCGAGCGGCAGGTCGCAGACGATTTCGCCCTTGTGCTTCAACACGATATGGCCGGTGTCTGTGGTCCGCCCGATGGTCGCCGCGTCCAGTCCCCACTTGGCGAAGATGCGCTCGCCGTCGGCCTCGCGGCCGGGCTTCAGGATCGCCAGCATCCGCTCCTGGCTCTCCGACAGCATCATCTCATAGGCGCTCATGTTCGCCTCGCGCTGCGGCACCGCGTCGAGGTCGAGTTCGATGCCGACCCCGCCCTTGCCGGCCATCTCCACGGACGACGAGGTCAGGCCCGCCGCGCCCATGTCCTGGATCGCCGCCACCGCGCCCGAGGCCATCAGCTCCAGCGTGGCCTCGATCAGCAGCTTCTCGGCGAAGGGGTCGCCCACCTGCACCGTGGGGCGTTTCTCGTCGGAGTCTTCGGCGAACTCGGCCGAGGCCATGGTCGCCCCATGGATGCCGTCGCGGCCGGTCTTGGAGCCGAAATAGACCACTGGCAACCCGGCCGACGGCGCGGCCGAGTAGAAGATCTTGTCGGCGTCGGCCAGGCCCACGCACATGGCGTTGACCAGGATGTTGCCGTCGTAGCCGCGGTGGAAGTTGGTCTCGCCGCCCACCGTGGGCACCCCCACGCAGTTGCCGTAGCCGCCGATGCCGGCCACCACGCCCGCCACCAGCCGCCGGGTCTTCGGATGCGACGGGTCGCCGAAGCGCAGGGCGTTCAGCAGCGCCACTGGCCGCGCGCCCATGGTGAAGACGTCGCGCATGATCCCCCCCACGCCCGTCGCCGCGCCCTGGTAGGGCTCGATGAACGAGGGGTGGTTGTGGCTCTCCATCTTGAAGATGCAGGCCTGGCCGTCGCCGATGTCGACGACACCGGCGTTCTCGCCCGGCCCCTGGATCACCCTGGGTCCCTTGGTCGGGAACTTGGCCAGGTGCTTGCGGCTCGACTTGTAGGAGCAGTGCTCCGACCACATCACCGAGAACACACCCAACTCCACCAGGTTCGGCTCGCGGTTCAGCCGCGTGACGATCAGCGCATATTCCTCGGGCTTCAGCCCGAATTCGGCGGCGGATTCGGCGAGGGACTTGGCGGGGAGGGCGCTCATGGGGCGGTTCTAGCGGGACTCTGCGGCTGGGGGGAGGGGGCGTGAGGCGTCCGCGGTCGAGGACTTGGCGCTTGCCCCGGCCACTGGCGCCCGTCGGCGGCGATGTCGCCAACCCGACAGGCTCTTGATCTGGATCAACGTCGGCAGAACTGACGGGTAGTTAATTCGACACAGGGCGCCAGATGAGCCGCCAGGAGGAGCCACGTTCCCATGAAAATGAACGACATGATCATCGCGAGTGTCGACGACCACATCATCGAGCCGCCGTCGATGTTCGACCAGCACCTGAGCGCCGAGCATCGCAAGCTTGCGCCGCAGTACGTGCTCGACGACCGCGGCGACGCGCGCTGGTGGTGGGAGCATGAGCAGAAGATGAGCTTTCCTCGGCCGCGACAACTGCACGGTCGGGGCCCTGCGCGCCCAGGCCAGGGACGTGGACACCACCGTGCGCTCGCTGGGCGGCCGCGACGCGCGGGTCGAGGGCGACCTGACCCGGCCCGTCACCACGGCCGATGTGCAGAAGACCATGGGCGCACGCGTCTGAGGGTCTGACGTCCGACGGCCGAGCAGGCTGAACGCCGCCGCCCATTGACCGGCATCAAGGAAGGCTGGGAGCCCAAGCGCCAATCTGGCGCACGACGGACGGCGTGGCCGAGCCCTGTCCACCGCAAGGTGATCACCGACATCCGGGGACCGTCCGGCCCCCGCACCGACGCCATGATGGACCACCTCGTCCAGGCCCTCGAGATGCTCTAGACCAACGCAATATCAGGCACATCGACGCCGTCGCGACCTGACGGCGGCGTCTACGTAGTCGCACGTAGGGGACTTTCCCGAATTTCTCGGCGATCTCGCGCGGGGCATCTTCGCGCCAGTTCAGACAGGAGCTATCGATGCCCGCCGCCAATCTCCCCCTCGTCGACCTTGGCGCCCACCATCAGCCGACGGGCCTGTCAGACCGCTTTGCGCTCGGCGTCACCAAGTTCCTGCGGCTGTTCGCCGACACCTTCTTCGCCAAACGTTATGGCCACCGGGCCGTGGTGTTGGAGACGGTGGCCGCCGTGCCGGGCATGGTCGGCGCCACGCTCAATCACCTGAAGTGTCTTCGCCGGATGCAGGATGATCGCGGCTGGATCCGCACGCTGATGGACGAAGCCGAGAACGAGCGCATGCACCTGATGACCTTTATCGAGGTCTGCAAACCCACCCTCTTCGAGCGCATCATGGTGCTGGCTGCGCAATGGGTGTTCTACCTGTTCTTCTTCGGGCTCTACATGGTCGCGCCGAAGACCGCCCATCGACTGGTGGGGTATTTCGAGGAAGAGGCGGTGATCAGCTACAGCCACTACCTGGCCGAGATCGACGAAGGCCGCTCGCCGAACGTCCCGGCGCCCGCGACCGCGATCCGCTACTGGGGCTTGCCGGCCGACGCGATGCTTCGCGACGTGGTGCTGGTGGTCCGCGCCGACGAGGCGCACCATCGGGACGTCAATCACGCCTTCGCCAACGACTTGGCCGGACTGCCGCAAGGCAAGGTCGCTCCCTGCCCGCCGCATGTCGAACTGCAGCCGCACTGGAGGGCCGCGGCCTGAGCCTAACGACACGTGAGTTAACGTGCCTGGGCTCCCAACTGTGTCATGCGGCGGAGCCAATCGGCTCGCCGTGCGGCCGAGCCCTCCACGTCGCCGATAATGGTGCGCCTCACCGGCGAGAGGCCGCTGATCCATAGAACGCCGCGCACGAGGCTACGAAGACCGGCGGCGTCGAACACCCAGCGAAAGACCGGTGCTGGCATGCCCATGGTGACAATCACGCGCGCGGAGCGTCCCTTGAGCAGGCGGCGCATTGGCTCGCCAGGACGGCTGATCGCGAAGCCATAGCGGAAGGTCTGCTCAAGATAGCCCTTGAGGACAGCCGGAACGCTTCCCAGCCAGAGTGGGAAGATGATCACGATGTGGTCGGCCCAGGTAATCGCCTTCTGGGCGTCGAGGATCGCGGGCGGCGGTTCGGAGGCGATGAAGGCGTCGGCCGAGCGGATCAGCGGGACGTCCTGAGCACCAGCGTCGATGCGCCGGACCTGGTGACCCGCCTCGCTCGCCCCGCGGACATAGGCGCCGGCCAACGCGGCGACGAAGCGCGCCTCGCTGGGGTCGGGGTGCCCGTTGATCACCAGGATCTTGCGCGCCATCAGAGCGCCTTGGCGTGGCGGCCGCCCTGGGGCGCGAAGTAGGCGTCGAAGGCGGTGCAGATGAAGCGCACGATCGGACGGCCGACCTCCGTCACCGTGACGACGTCGCCCAGCTCGCGCACGAGGCCATCGTCGATGAAAGGCGCGAGACGCGCGCGCTCGGCCGCCAGATCGAGGGGACTGCGGCCGTGGCGACGGCAGACCTCGGCAAGGTCCACCTTGAGGCGACACATGAGCTGCTCAATGATCTCGCCGCGGAGCCGATCGTCGGCCGTGAGCGCGACGCCGCGCGTCGCCGGCAGCTCCCCCCGCGCGATCAGGGAGCGCCATTCCAGTTCCTGCCCGGCGTTCTGGACGAAGCCCTGCGGCAACTGGCCGATGGCGGACGCGCCGAGGCCCAGCAGCGTCGTATCGGGGTCCGTCACATAACCCTGGAAGTTGCGGCCCAAGCCGCCCGCTTCCAGCGCCTGCGCCAGATCGTCCGCGGGAAGGGCGAAATGGTCGAGGCCGATGCGAACGTACCCCTCGGCGACCAGCCGCTCGGCGGCGGCCTCGCTCTGCTCCAGGCGTTCGGCCGGCCCCGGCAGCGCAGCCTCGTCGATGAGCTTCTGATGCGTCTTCATCCAGGGCACGTGGGCGTATCCGAACAGCGCCAGGCGCTCCGGACGCAGCCGGACCATCGCCTCGATCGTCTCGATCGTGTTCGCCGTCGTCTGGTGCGGCAGACCGTACATCAGGTCGACGTTCACCGAGCGGACGCCGGCCTCGCGTAGCCAGCAGACGCAGCGCGCGATGTCCACGAGGCGCTCCGGACGGTTGACGGCCGCCTGCACCTCGGGCGCGAGGTTCTGGACGCCCAGGCTTGCGCGCGAGAGCCCGTGGAAGGCTGCGGCGCGCACCCATTCCTGGGTCAGGATCGACGGGTCGAGTTCAGCGGCGATTTCCACCTTGGCCTTGAAGCGGAAAGTCAGGCGCAAGGCCTCGAAGATCACGCCAAGGTCGTCGACGGAGAGCATGTTCGGGGTGCCGCCACCCAGGTGTATGGCCTTAGTCCACAGCCGCCCGGGAAGCGCCGCTTCCAGAAGCGCAAGCTCGGCGAGCAGATACGCCACGTAGTCGCGTACCGGCTCGCGCCGGTTCACCGCACGGGTGTTGCAGCCGCAATACCAGCAGAGCCGCTGGCAGAACGGAATGTGCAGATAGAGCGAGACCGGATGGAGGGGCGAGAGTTCGGACAGCCAGCGCCGGTAGGTCTCGGCCGTCACGGCTGGCGTGAATTGCAGCGCCGTCGGGTAGCTCGTGTACCGCGGCGCACGGCCGTCATATTTCGTCGCGAGAGCCTCGGACGCGGCCGCCGGAGTCCGATCGGCGTTGGAGATGGGAAGAACGACGGACAAGGCGACAGTCTCCGGACTCTTGGAGTTCGCACCCTGCCCCGGCCGCCGGCTCGCGGCCGTGATGTGGATCAAAGTCGCCCAGGAGGCCCTTCACCGCCGTCGTCGATCAGGATTCGGGCCGCGTCGCCTGCGGGGTCGTCGTACTGGTTATGCCGCAAGGTCCACCAGAACGCCGCCAGGCCGACGAGGGCCAGCAGGATCGAAAAAGGCGCCAGAAGGAAGATGATGCTCATCGGCCGGCCCTGGACATGCGCAGGGCGTTCAGCGTCACCACCAGGGACGAGCCTGACATGGCGAGCGCCGCGACGAAGGGATTGATCAGGCCGAACATCGCGGCTGGCGCGGCGACCAGGTTGTAGAGCGCCGAGAACCCGAAGTTCTCCAGCGCACGATGTCGCGCCGCTCGCGCGACGTCGATAGATATCCTGACTGCGCCCAGCCCCTCACCCGAAAACACCAGGTCGGCGGCGTTCTGGCTGGCGTCCAGGGCAGTGCCCGGCGCCATGCCCGCGTGCGCCTTGGCCAGCGCCGCCGCGTCGTTAAGTCCGTCGCCGACCATCAGCACCTTGCGCCCGGCGGCTGCCAGTTCCGCGATGGCCGAGACCTTGTCTGTGGGACTGAGCGACGCGCGCCAATGGTCGACGCCCACCGCCCGCGCGATCGCCTGGACCGGACCGGGGCCGTCGCCGGACAGGATTTCCACCGTCAGCCCGCGAGCGCGCAGCTCGTCGATCGTGCGTCGGGCGTCGGGGCGCAGCTGATCCTGGAAGCAAAAGCGCACCTTGGTGTCGCCTTCGAAGCCGAACCACAGTTCGGTCTCAGCCGACACGGGCCCGCGCACACCGACAAAGTCGGCTCGTCCCAGACGGGCGAGACGGCCGCCGATCCGGCCTTCGACGCCGCCGCCCGGCGTCTCCTTGACATCGGTCGCCATATCCTTGCCGGGATCCTCATTGGCGAGCGCACGGGCCAGGGGATGCGAGGACGCCCGCGCGAGGGGCGCAGCCATGGCGATCGTCGCCGGCGCGGGATCGATAAGCATCGGTCGGCCGAGGGTCAGGACGCCGGTCTTGTCGAATACGACGTGGTCGATCTCCGCCAGCCGTTCGAGAGCTGCGCCGGACTTCACCAGGACCCCCTTGCGGAACAGCCGCGCCGAGGCGGTGATCTGCACAGCCGGCACGGCCAAGCCGAGCGCACAGGGACAGGTGATGATCAGCACCGCCACGGCCCGAAGCAGCGCTTCCCGCGGGTCGACGCCGAGCGCCCAACCGCCGACGAAGGTGAGCGCGGCCGCCGCGTGCACGACGGGGACGTAGATTGCGGCCGCCTTGTCGGCGAGCCGCACGTAAGCCGACTTGCTCTGGGCCCCGGCCTCCACGAGCCGCGCGATCGCCGCGACGGCGGAATCCTCGGAACGTGCCGTGGCCCGCATCCGGATCGTTCCCGTCAGGCTGAGCGCGCCGGCGCGGCACGCCTGCGTCGGTCCCAACGTCTGCGGCGTGGTCTCGCCGGTCAGCAGGGCGTTGTCGAAATCCGAGACGCCGACCTGGATTTCGCCGTCTACGGGGACCCGCTCACCGGGGCGAACAAGGATCAGGTCGCCGACCGCGACCTCGCTCACCGGCGTGCGGCGTTCCCGGCCATCGGGCCCCAGCACGCTGGCGGCCGGGGCTTGCAGGGCCAGGAGATCGGCCGCCGCGCTCCGGGCCCGAGTGCGCAGACGGTGATCGAGCCACCGGCCGATCAGCAGCAGGAACAACAGCGAAACCGCGGCGTCGAAATAGGCGTCGCGCCCGTGCTGCAGCGTCTCGACGAAGCTGATCGCCAGGGTCAGGATCACGCCGATCGAGATCGGCACGTCCATGTTGGCGCGACGGGCCTTCACGGAACGCCACGCTGACTCGAAGAAAGGCGCCCCGGCGAAGATCGCGCAGGGCGCGCCGACCAGGGCGCTGGCCCACTGCATGAAGGTGCGAGTGGCGGGGCCCAGTTCCTGACCGAACAGTCCCGCCCACAGCGGCACCGAGAACATCATCGCATTGGCCGCGCCGAACGCCGCCACCGCCATCGCCATCAGCAGCCGGCGGCCCTCGCGGTCGTGCGCCGCCGCCGCCTGGGCCGGGTCGAAGGGCGTGGCGGGATAGCCCAGGGCGTCCAGGGCGGCGATCACCACCGCCGGATCGCCATCGGCGCCTTCGAAGGTCACGCTCAGCTTGCCGCTCGTCAGGTTCATCCGCGCGGCCGACACCCCGGGCGCCTTCCCCGCCGCCTGCTCGATCTTGGCCATGCAGCCGGCGCATCGCGCGCCCTTGACCAGCAGATCCAGGCTGGAGGTCCCCTGCCCCTGCGGACGCAAGAAGGCCGAGAAGTCCTCGCTGGTCGTCGCCGTCATGGCCACGTCAGCCTCCGTTCGGCCTCGAAGCGGCCGGCGGCGCCGTGGAACGCGACCGTAAGATCCCAGCTGCCGGCCAGGCGCCCGGGCCGGGCCACATAGTCGCCCGGCGCCTGTTCGGCGAAGGCCAGGCGGATCCGGCCCGCCTCGGTGGCCGGCCGCTCCAGCCGGGCGTCGGCCGAAAGGCCCGGGACCGGCCCGCCGGCGCGATCCCGCACGCTGACCAGCACCGCGCCGTCCGGCGCCACCGAGGCCGCCGCGCGCCAGCCCAGCCGCGCCTGCGCCGAAAGCTGGGCGAGCTTGCGGTTGTACCGGACGCCGTCCTCGTAGGGCGTGTCGGACACCTGGCCCGGGAAGGTCCGGTAGGCCAGCGAGACGAAGTAGCCGTCAATGGCGAACACCAGGGCGAAGAAGCCGACCATGCCCGCCAGGACGTGCCAGCCCCGGATGCGGAAGCCCACTGAAGAGGTCGTGGTCATGGGTTCGCCGCTCCCGACAGGAAGGTGGTGGCCGCCGCGGCCTTGACGTCGCCGGCCCGCACCTCGAAGCGCGCGGGGATGTTCGCCCGCGTCAGGGCCGCTCGCGGCGCGGTGACGAAGACGCGTATGCCCCGCACCTCGTTGGCCGGAACCAGCACTCGCAGCACCTGCGTCGCGGTCGGCGCGCCCGGGGTCTTGAGCTGCACGCCCGCCGGCCCCGTGAAGCGGATTTCCATGGGCCGGGACTGGAAGGTGCGGTTGGCGATCTTCAGCGTGTAGCCGTTGCGGATCGCCCCGTCGTGCAGGGTCACGAACGTCGGGTTGCGGTCGCGCAGCACGTGCAGGTCGATGAGGCTGCGGTGGGTCAGGCCCCAGAGCATGAGGCCCGAGACCAGGACGAGCGCCGCGGCGTAGTACAGTGTCCGCCCCCGTACGAGCTTGTAGGCCGGCGGACGGCCCTCCTCGCGCGCCGCCAGGGCGGCGTCCGTGTCATAGGCGATCAGCCCGATCGGCCGCCCGACGCGGAGCATGATCTCGTCGCAGGCGTCGATGCACAGGGCGCAATTGATGCATTCCAACTGCGCGCCGTCGCGGATGTCGATGCCCATCGGGCAGGCGGTGACGCACTGGTTGCAGTCGACGCAGTCGCCACGGCCCTCCCACGTCGCGCCCTTCTTGTGCGCCCCGCGCGGCTCGCCGCGGTCGCGCAGGTAGGTCACCTGCAGCGAATGCTGGTCCAGCATCGCCCCCTGGATGCGCGGCCAGGGGCACATGTAGATGCAGACCTGCTCGCGCATGGTCCCGGCGAACACATAGGTCGTGGCGCTCAGGAGGGCGCAGAAGATGTAGGCGGTGGCGGGCGCCTGACCGACCCAGAAGGTGCGGATCAGCGTCGGGGCGTCGTGGAAGTAGAAGATCCAGGCGCCGCCGGTGCCGAATGCGACGCCCAGCCAGACGGCGTGCTTGCCGATCTTCCGCCAGGCCTTGTCGAAGGACCACGGGGCCGCGTCCAGTTTCATCCGCGCGTTGCGGTCGCCCTCGAACAGCCGCTCCACATGGATGTAGAGATCGGTCCAGACTGTCTGCGGGCACGCGTAGCCGCACCACAGCCGTCCGAACAGCGCCGTCACCAGGAACAGGGCCAGGGCTGCGATCACCAGCAGGCCGGTGATGAAGTAGACCTCCTGCGGCCACAGCTGGATGAAGAAGAAGTAGAACCGTCGTCCGGCGAAATCGACCAGCACCGCCTGATCCGGCAGCGCGCCCGGGCGTTCCCAGCGGATCCACGGGGTCACATAGTAGATCCCCAGGGTGAGGATCATGAGCGCCCATTTGATGGTCCGCCAGCGGCCGTGGACCAGCTTCGGATAGATTGGGGTCCGGGGCTTGTAGAGTCCCGGCGTCTGGCCCTTTGCCCGCAGGCGCGCCGCGGCGGAAGTCGGCGCCTGCGGGTCCTTGGGAGCGTTCACGCGGTCGATCACCACCGTCATGGCTGGCCTACTGCCCTGCCGCGTTGGCGTGGATATAAACGGCCAGCGCCTTGATCGTCTCCGGATCGAAGCGGGCGCCCCAGGTGGGCATCACCCCGCCGCGTCCATTCCAGATCTGGCCGTTGATGTCCTCGCGGCGGGCGCCGTAGAGCCATTCGCCGTCGGTGAGGTTCGGCGCGCCCTTGGTCTGGTCGCCCCGGCCCTGCGGTCCGTGGCAGGCGACGCACTGCGCGGCGAAGACCGGTCCCGCACGCTTGACCGCCGCGATGTCCGCAGGGCGGTGCGACAGGGCGACGACGAATTCCGTCAGATCGCCGACCTGCTGGGCCGTCAGCATCTGATCGCGCCCGAAGGCCGGCATCTGCGAGCTCCGCGCATGCGGATTGTCCGAGCGCACGCCCACCTCGATGGTGTGGCGGATGTCCTCCAGCGAGCCCCCCCAGAGCCAGACATCGTCACGCAGGTTGGGATAGCCCCTGGAGCCCGCCCCACCGGTTCCGTGGCAGGTGGCGCAGTTGTCGCCGAACACCGACTGGCCCGCCGCCAGCGCGTAGGCCTGCAGCTCGGGGTCCCGCTCGATCTCTTCCAGCGAGACGGTCTTGAGCTTCGCACCCTCGGCGCCGCGCTGGGCCTGCAGGGCCTGGAGCTGACGGGCCACCTCGGCGCGGTCGGACGCGCCGAGCACACCCTTGGTGTAGCCGTGGATCCCGGGCCAGGCCGGCATCAGCACCCAGTAGATCGCGGCCACGGCGATGCATCCGTAGAACACATACAGCCACCAGCGGGGCAGCGGATTGTCGAGCTCCTTGATCCCATCCCACTCATGGCCGGTGGTCTCGACGCCGGAATGTTCGTCAGTTTCACGCTGGGACATCTTCGTCCTCATGGTCTTCGAGGGGGAGGACGGCCATGCGATCGAACGTGGCTTTGTGGCGCGGCCGCAGGGCGTAGATCACCCCGGCCGCGAACAGCAGTCCGAAGTAGATGGTGCCGCCCTGCTGGGCGAAGCGCGCCACGGCTTCGTAAGAGAGCTCGCTCATCGCAGGTTCTCCGGGGCTTCGGCCTTGTAGGCGCGGAAGTCGACGAGCGTGCCCAGCATCTGCAGGTAGGCGATCAGGGCGTCCATCTCGGTCAGACGATCGGGATCCCCGTCGAAATCGCGCTGGTTCACCTTGTCGCCATAACGCCGCTTCAGGGCCGTGCCGCGGGAGTCGAACGGGTCGGCCTGGGCTACGAGGTCATCCTCGGCATGCTCCACCTCGTCCTTGCTGTAAGGCACCCCCACCCGCTGCAGGGCCTTCAGCCTGGCCTGGACGTCGCGGTAATCGAGCTCCTTGTCCGACAGGAAGGTGTAAGGCGGCATCACGGATTCGGGCACCACCGAACGTGGGTCGGTCATGTGGTCTCGATGCCAGCCGTCCGAGTACTTGCCGCCCACCCGCGCCAAGTCCGGCCCCGTACGCTTGGAGCCCCACTGGAAGGGGTGGTCGTACATGCTCTCCGCGGCCAGGCTATAGTGGCCGTAGCGCTCGACCTCGTCGCGCAGCGGGCGGATCATCTGCGAGTGGCAGACGTAGCAGCCCTCGCGGACATAGATGTCCCGGCCGGCCTGCTCGAGCGGCGTGTAGGGGCGCACCCCCTTCACCTTCTCCACCGTGCTTTCCAGGTAGAACAGCGGCGAGATCTCGATGAGGCCCCCGATCGAGACGACGATCAGGATGCCGATCACCAGCCACAGGGAGTGGCGTTCGAACTTGGCGTGCTTTTTCCACATGAGCTTCGCCTTACTCTGCCGCGACGGCAGCGGGAGCGGCGTTCAGCACGAGCGGCTTCTTAGCATCGCTCGGCAGCCGGACAGTCCGCCACAGGTTGAAGGACATGATCACCGCGCCCGAGAGGTACATTAGCCCTCCCACCATGCGGATGACGTTCTCGATGTGCTTGGCCGCGACCGTCTCGACGAAGCTGTTGGCCAGAAAGCCCTGCGGCGTGTACTCGCGCCACATCAGGCCTTCCATGACGCCGGAGACCCACATCGCGGCGATGTAGAGGAGGATCCCGGTCGTCGCGATCCAGAAGTGCCATTCCACCAAGGCGTTGGAGTAGAGCCGGTCCTTTTTCCACAGCCACGGGACCATGCAGTAGATTGCGCCGAAGGAAATGAAGCCGACCCAGCCCAGGGCGCCGGAGTGCACATGGCCGATGGTCCAGTCGGTGTAGTGGCTGAGCGAGTTGACCTCGCGCAGCGACATCAGCGGGCCTTCGAAGGTGGACATGCCGTAGAAGGCCAGCGCCACCACCATCATGCGCACCACCGCGTCGGTCCGCAGCTTGTCCCAGGCCCCCGACAGGGTCATCAGGCCGTTGATCATGCCGCCCCAGGACGGCATCCACAGCATGACCGAAAAGGTCATCCCGAGCGTCTGGGCCCACTGCGGCAGGGCCGTGTAGTGCAGGTGGTGCGGGCCCGCCCAGATGTAGATGAAGATCAGCGACCAGAAGTGGACGATCGACAGGCGGTAGGAGTAGACCGGCCGCTCCACGCGCTTGGGCACGAAGTAGTACATCATCCCCAGGAAGCCGGCGGTCAGGAAGAAGCCGACGGCGTTGTGGCCGTACCACCACTGCACCAAGGCGTCCTGCACCCCGGCGTAGGCCGAATAGCTGTGGTGATTCAGCAAGCCCACCGGCATCGCGGCGTTGTTCACCAGATGCAGCAGTGCGATGGTGACGATGAAGGCCAGATAGAACCAGTTGGCCACATAGATGTGCGGTTCCTGGCGCTTCCAGATCGTACCCAGGAACACCAGCAGATAGGCGACCCAGACGATCGTCAGCCACAGGTCGACGTACCATTCGGGCTCGGCGTACTCCCTGGATTGGGTGATCCCGGCCAGGTAGCCGGTGGCGGCCAGGACGATGAACAGCTGGTACCCCCAGAACACGAACCAGGGCGCGACGCCGCCGGCGAGCCTGGCCTTGCAGGTGCGCTGAACCACCCAGAAGGACGTGGCGATCAGCGCGTTGCCGCCGAAGGCGAAGATCACGCCCGAGGTGTGCAGCGGTCGCAGGCGTCCGAAGTTCAGCCAGCCCGCTTCGGGGAAATAGAATATCCGGGGCCAGGAGAGCTGGGCTGCGATGAACACGCCCACGCTGAGCCCTATGACAGCCCAGAACATGGTGGCGATGACGCCGGCGCGCACGACGCCATCTGCATAGCGACCCGGGTCCGACCGCAGGCGACCGGTGGTGATTCCGACAGTGATCGCCGCAAGCGCGATCACGAATCCGGCAAGCGCCACGTAACTGTGAAAACGGAACAGCGGGTCTTTGGTGAACGCCGCCGCCAACAGCGCCACGAAGGCCGCGACTCCGGTAAAGACATAGAGCAGTACGGCGTCGAACGGCGCACGTTCGCCCTGACCGACTGGAACACTTTGCATGAGGCCCCGACTCGCTTTTCGAAATCTGTTTTGCATTTGGCGGTAGCGCTGCGAACGTGCCTTGACGCAGATCAACGCCCGCTCCGGCACGCTTCGGCACTGTGCAAAGGCCGGCGCGCCCGGTTCTGGAGTGTCCGCGACATGAACCGCACAATTCCGACGAGCGGCCGCGCCTGGATCGGAACGGCCATTGGCCTTGCCGTTGCGGCCGTGGCCTCGGCCAGCATCGCCGTGCGCCATGTCTGGATAACGGCTCAGTACGGACCGATCTGCGGGATGGAGGCCGGACACTGCGGGGCCTGCTACGCGGCGCCTCCCTTGGCCTTCGCCGCCATGGCGGTGTTATGCTTCGCCGTCCGCAGTCCCGCCGTCGCTACGGAGGCGCAAAGATGCCGTTGAGTTTTCTACTGCTAAGCGCCGCCCTGGCGGCTGCGGCGCCCCCTGAGTCGCCGCCCGATCCGCTGCCTGCGGCGGAGGCTCGTGGGCACGCCTTCGCACGCCAAGTCTGCGCCAGTTGCCATGCGGTGGAAGGGACCGGTCAAAGCCCCGACAAACGCGCCCCCACCTTCCGTTCGCTGAGCGGCCAATACGTTCAGCTGACTTTGCGTCGCAAGCTGACCGAGATCGCCGAGACCGGTCACTACGCCATGCCCGCCGTCAATGTGGACTCCGAGGAGGTCGCCGACCTGATCGCCTATCTCGACAGCCTGCAGCGGCCTTGAGGCGTCAGGTCAATCGGCGCGACTCCGCCTCGCCTTACGATCGCCAAGGCGTACATGGATCGTCGTGAAGCCCAGGACGAGCATGAAGGTCGCGAATGCGCCCACCACCAGGATCAGGTAAGCGAGGTGCGGGAAGGACATGGATGGCTCCTCTGAATGTCGATCCAGCATTTCCGCCCGGCCCCGGCCCCGCTTTGATCTGGCTCAAGCTCCACATTACCTGGTCGGCACAGCGGCCGCGTTCGATGACCTGATCGAGATCAAAGGCGCTGCGGCCAGCACCTGCTATCAGGCGACACCTATCGTCGAAAGCCGCCGCATATGAAGCACGCCGTCATCCTTGCTCATCCCAAGTCCAGCAGTTTCTGCGCCTCTATCGCCAAGACGTGCATTGAAGAACTGGGCGCCCTGGGACACGCCGCCGACCTGCGCGACCTCTACGCCATGGACTTCGATCCGCGGCTGCGGGCTGAGGAGATTCCGTCCGATCAGGGGTTCCGCGCCGGGCCCGACGTGATCGCAGAGCGCAAGCGGCTTGGTGACGTCGACAGCTTCATCTTCGTATATCCGTTCTGGTTCAATGCGCCGCCGGCGATTCTGAAAGGCTATGTCGACCGCGTCTTCAGTCTGAAGTTCGGCTACGCGCCTGGTTTCGGCGGCACTGAACCGCTGCTGCGCGGTAAGACGCTGATGAGCATCTCGACGTCAGGCGCTCCGGACCAATGGGTCAACTCCACCGGCGCCCTAAAGACCCTTATGGCCGGATTTGACATGCACTTCGCCGCCGTCTGCGGGCTGACGGTCCTCGACCACATGCATCTCGGAGGCATCGTCTCGAACATGCAGGAGGAGTCGGCGCTGGAGATTCTGGAGCAGGTCCAGGCGAAGCTGCGGACAATGTTCCCGAAAGAGCTCACGACTGGCCTACGTAGAGTCCCCTAGGGGCGCACCCTTAAGCGCCGCTCCCGAATTTCGGCGCTCGTCGATCCGATCTACCCCCTGAAGTCACCGCAAGGGAGATCACCGATGACTTCGCCCCAACTGGATCTGAGTGAACTTATCCGTCCGTCGCTGTCGACGTCGAACGCGACGTTTGGCTCGATCGGAGTACGGATGCACTTCGCCAGCGGCGAGGAAATCTATGCCCAAGAGGAACAGGCCGACCTTGTCTACCAGGTGATCTCCGGCGCCGTGCGCACGACCCGGCTCATGAGCGACGGGCGTCGGCAGATCGGCGACTTCTACTATCCAGGCGACCTGTTCGGCATCGAGACCGGCCTGGAGCATCGGTTCTCCGCCGAAGCCCTGGGCGACTGCGAGATCCTGGTCGTCAAGCGCGCGGCGCTCAAGCACTACGGCGAGGACGGCCATCGGCTGCAGCAGGCTATCTGGCAGGCCACCGCCAAGGCGCTGGAGCGGACCCAGGAACACCTCTTGCTCCTCGGGCGCAAGACGGCTTGCGAGAAGGTGGCGAGTTTCCTGCTCGACATCGCCAACCGGTTCAAGGCCGAGGTCACCACGCTCCCGATGGGCCGTCAGGACATGGCCGACTACCTGGGGCTCACGATCGAGACCGTCTCACGCATGGTGACCCAGCTGCAGGCCGACGGGCTGGTAGAGTTTTCGAGCTGCCGACGCTTTCGGATCAAGCAACGTTCTGCAATGGCCCGGCTTGTCGTCACCTAAACGGCGGCGGACTACAAGTCGATCCTCGTCCGCGCCAGCCTGCGGGTTCCAAGCAACGATTCAGCCATTGGGCGGGGTTCATCCCGAGCCCTCGCTGACGACCAGCACCGCGGCGCCAGCGAAGGCGCCGCTGCGCAGATCCGCCAGCGCCCGGTTGGCGTCGCGCAAGGGATAAGCGGTGACGTGTGGCCGTACCCCTGCCTTTCCCGCGAGCGGAAGATACTCCACCGCATCGGCGCGGGTAAGATTGGCGACGGAAACGATCCGCCGCTCTTCCCACAGGTCCGCATAGGGAAAGCTCGGGATGTCGCTCATGTGGATCCCGGCGCAGACCACGACGCCGCCCTTGCGGACGGCCTTCAGGGCCAAAGGTACGAGGGCGCCCACAGGTGCGAAGAGGATCGCCGCGTCCAGCGCCTCGGGAGGCGTTTCTTCCGAACTCCCGGCCCATGCGCAGCCGAGCCCGCGCGCCAGCGCCTGAGCGGCCACGTCTCCAGATCGGGTGAACGCGTAGACAGCTTGTCCTTCGGCCACGGCGAGCTGTGTCAGGAGGTGTCCCGCCGCGCCGAAGCCATAGAGACCGAGACGGCGCACCGGGCGGCCCTCGGAGGCCTTTCGCCACGCCCGGTAACCGATCAGGCCGGCGCAGAGGAGCGGCGCCGCCTCCAGGTCGCTCAACTCGGCTGGAACCGGAAAGCAGTAGGCCGCGTCGGCGACGACGAACTCGGCATAGCCGCCATCACGGGTCCAGCCGGTGAATTCAGCGCGGTCGCAGAGGTTCTCGGCGCCCTCGAGGCAATAGCGGCAACGGCCGCAGGTGTGACCCAGCCAGGGCACGCCCACTCGGGTTCCGACCACCAGGGCCTTCACGTCCGGCGCCACCGCTTCAACGACGCCTACGACCTCATGACCTGGGATGATCGGCAGCCTCGCTGACGGGAGCTCCCCATCCACCACGTGCAGGTCGGTTCGACACACGCCGCAGGCCCGGACCTTCACCAGCACCTCGCCGGCGCCGAGGACCGGATCCGTCCGCGTCACCGCCCGCAACGGGCGACCCGGCTCATCGAGCATCATGGCGAACATTGCTGCAGCTCCGGCGAAGCCCCGGCGTGGGGCGAATTTTCCTCGCAGAATTCGAGACTGAAAGACTTTTAGATTTTGCGGCCCATGAACGCTCCTGGCGTTGACCGGGATCAACGCCCATGGCCGTCTCGCGCTGCGACCATCCGTCCCAGAATTCTGGCGGGGCTCGCGGATAGATTGCGCCCCATGCTTGAGGAATCGGTAAAACCGCAAAGGTCGCGCGGTCCGGTGCTGGGCCGCGGGTCGGAGCTCAGGGGCTGGGGCATTGCGGCGGCGGCGGCTGCGACAGCCCTTCTCGTCCGTCTCCTCTTCGCCCCCTATCTGAACGATCGCGCGTTCTTCATCCTCTACGTGCCCGTCGTCCTTCTGGCGGCGGGACTTGGCGGCCGAGGACCGGCGCTGTTCGCCACCACGTTGTGCCTAGGCATCAGCGCAGTCTTCCTCGGCGCGTCGTTGTACGAGCGACCCGCGAACCTGATCGAGGCGGCGTGCTTTGTAGTTCTCGGGCCCATCGTGGCGCTCGTTGGGGATCGCCTGCGAAGGAACACCCGCGAGGCGATCGCCAAGGAGGCGCATCTGCGCTCCATCCTCGAGACGGTTCCGGAAGCGATGATCGTCATCAGCCCCGAAGGTCTCATCCAGTCGTTCAGCGCCGCGGCGGTGCAGTTGTTCGGCTGGACCCCCGAGGAGGCGATCGGTCGGAACGTCGCTGTCCTGATGCCCGCCCCCTATCGGGAGGAACATGACGATTACCTCCAGCGCTACATGACGACTGGTGAGCGTCGCATTATCGGAATTGGCCGCATCGTCGTCGGAGAGCGCAAAGACGGGTCCACCTTTCCCATGGAGCTGGCGGTGGGCGAGGCCCGCGTCGGCCGGGACCGTTTCTTCACCGGTTTCGTGCGCGACTTGACCGAGCGGCGCGATCAGGAGCGCCGCCTGCAGCAGCTGCAGTCGGAACTTGTCCATGTCTCCCGACTGACGGCGATGGGCGAAATGGCCTCGTCCCTGGCCCATGAGCTGAACCAGCCGCTCTCGGCCATCGCCAACTACATGAAGGGTTCGGCCACTCTGCTGGATGCGCCGCGGCCAGACCTGAGCCGGCTGCGAGCCGCGCTCGACAAGGCGAGCGACCAGGCCCTCCGCGCCGGCGACATAATCAAGCGCCTGAGGGAGTTCGTCGCAAAGGGCGAGACCCAGCACACGCTCGAAGACCCAGCCAAGCTGATGGAGGAGGCCAGCGCCCTGGCTCTGGTGGGCGCCAAGGAGCACGGCGTTCGGGTCGCGCTGCGGTTCGCCCGCAACATCGGCCGTGTCGTGGTCGACAAGGTGCAGGTGCAGCAGGTGGCCCTGAACCTCATCCGCAACGCAATCGAGGCCATGGAAGCTGTCGTCCGCCGGGACCTCACGATCTCCGTCGCATTGGGGCCCGATGACGCAGTGCTAATCTCTGTCGCCGACACCGGATCTGGCATAGATCCAGAGGTCGCAGAGCGCCTATTTCAGCCCTTCGTCACCAGCAAGGCTCACGGAATGGGTGTCGGACTATCCATATGCCGAACGATCATAGAGGCTCAGGGGGGGCGGATCTGGGCCGAGCGCAACGCTCACGGGGGAGCCACATTCAACTTCACGCTGCCGCTCGCGGAACAGGAGGCCGCCGGTGCCTGAGAAGACCGTCCATGTCATCGACGACGACGAAGCCATGCGCGACTCCCTGGCGTTCCTGCTGGATGTTCAGGGCTTCAACGCCAAGGTCCACGAGTCTGCAGTCGCGTTCCTGGACGCTCTGCCTGACCTCTCGGCCGGGTGCATCGTGACGGATATTCGCATGCCCGACATGACCGGGCTCGACCTGATCCGCAGACTGAAGGACGACGGTGTCAACGTTCCCGTCGTCGTAATGACAGGCCACGGCGACGTGCCGTTGGCCGTGGAAGCGATGAAGGCGGGGGTCGTCGATTTCATCGAGAAGCCCTTCTCGGATGAAGCCCTGATCGAAGCGGTGCGCGCCGCGCTTTCATACCGACAGGAGGGAGCCGATCAGGCGAAGCGCGAAGCCGAGCAAAGGCTCTCGCAACTTTCGCCGCGTGAGCGGGATGTCCTGATCGGGGTCGTGGCCGGAAAGGCCAACAAGGTGATCGCCTACGAACTGGACATCAGTCCGCGCACAGTCGAGGTCTACCGGGCGAACCTGATGTCCAAGACATCGGCTCGGAACATCTCGGAGCTCATGCGCATCGCGCTCGCGGCGGGCCTGTAGATTTTTGCGACAAGTCAAAGGCGAATGGGCCACAGCGTGCGAATCTGCGGGCTGACGGATTCACCGTTGCGATTGGATTTATGGACATTCGGCCGAGCCACGCCAGACCTGCGACGGTGGCCATCGTCGATGACGACGCGGCTGTGCTCAACGCCTTGAGCTTCGCGTTGGAGACTGAAGGTTATGTGGTGCGGTCCTACCGCACGGCGGGCGCCATGTTCGCCGCGCTTCGGCGCGATACGGCGGACTGCTTGGTGATCGACCAGAACCTTCCGGACGAGACCGGCATCGATTTGCTGACGCGCCTCAGGGCCCGGGGCGACCGTGCGCCGGCCGTCATCATCACGACCAATCCGGCCCGAACATTAAGATCTCGGGCCGAGGAACTGAGCACGCCATTGGTTGAGAAGCCACTGTTAGGCGATCAGCTGTTCGCATGCATCCGGGCCCTGACCCACCGTCAGTGAAGACACGCGGCCGTCTACAGGAGGCCTAGCGGCAAGGCATAGACTTCGTGGTGTTTGCTGTTTGCCTGGACCAGGCGCTCGCGCTCGATTTGAGGCCCGACAATTCGCCCAATCTCGTACTGGCTCAGCTTGAGGACGTCGCGCCGCTATCTCCAGAAAGCCGCGTCGGCGCGGACGGCGGGGCTCCCGGTCAGGACGTCCAAGGGGACGTCGTCCAGGGCGCAGCGTCCCACGGCGCCGTCCCGATCGTCGCCGTCGGCGACGCAAACCACCCGCTTGGCGAAGATGGCGGCCATGAGGGTCGAACGGCGCGTTGAAGGGGCGACCTCGGAGAGCCTGAGCCGGACCCATTCGTCCGGCCTCGGGCCGAGCGCGACGCACAGGGTGCGGCCGTCAATGACGTGCAACACCGGCCCCGCGAAGGTCGCGCCCCGCGACGGCGGGGCCGCGCTGCAGATTTCCGCTGCGGCCTCGGGCGCCTGGACGCCCAGGGCCTGAGCGCTTGGCGGAGTGGCGTGCGCCGCGCTGTTCACGGCCGTCGCGGCGAGCAGCAACAGCAGGGGATGGGCCATGGCCGGCCTGGTCTCCGAACAATTACCGCTGTGGGCGTTTCAGTGAAGTTGGCGAGCGGTGATTTCGGACTGCAACGGCAGGCCGAACGCCCGCAGGGCGCTGGGAAGTCGAAGGGCCGCGCGGGCCGCTTCCCTCATCGAAGCGAAGGCGGTGGCGGCCAACGGGTCGTCCGTCCAATGCGGCGCCCCGTCGGACGCGATCAGATACCGGGCAGGCTCCCAGGCGTGAACCGCGGGACGGGACACCACGGCGGGCGTTTGCAGAGAGCGGATGGGCATGGACGGATCCTCTGGCTGAACCGATGTCCACAGCCTCTCACCGCGGGCCGCTCGTCGCCATTCGGGCTCGCCCCCTAGGTAGATGTACGGAGCGGGCGGTCATCGATCGAGCTTCACGGCGATGGCCACTCCGACAAGTGCGACCGCCGCGGCGGCGAGGGCGGTGGCCGCCATGGGATGCTCCCGAACCTCACGGCGCGCGAGTTTGGCCATAGTCTTTGATTGCAGGCGGGCAGTTTCGGCCAGGTTCTCGGCGGTATGCGCCAGGGATACGGCCGTCGACGCCAAGGTGTCGCCGGTGTCCTTGCTGACCCTCCGGCTCGTGGATTTGAGATTATCGACGATGTCTTCGTAGACCTCGGCCACCTCATTCGAGATTTTGGCGGCGAGAGAATTTTCCATAATGACGCTCCTTGATCCGCCGCCAAGGCGCCACAGCGTCGCCTTGTGCGCCTTGACGTGCGTCAACCTGCGCCGCCGGCTCGGTTGCCGGCGTGCAGGCGACCGGCTGATCTCGCCTTGAGCCGTATCAAGGCATGCGCTCGCGAATAGAGCGCTCATCCGGCCTGATGTCGTGGCAGGCGACGACGTCTGTTTGGAGGATTGGCGATGGCGCCACGCAACCGCTATCGGCGCGCATTCCTAGGCGCCATCCTTGCCCTCGCGGGCCTGTCGACCCTTTGCGCGCTGTTCGTGATCACCAACTGCCTGAGTGATGGCTGTCAGACGGCGATGTTCAATCTCGGCTTGGCCGGGATGGCGCTGGTGTCCTGCCTGGCGCAAATCGGCCTGTTTGTCGGCGCCTGGATGGTGTTGACGTCATGGCGTCGGCGCGACCTGGGCTGAGGCCCCGCCGGGTTTTCTTGATGAGCCACTAGCGATCGGCGGCCTGTGGCTTCAGGCTCATCACATAGGCGATCAGATCCTGTTGATCGTCCGGTGTGATCCGAATTACCGGCATTCCGAAATGACCGACTTCGACCACGGCTTCGAGCTCGCGGCCCAGCCCACGGGCCGTATAGCGCTGCGAGATCATCACGAAGTTCGGAGCGTCTGCTCGAGGACTCTTCTGGCCGGGGCGAACAGCATGACAGGCCGCGCAGACGGTTTGCGCGACCGATTCGCCGCGCTCGATCCGCGCCGCAGTCGGAAATCCGACCCTCAGCCCCTGCGTCAAGGCGCAACCGCTCAGGAGGACGGCCAGGGCGGACGCCAGGGCCGAAGCGATCGTCAACCTGGCTGGCATGAGCGGATCCGATCAGGACTGCAGTGCTGCGTTCTTAGGATAGGCCGTAAGCATGCAAGGCTCGCATGTCATCAGCCTATTCGGGCGTGGTCATCAGGCAGCCTTGCGGATGACGCGCGCGCAGCGCCTTTGACGCCGCTCACGACGACCAGTCGCTTACCGGCGCAAGCACGCCCTCATCCAAATTCCGGGGAATCAGACATGCCCACCCTCTTTGCCGATCCCGCTGCCTCGTCGACGGCGACCGCATGACGACGCGCAATCTGGACGCGCTGTTCGCACCCCACTCGATCGCCCTGATCGGCGCCAGCAACGAACCGCGCTCGGTGGGCGCGGTGCTGGCCCGCAATCTGTTGGAGAGCGGCTTCGCCGGAGCGGTTCTGGCGGTTAATCCGCACGAGCAGGCGATCCGTTCGACCCTCAGCTACAAGAGCGTGGCCGAGCTGCCGATCATCCCCGATCTTGCAGTCATCGCCACCCCGGCCGCCTCGGTGCCGCAATTGGTGGCCGACCTCGGCGATCGAGGCTGTCGGGCGGCGGTGGTGATCACCGCCGGGTTCGGCGCCGGCGAGGGAAGCCTGCGCGAACAGCTTCTGCAGGCGGCCCGTCCTCACCTACTGCGCATCGTCGGGCCCAATTGCCTGGGCTTCATTTCACCGAAGCGCGGAATCAACGCCAGCTTCGCGCATCTGACACCCAAGGCGGGCGGGATCGCGCTGGTCGCCCAGTCCGGCGCGGTGGCTGCAGCCGCGCTGGACTGGGCGAACGGGCGCGGTATCGGCTTTTCGCATGTGGTCACCATCGGGGACGCCGCCGACGTCGATTTCGGCGACCTGCTGGACTACCTGGCGATGGACGTGGAGACCAAGGCGATCCTGCTTTACGTCGAGAGCATATCTGACGCCCGCAAGTTCATGACCGCCGGCCGGATCGCTGCGCGAACCAAGCCTGTGGTGGTGATCAAGGCCGGGCGTAGCGCGGCCGGCGCCAAGGCCGCCTTTTCCCACACCGGCGCGCTCGCGGGCTCGGACGCCGTCTACGACGCCGCGTTCCGCAGGGCCGGCATGCTGCGTGTCAACGAACTGAGGGAGTTATTCGACGCTGTCGCCACCCTCACCGCAGGCCTGCACGTGGGCGGAGATCGCCTGGCCATCCTGACCAACGGCGGCGGCGCGGGCGTGATGGCGGCCGATACCCTGGAAATGCTCGGGGGGCGGCTCGCGACGATCTCGCCCCAGGGGCAGGCGCGCCTGACGGCCGGACTGCCGGCCAACGCGTCGCGATCCAATCCCGTGGATATCCTGGGCGACGCCCAGGCTGATCGCTACCGTCTGGCCCTCGACGTCCTGCAGCAGGAACCCGAGGTCGACGCGATCCTGGTGCTCAACTGTCCTACCGCGGTGGCGGACAGCACGGAGGCGGCCACCGCGGTGGTCGACGCCGTCAGGGCCGGCGTAGCCAAGCCGGTGCTCACCTGTTGGCTCGGAGATCGCGCCGTCGCCGAGGGTCGACAGGTGCTAACCCAAGCGGGGCTGCCCACCCACGAGACTCCGGACGAAGCCGTGCGGGCTTTCGCGCATCTCGCGTCGCACAGGCGGAACCAGCAACTGCTGGTCCAGACTCCCGCGGCGGGCGACCGCGCGTCCGATCCGGCCGCGGCGCGCGAGGTGATCGCCCGGGCGATCGCGGAGAAGCGCGATGCGCTGACCGATCCGGAAGCCCGCGCGGTGCTCAAGGCCTATGGCGTCCCCGTCGTGGAGAGCTACAGCGTGGCCACGCCCGAGGCGGCCGGCGACGCCGTGGAGCGGATCGCAGGTCCGGTCGCTCTGAAGATCCTGTCGCCCGACATCAGTCACAAGTCCGATGTGGGGGGCGTGGCGTTGAACCTGGTGGGCCGCGCGACCGTGGAGGCGTCGACCCGGGCGATGATCGAGCGCATCGCGGCCGCCGCGCCGAAGGCCCGCCTGGAAGGCTTCACCGTCGAGCCCATGGTCCGGCGGCCGAAGAGCGAGGAGCTGATCGCCGGCCTGTTGCGCGACGCCGTGTTCGGCCCGGTGGTGCTGTTCGGCCAGGGTGGTATCGCAGTGGAGGTGGAACATGACCGCGCTGTCGGCCTAACACCGCTGGACGATGTGCTCGCCCGCGACCTGATCGACCGCACGCGGGTCGCCAAGCGGCTTGCAGGCTATCGTGACCGCCCGCCTGCCGATCTGGCGTCCGTGTCCGACGTCCTGATCGCCCTCGCCCGCCTCGCCAACGACCTGCCGGAAATCGTCGAGCTGGACATCAATCCCTTGCTCGCGGACGCCGACGGCGTCATCGCCCTCGACGCCCGGATCAGGATCGCACCGCCCGAGCGATCGGCGCGGCCGGCGATCTGTCCGTATCCCGAGGAACTCACTCAGATCGTCGACATCGCCGATCAGCGCCTCACGCTGCGGCCTATCCGACCGCAGGACGCGCCGCGCTTGATCGCATTGGTCGATCTGACGACGCCGGAGGACGTTCGCCTTCGCCTCGGTGCGAGCGTCAGCCATCTGTCCGCCGCCTGGGCGCAACGCCTGTCGCAGATCGACTACGACCGTGAGATGGCCCTGGTGGCGGAGTCGGCAGATGGCGCGCTCCTGGGCGTGGCGCGCCTGGCCGCCGATCCCGAAGGCGAGACGGCCGAGTTCGCACTCATGGTCCGCAGCGACTGGCGCGACCATGGCCTCGGGCGCCGCCTGCTCCAGGAACTCCTCGCCCACGCGGCCCGGCGGGGCCTGAGAGAGGTGTGGGGCGACGTCGCGGTCGACAACCGTCGGATGCTCGACATGGGGACCGCTTTCGGATTCGTGCGGGAGCCGAGCGACGATGCGAGGCGCGCACGGATCGTGAAGGCCCTGGGCTGACCGAAGCGGGAGTCAGGGCGCGGGCTTCTCGGCGTCCGGCTCCGCTGCAGGCCCCAAGCTCTTCAGATAGGCGATCACTGCGTCGACGTCGGACGGTTCGTAGGGCCTAGCGGGCATCGCCGGGTGGCCGGCGACGATGCCCTCCGCCAGGGATTCGGCGAGATCCTCCACGTCATACTTCAGGTGCAGGGTCCGGAACGGCGGCGCCTCGGGGAGCGGGCTTGGACCACGAGGGTCGATGGCGTGGCAGCTGGCGCAGTCGCGCGCAACGATGCTACGGCCCGCCGCGACCTCGTCTGGACGCCCGACCGAAATGGCGTCCCGCGGCTGAGCCAGGATTGGAGTCGCAAAGGTCGCGATCGCCATGACGGCGGCGGCGAGGCGAACGCTGCACACGCCTGGGAGGGGAGCGATCCTGCCGGCGCGCCGCAGCCTCTGACCTGCAACCATAAGCGATGCTCCATGCGGCGCGGCCCACAAGAACGAAACCTAGCCACTTTCTCCCCTGGCGGCGTTGATCCCGGTCAAAGCCCCAACCGCATCAATCATTAGGCTTGAAGATTCAGGATCTGGAGGCGGAGAATGATCTCGGACAAGGCGCTGCGAAAGCTGGTTGAAGACGAAATCGACTTCGAGCCAAGCGTCGACTCGCGGACTATCGCCGTCGCCGTCAAGGACGGCATCGTCACCCTCACCGGCCACGTCGCCACCTTCGCGCAGAAGGTCGCCGTGGAATGGGCGGCGAAGCGTGTGAAGGGCGTTCGCGGCCTCGCGCAGGAGGTCAAGGTCCAGACAACTGCGGACGCCGTCGAGGCCGATGATGAGATCGCACGGCGCGTCGCCGATCTCATCGACTGGGACACCACCCTGCCCAAGAACGCCGTGAAGGTTCAGGTGACTGAAGGGCATGTACTATTGGTCGGCGAGGTTGACTGGGCCTACCAGCGGCTGGCTGCCGGGAGAGGCGTACGCAACCTTCGCGGCGTGCGCGATGTGGTCAACCAGATCACGGTCAAACCGGCCGTCGAGCCGGGCGATATCAGACGCCGGATCGAGGACGCGCTGCAGCGCCAAGCCCAGGTCGACGCAACCCACGTTCGGGTCGCAGTCGACGGCGCTCGGGTCCACCTCGATGGCAAGGTGCGCGCATGGTTCGAGCGCGATGCGATCGTGCGCGCCGCCTGGTCGGCGCCGGGTGTGAACGCTGTCGATAACCACATCACGGTGGCTCCCGAGGCCACCTGAACGCCGCTTGCGCATCGAGACCTTGTCAGGCGACCTCGCGCGGGCGATCCCCAGGACGCGGGCCTGAGGAGGGGTTCCCACCAACTATGCCTTCCACATAGACCATCTTCACGATCACGTACGCGGTCACCGCGAGCGGCGTCGCGAAGAGCACCCCAAGAGGACCCATCAGCACGCCGGTGGCGAGGACGGCGAACAGGGTGACCCCCATCGGCAGCTGGGCCAGACGACGCAGCACGAGGGGGGTGAAGACGTTCGCTTCAAGCTGCCCTGCGCCGGCATAGACGACCACGGCCCACGCGAGGGTCGTCGGTTCGGAGGCGGCTGCGAGCAAGCCGGGGATCATCGCGAACAACGGCCCGACCAGCGGCACGACCTGCCCCACCCCGGCGATGATCCCGAGCGCCAGCGGGTTCGGGACTCCTGCAAGCCAGAGTCCGACGGTGACCGTCACGCCGACCAGCGCCATGGAAAACAGCAGTCCGACGAGCCAATGGCGCAACGCCACATGGATCGCTTCCGCGACCTCAGCGGCCCGAGGCCGAGCGCGCGGCGGCATCAGCAGCAGCGCGCCTCGCAGATAGGTCTCTGGATGAAAGGCCAGGTAGAGGCCTGCGAAGACGACAATAATGCTTCCCGCCACCATCGCTACGGCGTTCGCGGCCAGTTGCGGCCCCTGACCGAACAGCCACGCTCCGGCATAGCTCCAGCCGTTCATCTCCCGCAGGATCAGGGCGCCCGGCGGCCATGCCGCAAGGCTCGTGCTCAGGTTCTTCCAGGCCTGTGGAAGAAGCTCCGACAGGCTGGCGAGCTGCGCGCCGGCCTGCCGGCCGAAGACCCACACCAGGAGCGCAGCGGACAGCGCCACGACGACGACCGCGATCGTGAGCGACAGGTAACGGTTGAGCCGGAGACGCCGCTGTAACGGCCTCGCTATGGCGTGCAGAAGCACCGCCACGAGGACCGCGCCGAATGCGAGCAGCAGAACGTCAAGGAGGCGGACCAGCAGCAACGCCACGCCCACCGTCAGCAGGACGGCGAGCGCCACCCGCACAAGGGCTCCAGTCGCTTTGGGGGCGTCAACCGGGTCCATGGGTGCTCCGCTTGCGCCTGAAACCGATCAATGACTGATGAGCACGAAGCGCTCGGGATTGCGCAGCAAGTCGCGTGTGACGCCCCCGAAGAGCTGTTCTCCGAAACGCGAATGGCCGTAGGCGCCCGCGACAATCAGATCCGCGCCGATGGCCGCGGCCTTGCGGTTGAGCTCAATGCCGACGCGATCGGTCGGCGCCACCAGCACGCTTGGCCGGGCCTTCACCTCATGCCTGCGGAGTCCATCGACGACATCGCGCGTGCTCAGTTCAGCGTTGTGGTACGACTCGGCTGGGCAAACTCCCATGATGACGACCTCGCGTGCGGCCTTCAGAAAAGGAAGGCTGTCAGCAAGAGCGCGGCGCGCCTCGCGGCAGTCACGCCAGGCGACCACGATGGCCGAGGCCTCGAGCTTTCCCCCGGCTTCGGGCGCGACCAGGACAGGGCGACCGGCGAGCAGGGCGAGATCAGCAGGATCGCAGGTTCGGTATGGATCGCGGCTGCGTTGGGGCGCACCTCCCGCGACAATCAGATCAGCGCTCCGCGCCAACTGCGCGACCGTTTGCGCTGGCGACGCCTCTACGCCATGCCAAGCGGCAGGAATCCCGCCAGCGGCCTCGTGGAACGCCATTTCAGCGCGCCCGATGCTCCGCCGCGCCTGTTCGGCGAGGTCCGAAACCCAGCGCCCATCGGACATGCCGCCAATGTCGGCGATCCCGATCGGTTGGACGGTTTCTGCGCCGACCCCGACAAGCTTGGCCTGCAAGGCCTCTGCGAGCGCGACGGCCGTCCTCAAACGCGGTCGCGCCGAGTCTTCGGCTTCCACATGGACCAGAATTGTCCGGATCGCCTGCTGCACGAATTGCGGGCGAAGATCCATGGAGCGTTCACCAACGACGCTATTCATTGCTGCTGCCTTCCTGGCTCGACGGACGTGGGCGATCCTGGTGAGCGCTAGAGTAAGGAGAGCTTCGGCGCGCGAAGCGCACATTGAGGCCGATCAATAAGTACTGCGCGCCGTCGCCGTCCGAGCGCAGGGTTCTGGCAATGAGTGAGAGTTGATGTAGGTCAACTTTGTTTCTTCGCCCAGGGCGCATTTTTCATCGAGACGACGCCCATGACGCCGACCAAGGGTCGAAACATGCTCCCTGACCCGACATCCCCGGCGCTCTCTCCTATACCGGCCAATCCATGCGAAGCCTGCTGCACAGTTGAAGAGGCGCACCATCGCGTCGCCAACCATCTGGGCATGATTGCGAGCTTCGTCCGAATGTCCGCGAAAGCGCTTGATGATCGGGGACCGGAGATACCGGTGGAGACCGTCCGCCTTCTCCTCCAGAAAATCGTCCTGCAGCTCGACGCCACTGCGCGCCTGCATCGGCTGCTGTCCGTCGAGGGGCAGAGCGGGTCAATGGACATCGCAGAACACCTGCGCACGGTCTTCACGCCACTAGTGAGCCTGCTTTCAGGTTCGATCGACTTGGTCGAAGATCTTGCGCCCGGGTGCCGTGTCGGCGCCGACCAGGTCCTGCCCCTCACCCAAATCTGCGCGGAAGTCGTCACGAACGCCGCCAAGCACGCCTACGCGGCCGGGGCGCCGGGCGAGATCAGGATCAACTGCCGCAAGATCCCGACCGGAAGTGCGATGATCGAGATCATCAATGACGGCCACGGACTCCCAGCCGGGCTTGATCCCTACACAGCCGGAGGCCTGGGCTTTCGGCTTGTGCGGGCTCTCGCCAAGCAGCTCAAGGCAGGGATCGAGTTCGAGTCCCGCGTCTCCGGCCTCACCTTTCGACTGACCCTGCCGGCGCCGGATCCGTCCGCCGGCTGAGCATAGGTAGGCGTCTCACCGAGACGTGTAGCCTCCGTCGATGACAAGTTCGGATCCGGTCACGAACTTGGCTTCGTCCGACGCGAGATAGACTACTCCCCACGCCACGTCGTCGGGTTCGCCCATATGTCCCAGCGGGTGCAATGCATTGGTCGCAGCCCGTCCCTCCTCCAGATCGCCCGACGAACGGAGATGCGCTTCCACCATCGGCGTCCAGATAAATCCGGGGTGGATCGAGTTCACACGGATCTTGTCAGGGGCATAGAGCAACGCGTCGTTCTTGGTCATCAGCCGCACCGCGCCCTTCGACGCATGATAGGCGGGCACGTCGCCGCCGCCGACCAAGCCGTAGATGGAGGACAGGTTCACGATACTGCCGCCGCCCGCGCGGCGCATATGCGCGATGGCGTGCTTGGTGCAGAAGAACACTCCTTTGACATTGATTCCCTGGACCCAATCCCACTCCGCTTCGGTGAGCTCGTGCGTGGGCTTGTTGACGCCTGAGACGCCGGCATTGTTGACCAAGACATCGAGCCGTCCGAAGCGAGCGACGACGTCAGCCATCACGCGTTCGACGTCGTTTTCCTTGGCGACGTCACACCGCCAAAAGTGCGCGGACAGGCCCCGAGCTACAAGCTGCTCCGAAAGTGCAGAGCCTTCACGCTCCAGGATGTCTGTGATCGCGACGTCGGCGCCTTGTTCAGCCATCCGAATGGCGGCCGCGCGGCCGAGACCCAGTCCAGCGCCGGTCACGATGGCGACCTTGCCTTTCAGGCGGTTCATCGCATCTCCTACCATTGACCCTTACCTTTAATGATCTGCCAGATGATCTTGAGGGTCCTTGAGCGACATCAACCAGGCTGTCGCGAAGCCTCAGGGCGCCGCAGGCGCGAAGAGCCCTAACTGCCTTGCGCGATGACAGCCAAGCCTAGCGGAGGACGCGCTGATGACGAATGAGTCCATGAGCACGCACGCAGATTGCACTCGGCTCGCGTGCGCGGCTGTTCAGCCATCCTGCACGGGGTAAGGCGTGATCTTGCGCCCAAGATCGTGGAGAGCCCCAGCGGGACGGGCGGCAGCGGTATGCTCTGGCAAATGTTCATCGACAATGCTCGGGCTTGTGCGGCGACCTCGCCCAACTCGCAGCGCCGCGGCGACGCCCGCAAGGATGGATGCAAGCGGCTTGGCGATACGATGCGTCCGCAGTCGGCTCTCCGTGGCTTTCGGCCGGCTTACGAGCAGCCCTTCTGAAGGTTGATGGTCGATCATCGTTCATCTCCACTCCCCACGTTCAGCTTGCCATCGGTCGCTGTCGTGGCCTTGACTTACGTCAAGCCGCGGCGAGTCGGGTCGGCCGCGGCGTCCGCCTCAACAAAGCACTTGCGACGCCCCACGCTCCGCCGCTCGCCGCTGCGGTCAGAACCGCAATGGCAAGCATGTACGGCGCCGGCCTGCTGACGCCGAAAATGGCCGCCAGCGACGGGATGAACAGCACGGCTGCGAGTACGCACGTCGCGGCGATGGCGATGAACCAGAAGGCGGCTCGATGGCGATCGAACAGTCCGACGCCGTCGGCGACGGAGTCCGAAAAGGCGAGGACGAGATTGGCGAGGACGAGACAGACGAACGCCGCTCCCCGTGCCTGCGTCTCCGACGCCACGCCAAGCGCCCAAACGTAAACCAGGAGGACGCCCAGGAGGACCGTCAGACCCTGGACGAGCGCTATGACCAGTTCGCGTCGACCGAACAGCGGCTCCTGCGGATTGCGCGGAGGGCGCTTCATCGTCTGCGCCTCACTGGGCTCGGCTTCGAACACCAGTGAACAGACGGGGTCGATCACGAGTTCGAGCAGCACGACGTGCATGGGAAACAAGAGCGGGGGCAGTCCCATGACAATCGGCAGCAGCGCGACGCCGGCGATAGGTACGTGGATCGCCGTCACGAAAATCAGCGCCTTGCGCAGATTGGCGAATATCCGGCGTCCCAACCGCACCCCGCCGACGATCGACGCGAAGCTGTCGTCGAGCAGCACCAGATCGGCGGCCTCTCTTGCCACATCCGTCCCCCGGCCGCCCATGGCGATACCGATGTGCGCCGCCTCCAGCGCCGGGGCGTCGTTCACGCCGTCCCCGGTCATGGCGACGATCTCGCCGTCGGACTTGAAGGCCTCGACCAGTTGCAGCTTCTGTTCGGGGCGGACCCGGGCGAACACACGAACCGCACGCACACGCTCCGAGAGCGCCGCGGGCTCGAGGGCGGCGATCTCCGCGCCGGTGAGCACGCCGGCCTTCGTTTCGATGCCGGCCTGGCGCGCGATTTCGAGTGCGGTCGCCGGGTAGTCTCCGGTGATCATGGCCACCGAAATGCCAGCCGCCCTAGCCTCGTTCAGCGCCGCGGCGACGTCCGCACGCAGCGGATCGATGAAGCCGAGAAATCCTCCGAACTCGAAGACCGCAGACTCCGGCTCCTCCGGAAAGGACCCGCCGCTCTCATGCGATCCCACCGCCAGCACACGCAAGCCTTCGCTCGCCAATCTGTCCAAAACGGCCTGAAGGCGGACGATCTCCTCGGCTGGAAGTCCACAAAGTTTGAAGATCGCCTCCGGCGCCCCTTTCGCGGCGGCGAATTCGCGACCCCCATCATTCCAGACCTGCACCACTGCAAGCCGTTCGGGGCGGAGAGGCCAAGCCCGACGCGGGCCGGCCTGAGCGCCGGCACGGTCTGCGGCGGTGTTCAGGGCCAGGATGGCGCGATCCATTGGATCGACACTGTGAATCCCCGACGCCAGACCAGCCGCCAGCAGAAGAGCCGAGGCCTCCGGAGGAAGCTCAGCGCCATCACGAACCTCGTGCTCCACGCCGCCGGCCCAGAGCCGCGCAACCCGCATCCGGTTCTCAGTCAACGTGCCGGTCTTATCGACGCACAGCAGCGTCACTCCCCCAAGCGCCTCGACGATCGCTCCTCGGCGCACCAGAACCTTGTGATTGGCGAGACGCCAGGCCCCCAACGCCGTGAAGACGGCGAGCACCATCGGGAACTCTTCGGGAATTAGTGAGATCGACACCGTGATCCCGGCGAGCGCGCCCGCGACCCAATCGTCCTGCATGAAGCCGTACACAACCGCCACCAGGGCGCAGAACGCCAAGGCGACGAGACTCAGGAGCCCGACGATCCGCTTGGCGCTTCTCTGAAGTGCGGTGGGTTGTTCGGCGAGGTTCGCCAAGGATGCGCCGATGCGTCCGAGCGCAGTCTTGGCCCCCGTACGTTCGACCTTCGCAATTCCATGACCTTGAACGACCAAGGCGCCGGCGAACAGCGCCGCATGGTCATCGCCTTCCACCGATGCGCCGCGCTGATCAGAGACCCCGTCGGCCTGTTTCTCGATCGGCGCCGATTCGCCCGTAAGCAATGACTCGTCGACCCTCAGCACGTCTCCGGCGATCAGTCGCGCATCGGCCGGCAATCGCTCCCCCTCCCCGACCAGAACGATATCTTCGGGGACCAGATCGCGCGCTGGTATCCGTTGCTCGACACCTCCGCGCATCACCCGCGCCGCAGGTTCGGCCAGCTTGCGCAGGGCCGCCATAGCGCGCTCGCTGCGCGCCTCCTGGAAGACCGTCAAGCCAACGGCGAGGCAAGCGCCTCCAACCAGAAACAGACCCTCCGCGAGATCTCCCAGCAGGAGATATAGCGCCGAGGCGCCCAACAGCAGCAGGAACATGGGCTCGCGCACCGTGCTCCGCACGATGACGCCAAGGCTTCGCGAGCGGGCGCGCGGAAGCGCATTGGGGCCAAATTCCACAAGGCGCCGAGCCGCCTCGGCATCATCTAGTCCTGGCGGGATCATGCTCACCGGCGTGTATCCTTCGAATCCCCAACGCCGCCGGGAATCCAGATGCTAGTGGGCGAAGAAGACCGGAACGGGCGGTTGATCGAGCAGGCTCTGCGTCGCCCCGCCCAGGACGAACTCGCGGACCCGCGAATGTCCGAATGCGCCCATCACCACCAGGTCTCGAGGATCTTCCGCGAGATGGCGCCTGAGGACGGCGCCGATCGCGGCGCCTTCGGCGTCGATCTCCAGCAAGCTCGCGCTCACGGCATGGGCGGCGAGGTGACGCTGCAGGTCCGCGCCCGCTCCGACCCCCACGGCCGGCTTCTCGTTCACGACCGTAAGGATCTGCACGTCCGCGGCCGCAACAAGAAGGGGCATGGCGTCCGCAACCGCTCTGGCGGCCGCACGGCCACCATCCCAGGCGATCAGGACCCGCCCCAGGCGAACCGGGACGCCGCGTTCCTCGCTGGCCTCAAAAATGACCACCGGCCGGCCGGAGCCGAATATGGCCGCCTCGGCGACCCCGCGCTGGGGATCGGAGCGGTTGGTGAACGGGACGACGCAAACATCGCGTGTGCGCGCCGCCTCGGCGACTTGATCGACCACGTTGTAGAGTTCGCACCGCAACATGAGCTGTGACGACGCGATCCCCGCCTCGGAAGCCTTCGCGCGAAACCGGGTCAGCAGGTCGAGCGCCTGGTCCAGGCTACGCTGCTCCTCTTCTTTCGCAAGATTATTCAACCCAATCAGCATGTTAGCTAACCGATTGCTCTTGACCGGAAAATGGACGTGATTGGTCACGGCGCACACGCCCTCCCCCAACAGCTTGCAAAGCTGGACCGAACGATCGAGCGCCTCCGACGACATCGGGTCGGGATAGTTGACGAGCGGAAGCAGAATGTCCGTGTAGGGCATCTTTGGATCCTCAGGCGCCTAGTGTCGGGAGGCCAGTATTGGCCGTGGATTCGAACTGCGGATAGAGGGGCTGGCGCCAATGGCCGTCAATGCGCGGCTGGCTTGCCCACGCGCAGCGGGGCTGTCATCGCGGCGCCCCATAACCGCATGCGCGTCGCGACGAGAACGGCAACGAAAGACCCGTGCGAACAACTGTGGCGAAAGGCCCCCCCGACAGCGCGGACGCACGCTCGCCAGCGCTGGTCGCAAGCTTTGAAGTCGGGGGCTCAGGCATCACGACCTCCTCTCGGCGCCGCTGAACCCTAGGCCGAGAGCGCCGGCGCGCCTTGACCTGCGTCAACCCTAACCGGCTTCGAAAGCGTCGCCCGCAGTCGCCGAAGCACCTTATCGCGCTCCAAATCGTTCGAGGCTTGATCGAGCGCCTCATTGAGAGCCAGCAAGAACTCCGCGCGCGCGTTGTGCCAATCGAGCGCCGACGCCGCATCCGGCGCTATCCGGGCCTGAGCGCCCTTTTCAGCTTCGGCCCGATGAGCGCCCAGCCGGAAGGTTTCATCAACCGCAGGCGCCAACAGCTGATCGGCGGCGAACCCAGCCCCCTGCAGCCGGGCGCGCAGCCCCTGCACGGCCTGGGGCTCCCCGTGGTTGAGAAACACCGATCCGGCGACCGGCCGCCGGGCTTCGGCCCAGGCGACCAGGGCCTTGGCGTCGGCGTGCCCGGAATAGACATCGAGACTTTCGACCCGGGCCCGTACGCGCACCTCCTCGCCCTGGATCGTCACGCGTTCAGCGCCTTCGGCGAGGAGACGGCCGAGTGTGCCTGCAGCCTGGAAGCCGGGCAGGAGCACGGTGGCCTCCTTTCGCCAAAGCAGGCGCTTGAGGTGCTTGCGCACCCTGCCCGCTTCGCACATCCCGCTTGCAGCCAGGATGACGTGCCAACCCTTCAGCCGCTCAAGCCCGTCGCTTTCCCAGGGCTTGCGAAGAAATCGCAATCGGCCGGATGGGCGCACGTCGAGGAATGGGTTCCGGCCCGCGTCGGGGTTCCAACCGCGCTCCAGGAAGACGTCGGTCGCCTCGATCGCCAGCGGCGAGTCCAAGAAGATATCACCGCGGGGCGCATCGCCGCTCTCCATCACAATCAGGAGGTCCGCCAGGAGCTCCTGGGTCCGCTCCACCGCGAACGCCGGCATCAGGAGGGGACCACCCGCCGCATGCGCATCCTGCAGCGCCTTTGTCAGCAGGCGGCGACGGCCCGCGGAATCCACCGCGATGCGCTCGCGGTCACCATAGGTGGATTCCAGGATCAGGTGGTCGACGCCGCTGGGCGAGCGCGGATCGGCGACGAACTCGCTTCCGCCAGGCCCAAGATCGCCGGAGAACAGCAGCTTCAGCGGTCCCTGATCGGCGGGCGCATGCACCTCAATCGACGCTGAGCCCAGTATGTGCCCAGCTTCCCAAAAGGTCGCCGTCACGCCCGGCGCAACGCCGACCGTCTCTCCCAGCTTGATCCGCTCGAACTGGCCCATGACGCGGGCGGCGTCCTTGGCGGTGTAGATGGGCTCAATCAGCGGCCGACCGCGCTGCTGGTTGCGATGATTGAGGTAGCGCACCTCACTTTCCTGAATGCCGCCGGCGTCTGCGAGCATGACTTCGCAAAGGTCGCGCGTCGCCGCGGTGGCGAAAATCGGCCCCCGGAAGCCGGCCCGCATGAGCTTGGGCAGCAGACCGGAATGGTCGATATGGGCGTGCGTGAGCAGCACGGCGTCGACGCTCGCCGGGTCGAACGGGAAAGGCTGGTAATTCAGCGCCTTCAAGGTCTTTGACCCTTGGAACATGCCGCAATCCACCAGCACCCTGGCGTCTGGGGTGCGCAGCTCCGAGCACGATCCTGTCACGCAGCCGGCTGCGCCGTGGAACGTAAGAGTGGGATTCATCAGCAGACCTCGTCTTTCAACGCCGACGCCAACACATCGTCGAGGGCGAGTGCGTTGGTGGGATGGGGTACGGAATCACTCGAGATGATCCGGCGTGCGCCGGCGCAGACCAGCCGGCGCTCGGTTTCCGCATCGAACAGCGCATGGGCGACCGCGACGTCGATGCTCTTGGCGCCTGCCTGGCGCATTTGCAGGATCGCGCGCTGCAGGGTGCCGCCTGACGAACAGACATCATCGAGAAGCAGAACGGCGCGGCCGTCGAATCGCGTGTCCGAGGGAAGCGTCAGCTCGACTTGCCGATCGCCGAGGCGCCGCTTGCGAAAGGTCGTCGCTTCGCCGCCGATCTGCGCCGCCGCCGCGGCGGCCCAGGGCGCGGACTCCGCGTCAGGCCCCACGACCAGGAGCCTCTCGCCGGCCGCCGCCAGACTGGCCAGCGCCCCCGCGACGCTGAGATTGTCGCAGGGAACGCCGAACACATCCGACAGCTGCGCCGTGCGATGCACGTGGGCCTGCACCGTGACGATCCGATCGAAGGCCCTGCCGAGCCAACCGCCGACGACGTCCCGACTGAGCGACTGGCCTTTCTCGAACACCGCGTCCTGCCGCAGGTAGCAGAGGTAGGGCGCCACGAGGACCAGCCGGCCTGCGCCGGCGCGCCGGCAGGCGTCCGCCGCGAGCAGCAGTTCGACGAGCCGCTCGTTGGGATGGTGCAGAGACCGATAGAGGATCACGGTTGAGGACGCGTCGGCCGGAGCCGTCAGCAGGGTCTCCCCGTCTGGAAACCGGTGGACATCGATCACCCCGACCTGCAGTCGCAGACGAGCGGCCAGCCGCCGGATCGGGACAAGATCCTCGCGGAAGCCGTACGCCGCCACGCTCACGATGACGCGACCCCGAACCCGTCGGACGCCGCGGCCGCCTCAACCGCGAATCCGAAATCGGAGGCGTCCGATCCATAGATTCGATAGAGCGGCTGGCCCGCCCCGACCCTGTCCCCCACCCGCCTGCACAGTTCCACGCCGGCGCCCGGATCGGTCGGGGCTCCCGCCAGGCGGGCGACGTTGGCGATCCGCAGGCAGTCGATCGACACGATCGTTCCAGCTCCCGGCGCACGGACTTCATGCACAAGGCCGCCCAACCCTTGCGGCAGAGGCGAAGCGCCCTGGGCGTCGATGATCGCCTCCATCTTGGCCCGGGCCGCCCCGCTTTCGAGCAGCTCGCGAGCGCGGGCGACGCCCTTCCCTCCCGACAGCGCCGGGTCGGCGTCGAGCACTCTGCCCGCCAGCCGGATCGCCTTTTCACGCAGATCCTGCGGCGCACGGGGATCGTTGGCCAGGACGGCCGAGACGTCCCGAGCCTCCAGCACCGGCCCCACGCCGCGCCCGATGGGCTGCGACCCATCGCTCAGGACGACGTCGACGCTGACGCCAAGATTGATCGCCACGAACTCGAAGAGCTTCTTCAGTCGCAAGGCGGCGCGCCCGTCGCGCACCTTGGCCGACGGTCCGACGGGCAGGTCGATCACCAGCTGTCCGACTCCCGCGGCCGCCTTCTTGGAAAGGATCGAGGCGACCATCTGCTCTGGCGTGTCGATCGCGAGCGGCCGTTCCACGGAGATCAGCACATCGTCGGCCGGCGACAAATTGACCCGTCCGCCCCAAGCGATGCAGCCGCCACAGGCCTCCACAACGGCGCGCATCTCGTCCTCAGTCAGATCGACCCGAGCCAACACCTCCATGGTGTCCGCCGTGCCCGCGGGCGAGGTGATCGCGCGGGAAGATGTTTTCGGGATCGTCAGGCCGTGGGCCGCTACGATGGGGACGACGATCAGCGAGGTCCGATTTCCGGGGATCCCGCCGATGCAATGCTTGTCGACAACCAACCGGTCGCCCCAATGCAGGCGGGAACCCGCGGCGATCATGCCGCGGGTCAGGCCCAGGGTTTCCTCTGGCGTCATGAAGCTCGCGCAGGCCACCAGGAAAGCCCCCACCTCCATGTCCGACCAGCGGTGCGCCGCCAGGTCGCGGGCTACGGCGGCATAGGCTTCGTCGTCGAGGGCGACGCCCGTGAGCTTGGCCCTGATGGCTGAGAGGCTCGCCGGCGGCCGGGCCGGCGAGATATGCAGCAGGTCGCCGGCGCGCGCGCCCAACCGCCGAAACAGCGGCGCGGGAAGGCCAATCTCGTCCGGGCCAACCAAGCTTTCCTCGCCGATCATCGTGGAAGCCAGGAGGGATCGCCCGTTCAAGCGGACCTCAATCTTGCGCGCGCCCCTGAGCCGTTCTGGCCGCAGGACATGGCTTGAGCGCGCCAGCACAACCACGTTCTCCCGGAACGTGTCGAGTGGGAGCGGCTTGGCTTTGAGAACGCCCGGCAACCCGGCTGACTTCACCGGCGAGTCTTCCATCAGGCGCCCTCGCGGCGGAACTCGCGAGGGGCGATTCGAAGGGTTGCAGCCGTCGCATCGAGACAATCATGCCGCGCCTCACCAGCCACACCCTGCGAGGCCTGTCCGAACCGATCAGAGCCTTGGCACGCCTCGGAGTGCGCCTGCTCATGATGATCCGGGAGCTCAAGCCTCGGCGTCTTGCCGGTGAGCGGACCGCCTGGACGGCCTTCCACCAAGATTCGCGCGCGGCCGCCGTCAGCCACAACCCCCGTCGTCCGCGCGTTCATCACTACCTCCGCCTTGGGGGACCATGACGCAGCAACCTACGAGAAGAGTGATCGAGATCAAACGACGGGCACGTCCCGGGCCGCGAGCGGGCGATGGACCGCTTCCGTAGGACGAAGACGCTCCGGAAATTCGGCGCCGTGCACATTTGGGTCCACAACCACGTCAATCCGCAACCCTACCTCGTCGGTCGAGTCCTTTACCGGAAGAGACGCTCAGCCGCCCTCGCCGGATAGTGCTCCCTTGCGGCCCGAAGTCCGCCGCCCCCGGCCTCACCCCGCAAACTGGAGAAGGTCTCGCTGGATTGACAGCGCCCACCGAGCCCTTCAACGGGACGCCGGACAAGCCGATACCGGGTTGACGCGGGCCGGTTCCCAGGAACCCCTGCTGTCGCAATGCGACGCCGAGGGTCATGGCCGACAAAGAGTATCCGAACCGGACGCTGATCACCGTCGCCATCATGCTGGCGGCGATAACGGGAGTGCTCGACTCCACCATTGTCACGGTGGCGCTGCCGCAGATCCAGGGCAGCCTCTCAGCGAGTCCCGAGCAAGTCATCTGGGTCCTGACTTCGTACATCGTGGCCACCGCCATCTCGACGCCGCTGTCGGGGTGGCTGGCCGGTCGGTTTGGGATCAAGCGGGTCATCCTGGTGGCCATTGCGGGCTTCACAGTCACTTCGATGCTGTGCGGGATCTCGGTGAGCCTGCCGCAGATGGTGGCGTTCCGTGTGCTGCAGGGCCTGTTCGGGGCCGCGTTCATCCCTCTGTCGCAGGCGGTGCTGCTGAACATCAATCCGCCGGAGCGGCACGCGCAGGCGCTGTCGGTCTGGGCGGCAGGCGTCATGACGGCGCCGATCGCCGGGCCCCTGCTGGGCGGCTACCTGACCGAGGCGTTCTCCTGGCGGTGGTGCTTCTACATCAACCTGCCGGCGGGAGCGCTGGCGTTCCTGGGCGTGGCGGCGTTCATGCCCCGGGAGAAGGTGGCGACCTTCCGCCCGTTCGACTTCCTGGGGTTCGGGGCGCTCGCGCTATCTGTTGGCGCCTTGCAGATGATGCTGGACCGAGGCTCTGGCCGGGGCTGGTTCTCCTCGCCCGAGATCTGGGCCTACGCTCTCGCCGCCGGGGCTTCCTTCTGGGTGTTCGTCGTGCACAGCCTGACGGCGGAGCACCCCTTCTTCGACCCAGCGCTGACTCGCGACCGCAACCTCGTGACGGCGTGCTTCTTCAACTTCACCCTGGGCGTGCTGCTGATGTCGTCGATGGGGATCCTGCCCAACATGCTGCAGGGGCTGATGGGCTACCCGCCGATGCTCGCCGGCGTGACCAACGCGCCGCGGGGGGCAGGCACACTGGTGGCGATCCTGATCGCCGGTCGCATCAGCGGACGCGTGGACCCGCGGCTCCTGCTGGCGATCGCTCTCAGCATCTCCGCCGCGGGCATTTGGGTCACCACGCGCTTTGACTTGTCGATGGACACCAGCCCCGTGCTGTTGTCGGGTTTCCTCCAGGGCTTCGGGATGGGACTATTCGCCACCCCGCTGAACATTATCGCCTACTCAACGATCAACCCGTCGCTGCGGGCCGAAGCCTCATCCCTTTACAATCTGGTGCGCAACATCGGCTCCAGTGGCGGGATCGCCGCAGTGCAGGCCATAGCGGTCGCCAACGCCCAGGCGATACACGAATCGCTGGCGGGACGCATGTCGCCCGATGACCAGGTGTTGCGGGCCGCTCTGCCACCCGCCTTTGACCCGTCGACCTTGGTGGGCGCCCTCACGCTGGAGGCTGAGATCAGCCGCCAGTCGACGATGGCGGCCTACGTGAACGTGTTTCGCCTGCTGCTGCTGCTGTGCGTCCTGTGCATGCCGCTGCTGCTTTTCCTGCGGGCAGGCCGTCGAACGGCCGAGACCGCACGCACGCTGGGAGAGCCCTGACCTTCGTGTTTCCAACCGATTTGGCGCTGTCTCCACCAGGCCTGTTTCCCGCGCCTGAATGACCCAGAAGCGCCAATATGGGTCATCCACCGTGCCGCCGGCAGCGGACATCGCCCCCCGTGGTCCAATACGAAGGCGGCGCCGGAGCGCGCCTCCTGCTCCGGACGGATCAAGGCGCTGGCGCGGTCGAAATCGCCAGACCGGCGTGCGCGGTTACGTACTGGGCCCGCGGCCGTGCCCGACCAACTCCGCAACCTTCTCCAAAAGCTCCTCCGGGGAGAGCGGCTTGGCGAGGGTGGCGTCCGCGCCAAGCTGCGCCGCCATGTTCAGCATGTTCACGGCGCCTAGCGATCCATGCCCGGAGATCGCCAAGATGCGCACCGTTGGAAAGCCGCCTTTCACCGCGGTGATGAGCTCAATCCCGTCGCCGTTCGGCATGTAGATGTCTGTGATCACGATGTCCGGCGTATCTGCGGCCACGATCCGCATCGCCTGCGTCCCGTCGGTAGCTTCCTCGACCGCATGGCCCTCAGCCCGCAATGCCCGGCAGACCGCCGCACGGAACGGCGCATCATCATCAACAACCAATATCGAAGCAGACGCCATGCCATCCCCTGAGTCCATCGGGGCGATGCTACGCCACGTAGTGTGGTGACGCCACCATGGGTGGCTGCGTTGATGCGACGATCGGGGGCGGTCACCGCGAGCGTCGGCGGAGCATTGTCAGCCCAGACTGGCTAGGCGCCAACCGACGCGCCCTGGCCCTGTCGCATGACTAAGCCAGGCCGACCCCGGTCGCGGACTCGCAAGCTCTGAGCCAGTCAGGCTTCCGCGAGTTTGAAGCTCTCGAGATCCGCCACGGCGGCGCCCAGGCGCCGAACGAACTCCAGAATGATCACCGGGTCGACCCGGCGTGTGACCGCCCAGAGATAGTACCCGTAGAGCATCGCCATTCGGTAGTGATCCCAGGCGACGTCCCCATCGATCTTCGGGCCGCCGAAGGCCGCCCGCCGGTCGAGGTAGTGGGCGAGCAGTTCCCGTTCGTTGGCCCGGCGATCTTCCGGAGTAAGGGCCGCGCCCAGATGGTACGCTACGTCCAGGGCCCAGTAGCCGCGCTGGATCAGTTGCCAGTCGATCAGCCCGATGCCCTTGCCGTCCGGCAGCTTGTAGAGGTTGCCCGCGTGGGCGTCGCCGTGAACCAGGGAGGAAGGCTCCTTGCGGAACCGCTCGGCGAGGCTGCCGAGCGAACGGTGCAGCCGAGCCGCATCCAGCACATAGGCGGGCAGCGGGTCGCCGCGCGGACCGTTCAGGAGGTCCTGGATCATGTCGATAGGTATCAGCGAGTTCTGAGCCATCCGGTCGAGGCTGCGTACGAGCCATGGCAGCTCGTAGAGCGAGGATCCCTCGGGCCCGGCCGCATGCAGGCGGGCCAGTTGCTCGAGGCTCGTGGAGGCTTCATCGGCGGTATACGGGGTGAGCGCCGACAGGAACTTGCAGCCGCCGACGACGAGATCTTCCATGACGACCAGACCATGACCGGTGGCCGGGTCGATGGCGGAATAGATGCACCGCGGCAGATTGAACGATTTCGACAGCGGAACCGCGAGTTCCTGGTAGAATAGCGCCTCAGTCTTCGAGACGCCGCTGGCGACGTAGAGCTGACCGGCGGCGTTGTGCATACCCTTGACGCAAATATTCTTGGTCAGCTCGGGTGGGGCGTTCTCCACCTTTACCGCGATCCGCGTCTTGGTCGCGGAGTTGAAGGTGAGCTCCAGGATCTCCGAGCCCGTGACTTCGACACCGGGAAAATCCTTGTAGACGACGGCCTCGAGCCAGCGCGGATTGAGGATCTCGGCGATCTGCATAGGCGCCGGGTTGAACGAACTCATTGCGGTATCTCCAAAAATCCGGTCGTCCTGGGATGGGCCAGGGGCCGCCCCCGGCCATGCGTCGACAAGTGAATTGAAGCCATCGACGATCCTGTAGATGTCGGGCGCCGCCTCCGAGCAACGGAGCGCCCGCAACACAGGTCCGGCGCAACTCGGATCTTCATGATCATGTTCCTCCACGAGATGCTGAACCGGATGCAGCGCCTCATCGATCGGGACCGCGAAGCCTGGCCGATCTACGCACGGCTCAATTTCGCGAATCCGCCTTCGACACGGAGACTGAAACCGCGGCGCGTGGGCTTGAGTTTGCGGTATCGGAAGCGTGGCATGGCGGTCAAATATCAATTTAGGGCCGTCACAGACGACCTCAGTCTCTGGACGTGAAGACCGGCAAGCGGGTCGCGACCGGCGGACAAATCTCTCAGGCCACACCGGGGATCCGGTGGCTTTCCTTCAGGAGCAACGCGACGCCCGCGCCGCAGCACGCCAGCAGGCCAAGCGCTATGAGGCCGGGCCTGTAGCTGCCGCCGATCTCCTCGACCCGCGCGAGCAGCGGCGCGGCCAACGACCCGACAGGCGTGAACGCGCTGATCAGGCCATAGGCGCGGCCAAAGTCGTTGGCCCCGAACTCTGCGACGGTGGCCGAGGCCAACAAGGTCCAGCAGGCGCCGGCGCAGCCGACGAGCAGCACGCCCACCACGAGCAGCGCCGGCTGATGTGGCGAGATGATGATCACCCCCATGCCGAGCGAGACGCACAAGGCGGCCCCGACGAGGGGCGGCCGATTCCCAAAGCGATCCGCGGCAAGGCCCGACAGAAGCTTGGCGCAAAGCGCCGCCGCACTCATCAGCGACAATAGGATCCCGGCGCTCGTCGAACTCAGGCCATAGCTCATGACCATAGGCGCGAAGTTCACCGAGACCGACATGAAGCAGCATTGCACCGGGATAAATACGCCGATCGTGACCCAGAAATTCCGTCGCCTGACGATCTGTGCGAGGCCGAGCTTGGAGTCGGCGCGCAACGGCTCTCCGCTTCCGATGTAGTACCGGCCTTCCTCCTCCGTCGGTCTGTCTCGAGCGACGGCGACGACCAGGGGCAGCGCGATCCCGGCGATCGCGGCCGAAAACAGCCACCAGACCTCTCTCCAGCCCAGGATCTGCAGCAGCCAGACGATCAGCGAAGGAAAGATCACGCCAGCCAACGCCGCCCCGAAGGCGGTCAGGCCCATGGCGACCCCCACACGGCGCACAAACCAGCGCGAAACGACCGCCTGACCCTGAACGGCGGAGGCGAAGGCGATGACGAATGGCAGAACAACGGCGTAGATGAGCACGATCTGCCAGGCCGCCTTGGCGGATCCGATCGCCACGTGCGCCGCCGCCAGGCCGGCCAGGGCGGCGGCGAACACCCAGCGCGCCGGATATCGAGCCGCGGCCAAGCCCGCCAACGGCGCAGTGACCATGCATCCGACGCTGAAGAGCGTTATGCCCAGGGCGAGCGCGCTGACCGGCACGCCGAACTCTCGTGTCCAATCGTGCAGGAACAGTGAGAAACAGTTCATGGTGAGCGCAAGCGCCGCGACCTGAGACAGGACGCTGACGCCGACGATGTTCCAACCATGATACCAAAGGGGCGGCCGCCGCACGCCGGTTGATCCCGTCATCCCGCACTCCTCCGACGGCCTCCGGCGCCCGATGCTAGGTCGACCGCATCTCGCACGTCTAATACTGATATCACCCGCATATATACCGTTACGATCTCAAATTCCGGTCGAATCCGGACCACTGTGGTCTGAAAAATTGCGTTGATGGCTTGCGCTAACTCCGTCAGCGCGTAATATTCCAAAATCGATACTCGCAATAATAAGCCTGCGGGACGAGGGAGGAGTTGTGACGTCGCGCCGTCTGGGCAGACTTCTGGATTCAAACGCAAGTTCTTGCGGTAGACTCCTCCGGTCCATAACGCTTCCGACGCCCAACATCTGTCGACTTTACCGAATCAGATCCCTCATCCGCGCCCCTACCCTTGCCGATCAGACACTATGCTCGGGTTATGCGGCGCCGTGAATCTTCAGCACCTGAAACACTTCGTTGCGGTTGCCGAAGAACTACATTTCGGCCGCGCCGCCCTGCGCATCGGCATGGCGCAGCCGCCGCTCAGCCAATCCATTCGCCGGCTGGAGGATTCTCTGGGCTGTCCGCTGTTCCTTCGAACTCGCCGAAAGGTGGAACTTACCGCTGCGGGTGAAGCGTTGCTGCAGCACGCCCGCGAAATTCTCGCCCAGATCGACTACGCTCAGAAAGCAGTGCTTCGCGCCAAAGAAGCCGGCGTCAGCCAGATGACGATTGGATTTACCCCTAACGCGCTGTCCGAGAGTCTGCCTGCCGCCATGCAGGAAATACGCCGCCTGGCCCCGGCGATCGTCCTTTCACTCTGGGAAGGCGGCACGGGCGACCAGATTACCGGAATCTTGAATGGCCAGCTCGACGTCGGTTTCTTTCAGGCGGAGAGCCGCGAGATCAATGGACTCGAAGTGCATGTGGTCGAAGAAACCAGCACGCTGGCCGCCGTGCCCGATACTTGGCCATTGGCCAATCGGACGTCGCTTCGCTTCAAGGAGCTGGCAGAGCATCCGCTTCTGCTGTTCCCGGCCACCAGGAGTCCGGTCTTTCACGATAAGATCATGACTGCGTTTCGAAACGCGGGGGTAAAGCCTCACATCGTACAAGAAGCGGCGTTCGACTACACAAGACTTAAGCTCGTCGCGGCCGGCATGGGCATATCCCTGGTGAGTTCGACCACAGCGCCAAATGGATATCCGGGCGTCAGGATGCTGGTGATCGAGGATATGCCCGCTGCATCGAGTGTTGGCGTCGCGATGGTCTGGCGCCGCGCTGCGCCGGCTCCGGTGCAGCGACTGCTCCTGGCGGCCGCGAACGCCATAAGGCGTGCTTAAGTGCTATGCGGTCGAGGGGCGAAATTCGCAGGACCGCGGCCGTGCCGCTCGCCAAGCAGACTGGCCGACCGCGCCTGCAATCGCGGCTTGGCGTTTGCTCGGGCTGTTGCAGCCCGAGCCGCGCAATAATCCCATCGCGGCGGGCGCAGCTGTCCGACGTATCCACGCATAGAACCCCAATCCGATCAGCGGAACTCGCTGGCTGATACCGTTACGATGGCGCTCAATACATAAGAAATATTTGTCGACACACTCGTCGCCAAGTACGATAGCGGAAAGTTTGCGCCGTCAACGACTATATCGGCTTCGCGAGGGATTGAACATCACGGTCGCGCGATACGCATCCCGACCTTCCTCATTACTGCTCTAAGCGAGGATTGAAACCGATCCAATTTTCGCCACACGTCAGGAGTTTCACGAAGATGGCGCGGATCACCTTGCAAGGCTATGGCGGCGTAGAGATCGTCGCCGATAGCTTTGGGCGCCCGGAGGATCCGCCGGTCCTGCTGCTGCCGTCGACCGGACAGACGAAAGAGATGTGGCACGGCGTCGGCCAGGCGCTCGGCGAAGCCGGCCGCCACGCGATTTGCATAGACCTCCGCGGCCATGGCGACAGCGGGCGCTCAGCCGAAGGGCGCTACGATCTGGACGCCCATGCCGCCGACCTCAGGGCCATCCTGGGGCAACTGTCGTCCCGCGCCGCCGTGGTCGGCGTCGGAGTTGGCGGCCTCGCCGCATTGCTTGCGGTTGGCGAGAGCACGTCACCGCTCATATCCGCCCTCGTCCTTGTCGGCGTCACGGCCTGGGTGGAACCGGCTGTCGCCTCGCGAATCAAGGCGGCGATGGTGCTGAGGACCGAGGCGTTTTCCGATGCGGACTCGGCGCTCGCCGCCATAGCCGCGGTCCACCCCTTCGAACCGAAACCCGTCGCCTCCAGCAGGCTGCTCACGGCCTTCGCGGTCGATGACAGCGGGAGCTATCGCTGGCGGGGGGATCACCGCACGCTTGCCGGCATCGACCTTGAGGCCGAGTCGGCCCGGATCGAAGCTGCATGCGGTCGCATCTCAGCGCCCTGCTCGCTCATCCGAGGCTCCTTCAATGAAAGCGTTTCGGCGGCGACCACGCGCCGAATGCAGGCGTTGATCCCCGGCTCCGAAGTCTTCGAAATCGATGGCGCCGGCCACTATGTGGTGACCGACAGGGAGGACAGCTTCAACGCGGCGCTCCTGGACTTCCTTGAGCGACGAGCGCCGCGGCAGGCGATCAAGTACGAGAGCGGCTCGGATCCCCGTGTCCTGCGCGACGCCCTGGGGTGCTTCGGCACCGGCATAACCATCATCACGACGTTCGGTGTCGACGGAAACCCCATCGGCCTGACGGCCAACTCCTTCACGTCGGTCTCGATAACCCCGCCGCTCATCCTCTTCTGCCTCGCAAAATCCTCCGCCAACCTGGCCACCTTCGTCGAGGCCGAGGGGTTCGCGATAAATGTGCTGCATATCGGCCAGCAACCGGCCTCGGCGCGATTTGCGCAGCGCGAGGGGTCAAGGTTCGACGGCACGACCTGGGAAAGGTCGCCGAAGACCGGCTCGCCATTCCTGTCGGGCTCGTTGGCGAGCTTCGATTGCACGCGTCGTGCGGTGCATGACGGTGGAGACCACCTCATCTTCATCGGCGAAGTGAGGCACGCCAGCTTCGAGCCGCACCGCGATCCGCTGCTCTATTTCCGGGGAAAGTACCGCCGACTGCACTTCGCGTGACCGTTCCCATCTTCCGGAGCTCGGTCGTGAGCGGAAGCTCGCCCGGCATGCGCGTTCCCGATGCGCAGGCCGGACGCCGCCTGCCCCAAGAACGATCTGCCGACGGGGCGGAGCTTCTCGATAATGCCCCTATTCGGCAGCGATGGATTTGCCCACGGGCTTTGCGCGCCCGTCCCCCGTCCGGAACACCTTCCGAGCGGTTCCACCGAGGATCAATTCCTTCGCCGGTTCGGGCACGCCCTTGAAGATGCGTTCGATCACTTCATTGGAATTGGGATAGGTCGTTTCGGAATGCGGGTAGTCCGATGACCACATGATGTTCTTGCCACCCGGCAGGTCGCGGTTGAGAATCCCCACCACCTCGTCAATGAACGACCCATAGACGTTCTGGTCCATGTAGAAGCTCGGCGGTTCCTTCAACGTGCTCTTGGTCCAGAAGCGCTGCTTCTTCCAGGTGGCGTCCATGTAGTTGGCGAACCAGGCGAACCAGCCCACGCCGCTCTCGATCGTGCAGAACTTCAAGGTTGGGAAGCGCTCGAAAACGCCGCCATAAATCAAGATCCCGATCGGCTCGGCCATGGCGACCTTCGACATCGGCAGGTCGGCCAGGAACTTCTCAGGCTCCATGAACCGTGGGCTGCGCGCGCCGAGATGGATGGTGAGGGCCAGGTCAAGCTCGACCGCCGTGGCCCACACCGCATCGAACTCTGGATTGTCGTACCGGCGCGCGCCCATCGGATCTCCGGTCAGGGCCATGACCTGGGCGGCGCCCGCCAGCCCAGGGGTGATCTTTTCTTCGGACTGCGGAAAGGCCGGGATGTTGATGGCGGTGAAGCCCATCTTCGCGGCCTCCCGCATCAAGCCGACGGTTTCGCCCACGTCGCGCATCGGCACGTAGGCCACGCCCGTGAACCGGTTCGGCGCATAGCTGCAGAAGTCGGCCAGCCAGCGGTTGTAGGCGCTGAAGCTCGCCATGAAGAGCTCGTCGTTACCCGTGCCGAGCGGGCCTCCGCCGAACAGCACGGCGACGTCCATTCCGTCCTGGTCCATGTCGGCGAGGCGCGCGGCCGGCATCCAACCGCCCTGGCGTGAATCCGAGAGGCGCCCCTCCATCTTGTAATCTTTGAAGTCTCGCCCCGCCTGCGCGCCAATCAGGCTGATCTTCTTGCGCTTGCCCTCGAATACGACGTAGTCGGCGTCGTCCGCATGCTCAAGCTTCGGCGCCAGCTCCCGAAGATGCGGCGGAAGGTAGTCTTCCCAGAACGTCGGCGGCGGGTTCACGTGCGCGTCGGCGTCGACAATCTGATAGGGCCTGGACATCATTCCACTCGCTCTCGTTGGGAGGGTTGATCGCCAACGTCCCTGCTTTCTGAATTGTTGTCCAATATTGTTGGCGCACTTGCTGATCCTGCCGCGGTATCACCAAGGCGCCGACGCCTTGGGCCGGCTTGGGCGCGGTCACGGCCTAGTAGACGACGCCAGCGACCTTCAGGTCGATGATCTCATCCTCGGAGTATCCGAGGTCGGCGAGGATCGAGTCGCTGTGCGCGCCGAACTCGGGCGCGGGGCGGGCCTTCAGCGCCTGGCGGTCGAACAGCACGGGCACGCTGACCATCTTCAGCTTGCGGCCGTCCTCGTAGTCGACCTCCTGCATGAACTGGTTGGCGATCACCTGATGGTCGAGGTGGACGTCGCCAGGGTTCTGGACGGTGTCCCATTGGCCAGGCTGGGTGGCGAGGATTTCTTGCCACTCCTTGAGGGTCCGCGTGGCGAACACCTCGTCGATGGCCGCGACGCACTCGGAGATGTTGGCCTGGCGGTGGGCGTCCGTGTCGAAGCGCGGATCATCCACCAGCTCTGGACGGCCGACGGCGCGGCAGAACCCCGGCCAGTAGCGCTGAGCCTGCAGCATGCACAGTACAATGAACCGATGGTCCGAGGTCCTGTAGCAGTTGACCAGGGGGTTGAACGTCTGGGTGCGCGGCGGCTTGGGAAGGTCGGGCAGTCCGACGAGCGTGACCTGCGAGATCTTGCTCTGCATCGACCACATGCTGGCGCCCAGAAGCGACGCGTCGACCACTGAGGCCTTGCCCGTGGTGGCGCGCTGGAACAAGGCCGCGGCGATGCCGGACGCCAGCACGGCCCCGCTGGTGCAGTCGCCGAAGGCGCCCGAAGGCATCGGCAGCGGATAGGGATAGTCCGACGGGGTCACGCCCGCCGAGACGCCGCCGCGCGACCAGAAGGAGATGAAGTCATAGCCACCCTTCTCGGAATCCGGCCCGAGCGGTCCCGTGCCACTGCCGACCGCATAGATGATGTTCGGGTGGCGGGCGCGGATGTCCTCCACGTCGATCTTCATCTTGCGCCGCGCCGGCGGCAGGATGTTGGTCAGGAAGACGTCGGCGTCCTCCAGCAGCTTGTGAAGGAGCTCGACGGCGCCCTTCTGCTTCAGGTCGATCGAGATGCTGCGCTTGCCGCGGTTGTAGATCTCCCACTGGACCGTAAAGCCCGAAGCGCCGGGTCCCATGCCGGCGGTGGTCAGGCCGCGCGAGGGATCGCCGTCCGGCGGCTCGATCTTGATGACGTCGGCGCCCATGTCCGACAGCATGCCGCCGCACGACGGCACGAAGGCCCACATCGCGACTTCGACAACCTTGACGCCGCTCAGGGGCCCGCTCATCTCGAATACTCTCTCGATACAGACTGGATATTCTTACGCCCGTGCGCGAGGGGTCCGTGCGCACGGCGCCGGCAGAAGGCGCGATCGGGAACAGGGCCGCGCGCAGCTTCGTCCCCGATCGCCGCACTAGGCACTAGAAGCTCAACTTCAGCTCGGCGCCATAGGCCCGCCGATCCAGGGTCCGCACCGCGACGCCGCCGCCCGCCGTGGTGCCCCAGGTGTTGTACTTCTCGTTCGTCAGGTTGCGCCCATAGGCCGCGATCGAAACGCCCTGCCCGAACGGAACTTGCGCAAGATCGAGCTGAATCCGAGCGTTGACGATGCCGTAGGGCTTCTGCCGGACACGCGGGTCATTGAACACGTCGAAGTCGGTCGCGCTCCGGTGCGCATAGTCGGCGCGCAGGGTCAGCTTCCCGAGATCGGCCAGATCGGCGTCGTAGGTGGCCGACAGATTGTAGGTTGTCTTCGGCGTGTCCGGATAATGCAGATAGCTCAGATCCTGACCCCGGCCGGGACCCGGTCGCGCATCGTTGAACTTGAGGTACTCCGCCTCGGTGACGGCGACAGAGCCCTCGAAGGTCAGATGGTTGATCGGCCGCAGAACCGCCTCCACTTCCACGCCCCGGACCCGCGCGCGGGCGGCGTTGAACACGCTCGTGTAGGGCGAGCCGTCGGGCGCCGCGAGCAGCGTGGCGCGTTGCACGTTCCCGATCTTCGAGGTGTAGACGGCGATGTTCGTGCGCAGACGCCGGTCGAAGAAGTCCGCCTTCGCGCCGAGTTCGATGCTCTTGACGACTTCCGGGTTGAACGGCTCGATGCTCGTCGGGGTGTCGTCCAGACCCCCGGCGCGCTGACCCTTGTCATACTTCACATAGACGTTCGCGTTCGAAGCGAGCTGGTAGCGCGCGCCGGCGGAGTACGACCAGTATCCGAAAGTGGCCGCACCGCTTTGGAAGCACACGCTGGTCGGCGTGCCGGCAGGAAGCGCCAGCAAGGTGCACCGTCCGCTCCCTAGTGCGGTGATCCTCAGGTCCCGCTTGTCCTTCGTGTAGCGGCCGCCAAGCGTGACGAACAGCCGGTCGTTGGTGTTGCTCTCAACCTGCATGTATCCCGCGGCCGAGTCGTTGTCGGCGAAGTTGACGAGGTACCGCGCGGCGCGGAGGGGGTCCAAGCCCGCGGGCAGCGGCAATGACGAGCCGTCAGTCCCCGATTCCGTGAAATAGAAGAAGCCGGCCGTGTAGTTGACCTCCTTGAGCCACGATGTGGCGTCACGCAGCGTCACGCCCGTGGCCTGCAGTTCCGCGGTCCATTGGCTCTGGTTCATGAATTGGCGGACGTCGACGGAAATGGCTGGCGTGCCGTCCACGTCGTTCCGCATATCCGTGCTCTGGATCCGGCGGCCGACGATCGCCTTGAAGGTCAGGTCGTCGTTGACCTCGAATTCACCACGGAAGGTGTAACCGTCCACATGCGCCTTGGCGAGCGGGGTGAGCAGGCCCTGGCGGTTCTGGTAGAAGCCCAGGCCCGGGAACGGCACGATGCTCTGGGTCATCGGCCCGACTTCGTCGATGTCGACGAAGTCGTAGGTGAAGTCCATCGTCAC
>Ga0070668_100000109_pt1 | contig 50768 bp, 40 predicted proteins | sample KBSS43metaG_FD_64661 | JGI IMG/M metagenome (GOLD analysis project Ga0070668, IMG submission 64661) | Switchgrass rhizosphere microbial communities from Kellogg Biological Station, Michigan, USA - KBS S4-3 metaG | ecosystem: Host-associated > Plants > Roots > Rhizosphere > Soil ...
CCATCGGCTCGATCTGTCAGGACGCGCCAAGCCCCCTCCCACTCCACCCGCAAAACGGCCCCTTACGCCACAACTGCTACTCAAATTGTGAATCCCGGACAGTTGTGGGGCTTGACCCGGGATCCCGCTCCTTCCTTTTCCGATCACTCAAGGCAGGCAGAGAGCGGACCCCGGCTCAAGCCGGGGGTCTCGTTTCGATTGAAGCCGCTACCTCTTCCGCCCCCATCTGCTGCCAACCACCGCCACAATCACCACCGCCAAAATCGCGCCGATCGTTTCCTCGATCGAGTGCCGGTTCCAGTCCCAGAATTTCAGGCCCTCCAGCACCGGCATGTTGGCGCGCAGGCCGTGGCCATAGGCCTCGATCCAGCGATATTCATGCTGGGCGATCTCCCGGAAGGTGCAGGCAATGACGCCCGCATACGCGCCCAGCCAGAGGGCGGGCCTAGTCGGCACCTGCAGAAAACGACCAATTATCAAACTGACAAGCTGGATGGCGATGGCGACTGGGACGTGGGCGAACATGGGACGGCTATATCAACTTCCGCGATGGATTGATCCCCCTTCCGGACATGGGCTAGAACGGCTCTATGACCGATACCCCCAATCCGCTTGAAGCCTATGCGCTCGGGCGCATCGCTGATGGCCACACTGTCACCCTGTTCTTCGGTTCGCATTCGTTGCTGGCGATGACACTTGCGGCCGATCCCGGGTCGCCGGGCATGTTGAAAGGCGAGGGCGTGGACGGCACGGAGTTTCTGGTGTCCGCCGCGGGTCTCCTCGCCGTGCGGGCGAACAAGAAGGACGAGAAGGATTCGACCGTCGGGTTTCGGGCGGGCAGACGTCCGTCCTAGTCTTTACCCTCATAGACAGCGAAGCGACCATGCACATCCTGGCCCTCATCCTCCTCGCCATCGTCCTTGCTGGATGCATCGCCTTCGGCATCTTCCTACTGATGGCCCGGATCGGCCACAAGAAGGCGTGGAAGGAATATATCGAGCATGACCGGCAAAGGCGCGAACGGCGCGGGCAGGCGGATGCCGTTGCGCCGCCATTTCCGACGACCCAGGATGACGCGTCCGCGTGATCTGAAGTAGTACCTAACGCTAAAGCGTGATGACTTTACATTGATCCGTTCGTCCCGAGCGAAGTCGAGAGACGCTGCACATCATGTCTCGACTTCCCTCGACACGAACGGCGGTTGGGATAATGTCCCAGTCATCACGCTCCAAATAAGCCCTGTTCGCCCTGAGCTTGTCGAAGGGCTGTCCTTCTTTGCGGGGTTGAAAGAGAGGGTAGGACTTCGACAACCTCAGCCCGAACGGTGGCAGAATGATTCTGATTTAACGCACGATGCCCAGGCACGCGGACCTTCCGGCACGCCATGGCACGCATTCACGCGCCGACCTTCCCGCAAATCCCACAGAAAAAGGCCCGGCTGCCTCGCACAGCCGGGCCTTCATTAGCCTCTGATCAAGGGATCAGCCGCTGTAGTACATGTCGAACTCGACCGGCGACGGGGACATTTCCCAGCGCGCCACTTCCGGCCACTTGAGTTCGAGATAGGCGTCGATCTGGTCCTTGGTGAACACGCCGCCCTTGAGCAGGAATTCCTGATCGGCTTCCAGCGAGTTCAGCGCCTCGCGGAGCGAACCGCACACGGTCGGCACCTTGGCCAGTTCCACCGGCGGCAGGTCGTACAGATTCTTGTCCATGGCTTCGCCCGGGTGAATCTTGTTCTGGATGCCGTCGATGCCGGCCATCAGCAGTGCTGCGGTCGACAGATAGGAGTTGGCGAGCGGATCGGGGAAGCGGAACTCGACGCGCTTCGCCTTCGTGCCCGCGCCGTAAGGAATACGGCAGGAGGCGGAGCGGTTGCGCGCGGAGTATGCGAGCAGCACGGGGGCTTCATAACCCGGCACCAGGCGCTTGTAGCTGTTGGTGGTCGGGTTGGTGAAGGCGTTCAGCGCCTTGGCATGCTTGATGACGCCGCCGATGAAGAACAGGCAGGTCTCGGACAGACCGGCATAGCCGTCGCCCGCGAAGGTGTTTTGACCCTTGTTCCAGATCGAGATATGCGTGTGCATGCCCGAACCATTGTCGGCCTTGATTGGCTTCGGCATGAAGGTCGCGGTCTTGCCATAGGCCTGAGCAACCATCTTCACGACATATTTGTAGATCTGGATGCGGTCGCAGGTCTCGACCAGCTTGCCGAAGGTCAGGCCCAGCTCATGCTGGCTGCCGGCCACTTCATGGTGATGCTTGTCCATGGGCAGACCCATTTCCAGCAGCGTGGTGACCATTTCGGCGCGGATGTCAGTGGTGACGTCGACCGGGCCGACCGGGAAATAACCGCCCTTGGCGCGCGGACGGTGGCCCAGGTTGCCGCTTTCGTAGGACGTGCCGGTGTTGGTCGGCAGTTCGACATCGTCCAGCTTGTAGTAGCTGGAGTTGTAGGTGTTATCGAACTTCACGTCATCGAACATGAAGAATTCCGGCTCCGGGCCGATATAGACAGTGTCGCCCAGGCCGGTGGACTGCAGATAGGCTTCGGCGCGCTTGGCGGTCGAGCGCGGATCGCGCGAATAGAGCGAACCATCGGAAGGCTCGACGATGTCGCATACCAGGATCAGCATCGGCGTGGCGCTAAACGGATCGACATAGACCGCGTCCAGATCGGGCTTGAGGATCATGTCGGACTCGTTGATCGCCTTCCAGCCCTCGATCGAGGAGCCGTCGAACATCAGGCCGTCGGTCAGTTCATCCTCGCCGATCACACCGGCGCACATGGTCAGGTGATGCCAGATGCCCTTGGGATCGGTAAAACGGACATCGACCCACTCGATCTCCTTTTCCTCGATGATCTTCAGGATGTCTTTGGGCGTATTCGCCATGGTTTGGTAACCCTTCCTTGTTTGCGGCTTCATGAAGCGACTGGTTGTGGTTCGGTTTTCCGCGGGACCCCCCTGAGCCCGGGCGCGAAACTTGGTAAAATCAGATGGCGTCGTCATCCCGTTCGCCGGTGCGGATGCGCAGGGCGGATTCGATCGCGGTCACGAAAATCTTGCCGTCGCCGATGCGGCCGGTCTGCGCGGCGGCGGCGATCGCCTCGACCACGCGCTCGGACAGGCTGTCCTCGACGACGACCTCCAACTTCACCTTCGGCAGGAAGTCGACGACATATTCAGCGCCGCGGTAGAGTTCGGTATGGCCCTTCTGGCGTCCGAAGCCCTTGGCTTCGGTCACGGTGATGCCCGACACGCCGACTTCGTGAAGGGCTTCCTTCACTTCGTCCAGCTTGAACGGCTTGATGATGGCTTCGATCTTCTTCATTTTGCCTTTTCCAACCCCTCTGACGCACAGCCCAGACGCCCGGGACGAGCGCCCATTGCTTACCCCGAAGGTCATAGACAGGCGCCCCCGCGCTCTGCTGCCTCCAGTTAACAATCAATTACCGTGCCAAATACCGAATCGCCAGCCGAGCTTCGGCGATGCAGCAAAATTTGTCCAGAATGCCCGGAATTCGGGCAATTCGGAGCAAGAATGCCTATTTTTTGAGCATGCGATAGAAACGGCTCGGCGGATGATTCCGAAGTGGAATCATCCGCCGTTATTACCTTCGTTTGATGCTAGGAATGAGGTGTTATTTTCCCCCGGCATCGTCCGCCACGGCGCCTACCTTATCTGCGGCCTGGCCGACCGAATGAGCAGCGCTTTCGACGGCAGCATCTTTGCTGTTTTCCTTCGCGACAATGAAATAGGCGCCGACTGCTACGATGACGACCAGCAGCAGGGCTATGAGCATTGTCGCTCCTCCACCCCTTTTCTCGACGATTACGCGTTCCTGCACATCAGCCATTATCTTTCTCCTCTTCTGGAGAAACACAAGCGACGAACGACAGTGATGTTCCGTTAGATCAGCGTCGATAGGTGCAGCCTTAAAGGTAAGGCGGGCAGTCCCGGCCGGTCGGGCTCTTCGTGAAGATCTCACAGCCGGTTTCGGTGATGCCGATGCTGTGCTCGAACTGGGCGGACAGCGACCGGTCGCGGGTAACTGCGGTCCAGCCATCTTCCATCATCTTCACGCCCGGCTTGCCGGTGTTGATCATGGGTTCGATCGTGAAGAACATGCCGGGCCGCAATTCGGGACCTGTGCCCGGACGTCCGACATGGACGACTTCGGGTGAATCATGGAAGACTCGACCAAGGCCATGGCCGCAGAAATCGCGCACCACGCCATAACGGTGGCGCTCGGCGTGGCGCTGGATGGCGTGGCCGATGTCGCCCAGTGTATTGCCGGGCTTTGCCTGCTCGATGCCCAGCATCAGGCATTCATAGGTAATCTCGACCAGCCGCCGCGACTTCACCGGCGCTTCGCCAGCGATGTACATGCGGCTGGTGTCGCCGTGCCAGCCATCGACGATGGGCGTCACGTCGATATTGACAATGTCGCCTTCGCGCAGTTCCTTGTCGCCGGGAATACCGTGGCAGATCACATTATTGATCGACGTGCAGCAGCTGTGGGTGAAGCCGCGATAGCCCAGCGTCGCCGGCACCCCGCCGCCGTCCAGCGTCATGCGGCGGACGATGTCGTCCAGTTCTCCGGTCCGCACGCCCGGCACGACATGGGGGGCAAGCGCGTCGAGGATCTCGGCGGCCAGGCGGCCGGCCTTGCGCATGCCGGCGAAGCCCGCCTCATCATACAGCTTGATCGCGGTCGAGCGCGATACGGGCGCGTCGGCCGTCATCGTCATATATTGGGTCATCGGCTCTTTATAAGGCGAAATGCCCGGAATTGCGAGGCCCCGATTTTCCTTATGATCTTTCGGAAAGGCCGGACTGGTCCCTATGCAGGCCTATCGCCAGACGCTATGGCCCACCCCATGACCGAAGCCGCCGCCCGCATATGGACCGCCGCCCTGATCGTTATCGGCGACGAGATACTCTCTGGCCGCACGCAGGATCGCAATGTCTCGCAGATCGCGGCTTGGCTGAACGTGCAGGGCATCCGTCTTCGGGAAGTGCGTGTCGTCGCGGACGATACGGATGCGATTGTCGAGGCAGTCAATATCCTGCGCGCCCGCAACGACTATCTCTTCACGACGGGAGGCATCGGTCCGACCCATGACGATATCACCGTCGATGCGATCGCGGTCGCGCTGGGCGTCGGGGTGGAGGTGCATCCGACGGCGCGGGCAGTGCTGACGGACTATTACAAAACACGCGGCGGCCTAACCGATGCGCGGCTCCGCATGGCGCGGGTGCCGGCCGGGGCCGACCTTATCGAAAACCGCATGTCGGGCGCGCCTGGCATTCGCCATGGCAATATCTTCATCATGGCGGGCGTCCCGCACATCACGGCGATGATGTTGGAGAGCCTGACCGGCAAGCTGGAAGGCGGACTACCGCTCATTTCGGCGCAGATCGGCTGCTGGGTGCCGGAAAGCGAAGTCGCTGAGCTGCTGCGTGAGACGGAGCGCACGCATGAAGGCTGCCAGATCGGCAGCTATCCCTTTTTCCGCGAGGGCAAGGTCGGCGCGAATTTCGTAGTGCGATCGACGGATCAGGCCCGTTTGGATGCCTGCATAGCGGCGTTGACGGCGGCATTGGAGGCCACGGGCTGGCCGGTCACGCCGGACGGCATATAAACGAAAGCGGGCGAGCCAGGGGCCCGCCCGCTCCGGGGGAAACTTTCGGCGCAAAGGTTTTAGCGCGAAGCAACCACGATGAGGCCGTTCGACGCGGTATTCACCCTGCCGGCGCTGCTCAGCGCGTCGGACTTCGCGGCGTCATAGCAGTTATAATAGTCGGCCGGCTGGCGAAGGCCGATACCGCCATTATAATCGCACACTTTCTTCGCGGCCAGCGTGATGCGGTTCTCAAGCCGTGCGCGGCCCTGCGGCGTGGACAGGCTGAGGTCCGACACATTGACCGTCATTGTGCGGGTCACTGTGCCGATTTCGCTGTTCGGCTGAACCACCAGGTCGGACTGGGCGAGGGCTGGCGTTGCTGTGCTCAGCGTAGCAAGGGCGAACAGGCCCAAGGCTCCGGCGGAGCGGCGGGAGATAGTCATTGGCATCCTCCTGACGGGTTCGCCCTTTTGGGCAATACCCTGGTAAATCGGTTTCATGACGCCCGGATGTCGGGCACACCTTGTAATGGGCGCTTCTGCGCGGTTTTTCAAGCTTTCTGAGGCTTTTGGCGTCCCATCAGGGCGCTGGCGGATCTCCGAAATTGCGTGGATTGTGCAGGTGCGCGGAAAGATCGGACCGGCATGACGGCAATGCCCCATCAAATTCCTCATGCATCCATGGAATGGGCGCAAAACTATCAGAGCCTAAATGTCGCTGGCTCCTTGAATTTGTTCGCATGTAAAATAAGCGAATGAAAGACAACTCCATGTAATGGTAGAAAATTCATTTAAGATTTAAATATCAGTATGATAAAAATACTAATGATACATCATATCAATAAATAGAATTTATAATTGTTTTGAAACATAAAATCAGAAATTTTGCAATTATGGTTTGAAATCTCCGAAGCTTGGTTGGTTTTCTTACCCATGATTATGATCAGGATTGGATAGTGTAAGGTCTGGCCTCTTCCATTTTTGCAGATGCGAACAGCATTTCGTTGCCTTGCGGCATGGCTGAATTTTATTTTCTGCCTCGAATTTTTTAAGAGTCCTGCCTTCCGGGCATGGCGGGATCGCCCGTCAGCCTCGTTATGAGCAGATGCAGCTATGCAATTCTTGTCGGGCAATCGGCACATGGCGTGGCGCAAGGGGTAAAATCGATTTCGAGCAGAAGCGGCGCGTCGGGCGGTCGCGAAGCCGGATACGGGGATAAAGAAAAAGGGAATAAAAAGGGAGAGGCTCACCAGAACTGCAAAAAGACAAGGGGGCCATAACATGAAATTTTTGGGTCTGATTTCCAGCGGAGCGATGGCTATCGCGCTCTGTTCGGCAGCATCCGCCATAGCGCAGGATACGACACCACAAGCGGCCGGGGAGGGCGAGGACGCCATCATCGTCACCGGTACGCGCACACTGGGTCTGACCGTTGCGGACAGCCCCGCACCGATCCAGGTTCTCAGCTCCGCCGCTCTTGGTCGCACCGGTTCGCCGGACCTGCTCCAGAGCCTGGCTCAGCAATTGCCATCGATCCAGGCGCAGGCCTTCGGTAGCGATCTTCAGGCGCACACGCTGCAGATGAAACTGCGCGGCCTGTCACCCAACCACACGCTGATCCTGGTCAACGGCAAGCGCCGCCACGGCACCGCAAACGTTTCGGTCGCCGGTGGTCCCTACGGCGGCAGCGCCGCGCCGGACATCAGCTTCATCCTGCCGGAATCCATCGACCATGTCGAAGTTCTGCAGGACGGCGCAGCCGCGCAATATGGTACGGATGCGATCGCGGGCGTCATCAACTTCATCCAGAAGCGCGCCGATCATGGCGGCTCGATCAACGCGACGGCCGGTGAATATTTCGACCAGGGCGGCCGGACCTATTCGGTCGGCGGCAATATCGGCCTTGCGCCGTTCGAAGGCGCCTACCTCAACATCTCCGCGCAGCGGAAGAAGAAGGGTTACAGCTTCCGCGGCGACATCAACCCGCAGTCGCAGGATTATGTGGCTGATGGTTTTACCGAGGTCGCGAACCTTCCGGGCTATCCCTACACTAACCGCATCATCGGCGACCCCCAGATCAATCAGACGGTGGTCAGCTATAACGCCGGTTACGAGTTCGGTGATTTCGAAGCCTACAGCTTCGGCAGCTACGGCCACAAGCAGGCGCGGGCTTACGAAAATACTCGTAATCCGCTCGTGATTGTCAGCGGAGCCGGAACTACGGCGGCCGGCGGCGTAGCCGGCGTGCCCTTCTACCCGGCAGGCTTCCAGCCGCAGGAACGCATCGACGAGACCGACTACTCCATCACCGGCGGTTTCAAAGGCGCCATCGGCGACACGACCTTCGACCTCGCATCCACCTACGGCAAGGACGTGGTGAAGGTCTATGTGTGGAATTCGGGCAACGCCCAACTTTACGCAGACACCGGCTTCACCCCGACGACATTCCACAACGGCGATTTCTTCAACACCCAGTGGACCAATACTCTCGACCTGACCCACGCCTTCGACGTCGGTCTGGCCGGAGATCTGAACGTCGCTGCTGGTCTTGAATATCGCAAGGAATCCTACGGGATCAAGGCGGGCGATCCGGCGTCCTATTATGGCGGCGGCGCGCAGTCCTTCTTCGGTTACAGCCCAAACGACGCAGGCAAATATACCCGCAAGAACTTCTCGCAATATATCGATATCAGCGTGAAGCCGGTCGATGCCTGGTTGATCGACGGCGCGGTGCGTCATGAGCATTATAGCGACTTCGGCAACACCACGGTGTTCAAGCTGACCAGCCGATATGACTTTACAGATGCCTTCGCGCTTCGTGGCACGGTCAGCACCGGTTTCCGCGCACCGACCCTGGCGGAGGGCGGCTATTCGGGCCTAAACGTGGGTCCGGGCTTCATCGGCGGCGTTCTTCCGCCGTCGTCGGCAGCGGCCGCCGCGCTCGGTTTCGGTGGTCTCGGGCCAGAAAAGTCGACAAACTTCTCGGCCGGCCTGGTCTTCAACCCGGCGCCGAACTTCACGATCACGCTGGACGCCTATCAAATCACCATCAAGAACCGCATCATGACCTCCAGCGGTTTCTCCGGCTTCACGGGTAACCGTTGCCCAGAGGGATATGCCGGTGGGAACGCTGCGGCATGTCTTCCCTTCGATGCGGATCAGTACGCAATCTACAACCAGCTTGCCGTGTTGCAGGCTGTCAATGGCGCACTGGGCGGCAGCACGAGCATCACTGGCCTTGGCGATCCGGGCCTCGTGATTCCGGGCTACGTCATCCTCGCGGACAATGGCGTAGATCGTAATACCGACGGTGGCATCTCGGTTCAAAGCTTCGTCAACGGCGTGAAGATGCGGACCCGCGGTATCGACCTGACGGCGAGCTACAATGCCGATCTGGGCGATATGGGCAGGCTCGACCTGACCTTCACAGGCAACTACAACGCCAATAAGGTGCTGAGCATCAACGCTCTGCCGTCGGCGCTCTATTCCAGCACCGAGAATCCGGGCCTTACGGCGTTGATCGACACGGGCAGCATCGTCGAGCTGGAGCACAGCACGCCGAAGTTCCGTGGTACGCTCAATGCTTTCTGGAGCATGGGCAAGTTCAGCGCGAACATTCGTGAAAGCTACTATTCGGAGGTTTACGCCTTTGAAACGGCGCGTACCACGACCGACGCTGGCCCTGCTGGCGAGCTTATCAAGGTGCCGGTAAAAGCCTCATTCCTGACCGATCTGGAAGTGGGATATCAGATTGCCGAACCGATCAAGCTTTCGATCGGCGCGAACAATCTGTTCAACAAATATCCGACCAAGCGGTCTGCGGCTGCCATTCGTAATGCCCAGCTGGCGAACCGTGAACGCGGCTACTCGACCAGCCTGTATCCGACCAACTCGCCGTTCGGCATCAACGGCGGATACTATTACGCACGTGTCAACGTAACCTTCTGATCCCTCCGATTGTGGCTGGTATCCTTTAGGACGCCAGCCACACGGGGCTCAATTTTCCGGGCACGAAACTCGTCAGGGGTTTCGTGCCCTTTTTTTTGGCCTGCACTGGCCTTGCTCTCCACTCATTTTACGACTGTAAGATACGCTATGCTTACCTCTCGCCTTGCCACGCCCGATGATGAACCGGCGCTGCGCCATGTCATGGCGCTCGCCATCGACCAGTTACAGCAGTCCTTCCTCACCCCGGAACAGGTAGTCGCAAGCCACGCCTTTATGGGGTTGGACAGTCGCCTGATCGCCGACGGCACCTATTTCGTGATCGACGATGGGGGAACCATTGCAGGATGCGGCGGATGGAGCCGTCGCGCGACGCCCTATGGCCATGACAGCTCCGCCACGCGCGACGATCGCCTGCTGGACCCGGCGACGGAACCGGCCAAGGTGCGGGCCATGTACACCCATCCCACCCATGTGCGGCGCGGCGTGGGCAGGATGATCATGATGCTGTGTGAGGAAGCGGCGCAGGCGGAGGGATTTTCCAGCCTGGAACTGTCGGCAACCCTCGCCGGTGCTCCGCTATATCGCGCTTGCGGGTTTCATGATGTCGCTCGTTTAATGGATGGAGGCGTGCCGCTCATCCGCATGCAGAAGAACTTGATTTCCTAGAGGCCCAATTCATGCTTCATACCCAGCGGGCGCGAGACGTGACAGCACATCGCATTATCCGCACATGCCCAGACGGCCTAGCGCTCCTGCGCGGCCTACCGGAAAACGGGGCCGGGCATCTGGAAAGCCTTTCCGTCGTATCTGTTTTTTCTCCTATGATTTCCGGGTGATTTCCATGGACTATGCGCATCTTTCACAATGGATTTTGCCCCTGATATCCATGCTCGGGGCTGGCCTTGTCGCCGGATTCGCGGCTGGCCTGTTCGGCATCGGCGGCGGGTTTGTTGTCGTGCCGGCGCTGTTCGTTGTCCTGCCGCTGCTTGGCAGCGACTCTGCGCATCTGGCCCATGCGGCGATCGGCACATCGCTTGCGACCATCGTGGTCACGTCCATCCGGTCGGTTCAGGCGCATGCGCGGCGCGGCGCAGTCGATTTTGACGTGCTAAAATCCTGGGCGCCCTGGATGGTGCTCGGCGTAGGCTGCGGCGTTGTTCTCGCCAATCATGTCAGCAATCACGGACTGGCGCTGATCTTCGGCGTCGGCGTGTTCCTGATGGCCATCAACTTCCTGGTGCCGATCTTTTCCAACAAGCAATATTGGAATGAAATGCCAGGCGGCTATGCCCGGGCGGGGATTGCCGGCGGCCTGGGTGCTTTCTCCTCGCTGCTGGGTATCGGCGGCGGCGTGATCGCCATCATCGTCATGACCCTGTGCGGTAAGACCATCCACCGCGCGATCGCGACGGCGGCGGGCGTCGGCACGCTGATCGCTGTGCCGGGTATGATCGGTTTCGCGATTATTGGCTTGGGGGAAAAGGGTCTGCCGATCGGCTCAATCGGTTATGTGAATGTCCCCGCCGCAATCGCGATCACCTCGACCTCGATATTCACCGCGCCATGGGGCGTCGCGGCGGCGCATAAGCTCAATCCCAAAATGCTGCGCACCATCTTTGGCATCTACCTCCTGACGGTCAGCTACACCATGATCCGCAACGGCCTACGCTAAGCATTATCAGCGCCGATCGCCGTCTAGGCACGGCGAAATCGGTCCGAATTGGCAGATAAAGTCCCATGTTCTTGCTCCGTTCGTCCCGTGCGACGAACGGAGTGACAGATTCGGAGCCAATTTCGCGGCCAATGAAATAGTCGTTACTATCCTTTAACGTAAATCTGGTCCTTCTAAAGCCTGGGAATGCCCGGATGACTGTAGCCACCAAGCCAGCAGTATGTCCGCGTCCTTCGGGTCATTATGCGGGGATTTATGCGTTACATGAAATTATCCGGTCTGCCTTTGATAGCGGTAGCCTTGAGCCTGTCTGCTTGCGGTGGAGACGATAGCGGCACTGCGGGATCGACGGCGACGTCGGCGCAGCCAGTCACCATAGCATCGGCAAGCACAACCGCCACGGACGCGGCGACCTCGGCTTCCAACGCGTCGGACGCGACCGTTACCTCGGCTGCCACAACGGCCACAGCCGTCTATCCCATCCTGCGCGGCATCAACGTTGCCGGCGCGGAGTTCGGCAATACTCTGCCGGGTACGGTGAACCGGGACTATATCTATCCGACGAAGGCGGAGATCGACTATTATGCCGGTCTCGGCTTCAAGATCATCCGTGTGCCCTTCAAATGGGAGCGGCTTCAGCCGACACTATACGGCCCACTGTCTACGCCAGATCAGACTGCGCTTCGCACCGTGATTACCAATGCCACGGCAAAGGGCCTGATCGTTGTTCTCGACATGCACAATTATGGTCAGCGCGGGACAGGCGCGGGGTTCAAGACGCTGTATGATGTCGGATCGGCGCAGGTCCCAGAAAAGGCGCTGGCGGATGCCTGGATCAAGCTCGCTAATGAATATCGCTACAACAGCAACGTCTGGCTCGGCCTGATGAATGAGCCGCACACGATGAATGCGGCGACCTGGTGGCCTGTCGTCAAGCAACTGACCCTCGATCTGCGCGCCGGTGGCCTGTGGAACAAACTCCTCATTCCCGGCACGGCATGGACCGGGGCGCACAGCTGGGTCTCGTCGGGCAACGCCGCCGCCTATAAAGGGTTCAACGATCCCACCTATAATTTCGCGATCGAGGTGCATCAGTATCTCGATGCCGATTCCAGCGGCACGACCGGCACCTGCGTCGCCGGGTCCGGCGCACGCGTCGCTGACGTCATCAACTGGTCGAAGGCGAATGGTGGCGTGAAGCTGTTCATGGGCGAGATGGGCGCGGGAACGGGCGCGCAATGCGGCATTGAATATCGCGATATGCTCAACCGCATGGAGGCGTCCGGCGTGTTCCGGGCCTGGACGGCCTGGGGCGGTGGCTCCTGGTGGCCGTCAAGCTATCCGTTCCGGACGCTGCCCTTTGCCTGGCCGAACGCGGCAACGCCCACGCCGCACATGAGCTACCTGCTGGAATATGTGAACAAGTAGGACCGTGTTGGATCGGCGGGTTGACCCCCTGTTAAGCCGTCAACTTCGCCGCAACCATTTCCGCGATCGCCATGCTGGACGTCAGCCCCGGACTCTCGATGCCGTAGAGGTTGACGAGTCCCGCTATGCCATGGTCGCCCGGTCCCTCGATCAGGAAATCGGCGACCGGCGCACCGTCTCGCGACACGATCTTGGGGCGGACGCCGGCATAGCCCGGTTCCAGCGCGCCGTCGGGCAGGCCGGGCCAATATTTGCGGATGCCGTCGTAGAATTTCTCGGCCCGCGCCGGGTCGACCTCATATTCGGGCTGGGCCACCGCCTCGGAGTCCGGGCCGAACTTGCCGCGTCCGTCGAGGCCAATGGTGATGTGCAGCGAGTGGCCGCCCTGATGCAGGGAGGTGCCGCCCTGATGCAGCGGATAGATCGGCCGGGTGAACGGCGTCTTGCCGGTCAGGGTGAAGTAATTGCCCTTCACGAACCGCGCCTCTGGCACCAGATGCGCCGGATAGCCCTCCGTCCTTGCCGCCAGTGCACAGGCGGACAGGCCGGCGGAATTGATGAAGAGGTTCGCCTTGAGTGCGATCGGATCGCTGCCGCCCACCGACACCAGATGCCCGTCATCGCCCAGCACGACGTGGTCGACCGGCGCATGCAGCACCAGCGAGCCGCCATGGGCTTCCGCGTCGCCCAGTAGCGCCGTCATATAGCCATGCGCGTCGATCACCCCGGTCGACGGCGACATGACCGCCGCCGCACAGCGCAGGTTCGGCTCCAGCGCCTTCGCCTCCTTGGCGGTCAGGCGATAGAGCGCCGCTTCCGGCTCCAACCCCTGCTTGGACGCCGCATCCTCGATCCAGTCGAGCTGCGGCAGGTCCTCGGGATCGGTGGCGACGATCAGCTTGCCGGTCTTCTTGTGGTCGATGTGCCGCTCTGCGCAATAACGATAGAGCAGCTGCCGTCCGCGCACGCACAGCGAGGATTTCAGCATGCCTGGCGCGTTGAACACGCCGGCATGAATCACCTCGCTGTTGCGCGAGGATGTCCCCTGACCGAAAGCGCCCTCGCTTTCCAGGATCAGCACCTCGCGCCCCGCCAGCGCCAGCGCGCGGGCGACGGCGAGGCCGACCACGCCGGCACCGGCGATAACGACATCGACTTTTTCGGTCATGAGGTCTCGGCTTACTCCGCCGGAACCGGCTGGCCGAGGCCGAATGCCTTGGCCTGTTCATCCCGCAGACGGTCGATGATACGGCCCTCGGGCAGAATCACGTCGTCATAGGTCAGGACATGATCCTTCGGCACCGCATGCTTCAGCACGCAGTCGACGGCGACGCCCATGGGCAACAGGTTTTCCTGCGCCGTCACGTCGGCCCGCTCGCACTGGCCATAGGTGGTGTAGCCGCCCAGATCGTCGATCTTCTCGCCCGCTTCCAGATCGCGCTTGGCGGTCGCGACCACCTCGACCAGCGGCGCGCCCAGCGGCTGAAGCACCGGATCGCGCAGCAGCACGACGCGGGCGACAGACAGCGGCACCTCGAAATGGCAGAGATGATAGGGGGTGTAGAAGCTGTAGAGCGGGCCTTCGCCCAGCTTGTAGAGATTGAGATAGTGCTTCTGCTTCGGGTCGTCATGGGTCGCCAGAACATAGACTCCCGGTCCCGGCTTGGTGCCGACGACATAGTCGACCGCGCCGCCGACAGCCTTTAGCGCCTCGATGTCGTACATGCCGGTCAGCTCGTCGACATGACCGCGATGGTCATAGCCGGTCATGCCGCGCTTCAGGATCGACATGCCGGTGCCGTTGGCGACGATCGCCTGCTCGAAGCTGATCTTCGTGCCGTCGGCGAAGCTGGTCACCATATAGGGGTCCTGGCCCCACTGTTTCGCAAAGCCTTCCTGCGTGGTCGGGTTGCGATAGGGATCCTGCAGGCCCTTGATGTTGCCACACATCAGCGGGGTCAGGCCGATCGACTTCACGAAGCGGAAGAGGTTCATCTCCACGCCAGGCTGGTCGCCGTCCGTTGCCGTGAAGATCACGCCAGCCGCATCGGCCTTCTGCTTCAGCAGACAGCCGACCGTGGCATCCAGCTCCGCGTTCATGGTGACCATGTCGCGGCCATGCGCGATTGCGCCCAGCGTGATGTCGGCGCCATATTCGACCGCGCCGGTGGCGTCGATCAGGCAGTCCAGATCGTCGCTCTCATAGAGGATCGCGGGATCGCTGGTGATGGCGGGTTTGCCATCCTTGATCGCCTGCGTCAGTTCCTTAGTGGAGCTGACCTCGACCCATTCCTGGCCGGCCTGCTCATAGGCGGCCTTGGCCTTGTCGAGATTGCGATTGCAGATCACCGCCAGGACCATGCCCGGCACGGAGTGCGCGATCTGGTTGACGATGCCCTTGGCCATGAAGCCCGCGCCATACATGCCGACCTTGATCGGACGGCCCTCGGCTTCACGCTCCTTCAGCAGCCTGTCGGTGACTACATTACCCATATAAACCTCCCTTGCGTCAGAGCCCTTTCATGAGCTCCACGCCATGATATTCCTCGTTGAAATCCTGCCAGTTGGCGTCCTTCTCCGAGATGATAGCCCCGTCGAGCGGCCAGGTGATGCCGATCTTCGGATCATTCCAGCGCAGCCCGCGCTCCGCCTGCGGATTGTAGAATTCGCTGGCGAGGTAGAGCGTCTCGGTATCCGGCTCCAGCGTGACGAAGCCATGAGCGAAGCCGCGCGGGACATAATAGGCCAGCCGGTTTTCCGCCGTCAGCTCGACGCCGTGCCATTTGAGATAGGTGGGTGAGGTCGGCCGCAGGTCGACGATCACATCCCACAGCGCACCCTTGATGCAGCGGACGATCTTCACCTCGGGCGAGGGGGGCAACTGATAGTGCAGCCCCCGCAGGGTTCCCGATTCCGCGTTGAAGGAGTTGTTCGCCTGAACGAAGCGGGTCTCCAGACCCGCGTCGCCCATTTCCTTCTCGCAGAAGATGCGCTGGAACCAGCCGCGAGAATCCCCGCGCTGTTCCGGCTCGATCACATAGACGCCGTTCAGCGGCGTTTCGTGGAACTTCATGCAGCAAGCCTCAGGTCAGGGGCCAGGATGCCATCGTCGCACAGACCGTTCAGGATCTTCAGGCGGATGAAGTTGGACTGGCGGAAGTTGGCGTCGTTGAAGCCGGCCTTGACGAAATTGTCGCGCAGTTCGGCAATGGTGCCTTCCAGCGTCTCAAGCGGCTGATGGTCGGGTGCGAGCTTCTCGAACAGCGAGAAGTCGACGCGGTAGGACCGGTTGTCCGCCGGGGGCGCGGTGGCGATCGTGACCTTGGCGGTCGGGATCATCTTGCCCACGGCATTGGCCAGGTCGCGGACCTGGACGTTCCACTGCTCGGAACCGGCGTTGATCTTCAGGAACTGGCCGCCGGTGGCGTCCTTGTCGCGGATGATTGCCCATTCGATCGCACGGCACATGTCGCGCACATGGATCAGCGGACGCCAGGGCGTGCCGTCGGACAGCACATCGACCGTGTCGCTGGCGACTGCGCCGGCGACGAAGTCGTTCAGCACCAGGTCAAGGCGCAGGCGGGGCGACGCGCCGCAGGCGGTCGCGAAGCGCAGCGCGGTGACGGTCATGTCGCCTTCGAGCTGGGCAAGGCCCTTCTCGGTATCGATCTTGGAGTGGGCATAGGCGGTCAGCGGCGCAACCTGGCTGCTCTCCGTGCGGGGCTGGCCGTCGGCGGCTGCGCCATAGATCGAGCAGCTCGACGCGAACACGAAACGGTCAACGCCGGCTTCGGATGCGAGCTTGGCGGTGGAAAGAACCGCCTTGCAGTTGATCTCGTCCGTGACGAGTTCGAACCGCTGGCCCATGGCGTCGTTGGAAATGGCGGCGAGGGCGACGACCGCATCGAAACCCTTCAGGTCCTCGACGGTCAGGTCGCGGACATCCTTGAACCACTGCTGGTCAAGGACAGCCTCCGGCAGGCGGCTGGGGTCGGACAGGCAGCTGGCGAACCATCCGCGATCAACGCCGACCAGGAACGCGTCGGGGAAGCGGTTGCGGAGGTGCTGGGCAAGGACGGGGCCGATATAGCCCATGTTTCCGGTGATCAGGATACGCATTCTATCTTACTCCCACACGCGCCAGGGCGCTTGATTCTTGTTCCACAAACCTTCGAGGTAATTCTTGTCGCGCAGCGTATCCATTGGCTGCCAGAAGCCGTCATGCTGGTACACGCTCATCTCGCCACGCTCGACCAGGGTCTCCAGCGGACCTTCTTCCCATACGGTCGTGTCGTCAGTGATCGTCTCGATGACCTTCGGGCTGCAAACGAAGAAGCCGCCATTGATGAGGCCATCGCCGCCCTTGGCCTTCTCGCGGAAGCCGGTGACCTGATTATCCTCGATATGCAGGTTGCCGAAGCGGCCCGGAGGCTGGACGGCCGTGACGGTCGCCAGGCGGCCTTCCTTCTTATGGAGTTCAAGCAGGGCCGGAATATCGATATCGGCCACGCCGTCGCCATAGGTCAGGCAGAAGGCTTCCTCGTCCTTCACATAGGGCAGGACGCGTTTCAGGCGGCCACCTGTCATGGTGTTCGCGCCGGTATCGACCAGCGTCACTTTCCACGGCTCGGCGCGGTTGGTGTGCAGCGTCACGCTGTTGTCGCTCATATCGACTGTCATGTCGGACAACATGGTGTGATAGTTGACGAAGAAATCCTTGATGACCTCGCCTTTGTAGCCGCAGCAGATCACGAAATCGTTGATCCCGTAATGGGAATAGATTTTCAGGATGTGCCAGAGGATCGGCCGACCGGCGACTTCCACCATCGGCTTGGGACGGACGGAGGTTTCCTCTGAAATCCGGGTGCCCAGGCCACCGGCAAAAATGACTGCTTTCACTACGCGTTCCTCAATTTTGAACCGACTCTATTCAGGCCGGGCTGTTCACCCGTGATCCAAATGTTTCGGGGCGCGGTTCGGTCGGCTGTGCGCCGCTCCGAATCGCTGTGTGCCCCTGTGCGATACCCCGAAGAGGTTTATTTTTTGCGATAGCTGCGTAGCGTGATGCATTCGCGTCTTACCCGATCGCCATCTGGCTGCGCCGACCGACGCCTCCGCCGATCGACCGCTCGGCGGCCTCGGCGATCGACGCCATCCGGTCGAGCCGGCTCTCGAGTTGCGCGGTGCGTTCCAGCCCCAGCGTATCCAGTATCTGCGCCCAGCGATGCGCCCAATCGTGCCGCTTCAGGCATTGCGCGGCATTGTTGACGCGCGCGCGCTCCATCCGCTCGGTCTGGGCGTCGAGGTCATTGAGGAAGCCGCGCAGGTCTGCGACATCCTCCGGCAGGTCGATCACGGCGTCGTCCCAATCGAAATACTCGTCGAATTCCTGACATCCCGGTGCCGACCCCAGGACGACGGATCCCCCGGCCGCGCCCTCGAAATAGCGGGTCGACAGCGCCTGCTCGGCAAAGGCCTTGCTCTCGCTACTCGGGTCCACGACGCTATGGTTGTAGGCGATGAAATATTTGCTGCGCTTGATCGTATTGGCGGTCATCAGCCGATGTTCGTGCCAGTTGGTGATCGAACCCTGCTTGCTGGTGTCGTGGGAATACATGAAGCGATTGTCGGCCCCGGCCAGCGCCACCAGCTTCTCGTGAATTGGCACGGAGCGACGACCCATGCTGAAAACATCGACAAAACGCTCCGGATTTTCCGGGAAAGGCGTCGAAAGCAGACTGTCGGTCGCGGTCGACAGGAAGGTGATCGGCACCGTCACATATTTGCGCAGGTTCGGGATGCATTCCCGGTTCAGCACGAACACATGGTCGAACTGGTTGAGCAGAGCGAGTTCGGTCTTGGTGGACTCATGGACGTGCGACCAAGTCTCCAGGATGAAGGCCACCGCCGTGCCGCACCGCTTGCGCCAATCCTCGATCCGGCCAAGCGCCGTCAGCTCCACCGGAAACTGGCACATGAACATGAACATGTCATAGTCGCGGTCGACCTTGACCGGCTGCATATTGGATTGGCCGGGCCTGCCCAACTTGCGCAGAAGCTGGGACTGCGACCTATAGAAGAGTTCGCCAAAAAGATAACCGAAGCTGGGGCGGACGGCGCGGCCGGCGGTATATTTCGCGGCTGGCGGCGCCAGCACCTCGGCATTCTCCACGCCCGCGACCACATTCAGGAACGCGTAGCACTGGCCATTGAACACCTCCGGCCAGGCATTGTAATTGGACGACAGCAATACAGATCGCGCAGTCACCACACTGTCCCTTCAGGTCGCCGGCATCATACCGGGCAACTCGATTTCAGGCGCTATGCGCCAGATATTCCGTCCCGACATCAGCCGGGATATGCAAGCCGGGGAATAGGGCCGGTGGCGACCTCGGTGCCCAAAACCAGCTTCACAAAATCGCCCCCCGGCCAAAGATCGTGAAGAATGCAAATGTCATATCACAAACCGTCGAGCGGTTTAATGCTGCAAATGCTAAATGGTCGCAGGAAGCCGGTCAACGGGATTAAAGGTTCCAAATCCCATGAGCCCTGTCCTGAATCCGGACATGGCCCGGTGCCGATTGACGGGTTGCGCTCGCATTGCCCCCCGGTCACAATAGAAGCCTGCCGAACATGCGGAAAAGACAGGAGATCGCCATGAAAAAGGTGAAGCTGCCCGCAGCGGACCGACTGCGCAAAAACCCGGAGACGCGTAACCGCGTGGCCGGCCTTGGCCTCGCCCTGATGGCCTCCTGCCTACTTGCAGCCAGCACCGTGGCGATCACGCCGGGAGCGACGGCCCCCGCAGGTCCGGCCAAGAAGCCGCTCTACGGCGTGAACCTTGCCGGAGCGGCGTTTGCACCGGAAAAGCTGCCCGGGAAGATGGGCACGGACTATATCTATCCCGACAGGGCGATCGCCGATCTGTTCGTGACTCAGGGTTTCGATACCGTGCGCCTGCCGATCCTGTGGGAGCGCATCCAGCCTGAGCCCTTCAAGCCGCTGTCGAAGCAAGAGATGGAATGGGTCGATGGCAGCATCAAGGATTTGGACGGGTTCAAGACCATCCTGATCGACGTCCATAATTATGCGCGCTATCGCGGCAAGCGACTGGACCAGACCCCGGACGGCGGCGCGATGCTGGCGGACCTGTGGACCCGGCTGGCCGAGCATTACAAGGCGTCCCCTAAAATCGCGTTTGGCGTCATGAACGAGCCGTTCGATATCGACTCGCGCGCCTGGCGCAAGCTGGCCGACCAGAGCGTGGCCGCGATCCGCAAGACGGGCGCGACGAACCTGCTGCTGATCCCCGGCACCCGCTGGACGGGCGCGCATAGCTGGATGGAAGGGGGTGACGGCTCCAATGCCGCGGCGTTCGCCGACTTCAAGGACCCCGGCAACAATTTCATGTTCGAATTTCATCAGTATCTTGATCCCGACAGCTCGGGCACGCAGGACAAATGCCTGGATGCCGAAGCCGGGAGCCGCCGGTTGGAAGATGCGACCCAATGGCTGCGCGAGCATAAGGCGCGCGGATTGCTAGGCGAATTTGGCGGGACGTCCAGTCCGGTTTGCCTCAAGGCTCTGGAAAATATGATGGCCTATCTCGACGCCAATACGGACGTCTGGGCGGGATGGACCTATTGGGCGGCTGGGGCCTGGTGGGGTGGCTATCCCATGAGCATTCAGCCGGGCAATGACGGCAGGCAGAAGCCGCAAATGGAAGTCCTGCAGCGCCATATGCAGCGCTGAACGCTACCCGTCGGCCCTATCTCAGCATGCCGGCAATGGCCGGACGTCGGGGGGCGAAGGGGCGGGGGCTGGCCGTCTGGACGGGTTCAACCTCGATCGGTTCGACGCTATCGCTTTCGCGTTCATCCCGCTGTGTGCGCATGAAACCGGCAAGGAACCACAGCATGCTCGCCACTTTGATGGTGAAGATCGATGTTCCGGCGACGACGAGCGAGCAGGCGATGAACAGGCCAGATGCATAGGCAAAACGCTTCTGGGCGGCCGTGCGCTGCGGCAGGTAGAAGGAAATGAACATCCACAGCAGGATGAGGCCGGGCAGCGTGGCGGCGTAGATGAAATAGGGATAGCCGCTGTCCACGAAGGCATAGGATTCCATGATCTTCTGGCCAAGCGCCCCTTCCAGGTCGAGCTTCATCAGCGTGCGGATGGTCAGGGAAAGGCGGCCGGCGAAATCGTCGGCATAGGGGCGGTTCGGATTCTCGATGAACCAGGCCACGAAGATCAGCAGCGGCGCGATCGTGACGTTGAGGTAGCGCGGCATGCGCGGATACAGGAAATATCCCGCAGGAGCGATCACGGCTAGGATCAGCGACGTGCGCGTATTGTTCGTCACCAGCACCGCGACGATGACGACGATGAAGAAGATGCGCCGCCACGTCGCCAGCTTGGGCCACAGGCTCATCAGGTACACGGTCAGGAACGCGGCGAAGTTGGCCATCGATACCTGTTCGAGGAAGATCGAGGAGGTGCGGTGCGCGGTCAGGCCGAAGCTGAATCGCTCCTTGAAGCCGAGGGCGTTGCCGAAAAGGCCGCTCTTGTCCCAGTCGGGAATTTCCAGGCCGCGCGTCTTGAAGAAATATTGGGCCGGCTGGAACAGCTGGACATAGAGCGGGGTATCCGCGACCTCGATGACTAGCACGATCGCCGTCAGCAAGGTGGTGATAAGCACGGCCATGTTCACGGTGCTGAGTTTCGCGCGCAGGCCCAGCATGGTGAAAAGCGCAATGATGGCCATGTTGCGCATGGTGTCCGGGAAGAACACCTCGTTGATCGCGGACAGATAGATGGTGATCGCCAGGAAGGCGAAGGCGAGCAGAAGGCTCGGCAGGTCGTCTCTGGTGAAGCTGACGCGCAGGATCGCCAGCAGCGCGGCGCCAAGGATCAATGGCTCGATGATCAACACTGACGTCGCGCTGATCGGCAGGCCGAATGCCCCCGCCGTGGCGAGCAATCCATTATAGCTGACCGCCAATACGGCCAGCGCCCCCAGAATGAATTGGTATCTGGTGTCGCGCGCAACCGACGCCGCGACAGCCGCCGCCGATGCCGGTTGTTCGGAAAAGCGTATGATGGGCGGTTGCGTGGAGCGCCGCATTATCTCATTGCCTCCCCACGATCGCCGATCAGGACATCATCACCACGGACGTCTGGGGAACGCCCTTCAGGGTGATCATGTCGACCAGCGCGCGCAGATCGTTCATCGACGACTCATGCTCGCGCACGGCCAGCATCGCGCCATGTACGCCGATCGCGGCACGCGCCACCAGAGGGGCGAGCAGCGAACCGCATTCGATGATGACTGCGTCGAAGTCTTCCATGGCGGGCATCAGGCGATGGACCAGTTGTTCCCGCTCCAGCAGGGCGGACGCGTCTGGGCGCGACGGGCCGGCGGGAATGACCCACAGATTGTCGATCGCCGTCTGCATAGCGAGACGGAGTGGGGCATCGGTCGATGCCAGCAGTGTGCTGACGCCGCTGCGGTTGTTGATGCGGAACAGATGGTTGTGCACCGGCTGGTCGAGATTGGCGTCCACGAGCAGCGTGCGGGTTCCGCCCTGCGCGCAGACCACGGCCAGGTTGGCCGCAACCAGCGCCGATTCCCGCGCGGCCTCAACACCGGACACAAGCACGATCTTCGCAGCGCCCTGGGTGCTGAGCATGATGCCCAGGTTGAGCAGCATGACCTTGATGCGCTCCACAAACTCGTGATGCGGGTCGAACGCGGCGATGACGCGGTGATCGACCGACTCGTCTTCCGGCGAAAGCACCTTCACGCCATGCTGACGCTCCTGAGCGATGCGGAGCATCGCCGGGGTGACAAGGCCCATCTCAACCGACGCTTCGCCGAAGAGCTTGCCGGTGTTCGACTGATGATCGAGGATCGATTCGACCTGATCGTCGCGCAGGGCGCCCAGACCGACGAGAACCTCGCCAAGGCGGCGCCAATCCTTGCGGGACTGGCGGCCGACCTCAAGATTGTTCGGCAGGTTGTTACTGGCGGAAGAACGCAGACGCATCAGTTGGCACTCGCATCGGTGAGCATACGGGGAGTCTCGCGGGGAAGGGAGAGGCGGGCCACGACCGGCACGCCAATCAGCTTCTCCACATTCGCGAGCGTCCGGACCCTCGGATTGAGATATTCGAGCAGGATGGCGACACCAGCGCCGATCGCCAGGCCCATCATCACGGCAAGCATGCTGAGCAGGCCGATCTTCGGGCTGGTGGGACGATCCGGGGCCTTGGCGTTATCCAGTTGCGAGACATTGGCCAGCGGCAATGCGCCGCGGAGTTGCATCTGGGAGGCGCGGCCGCTCAGGTCGTTATAGCGCTGCTGGGCGGTGGCGAGGTCCTGCTGCAGGGTGGCGAATTTGCCGAGGTTGCTCGACATTTCGACAAGTTGCGACCGCTGCGAGTTAGCCGCGCTCTGCAACTGTCCGGCGCGCGCAGCGGCTGCGGCGCTTTCAGCCGACAGCGCCGCCTGGCGCGAACGGGTGAAGGCGGCCTGGGCGCTGGACCGCTCGGCGTTGAGACGCGCCTTGATCGTCCCCAGTTCCGCTTCCGCCGCCTGTAGCGTCGGATGGTTGGGGCCAAGCGTCGCCTCGAGCTGACTGACCTGCGCGGCCTTTGTCGCATATTCGGTGCTGAGGCGCTGGACGGTTTCGGTATTCTGCGCGTCGGCAATGCCCTGAGCATCAGCGCCGCCCATATTGGCGGCACCCGCTGCGGCCGCCTGCGATCCCGCAAGCTGAGATACGGTGGCGGCAAGCGCGCCGGCGCTGGCCTGCGTATCGCCGGAAATGCCGGTCGCCTTCACGAAGCTGCTGAGCGCGCCTTCGGCCTTCTCCACATCCTTACGGGCGGCTGCCATGTTGCCGGACAGGAACTTGGCATAGGCCTGCGCGGGACCGGTGCTCAGGTCACGCTGCGCCTCGACATAGCCTGTGGCAAAACGGTTGGCGAGTTCGGCCGCCTTTGCAGGCTCCGAAGCCACGGCGTTGATCGCCAGAACCTTGGTGTCCGCCTGATTCGTTACGGTGATCGCCGACAACAGCTTAGCACGCAGCCAATCGTCAAACGGCTGACCGCTCTTGTTTTGGCCGCCCCACTTGGCTTCGTAGGACTTGCGTTCGTCCGCCGGAATGGCCGCGATCACGCGCTGGACGACCTTGGAACTGCGGATAACCTCCGCTTCGGTCGTCAGGCGATTGTCCTGCTGCTGACCGTTATTCTCGCTCTTCAGGGGGTCGGGCGCCGACTTGTCGAAGTAGAGGCTGGCCGATGCCTGATATGTGCGCGGAGCGAACACGAGATAGACCGCCATCAGGGCGACGATCACGGCGGTGATGATCGCGACGACCTTCCGCCGGAACCATACGACTTCAAACCAATCGGTCAGGCTTCTCATGCTTGTTCTCTCGCATAGGTCGGCACGGCGTCCGGCGTCTGGGTCAACTCAAGAGCGACCAGCAGGAACTGCGGTGCCAGGCTGTCTTTGAATACCACGAGGTCGCCCTCGCTCGTTATGGCGGAACTCAGGCGCGCCGCGGCGGTGGACAGGTCGCGGACCGATCCGGATGCCGCCTCCGACATGACCAGTTCCTTGATGTCGCTGACGTCCAGGCCGCGACGATGCGCCGCCTTGCGCGCGAAATCCGCCAGGCTTTCTGGGTGCTTCGCTTCCGCCTGGGCCAACTGCTTGAACAGGTCGGCGTCATCGGTGTTGAATTCATTCCATTCGGCAAAGGCCGCCTCGATCCCGCCCAGAACGGCGCTGACCGTTACCGTGGCGACATTGTCGTCCAGGGCGACGCATGCTGCATGCATGCCGAACAGTCGCGCATGATAGGGCGATCCGCAGGCCAGTTCGGCGATCTTCTTCTTGGCGTCGGTCGTGAACACCAGGCCGCTGATGTTGGCGCAGATGTCCAGGATCGTGCAGACTTCATCATCGGTCAGCGGTTCGATGGACACGGGCGTGACGTGGCGACGGAGTGAAGGGTGAGCGTCGATCAGTGCGGGTACGTCGGACGCGATGCCGACGAGCAGGAACGACACAGGCAACCGGGCGTCGGAACTCAGCTTCAGGAGCGACGCGACCTCCGACCGGGTCTCCATATTCTCGATCCGGTCAAATTCATCGAGGATGAAGATCACGCGCGAATATTTGATCTCAGCCAGATAATTGACGAGGTTGCGGGCGCTGCAATTGCTGCGCGCCTGCTCGATCGCATCCTCCAGCAGCTGCTGATCGCGCGGATCGAAGCAGGTCTTGGGGATCTGCTCCACATAGGGAAGCATCAGCTCCGGGAAGGTGATGCTGCCGATGCTGGCCATGTAAAGGACGACAGCGCCTTCCTCGTCCGCATAATCGCCGAACACGCGCGCGAGCGAGGTTTTGCCCGATCCGCGAGGACCGTAGATGAAGGCGTGGTTGCCGCCATATAGCGTACCGCTGAGCAGCGCCGTCAGTTTCGAATCGCGGCCACGCAGGGCGTCTCGCGAACTGACCGGCTGCGACACGTCGAACGCCAGAGACACGCGCTGACGCTTGCGCGCGGATTCGAGCGGGCTGGTGCGCGTGATCTCGGTCGGCTCGGGCACGAAAGGCGCGGGGAATTCAGTCACCTTGGCGGTGCCGAGCTTGAATTCTGGAAATGCCGGCGGGCTGTCATTGGCCGTCGTCGCTTCGTCCTCCGTTACGGGAGGCGCTTCGGCGATGACTTCTTCTTCCTCGACACGGGAAGATTTCTTGCGGCTGAAGAGGTCGGAGAACCAGCTCATAAGTGATACGGGCCTTTTACTATCCAGCGTTCAAACCCTGCAGGCCCGCCGATTGTGGCGCGGCCGGCATATCCGGAAAAATGGGGCAACGGTTTCCGGCTCCGTTCACGACGAGCGCCGACATCGCGGCAATGAGGATGCGTTGCACAGGGCTTATGGCCACTGACTGCATTCCTCATCTTCACACTTGTCGCAGCCATCGACTGACAATTCCTAAACGAAAGGCCTTCTTTTCCGCGTGCGACCGCTTTTGTCATTCATGACCTGAAAAGGGCAGGGCCGTCTTTGCGGCCCCTACCCCTCAAAGGCGTATTAGAGGCGTCCGACCAGATTCACGCCGAACTCGAAACGATTATATTCCGGACCAAAAGCCGCGCCACTCGACGTCCTCTTGGTGTAACCCGCTTCGGCGTTGATCTCGGAATGCCGATTGGCCAGGTAACGCACGCTGCCGCGGACGATCGCGAGCTTATCCGTGCGGTTGATGCCCTGATAGCTGTTCGAGTTGTAGCCCGCCGTTCCGGACAGGATGATGTACCGCAGCAGTTCATGATCGACGCGGGCATTGACGCCCGTCGTGAACTGGGCGGAAATGTTCGGATCACCGCTTTCCGCGATATTCCGGAAGCCGTTCAGCGTGACCGTGGTCAGGCCGCTGGCATAATAGACCATCTGGCCGGTCAGCGCGAAACCGCCGAAGTCCCGGTAAAGTGGCGAATCAAACACGCGGCGGGTGTAACCGGCCGCGACCGTGCCGCGCAGCTTTCCGGCATCGACGCGAAGGCCAGCCAAGCCTTCATACTGATCGCCGTCACGGTTGGCGACGCCAGGCGTGATAAAGGACCGGGTATAATTGATGTTGGAGTAGCGCCCTTCGACGAAGCCGCTGGTCGCGCCCGTCACGGATGCTTCGACGCGGCCCGTGCCGCGCAGGACGGTGCGGTCACGGAAGCCCTGGTCGAAGGACGTTCCGGCGGTCAGCCGCGCGTTGTTGAACTGTGTCTTGTCCACATCTGCGGCGACGGTCGCGCGGATGCGGCTGCCGCCAGCGCGGAAACGCAGATAACCGATATATTCGGCGTAACGGATGGGCGCGAGAGCGCCGGACGGGAAGCTGCCCGAATCCTGCCGCTCATAGTTGCGGCGGGCCGAAGCGCCACCGGCCAGATAGTTGCCATTGCCCATGGGCAGGGTTGCGCTGACCTCGCCGCCGAGGCCGGTTTCGTTCGCGGCCTTCTGATCGGCGAAGCGGCGCAGGGCCGCATCAACCTTGGCCTGGAACGATGCGGTGTCCTCGTTTCCGCCGCGCTTCGTGATCGTCAGCGACGGATCGACGCCCAGCCAGAAGTCATTCTGCGCGCCAGTGGCGGTGCCGAAGACATTGCTGGTGTAGTTGCCGCCCACGCCGACCTGCGGAAGGACGGTGAGGGTGCCAAGCGGAATGCCGCTAGCCTGGAATTCGGGACGATACCGCTCGGAAACGCTGACCCGCTCGCTGGGATAGTCGCTCGGCAGAACCGGAATGGGATTCGTCAGGACCTGTGCCCAGGCGTTCGCCGGAACAACGGCCGCACCGGCGATCGCCAGATAACTGACTTTTTTCGAAAACTTCATAGTTGCCATCTGGCCCCCCAAATTTATGGCGCTATTACCTTATAGCAGCCCAGCCATATTTGTGCACTGCACATTTGGCTTTGATCATGCAATAGCCGCCTCATGCCTGAACACAAAGCGGGTGTATAGGCGAACGCGCCAGATCGAGTGCCATGTTCAGGAATGACACATGTCCCTCGTACCTAACACGCGCGGCCGCAATCTATTGCACCGCATGATAACGCGGTGCAATAAGAAGCTGCTGTAGCAAATATCGGGAATGGGTAAATCAAATGCTTAAAGCGAAATCAGATCAGGCGAGGGGTTTCTTCTGGAAAGCGGGGACTGTGGTCTTGCTGGCGGCCATTTGTTCCGCCTGTGTTTCAGGCACTTTGCCGCCGTCTTCGGCAACGGATGTCACGGCTGGCTCGATGCAGCAATATAAGCTGGGGGCTGGCGACAAGCTGCGCGTGATCACCTTCGGGCACGAAGATCTCAGCGCCGAATTTCTCGTTTCGGACAGCGGCGTGATCGCATTCCCGCTGGTTGGACAGGTGAAGGCCGCTGGCCTGACCCTCGATCAGTTCCAGCAGAATCTGGCGGGGCAGCTCAAGAGCGGCGGCTATGTCGTCAATCCGAACGTCAGCGCCGAGGTGATCGAATATCGGCCCTTCTACATTCTGGGTGAAGTTCAGAAGCCGGGCTCCTACCCCTATCAGGCAGGCCTGACGGCTGTGAGCGCCATCGCCACGGCGGGCGGCCTCACCTATCGCGCCAACCAGCGCAAGATTTTCGTCCGCCGCGCGGGCACTGCGACCGAACTGGAAATCGCAGTGACGGCCGCTACGCCCATTTTCCCGGGCGACACCGTCCGCATCGGCGAGCGAATCTTCTAAATCACTTAATAGGACCGGCTCATGCCATAGGCTTGAGCCGGTCCTTTTTATACTAGCCCAGCAGGGCGGGCCGCGGGAGGCAATTTTCTCCCCTTGTCCCGCACGCCATGCCGCCCACTGATTGCGCGGCGCAAAACCTGTTCATATATCCAGTGGGATAAGTCCCACCGATCATGCAAAGCGCCGGCGGAACATTGTCCGGGCCAGGAGCCCGTGGGCTGTCGAGAGCGCTGAGGAAATAGAGATGGAACCAGTTTACATAGTTTCGGGCGTACGCACCGCCATTGGCGACTTTGGCGGCAGCCTGAAGGATTTTCCGCCTGCCGATCTGGGCGCGAAGGTGATTGCCGAAGCGATCCGCCGCGCTGGTCTTGAGCCTGCCGACGTCCAGCACGTCGTAATGGGCCAGGTGATCCCTACTGTCCCGCAGGATGCGTATCTTTCGCGCGTTGCCGCAATCAAGGCGGGCGTGCCCGTCGAGGCGCCTGCGCTCACGCTCAACCGCCTCTGTGGGTCCGGCGTGCAGGCTATCATCTCTTCCGCGCAGATGCTGACGCTGGGTGAGGCCGATATCGCTGTCGCCGGCGGCGCAGAAGTCATGAGCCGTTCACCGCACTATGTCTCTGCAGCCCGTTTCGGCCAGAAGATGGGCGGGATCGAGATGGTCGACGCGATGATCGCGACACTCAGCGACCCGTTCGAGGGGTTCCATATGGGAATCACGGCGGAAAACGTCGCCGCCGAATATGACATCAGCCGCGAGGCGCAGGACGCTGCCGCTGCGGAGAGCCATGCCCGCGCTGCCCGCGCCCAGGCCGAGGGCCGTTTCGCCGACCAGATTCTTCCGATCGAGGTCAAGGAGCGCAAGGGCGTCCGCCTGTTCGACGCCGACGAGCATGTCCGCGCAGAAACGACGCCGGAAAGCCTGGCCGGCCTTCGCCCTGCCTTCAAGAAAGACGGGTCGGTGACTGCCGGCAACGCGAGCGGGATCAACGACGGCGCCGCCGCTGTCGTGCTGGCCTCCGAAAAAGGCGTTAAGGATCACGGTCTCAAGCCGCTGGCCCGCATCCTTGGCTGGGGCCATGCCGGCGTCGATCCGAAGGTCATGGGCATCGGCCCGATCAAGGCGGTGCCCATCGCGCTGGAGCGCGCAGGGCTGTCGCTCGGCGACATCGACGTGATCGAATCGAACGAAGCTTTCGCTGCGCAGGCATGCGCTGTCTCCAATACGCTGGGCTTCGACCCCGCCAAGGTGAACCCGAACGGATCGGGCATTTCGCTGGGTCACCCCGTCGGCGCCACGGGCGCGATTCTGACTGTGAAGGCGATCTACGAACTGGCCCGCATCGGCGGCCGCTATGGCCTGATCACGATGTGCATCGGTGGCGGTCAGGGTATCGCCATGGTGATCGAAAAGGTCTGACAGGACGGCGACCAGGGCCGTCGATCAGGCGGCCCTGGCGCTGAGCAGGTCCAATATTTTGGCGGTCCACTCCGGCCTGCAGATCAGCAGGTCCGGCATATAGACGTCCTTCTGATTGTAGATCAGCGGTGAACCGTCGACGCGCGATATATGCAGGCCATAGGCGGCAGCCACGGCTGCGGGCGCGCAGCTATCCCATTCATATTGTCCGCCGGTATGCAGGTAGATGTCCGCCTCCCCGCGCGCGACGGCCATGGCTTTTGCGCCTGCCGACCCCATGGGGATCAGCTCTGCGCCGAGCGCCTCTGCTACCTCCAGCGCCTCTGCGGCCGGGCGGGTGCGGCTGACGACCATGCGCGGCGGAGATGCGCCTTCCGGAAGGGGGGCGGGCCGATCGGATCGCAATATGACGCCGCCATCGAGGCCGGGCAGGGCGACCGCGCCGATGACCGGCTTGCCGTCGATGGCCAGAGCGACATGCACGGCCCAGTCGGATCGCGCCTCGCCATATTCGCGGGTGCCATCGACGGGATCGATGATCCACACGCGGGATTTGTCGAGACGCGTCCCGTCGCACTTGCTTTCCTCGGACAGCAAGCCGTCCTCGGGCCGCGCCTCCTGGATGGCGGCGACGAGGAACTGGTTTGCGGTCTGGTCGCCCGCCTTGCCCAGCGCCTTGGGGCTGAAGACGCCGGACGCCCGCACCTCCAGCAGGATACGGCCCGCCGTTTCCGCCAGATGCGCTGCCAGTTCGGCGTCGTTCATGCTCACAGGTCAGGGCTCCATATGCCGATAACGCGCTCGACGATCATATCGGCTGCCGCCTCTGCGTCCATCCGGCTGGTGTCGATCCGCACTTCGGGATGTTCGGGCTCCTCATAGGGGCTGTCGATGCCGGTGAAGTTCTTGAGCTGGCCGGATCGGGCCTTGGCATAGAGGCCCTTCACATCGCGCTTTTCCGCCTCGGCCAGGCTGGTGTCGATATGTACCTCGATGAATTCTCCGGTGGGCAGCATCTGCCGCACCATCTCGCGCTCCGACCGGAAAGGAGAAATGAAGGCGGTGATGACGATCAGGCCCGCATCGGTCATCAGCTTGGCGACCTCGCCCACCCGGCGAATATTTTCCACCCGGTCAGCATCGGTGAAGCCCAGATCCTTGTTGAGGCCATGCCGGACATTGTCGCCGTCGAGCAGGAAGGTGTGACGTCCGAGCGCGTGCAGCTTCTTCTCGACGATGTTCGCGATCGTTGACTTGCCCGAGCCGGAGAGACCGGTGAACCACAGAAGCTTGGGGGACTGGCCCTTTTGCGCGGCGTGGGCTTCGCGGGTGACGTCCACGGCCTGCCAGTGGATATTGTCGGCGCGGCGCAGGGAGAAGTGGATCATGCCCGCCGCGACGGTGGCGTTGGTCATCTTGTCGATCAGGATGAACCCGCCAAGGTCGCGATTGTCGGCATAGGGTTCGAACGGCATGGGCCGGTCGGTCGATATGTTGGCGACGCCGATGGCGTTGAGGTCCAGCGTCCTGGCCGCCAGCTGCTCCATCGTGTTGACGTTCACCTGATATTTGGGCTGTTGAACCGTCGCCGTCACGGTCTGCGCGCCGATCTTCATCCAGTAGGGGCGACCGGGCAGCATCTCTGCCTCGTCCATCCACACGATCGTCGCCTCGAACTGGTCGGCGACCTGCGGCGGACTGTCGGCCGCCGCGATTACGTCTCCGCGCGAGCAGTCAACCTCGTCCGCCAGCGTCAGCGTGACCGACTGCCCGGCAATTGCCTGATCGAGATCGGCGCCCAGCGTGACGATGCGCTTGACGGTGCTGGTCTTGCCGGAGGGAAGCACGCGGATCGTGTCGCCGGGGCGAATGGAGCCGCTGGCGATGAGGCCGGAGAAGCCGCGGAAATCCAGGTTGGGCCGATTGACCCATTGCACGGCCATGCGGAACGGCTTCTGGGCGTCGACGGTGGCGTCGACCTCCACCGTTTCCAGATGCTGCATCAGCGACGGACCATGATACCAGGGCGTATTCTCGCTGGGGCCCGTGATATTGTCGCCCTTGAAGCCGGAGATCGGCATGGCGACGAAGCCGGCGATGCCAATGGACCGGGCAAATTCGGTATAGTCCTTCACGATGCCGTCGAAGATCGCCTGATCGTAACCGACCAGATCCATCTTGTTCACGGCAAGGACGATGTTCCGGATGCCGATCTGATGGGCCAGGAAGCTGTGCCGCCGCGTCTGGGTCAGGACGCCCTTGCGCGCGTCGATCAGGATGACGGCCAGATCGGCGGTCGATGCGCCGGTCACCATGTTGCGGGTATATTGTTCATGCCCCGGCGTGTCGGCGACGATGAACTTGCGCTTTTCCGTCGCGAAGAAGCGATAGGCGACATCGATAGTGATGCCCTGTTCGCGCTCTGCGGCGAGGCCATCGACCAGCAGGGCGAAGTCGATCTCCTGTCCTTGGGTGCCCACGCGCTTGCTGTCCGCCTCCAGGGCAGCGAGCTGATCCTCGAAGATCATCTTGCTGTCATAGAGCAGGCGGCCGATCAGCGTCGACTTGCCGTCATCCACCGACCCGCAGGTGATGAAGCGCAGCATCGTCTTGTGCTGATGCACGTCCAGATAGGCGTCGATGTCCGCCGCGATCAGCGCATCGGTCTGGTAGATGGGGTCGGCGAGCGTGTCGGTCATTCTGTCTGTCCCGTTATCCCGGCGAACGCTGGGATCTCGTTGATCTTGGTCGTATCAGGCGGCCTGAGGCCCTCGCCTGCGCTGGAGCTGAGCTGAGCGATGCTCAGCTCAAAAATACCCCTCCTGCTTCTTCTTCTCCATGGAAGCGTCGCCGCCGTCCTTGTCGATCACGCGCCCCTGGCGCTCGCTGGTGGTAGTCAGCAGCATTTCCTGGATCACTTCGGTCAGGGTCGCTGCTTCGCTCTCCACGGCTCCGGTCAGCGGCCAGCAGCCCAGCGTGCGGAAGCGGACCGACCGCTCCTTGATCTCTGGCATCCGGTCTTTGCCAACAATCTTTTCCAACCGTTCCAGATCGTCGGCCATGAACAATTGTCCGTCCATCACGAAGGTCGGTCGCGGCGCCGAGAAATAGAGCGGCACGATGTCGATATTCTCCAGATGAAGATACTGCCAGATGTCCAGCTCGGTCCAGTTGGAGATGGGGAAGACGCGCATACTCTCCCCCTTCGCCTTCCGCGCATTGTAGAGATGCCACAGCTCGGGCCGCTGCGCCTTGGGGTCCCAGCGGTGGGAGGCGGTGCGGAACGAGAAGATGCGCTCCTTGGCGCGGCTCTTCTCCTCGTCGCGTCGCGCGCCGCCAAAGGCTGCGTCGAAGCCGTAATGGTCGAGCGCCTGCTTCAGCCCCTCGGTCTTCCACATGTCGGTATGTAGCGGGCCGTGGTCGAAGGGGTTGATGCCCTTCTCCTTGGCTTCCGGGTTCTGATAGACCAGAAGCTCCATGCCGGCTGCTGCGGCGGCCTTGTCGCGCAGCGCATACATATCCCGGAATTTCCACGTCGTATCGACATGGAGCAGGGGGAAAGGCGGCGGCGAGGGATAGAAGGCTTTCTTCGCCAGATGCAGCATCACGGCGCTATCCTTGCCCACGCTGTATAGCATGACGGGCCGCTCGGCCTCCGCGACCACCTCGCGCATGATATGGATCGCCTCTGACTCCAAACGCTGGAGATGCGTCAGGGAGTGTTGGGCAGGGGCGGCGGAAACGGAATTCATGACGGATAACTTTCGGAAACTATTGGCCGCAACTATCAGCTTGGCTTGGCAGGCAGCTACCAAGAAAAACTTTGGATAAGTGTTACTATCCTAGCCGTGACCTAAGTTGAGACAGATGCCGCCGGCCCCCGCGCGCCAAAATGCTTTCCCTCGGCGGCCATATTGCGCATGAGCGACAGGTCATTTCCTGATCTGCTTTACGGAAAGTGTCTTTGATGCTGCGTCATGCCCGCAATCTCATGCTGGAAAAGGGCTTCTGGTCCGAACGCACCGCCGAACTGGCCGATGTGGCGGCGCTGGTCAGGCGGATGCGGCCGATGCAGTCGTCCATTCCCCTGCGGCGTTTGGGCGCGGCCAATGGCGGCGGCTACCTGATCCCCGACGATCTGGACGGGATCACGGCATGCGTTTCTCCCGGTGTGTGGATCGAATGCGCCTTCGACGAGGCGGTCGCGGACCTCGGCCTCGACGTGTTCATTGCCGATGCCGTGGCAGACGGCCCGCCGAGCCGGCATGACCGGTTCACGTTCACGAAGAAATCGGTCGATACCTATAGCGGCGGCGATCGCATCACGATGGATGATTTCTGCCGGGATATCCGGCCGGGCGAGGACCTCCTGCTCGACATGGATATCGAGGGCGCGGAATATCGCGTGCTGAGCGCGATGTCGGACGACCTGCTGTCCCGCTTCCGGCTCATGATGATCGAATTCCATCATCTGGGGAACATGCACACGCCGTTCGGCCTTTCGGAGATTGGCGGGGTGTTCGATCGGCTGTTGCGGGCGCATCATATCGTCCACATCCATCCGAACAACTCGCTGACGGCGGTGAGCCGTGGCGGCATCGCCATTCCGCCGGTGATGGAATTCACCTTCCTGCGGAAGGACCGGGGCAGCGTCTCGCCATCCAAGGGGCCCTATCCGCATCCGCTCGACGCAACGACGGAACCGCATTTGCGGGAAGTGGTTTTGCCGGCCTGCTGGTATGCGGACTGATTTGGATAGAATTCCAGTTTTTCAACAACCAGATTCGAAAACTTCCTACGCACCGTTTTGGTGAATTCCGCAGTCAATTGGGTTTGGCTAACCAAACACGGGTTAAAAACGCGGCCGTCCATTTTGGTTAGCTGATTGGTTCGGTCGTGTTGAGGTGGAAACACAATTACTTCGTCATCCCGGCGCAGGCCGGGACCCATCTATCGTCCAGGCGCTTTCCGTGCCCAAGGCGAGATGGATCCCGGCCTGCGCCGGGATGACGAAATGGGGTGATGTCAGCGTGTAGCTGGAGTGTCTGGGCTGGGGATGTCGAGGGCGCGTTGCATCTGCCCTATTGCGGAAGAGCATATTGTCACCGGTGGCGATGGATCGCGCGCCCATACGCCCAGTGACCTACGCGCACCATAAACCAGGCCTGCCCCGCACCCGCCCAATCAGACAGGCATTACCTGCCCCGGCCGGTGATCGCCTTCGCGGCATTGCCGAGGGAGAGCTGGTCGAACTTCATGCGCATGGTGACATAGGGTCCCTGGCGCGTGTAGCGGTCGTCCTCGAAATCGCGGTCGCGATAGCCGCTGACATTATAGCCTGCGGTGATCCACACATTCTGCGCCGGGGACACGCCGACCGACGGGCCGAAGCTGAACGATTTCGCGCCGTCCTTCCACGCGTGCTGCATGCTGCCCGCGAAGCCGACATCGACATGCGCGCCGATATCCTTGCGGATTTCCGTGCCGATCACGTCGATGAACCCGTCATACACATCGTCGGCATAGCGGCCCCGGACATATTTCGCGCCATAATAGACGCTGACTTCCAGCCCATGGCCTGCGCCCTCGTCGCCGGAGCGATAATTCACCGCAAGATTGTTAATGACGCGCGATGTCGTCTGGTCGCCGTCGGCAAAGGCGGGAACGCCAAGCACATTGCCATCGGCGATCCCGGCGTCGGCGCGGTCATGGCGCAGCTCGAATCGCTCCAGCAGCGACCAGCGGCTGTCGAGCGGACGATAGGCGACGGCGATGTCGGCCGAAGCGAAGGAAGCGACAGCGCCGCCTTTGTCCTTCACCTGGTACATGTTCAAGCTGGCGGCGATCGTCTTGCCCTCGCCCAGCGTGCGCAGGATATTGGTGGTGACGCCCCAGCGATCGGACTCGCTGCCCGTGCGATATTCCAGCCGGCCGTTCCAGGACCAGCGATCGGCGCGATATGTGCCCCCGATCGTCGCGGCCTGATAATCGCCGTTGATCTGTTCCCGCCCGATCGATCCGCCCGATGCGACGGGATGGAAGGGGTTGATGATGTCGCCGGTGGGGATCCGGCCCTTCACGGTCTTGCTGGCGTCCAGCGTGGCGTCGATGGTCCAGTGCTTGCCGATCGGCAGCGACTGGTTGAGGCCATATTGCGCATAGGTGCGCGGGCCATTCTCGCCGACCGCTTCCTGATTGAGGGTGCTGAGCAGCTTCGCGCCGGTCCAGGGCGCGACGTCGAAGCCGACGCGCGTGGAGTGCGCCTTGAACTTGTCGCCCTCGGCGATCTCATGCTCGGCCAGGATGCGGATGCCGCTCTTAATCTCATAGGCAGCGCCAACCGTGTGGCGAACGGGGAAATCGACGCTGTCATCCGCGCCGCCAAGGGCGAACTGGGTTTCGCCCTTGATCTCCAGCTTCTGGCCGAAGAAGCGCTGGCTGGCGCCCAGCAACAGAAGTTTGGAGTCGCGCTTCTCGCCGGAGGACGTCATGTCGGACGCGAACTGCGCGCCGGCATAGAGCAGGCCTCTGTCGCGGCGATATTCGGCGCGGACGTCGCCTGCGGTGCGGCTGCCGGGGTCCTCCAGATTGTCCTGATGCCAGGCGGAGCCGGTGATGCTGATGCGGTCGGTCACGTGGATACGGCCGTCGAAGCCGAATTTGCGGGTGCCGGTTTCGCCGCCATTCTGCTGACCGACGCCGAAAGTTTCGCCCTGCTGGCGGACATAGGCGGTGCCGTCGATGCCATGTCCATGATGCTCGACCTCGGCCAGCCAGGCGCGGCCTTCCTTGATGCCGCCACCGCCGCCCGAAGCGGCCTCCGCCCGGATTTCGGTGTTGGCGGCGATGCGCGCCTTTATGTCGACGCCGCCGACCGTGGCGCTGCCGACCGTTTCGTCGCGGATCAGGCTTGCGCCGACCTCCACCTTGCCCTGCGCAAACCGTGTGGCGACGCGGCCGCCAGCAGCGAATTTGCGCGACCGGCCGCCATAGGTTTCATAATCGACGACGATGAAGACGGGGTTGAGGTTCTGGTCGCGGCTCAGGATCGGTTCGCGGAAGCGGAGCGTGCCGGCGCCTGCATCGATGTCGTAATCGATGTGGCGGGTCAGCTGCTTGCTGTCGATTATGCGCTCCGAACGGAAGCGGTCACGCACCTCGATGCGAATCTTGTCAGTGTTCGGCACGATGTTCCGGCCGGAAATGCGATAAGGGCCGGACAGGCCATTGCCCTGGATTTCGTCACGCCCATACAGCTGGTCGCTGTTCGCGGCGAAGCCGTTGAAGGTGACGCGCTTGCCCTGATATTCCGCCTTCACGCCGTTCAGCGTGCGGCTGTAGCGGGTGAGTTTGGTGTCGACCAGGCCGGTCTCGAAATCGCCGAACAGGGCGTAGAATTCTCGACGCTCCAGGCGCAGGTACAGCTTGCGACGGGTGGCCGCGTCATACATTTGCCGGCTGCCGTCGCCATAGACGGTGTAATAGCGGTCCGGATCGATCGTACCGAGCAGGCCGCGGTCGGGATCATATTTCTTGTCGCTGTCATAGGCGATGGTCAGCAGCCACGATCCCTTGACCTGACCCTTTGCGTAGAAGGACAATTGGCCGTCGGTGACGACCTGGCTGCGCTCGCCCTTCGGCAAGGCGCTGGAGCGGGACTTGAGCATGTCATAGCCGACAGTGCCCTTGCCGAATCCGACGACCACCCAGTCCTGCATCGCGGCGGCGAGCCAAGGGCGAAATTCGCTGATCTGCGATATGCCCTGATCCTGCAGCGTGACGGTGACATGTGCCGCCCCGGCCTGTGTGGTGGGTTCCAGCGCGATGAAGGCGATGCCCTCGTCGCCGATCACGCGGGCGGTGGCGCTGGTCTTCTCGCGCCCGGCAAGCTGGCGGCCCTGTTGCAGTTCCGCGTCCTGCGCGGCGGCATAGGGCTGGTCGACAGAGAAAGAGGTCATCGTGCCCGCGCGGACCGGCTTTCCGTCCCGGTCCGTGAGACGCACGGCGATCAGCGGGCGGGTGAGGCCATCGGCGACGAGGCGCGACTTTTCCGGCACGAATGTCGCGTGAACCGCTTGATTGGCGTAATGGATTACCCGTTGCAGCGTTTGGACGACCGCGCCGGACGCATCGAGCACCGTTGCGTCGAGAACATTGTCGCGGTCGCCGAGCGGCAGACCGGTCCAGACAGATACCGACACGCCAGCGCCGTCATTCGTGTCCGTGCCGTCGAAGGTCAGCGGATCGACTATTGCACCATTCAGGCGCAGCGCGACGCGCTGGCCGGGTAGGTGCTTGATGGCGACACGGAGCGCGGGCGCGCGCGGGTTGTGGTCGGCCAGCGGAAACAGCCAGTCTATCCCCGGCGTCTGGCCAGCGAGCCAATTGGGTTTGTTTCCGGCCGCATCGGCATCCGCAAGCGCATCTATTGGCAGGGTGCTCAGTTTCGGATCCGCTGCCTTGCCGGTCTTGCGCAGTTGGAAATCGACGCGGTTGAGGCTGCCGCCGCCGGCATCGACAAAGCGGGAGATCGCGCTGCCGGCCTGGCGGGTGTCGCGATCGCAGGCGATGGCTTCGTGCGTGGCCGGAATGCTGCGCTGGTCGATCTGGACGACATGGGTCCCGGGCTTGACGCCCTCGATATGGTACAGGCCGTCACGGTCGGTGATGACGAACGTGCCATCCTCCATGATCAGCCGGACGCCGGGTACGCCCTTGCGCCCCTGCAGGGGATCGCCGCAGTCGCCCTCCGTGACGCGCCCGATGATCGTCAGCGCGTCGGTGAACAGCAGCGACTTGATGCGCACGGACGCGCTGGCTTCGTTGCTTGGGGTGCCGTTGCTGGTGGCGGTCGCGCGATTAAGGGCTTCGCCTACGGGCGCTCCAGGCGCAATTTCAACGACATAGCTGATATCGCGCGTTTCCCCACCCGGAAGGTCCGTTCCGGTGAAGTGTAGCGTGCGGCCATCGCTCGACACATCGGGCTCAGCCGTACCGCGCGTGGAGCCGCGCTTGTAGCGCAAACCGGCCGGCAGAATATCGTCGATGACGGGCGCGTAGGCCAGGTCGGCGGTGCTGCGGTTGGTCATCCGCAGCCGATATTGCACGAAATCGCCAGGCGACGCCTGACGAACCGAAGCGGTTTTTTCCAGCGTGATTTGCGATCCAGTATCTCGGTCGACCGGAATGTCGATCTTCACCGGGTCAGGGTCGCTAAGCTCGAATACGCCCCCATAGGAGGCATCAACAATGATGAAGGCCCCCTCCGGACCCTGAAGGGATGCGATATCCGCAGGTTTCACCACCGATGGCGCATTATAACCAGAAGGCGGGCTTATTTTTAACCGATAATGCCCCGGTGGCGCGAGCGGGAAGCGGAACGTGCCCTTCGCGAAATAATAGTTCCAGTCTCCGGAGTCCTTGACGCTGGATCCCGTCACGACCGTGTTCGGATAGGCGCTGACGCCGTCGTCGCCGAACACCTTGGCGGCTGGCAGGCCGGTGGCCTCGTCGATCAGGGTCACGATCGCGCCGTCGATCAACGCGCCCGTCCGCGAATCGAAAACATGCCCTTCGGGATCGATCAAAAGCGATGTCGAGGATGCCTGGCTGAACTCATCGCCCGGAAAATAGAGGCTGATCATGCCCTTATTGTCGCGCGTGATGTCGCATTCGCTGCCCGGGACGTTGGCGTTGCGGCTGCTGGGCGGCACGGCGCCAGCAAAAACGCCGGTGTTCGGCCCTGTTTCCTTGAGGATGATCTGGGTCTGCCGCACGCCCGAGTCGCCGATGATCGTCGAGGTCTCGCGAGCATTCGGATCATGATTTCCGCCCGGATTGTCGAGCACCATGACCAGCGGACTGTCGATATCCAGGGACTTGAGCGGCGAAGCGGATGCGAGTTGCGCGGCGTCGACGCTGTTCGGCGTGAAGCGGAGCGGCGCAGTTTCGCATTGGAGCGACGGGTAATCGATCTGATAGCCCGGGGGCAGGCGGCGAAAGCTGATCTTGGTTGTATATTTGGCCCGGATTACATCCAGGCTGGTACGATTGGATTGTACGGTCTTCTGCCCGGTGGCCGTGCCGAAGCTGAGCGAGGCGACATTCTCGATCCGCGATTGCGCAACCGCGCTCCCCGTCATGAGGAGCGCGGCAAGGCCCATCAGGGCAGCGACGACGCAGAGGAGATGCCGGGGGTATCGCATTATCCGCTCTGTCTCCGGCGCATCGCGGGATGCGCCGGAGACCAGAACCATGCTTTGCGGATCGTCAGTTGACGGTAACGCGGAAGGCCGCCGCGACCGGCGCATTCACGCCGAGCGAGGGGATATTGGCCCTCACCGTGGTTCCGTCGAACGAACCGCCATAGGGATCGCTTTCGTCCGCACCGGTTGTGTCGTCGTCTTCCGTGCTTCCCAGCAAGGTGCAGGCGCCCGCGATTCCCGGCGATCCGACATTGAGCGAATTGGAAATATAGGTGGTGCCCGCAGGTACGGCGTCGGCCAGAACCACGCCGGTTCCGGTGCCCGGCCCGGCATTGGTGACGGTAAGGCAATATTCGATCGTCGCGCCCGGAATGGCTTTCGGGTTGATGCCCAGATTCAACGGATCGCTGATGACCGTGGCCGTCTTCGTCATGGAGATGGCGGCGGTGGAGATTTTGTAGCTGTCATAGGCTCGACCCTTGCCGTCACGCGCCGGATCGTTGAGCGCACCGGCCGCGTCCGCGAAGACGATGTCCACGGTGGTGGGCGAATCGGCCGTCAGCAACGACGTGGCCGCCAGCGCAGCGCCCTGCGTTCCGGCCTGGCCGCCCGCAGCCGCCTGCGCCACCAGCGACACGATCGCGACGCTGGCGCCCGGGGTGTTGGGGATGTTCGCCACGATGAAGACGGTGGCCGAGGTGTCAGGGGCAAGTTCATCGATGAAGGTCGCGGTATCGACTCCGGCGTCATAGGTGCCGTTGCCGTTGGAATCGACGAATATGCGCATATTCGTGACATCGAAATTGTCCGCGCCCAGCAAGGCTATGACCACGCCCGCCTGGTCGCCGGTCAGGATGAAGTCCTGCGCTGCGTTGGTCAGGTTGGTGACCTGGAAGGTCGTCACCTGATCCACCGCGCCGATAGCTGTTGAGGTCGCGGTGCCGCCGACTTCGGTGACGGTCAGGTTGACCTTGCGGTCGACCAGGAACGTCGCGGTGTTCGATTGCGCCGTCTGGGTGGAGCCGCCAACCGTATAGGTGACACTGGCCGTATTGGCGATGCTGGTGCCGGCGGTTGTGCCGGCCGCTTGCGCTGCGCCGCTCCACGCCGAAAGTGCCGCCGCACCGGTCAGCAAAGCGATCCTGGTCGCTGCCTTGAACACTGAAACCTCCTGTTGGAATACCGATGCGCCGCTGTGCGGCCGTAAAATTGACAGCCCCCGCCCGATCATTTCAGGACGGCCTCGAACGCGACCTTGCCGGTGGAACCGGCAGGAAGAGCGTTGGCGATGCGCCAGCGGACATGGGTGACATCCTCGGCGCGGGCGGCGTGCCAGCCGCCGTCGCTGCCGCGCACTTTAAGGGCGGCGAGCGGGCCGTAATTCTGGCCGTCGACGGACACTTCTGGCGCGGGCGATCCCTGCGCCGGGCCGCGATAGGTCAATTCCTGCGGAAGGGGATTGTTGAGGGTCAGCCCTTCGATCGGCTGCGCGCCGCCGTTGCGATAGGCGAGCTGGTAGACGACCCGGTCGCCCGGCGTCACGCGCGTGGCCGGCGTCAGGGCGATCTTCGTCGTGCCGTCCGGCGCGGTCGAGCGCTGCTGGGCGAATACGGTGTTGGTGACGGTCAGCCCGGCGCCAAAGGCCGGGGCTGTCGCCGTCAGTGCGGCGAGCGCCGTGCACAGGCCAATTGGAAAGCGCATGATGTGTGTCCTGCTCATTGGATTTTCACCTGGAATGTCACGACGCGGGTCGTGGGCTGATCAATGTCGCCAAGGGCAACAAGGATGGAGGAGCCGTCGAAGCGGCCATTGTCGGCATCGTTGGCGTCGCTGAGCGCAGCGCCGTCGATCTGAAGCGAGCCGGGCAGATAGGTCGTGCCGGCGGGAATGGTGTCGGCCAGTTGCGCCGCCGTCAGTCGCGCATTGGAGCGCGTGACGACTTCCAGCCGATAGGTGATCGTCGCGCCTGACACGGGGGAGGAGGTTCCATCGGGCGCGACGACCTGCTGCGACTTGACGACGCTCGCGTCGGCTTCGGTCGCAGTAAAGGGGGTCTCTGCAGTGGCAGCTGCGCCAGTGGCGCCGACAACGGCGTCCGCGCCATTGTCTCCGCGACCGGCGAAGAGTGTTCCCGGCGCACCGGTGCCCGTGCCCGAACGGGCCTGAAGCGACAGGACGCCGGAACCCGCCTGCGTGGCGGCGGGGATGATAACCAGAAGCTGCAGCGTTGCACCGGGCGCAAGAGCCGGGGAGCAGCCGCAGGCGCTGATCGGCGTGTCGATCGCGGGATCGAATGCGCCATTGCGGTCGGTGTCGATGAACAGGGTGCTTGCCGGGAGCGCAGTGCCGCCGACCGTCGCATTCAGCGCGAAGGCTTCGCTGCCATTGCCGCTGTTGGTGAGCAGGAAGGGAACGCCGCGATCGGCCTCCCCCGTGGAAACCTCAACGGTGCTGGTGCCGAGTGCATGCAGGGTGACGTCCAGGATTTCCCCCACCCGCGTCGTGACGAGGTTGGACGAGATGCTGGCGCTGTGGCCGTCGATTGCGAACTGGAGCGACGCGACGTTGTCGATCTGCGCGCCGGCTGGCCCCAGGGCGAGCGCCGGCGAAGCGGCGGCGCACAGGGATACAGCCGCGCCAAGTGCCACAGCACGCGCGATGCTTCCTCCATAGCCTGTTGAAACCGCCTTCATCCGGCCTTCCCGCTCTAACTTCGGGATGATCAACGGCTTTCGGGGTTAACAAATTCGCGGAAAATCGGAACAAATAAGGAACAATTCGACTAACGTCTATTCCATCGGTCCGTTTCGGGCTGGATCAGCCGCCATTGTTAAGGGTTTGCAACACCCGTTCCGCCGCCTCCCGGGCAGCGGGGAGCGCCGTCATATCGCCATGGTCTACACGCGACCATTGTTTGCTGAGCGCGGCAAAGCCCATCGTCCCGGCCATGCCCGCGATATTATGCGCTATGCGGGTGATATTCTGTCCTTCGTCCAACGCCTCCAGGGCCTCCGCAAGCGATCGTGCGAACCCCGAAAAGAGAGCCGATGCCCGTTCGCGTCCTGCTAACCGCACCATCCGGTACGGCGGATTGTCCTCATGCCGGTAAGCATGATCTTTCACAGGTCCAGTCCAGTTCTCGATCGCTGCGACAAGATTGGCTTCGCTGAGCGGCGGATCGATCCGGTCGCTGACGCCGCCCACCGGCTCAAAATCGGCCTCCGCATAGAGCAGGGCGGGCGCACCGGCCGCGAACCCCGGCAAGTCCCTGATTTTACCGATGGTTGAGGCGATAATCCCGGCACCCATGCCGCCATCAAGTAGGATAATGGCCGCGCCTTCGCCTATATGGGTAACGGCTTGGTCCTCCTCCAAGCCGCCACGGCATGACCAGCCATAGGGCGCGAGCCAGCCGGCAGCCCGCTCAACCAACTCTGCGTCAACGCTCAAAATGGACAAGATGCTATGATCTCTCATTTTCAACAGCCTCTATCGCAGTCATAGCCATTCTGGTTCGATCTGATTGATTGTCTCTCGACAGCCGTTCGTCAAGGGAGCATGCTTTTGAAAAAGCTGCACTCTATCCGGGATGAGTTTATGGTGCGTGAGGGGCGAATATTGTTGGCGGACGATCATCCCCTGGTCCGCGAAGGATTGCAGATGGCAATTCGCGCCCGCATTCAGGGCGTGATCGTGGATGCCGTGGACAGCATCGAAGCCGCCGAAAATGCGGTGCGCGCGCACAAAAACTACCGGTTGATGCTGTTGGACTACCGGCTGCCTGACAGCGATGGCTTCTCCGGATTCTTCCGTATGCAGCATGCGTTGGGCGCGACCCCAATCGCCATTATCTCTGCCCATGATGAAGAGGCGATCGTCACCGCGGCGCGCGCCATCGGCGCGGCGGGCTTCCTGTCCAAGACCCAGCCGCTTGATGAACTCGCGCGGTCCATCGATACGCTGCTGTCGGGCAAGATCGTATTTCCCGCCAATCTGGGAACGACGGATGATCTGACGAAATTAAAGGAGCGGATCGAAAGCCTGACAACGGCGCAGATGCGCGTGCTCTCAGCACTGGCCCGTGGTCATCTCAACAAACAGATCGCCGGTGATCTGGATCTGTCCGAGGCAACCATAAAGGCACATCTGACAGCAATATTCCGAAAGCTTGAGGTTAATAATCGCCTGCAGGCCATGCTTGCGGTGCGGGCCTTCTTCAATCCGGAAGATAAAGGGGCGTGACGGCGGTCAGCGCCGGGCCGAAATTGTGGCGCGGAATGCTGGTGGCGGCTGTCATTTCCCTGTCGCTCATATCGGTCGCCCTCTGGTTCGGAAGCGAATATCGCCGGACCGCGGACACTACCGCCAGCGTGAACCTCTCCTTCCGCCAGAGGCTGGCGATAGAGGCTGTATTTTCCGACATGAAGGATGGGGAAACGGGGCAGCGCGGCTATGTCATCACCGGCAATCCGGATTTCCTGATACCCTATAACAAAGCCCTGGCGGATATGGATGGCACATTTGCGGGCCTGCGCCATTCGCTGCGTAATGAGTCGGGCATGGCCAAGGATCTGGCCAGGCTGCGTACCCTGATCGATCAGAAGTTCGTTGAAATGAAGCGCGTCATCGACGTCCGCGATCGGGAAGGACTGGAAGCCAGCGCCCGGGTCGTTTCCGAAGGGCGGGGCAAACATGTGATGGACGACATCCGCGTGCAGGTCGCGCGTATGATTGCGAACAGGAATGCGGCGCTGGAAAGCAATCTGGCGGCTGAGAACGATCGCACCGCTTACACGCGGCATATTATCTGGGTTGCGGTCGCGCTCGCTTCTCTCGCTGCGTTTATCACTGCCTATATCCTATGGGCGAGCCGCCGCGACCATTTTGCTTCGCAAAGGCAGGCGGTCGATTATCTCACGCGGCAAACCGCGATTTTTGAGAATACGCCCAGTCCCGTAATCCTTATTAATCCCAGCGGAAGCATGGAAATTCTCAACCCTGCGGCCGAACGGCTGTTCGGATATCCGTCGGTCGACCTCCTGCGCCGGGATATCTCGATCATCGCTAACATCGCGCCGGGCGAGGGGCCGTTCCTCGACCGTTTGGGCGTTGTGGGCGGGCAAATTGGAGAACCGTACCGTCCCAACATCACGGCGAAGAGGAGCGACGGTAGCACCGTTCCCGTCGATATCAGCCTCGGCGTGATGCCCCTTGAGGATGGAACACATATCGTCGCGTCGTTCAGCGATATCTCCGACCGGGAAAAAATCGAGCGGATGAAAGACCAGTTCCTGTCCACTGTCAGTCATGAATTGCGCACGCCCCTGACCTCGATCGTCGGATCGCTCGGACTTTTGCGTGGCGGTGTGGCCGAAGAACTGACGCCAGGTGCGCAGCGTCTGGTGGTAATCGCGGAAAGCAACGCGAACCGTTTGATACGGATTGTGAATGATCTGCTCGATGTGGAAAAATTGCAATCGGGCGAGATGACATTCGATTTTCAGCCGCTCGATCTTCGCACGGTAATCCAGAAGGCTGCTGACGCCATGCGCGGGCTTTCGGCAACGCGCAATATCGCCATTGAAACCCAGGATGGCGCCCAGGCCCTGATGGTACGAGGCGACAGTGAGCGGCTCATTCAGGTTATTACCAACCTGGTTTCCAATGCAGTGAAATTTTCACCGGAAAGCTCGGTGGTCACGGTCAGTTCGACTATAAGAGGCGGAGTGGCGCAGATCCATGTTGCGGATCAGGGGCCGGGCATTGACGCCGAACTTCGGGAAAGATTGTTTACCCGCTTTGCCCAAGGTTTGGGTACGTCATCCAATATGCAAGGTACTGGGCTTGGCCTTACAATCTCGCGGGAGATCGTGCGCAATCATGGCGGCGATATCTGGCTGGAAGATAGCGCCGGGCAGGGCAGTGTTTTCTCCTTCAGCATTCCGCTTTGGAACGTCCTCACCGGACAGGAGGATGGCCACGCCGTGCCGCGCCTGTTGATCTATGCAGATACAGTTGGCGCTCAGGCGATCAGCACGGGATTTGCGGACCGGGCCATTCGCGCAGACGCCGTCGCGTCTCATGCCGAAATGCTGGCTGCTTTGCAGGCCCGGCGCTATGTAGCGATGATCCTAGATTTCCAGTTCGCTGGCGCGGATGCGCTACCTTTGATCGAATCCCTCCGGTCCTGCCCCGATGCCCGCAACATGCCGGTTATCGCGATTTCCAGCGAGGACCCGCCATTGGAAGCGGCGCAGACAGCATCGCTGGATATTGTCGACTGGATCGCCAGGCCGATCATGTCGACGCGGCTGGAGGACGCCATTGAAGCCGCGATGGAACGGACAGCAGGCCATATTCCGCTGGTCTTGCATGTCGATGATGACAGCGACCTGCTGGAGATCACGGCGAAGGCCCTGAGCGGATTGGCGCGCATCGCCCAGGCAACGGACGTTGCCTCCGCCCGCGCCTTCCTTGCCGAGCATCATGTGGATATCGCCATCATCGATCTCGCGCTGCCGGACGGCTCAGGGCATGATATTCTGGCGGATCTCAATGCGCGGCAGGGGCCGGCGACGCCGGTGATCATCTATTCGGCGCAGGATGGCGGTCTCGGCCTTGCCCGCGATGTTGAGGCTGTGCTGACCAAGTCCCGCCGGTCCTTGCCGAATTTGGTGGAAACCGTGCTGACAATTGTGGAACGCCAAAAAGGGGGGGAGCGCCTGTGAGCGAGATGCTGAAAATCCTCTATGTCGACGATGAACCGGACATAAGAACCATTGTGGAAATGGCGCTTGGCCTTGATCAGGCCATGGACGTCAGGCTCGCGGAATCGGGGCCGCAGGCTCTGGATATTCTGGGTGCAGAAGGATGGGTGCCCGATCTAGCGCTGGTCGACATGATGATGCCAGGGATGTCGGGACTGGACGTGCTGGATACGATGCGGCAGCGCGATGATGTCGCCGGGGTTCCCGTCGTGTTCGTGACGGCGAGCGCACGGCAGGACGACATGAACCGCTATATCGAGGCTGGCGCGATTGGCGTCATCAGCAAGCCGTTCGATCCCATGAGCCTTGCCCGAACCGTCAGGGAATATTGCGAGCGATAGGGGGGCAGCAGACACCCCAAGCCAAAGTGCTATCGACTGCCAATCGCTTCGGCCATAAGGAAGGCGCGTTGGGGGAGATAGTAAGGATAATGATGACATCGACGTATCGCGCGGCTGCACTCCTTGGCGGATGTCTGGCTTCTCTTATCGCAGGCAACGCTCTGGCGGACGAACCCGTCGATACGAGCCAGGATATCATCGTATTGGGGGCGGGCCTCCCGTTGCCGCCCGGCACTCCGGCTTATGGGACGGTGACGATCGATCGTAACCGGCTGGTGAATAGCGCTTCGGGACGCATCGAAAGCGTATTGTCGGACGTCGCGGGTTTTCAGCAGTTCCGGCGGTCAGACAGCCGATCCGCGAACCCGTCGGCGCAGGGGGCGACCTTGCGCGCGTTAGGGGGCAATGCGTCGAGCCGGACGTTAATGATCCTGGACGGCGTGCCGATGGCCGATCCCTTCTTCGGCTATATTCCTTTCAGCGCTCTCGTGCCCGATCGCCTGTCGATGGTGCGGGTGACGCGCGGCGGCGGCGTAGGCGCATTCGGTGCCGGGGCCGTGGCGGGGACGATCGAGATGGCGAGCGCCGCACGGGCGGACCTGCCGACCGTGTCAGGCAGCGCCTTCTACGGTTCGAAGGATGCAAGCGAACTGACCGCGAGCCTGTCGCCCGATGTCGGCAACGGCTTTGTGTCGCTATCGGGCCGCTGGGACCGGGGCGACGGATTCATGACCACGCCGAAGGACCAGCGCGTATCGGCAACCGTGCCTGCGGCGTATGGCGGCTGGTCGGTGGGCCTGCGCGCTGTGGCGCCGGTCGCGCCTGACATGGAGGTGCAGTTTCGCGGCCTGCTCTTCCATGATGATCGCACGCTGCGCTTTGTCGGCGCGGACAGCATGAGCCAGGGACAGGATGCGAGCATTCGCTTCGTGGCGCGGGGACCCTGGAAGGTGGATGCGCTGGCCTATGTGCAGGCCCGCAACTTCTCCAACATCGTTATTTCCTCCAATGCGCCGTTCAGGAAGTCGCTCGACCAGCGCAACACGCCATCGACCGGGATCGGCGGCAAGATCGAGTTGCGCCCGCCGGTCGGCGCGGACCATGTGCTGCGCGTCGGCGTCGACACGCGGCTGTCGAGCGGCGATATGTATGAGGTCGCCTATAATGCCGGTCTGGCGACGAACCCGGTGACGGCCCGCCGGCATGCCGGCGGCAACCAGAGCACGACGGGCCTCTTCGTGGAGGACGATTGGACGCTGGGGTCGCTGATCCTGACCGGCGGGGGCCGCGCGGATCGCTGGACGATCACGGACGGCTTCTTCGAGACGCGCAACCCGGCCGGTGTCGTGACCGGCGACATCCATTATGCCGACCGCAGCGACTGGCAGTTTTCCGGACGGGCAGGGGCGCTGCTACACTTCAACGACCTGATCGCCTTGCGCGCGGCGGGCTATACCGGTTTCCGCTTGCCGACGCTTAATGAACTTTATCGCCCGTTCGTGGTGTTTCCGATCACGACGCAGGCCAATGCCGCGCTGAAGCCCGAGAAGCTGAAAGGAGTGGAGGCAGGGTTCGACCTGACGCCGGCGCAGGGGATCAGCCTGGGCGTCACGGCCTTCTACAACCGGCTCGACGATGCGATCGCCAACCGGACAGTCAACGCCACCACGCGCATCCGGCAGAATGTCAACGCCATCGTCGCGAAGGGCGTCGAACTGACGGCCAGTGCGAAGCTCCCTGCCGATTTCTCGCTGTCCGCCTCCTACGCCTATAGCCACAGCCGGGTCGATGCGCCGGGTCAGCTGTTCGATGGCCTTCGGCCCTCGCAGACGCCCCAGCATGCGGCGAGCGCGACGCTGGCCTGGCAGCCTAAGGATGGCCCTTCGCTCTCGACGACGCTGCATTATGTCGCCAAGCAATATGAGGACGACCTGCAGAAGGATGTCCTGCCGGATGCGCTGACCGTGGACGCGATCGCCAGCCTGCCGCTGGGGCATGGCGTGACTCTCGTTGCGCGCGGCGAGAATCTGTTCGACGAGACCGTCGTGACCCGCAACTCTGCCGGGTCCATGGATCTGGGCACACCCCGGACGCTGTGGATCGGCATGCGCTTCGCCAATTGAAGGGAGAGACCATGTCCGAAGACCTTTTCCTCGTGCCGGCCGACTGGGCCAGCGCTACAGTGATGACGCGGGATCGTCGCGCTGCGGATCATGCGCGCTCGCTGGGGGACAGCGAGGGCTATTGGCTGGAGCAGGCGCAGCGCCTGGACTGGATCACGCCGCCGACGCGGGCGAGCGAGAGCAGCTTTGCCGAGGGCGACTTCGGGGTGACATGGTTTGCTGACGGCGTGCTCAACGTATCGGTCAACTGCATCGACCGGCATCTGGCGCAGCGCGGCGAGGCGACCGCGATCATCTGGGAGCCGGACGATCCCGCGCAGACGCCGCGCCGCTTCACCTATCGGCAGTTGCATGAAGAGGTCTGCCGCTTCGCCAATGTGCTCAAGGCTGCCGGCGCGCAGAAGGGCGACCGGATCACCGTCTATATGCCGATGATCCCGGAGGCGGCGTTCGCGCTGCTCGCCTGCGCGCGCATCGGCGCGGTGCATTCGGTGGTGTTCGGCGGCTTCTCGCCCGAGGCGCTGGCCGGCCGCATCACCGACTGCGATTCCAATATCGTCATCACCGCCGACGAGGGCCGGCGCGGCGGCAGGACGGTAGCGCTCAAGGCCAATGTCGATGCAGCGCTTAAGCACTGTACCTCGGTAAGTAAGGTCATCGTCGTCCAGGCGACCGGCGGCGCGATCGCCATGGAGCCGAGCCGGGACGTCTGGCTGCACGAGGAGGCGGCAACGGTCGCCGCCGACTGCCCGGCCGAACCGATGAACGCAGAGGACCCGCTGTTCCTGCTCTATACCTCGGGCTCCACCGGCAAGCCCAAGGGCGTGCTGCATACGAGCGGTGGCTATCTGCTCTGGGCGGGCCTCACGCACGAACTGTGCTTCGATTACAAGCCCGGCGACGTCTATTGGTGCGCGGCCGACATCGGCTGGGTCACCGGCCACAGCTATATCGTCTATGGCCCGCTCGCCAATGGCGCGACCACGCTGATGTATGAAGGCCTGCCCAACTGGCCGACCCCCAGCCGCATCTGGCAGGTGGCAGAGCGCCACAAGGCGCACACCGTCTTCACCGCGCCCACGGTGCTGCGCGCGCTGATGAAGGAGGGGGACGACTATGTCACCTCCGTCGATCGCTCCTCCATCCGTCTGCTGGGCACAGTGGGCGAGCCGATCAACCCGGAGGCCTGGCGCTGGTATCACAGCGTCGTGGGCGAGGGGCGCTGCCCGATCATCGACACCTGGTGGCAGACCGAGACGGGCGGGGCGATGATCGCGCCGATGCCCGGCGCGACGGACCTCAAACCCGGCAGCGCGACGCTGCCGATGCCCGGGGTCGAGCCGCAGATCGTCGATGGCGAGGGAAAGGTCTTGGAAGGCGCGTGTGAGGGCAACCTCGTCATCGCCCGCTCCTGGCCCGGCCAGATGCGCACCGTCTATGGCGACCATGACCGCTTCTTCCAGACCTATTTCTCGACCTTCCCGGGCAAGTACACGACCGGCGACGGCGCGCGGCGCGATGCGGACGGCTATTACTGGATCACGGGCCGGGTCGATGACGTCATCAACGTCTCGGGCCACCGCATGGGCACGGCCGAGGTCGAGAGCGCGCTCGTCCTCCACGAGAGCGTCGCCGAAGCCGCGGTCGTTGGCATGCCGCACGATATTAAGGGCCAGGGCATCTACGCCTATGTCACCCTCAACGCGAACGAGGAGCCGAGCGAGCAACTGCGCAAGGCGCTGACCCAATGGGTCCGCACCGAGATCGGCCCCATCGCCACCCCCGACGTCATCCAGTTCGCCCCCGGTCTCCCCAAGACCCGATCGGGCAAGATCATGCGACGCATCCTGCGCAAGATCGCAGAAGGCGAAACCTCCCCACAGGCCCTCGGCGATACCTCAACCCTCGCAGACCCAACCGTCGTGGAGGA
>Ga0070668_100000113_pt1 | contig 50427 bp, 41 predicted proteins | sample KBSS43metaG_FD_64661 | JGI IMG/M metagenome (GOLD analysis project Ga0070668, IMG submission 64661) | Switchgrass rhizosphere microbial communities from Kellogg Biological Station, Michigan, USA - KBS S4-3 metaG | ecosystem: Host-associated > Plants > Roots > Rhizosphere > Soil ...
TCCCGATATGGCCCAGATGATTGTACCGAGCGTGGCCAATGTGAAAGCCAGAGGTTGACCAAGCCAATTGGCCGACTTGGTGGCGATTACGGTGAATAGGCGGTCCATGTCCTCTCCTCATCCCCTGCAGTGTTCATTAACGCGCAAACAGGGATGATGAGCCAAGATTAACTTAGGCGGAGTCGTGCGTCAGCCTGCCGTCAGCTCCAATTGGTATTATCGGTTCCCCTCAAGGAGAGGGCGAGTGGCGTCGGCGTTCCCTTTGGAGAGGGCGGGAACATGGAAGACGAGATCGCGGCCTATCACAGGGCCCGTGAATCGCACTGTCTGCGGCTAGCGGAGGCGGCGGCGAACGAGCAAATTGCCTCCATTCATCGAGAACTGGCAGCCCGACATCGGCGACTGGCGCTTAAGCGCCTCGGCGAGGGGAACCAGCCGCTCAGCGGGGATGCCGCCACGCCTCGAACGCGATGCGTATGAGATGTCCGTCTCAGTACCGACGACGAATGCCAGCTGTCAGGGTGACCATCGTTGCCGATGCGCCGACGAGCGGCTTGTGATGCGGCCTCGACTTGGCACCCGCCAAACTCTCGACGCACCTGTTTTGCGTCTACAGACGCCTTTATGATCTGAGCCGTTGGTCCGCCAGCTGCCGCAGGAGATACAGCGGCAGGTGTGGCGGGGACAGTGGGCGCCGCGGGCGTGGCAGTCGAACCCAATGGCGCTACAGGCAGTGGCACAACAGCAACAGCCGTCGCAGGCAGCGCCAGTGGCAGGTCAGACTTGGTCCGCGCCATGAGCTCGCGGCCTTGGGTTTCAAGATAAGAAATTTAGGAAGCTGACATCCGGTCGCATCAACGCATCCGTCAGCAGCCGCCAACAATGCGGTCATTCGTGTCTCGGATTCAGCGTCCTGGAAGCGGTCGTCCGTTCATCCGAAACGCCGTGACCGCTTTAGCGCTGAATCCCCGTCGCTCCAGAAGCCGCACGGCAACCCCCAACTGCGGCCGTTCCTTCTACCTGCTTAGCATTTGGCCAGTACGCAGTTGATCGAGACTTGCCCAATCGTGTTGAGGCTGAGGTGCGTCATGGCCGTTTTGTCCCGGAAGTAGGTGCGGGCGACAGCGGCGCTCCTGCTACGCTACCCCGCGTAAAGACGACCGGCGGCGGCCCGAAATGGCCGCCCCCCTCGGAGATCGAAAGGATCCGAACCACGCGAGGCCCCGCCGCGCGCGCATAGGGCTTGGCCCGTTCGCGGGCCTGTTAAACGGCGCGCGCACGCGTCTCATCGAGCGCGGGTTCAGGACCGTCCATCATGAATGTTGGGCCGTTCACTTGAGTGGCCCCCCGCGGCGACTAACGTGTTGATCACCCGGCCGAAGCTCTTCAGATCACGCTGGCGCACCGAGACGGAGTTAGTCGCGTGACAACCAACGATCTTCGGCACGCTTGGCTGAGGGGGCGGGGCATAGCGCTGGCCGCTTTGACGTGCATCTATAGCTGCGTCCCGGTCGGGCTCCGGCTAGATCGGTTCAACCATCAGATTGCTGGTTTGGATGTCACGTTCAGCTATAGCGGCGCCGCGTAGCTCAGTTATGCCCTTCGCCATAGCGGCCGAGCTCGCGGAGAGCGCGTCACCCGTGGTTCTTCCTTGTATCGTCACGCCGGCGTTGAAGATCGCCACGTCCCCGCTTGCAGTGATCTGCCTTGGGCGGAAATTGTCAGCAGTGCATTGCCCGATGCAACGACGGGGGCCGGCGATAGTGTCTGTGCGACAGCCTGCGGCGCCAAGGCCATCACGCCGAGGAGCAATATCCAAAACTGCTTCACGGGCCTTCTCCCTTCGGAACGCCATCGCCTTGGATGCATGAGCATCAGCGAAGGCTAGGCCTGAGGTCTCTCCGGTTGACATCTGGAATGATCCGGAAGCGTGCTACGATCAGACTGAAAACTCCGAACATGAGCAGCCCGAGCGCGACGACCGTATAGAGGGCGACGTTCTCGCGCAGGCTCATTAATGCGCCGCCAAGGCCCTTCGCCGCGCCGCCGGAATGTAGCCACCCCGACCTGATGAGCGACCAACCCATGACAAGAAACACGACTGCGCGCGAGGCATGCCCTATGCGACCGATCCAGCATATCGCCGCGGGAGCGTTCGCCCCGACCGTGCGCATGAAGTTCGCAGTGAACGCGCTCCGGGCCTGGAAGGCGGCGCCGATCACGAGCGCGATGCCGATGAGCCCGAGAACGGCAGCGCCCAAATCCCAGGAGAGCAAAGAGCTGGCGGCTCGGCCGCCTCCATCGCCATCGGGGGAGCGCTTGTCGCCCTGCGCAAACTGAAATGCGGTCCACGCGAGGAGCGTGTGCGCCAGCCCGCTTGCGAAATAGCCAACGCGCTGGGCGATGCCCTTCGCATCAATTCCCTTATGCTCGACGTCGCCGACCGCCGCGATAAGTTTATAAATCGCATAGGCCATCAGGCCGACGGCCGTCACGTAGAGCACTGCCGACCCGAGTGGGATTTCCTGCAGCATGTCGAACGATGCCTCCGGACCTCCCGAGGCGGAACCTGCTGTCGTGAGCGCGAGGTAGCCGAGCAAGATGTAGACAAGCCCGCGGGCGGCATAGCCAAGGCGGACAAGCAGGTTGAATTTCTCTGATTTGTCGACCACGCCTGCTCCTCCAGCGTCCACCAAACGCGTCCAACTCTGCTTTGTGCCCAGCCATCGCCGTCCATTCACACTGGCCAGCGCGTGAACGCCCGGTGGCGAGATTTTTGGATGCGGCGGCCCGATTGGCTTGATAGCATCCAGCATGGTCGGACACCGCGCTTCATCAGCATCTGCCGTCGTGTGCTCGTGATCCAGCAACATTCACCGCCGAGCCTTCGAGGCTGGCGGATCCACCCGACCCACGCGTTGATCGCCGCGGCTGCCTGCGCAGCGGCCTGCGTGCTGACCGTTTTTCTCCTCTGGACGGGGCGCGCCTCTTCGCTCGATTCGGCGGGGCTCTATGTCTGGCGCTTCCAGCCGCACCTTATGCCGCGCGGTCCGGGCTGGCTCCTCGAGGCTGTGCGTGACGTGACCGCTATGGGGGGCGTCGTGATGCGGCATGTCTTCGCTCTTTGTGCGATCGTCGCGCTGCTGTTCTTGAAACTACGCCGTGAGGCCATCGTCCTTGTCGGGACGATTGTCGGGGGCTGGGCCGCAAACAGCGCGATCAAGGCGCTGGTCGGCCGCGCGCGGCCCACGATCGTACCCCATCTGACCGAAGCCAGCGGCAACAGCTTTCCGAGCGGCCACAGCTTCAACTCGGCGGTCGTCTTCCTTGCGATAGCACTGGCGTTCGCCGCGATGAGCTCCCGCCGCACGGTTCGCTGGACGATCATCGCCAGTGCTGTGGCCTTGACCTGGCTGATAGCCTTGAGCCGGGTCTGGCTGGGCGTCCACTTTCCAACCGATGTGATCGCAGGTTGGACGGGGGGCGCCAGCTGGGCATTCTTTGCCGCCGCAGCACTCGACCAGCCGGCGCGGGCCGCAACTAGGCCTGGCTGATCACTACGCATAAACAAGGTGGGGAACTTAGCTAGTTATTAGCAGCTCGGATTTTGACATGAAGCCAGAGCAAATAAGGTCGCGCGGGCTATACCGATCTCGGCGGCGCCTACCGCCTCCGGGCTGGAAGTGATGCGCTCATTGGCTCCACAAACGTCGCCCCGGTCCTGCGCCGCGTTTGCGACTCCTCAAACTGGAGTACCACGCCGATCCGATTTTGCGGCGAGCCCAAGTTCAAGCACTCTGTCCAACCTGAGAGCCGTATTCATCCACTTCTCAACACTAAGCTGGTCGCCCTGAAGGCACGCAAGGCCGATCCTTTCACAGGCGAATCGCAGCATCTCGGGCCCAGGCTCGCGATAATCTTCGGGTTTACGGTATACGAACGCACCCGCTTCCAGTGGCATTTCAAAGGAGGGAGTATCGGCAGACTGATCTCGCTCATCCGGATGTTTGCCATTGCTCGCGTTGCCGATCTCGGTCGCCGGTGAGCCGCCTACAATCCGGTTAATCGTTGCTGCAACGCACGAAGCATCACGTCCTAATTCCGCCTTGTCGATACATGCCGCCGCACCCTGCGCCAGCAGCTTCCGCGAGACGGCGTTATCCCGAGCGCCGCCTGCTACGATTACGGTCGGTATGCGACGACGGACCAGTGAGGGGAGATATTCCCACCCGCTGCAGCGAGGCATCTCGAGATCGAGCGTCACGATATTTACAACGGTGTTTTCAAGCATCGTGTCCGCTTCAGCCGCGCTGGCAGCCATGCCGACAACACGCAGATTGGCATCGTCCTCGATCATGCTCGCAAGCATGCCTCGGCTGACGAAGGAATCGTCTACGATCAGTACGTTAACGTGCTTCATACATCCGCCTCCAATAAGAGGTCTGAGCTACGAAGTTACCGAAATATTGACAAACTAATAGATCAGGAGCTCGTAGTCGTGACAATTCCGAAACAACAAGCACGGGACCGCCGAGTCTTGCATCAAGGAAGTTTTCTTTGCAGCGCAAAACCTGCTCAGCCTCTGGTCATGTGAGCGACATCGAGACCGATTAAATTCCTATTCTATCAGGAATCAGTCAGGAATTAGTCAGAATAGATTATGATTCGTGCGCGGCCGTGACTTCGTCAGTGCGAGTGGCTGCGACTCAATTGGCCCACTACAGGCGGCGGGTTTGCTAGTTTCATCGGGTGATCGGCACCTTCTTATCGTTCCGATACGAGCTGATGCGCCCGTTGCGCGCGGCGCTATTTCGTCACTTCCGCAGGGAAGTAGCGAGCGTCGATCTCGACACTCCCCAGAACGTTTCGTAACTCTGTTAAGGTAAGCGGTTCGGCAAACCTACAGCCGGCTCGTCCCCCCTCGATCCAGCGCACCTGCGCCCGACGCTGGCTGATCAGAGGGATGTGCACGACGACCACCTCGCCTAGGGTGAGGCCGCTCTTAGTGGATCTAAACCCGCCAAAAGATATGTTCGATAGCACGATCATCTGGCCATCGTTCGCAGCGCCTCGGGCGATTGCGCTTGCCACGATCGCGGTCTCGAACCGCGGCTCGATCCGCGCGTCCTTCGACTGCTCCACTCCTGCACGTTTTGTCATTTTTTTGTCACCGCCAACAAGCGCCAACATTCCAGCAAAACTGCATTAAACTATTAAGATGCTGGGTTATATTTTTGTTAGCGACGCCGCCCCCGGTCGACTTTTGATCCTATCAGGGCGGGTCTGGAACGGGCCCGCCCAAATTTACTTTCTCGTTAGACGGAATGTTAGATCTCTGGTCGTCGCTTACTGTCCAACGCCGCTAAGTGATTGATTTTCGGTGCGGTGCGCAGGCGCTTTCGGCTTCAGACGCGCTCAGCGTGATCGCGTGAGGAGGGCGATTATGGAGCTGCTCGGCTAGCGCTTTCCGCCATAATCTCGGCCATTCGAGGCAGGCACCTTGAAGCCTAATCCGGACGGTTTGGCGCCGAAATGGATGTCGGATATGTGCGCGATGCGGGCCATGCCGGCCCAACGAGCAGCCGCCGTGCAGGTTCAACCTCAACATGGCGCGCGCCACCCCGGGCCTTCCCAGACGTTCAAACCTCTAAGGTGCAGTCGATGAGCAGATCATGATGAAGGCGATAGTCCAGCGACTGATTTGGCGCGACCCAGAATTTGGAGCTCTCGAACTGCCGAGCGGGACGATGACGCTCCGCTACGGCTTCGGGTCGGGGCTTGCGAGCCGCCCCGGAGACACCTCCGGCAGTTTCTGGGCCACCGGCGACCGCGGCCCGAACATCAAGGTGCAGGACGCGGTGCGGCTGTACGGACTCGATCAACTGTCTGCATTAGGTGACTTGGCAGGTGCCAAGATCATGCCGTGGCTGGAGGTTGGACCCGCCATTGCCGAATTAAGGGTGGTCGGTGAGGCGATCCAACTGTTGCGCATCATCCCTCTTAAGCATCGTGATGGTCGACCTGTCACGGGGCTGCCACATCCGGGCAGCGTCCAGCTGCTCTCAGAACCGGTGTTCAATATCAGCGGCAGGGCAATCCCCCCTGACGACGGAGGCCTCGACACCGAGGGTATTGTTGCGCTGGCCAATGGCGGATTTTGGGTGGGGGACGAATTCGGCCCATCGCTCGTGCGGCTCGATGCTGCGGGTATCGTTCGGGAACGCCTCCTCCCCGCGCCAGCTGGAGCTCCACGTGCCGCGCGATGCCTTCCTGCTATCGCGGCTCGGCGCCAGCTGAACCGCGGCTTCGAGGCGCTGGCGACTTCCGGCGACGAGCGCTACCTGTTCGCTGCGTTCCAAAGTCCTCTGGCTCATCCAGACGAGGAAGCCCATCGCCTGGCCCGCCATGTCCGAATTTGGAAAATGGACGTTCGGAATGGAGAAGTGGTTGCGCAATACGCCTATCCGCTAGATCCTCCGGCAAGCTTTGCACTCGACAGTGCCGCCGGTGCGTTCGACACAAGCGATATCAAGGTCAGCGAACTGTTGTGGTTGCCCGCGAACAGCCTGCTCGTGCTCGAGCGTGGCTCAGCAACGACGAAACTCTACCTCTGCCGCCTGGAGGCCCCTGCGCTCGGTGACGAGCACCTCGACCTGACCACTCGGCCGACGCTGGAGGAACTAAGTGCGCGCGAGTTAGCGCCAGCCTTTCCGGTTCTCACGAAGAGCCTACTGTTCTCAACTGACGATCATCCCGAGGTGGCGCGGGATCTCGAGGGAATGGTGGCGCTGTCACCATCCGAGCTTCTGCTAGTCAGCGACAACGATTTCGGTGTGTTAGGCGCAGAAACGAGCTTTTGGCGGGTGCAGTTCAGCCGCCCCATCGGGGAGCACTTGAATGGCGGCTAAGCGCTGAATAGCCGACATCCAAAGCACGTGAGCTGTTCCCTGATTCCTGCCGGTCAGCTTTGTGCAGGCGGTACAGATGATTTCTACGACTGGGTTGGGGTGGTTTCGAACCGACCGTCAGACTTCACCATCCTGCATAATATCCCCGGCCATATCGGCCGAGGAGATGTATCATGGGAATGTCTGACTTCGACCCTGACGCCCGCGGGCGTCGTCCGTGGAACGCCGGAAATCTCGTAGGCGCCAAGCGCCCACTCAAACCGCGCGACGTTTGGGCGATCCGGTTCTTCCTCGATGAGCACCGCCGCCTGCGTGACCGAGCGCTCTTTGATCTAGCAATCGACAGCAAGCTTCGAGGCTGCGACCTCGTCAAACTCAGAATTGGCGACCTCGTAACCGGCTCCTCGATCCGCACCCGCGCTACCATAATCCAGCAGAAGACGGGGCGGCCGGTCCAGTTCGAGGTCATGCAAGATGCTCGTTGCAGCCTTTTGGCTTGGCTGGATCGCCGCGGCGGCTCGCATGATGATTTCATCTTCCCGAGCAGAGTCGACTATCTCGGCCACCTCAGCACTCGTCAGTATGCCCGGCTTGTCGACGAATGGGTCACCGCGATCGGCCTGAACGTTCATGCGTATGGAACGCACTCACTTCGTCGGACGAAGGCGTCGATGATCTACAAGCGGACTGGCAATCTGCGCGCCATTCAAATCCTGCTGGGACACAGCAAGATAGAGAATACTGTGCTGTATCTCGGCGTAGATATCGATGACGCGCTAACACTTGCCGAGCGCACTGAGATATGAAGCAGCCTGGGCCCCTTGCCCACGAGGGGCCCACTTTTTAGCAGCTTCTGCCTCAATCTCGCCTGTTCAGCGAGCAGGCTAATTTCCGAAAGCTGCCGCTCGCTCATTGGCTCAGCGAGCCGCTCCTAATCACCGACTCCGAGCACATCCTTAAGTTATTTTGTTGCAACAAATAGGTTCCGCTCAATTACGCGATGCAAGCCCGATAGTGTGAGGGCCTCGCTGTCGTGGTCTGCGTCGAAATGACTCACCTTCAAGACAGCTCAATTCCGGATGCAGAAAACTGGATAGATCGGCATTCGAGGATCCTTGCCTAAGCAAAATAGGTTTCCGTCCGGCACCTTAGGAGTGTGGACAGCGATCTATCAGGCTGCGCACTCGCTCCGATAGCATTATGTAGGTGAAGGGCTTTGAGAGAAGTTCCACCCCGTCTTCCAGGCGCCCTGACTGCATGATCGCATCTCGGGGGTAGCCAGAGGTGAAGAGCACCCGCAGGCCGGGTTGCAGCTGCCGCGCCGAATCTGCGAGATCGCGGCCCGACATAATCGGCATCACGACGTCGGTGAGCATCAATTGAACCGGCTCGTCCTGCCGCTCGAGTAAGCGCAATGCGGAGGTGGGATCATGGGCCTCGACGACGCGGTAGCCGAGCTCGCGCAGCATTTCGACAGTGTAGGCGCGCACATCGTCGTCGTCCTCGACGACGAGGATCGTTTCCGATCCACTGCCCAACGCGACATGATCGTCAAGTTGCGCAGGTTCTTCTCCGGCCGCGACCAGCGCCGCGGGAAGATAGAGCGAAATCGTCGTGCCGGCGTCAAGCGTGGAGCGGATGTCGACATGCCCGCCGGTCTGCTTGATGAAGCCATAAACCATCGACAGGCCGAGACCGGTGCCCTTGCCGACTTCTTTGGTCGTGAAGAACGGCTCGAACACGCGTTCGAGCGTTTCGGCGGACATACCCATCCCGGTATCGGCAACGCTGACCAGAATATAGAATCCGGTAGCGATGCCGGCCGGCGGTGGATTATCGGAATCGAAGCATATGTTTGCCGCGTGGATCGTCAAGCGTCCACCGTTCGCCATCGCATCGCGCGCATTTACAGCGAGGTTGAGGATCGCGTTCTCGAGTTGATGGGGATCGACCTCCGCTCGCCAGAGATCGGGATCTGAGAGGATCTCGATCGTGATCGCTTCGCTGATCGTCCGGTTCAGCAGGTCCGACATACCAGCGATGAGCCGCGCTATATTAATCTGCTTGGGCGCAAGCGGCTGTTGCCTGGAAAAGGCCAACAAGCGCTGGGTGAGCGCCGCGGCGCGCTCGGCCCCCTTGAGCGCGTTTTCGAGCGACCGCCGGATACGCGGGTCGGTGGCCGTGATGCGGCGCAGAACGGTATCGATATTGCCAGTGATGATCGTCAGCAGGTTGTTGAAATCATGCGCGATGCCGCCGGTCAGCTGGCCGACCGCCTCCATCTTCTGGGCCTGGCGCAACGCATCCTCGGTCTGCTGCCGCACCGCGATCTCCTGAAGGACGCGCTCCTCGAGCGTCTCGTTGAGATGGCGCAGCGCCTGTTCGGCATCCTTGGCGGCGGTGACGTCGTAGATGACGCCGACAAACCGGTAGCCCGAGCCGCCGTCGCTGACGATCTCGCCACGCCTCGCGATCCAGCGCTCGGCATCATCATCCCTGCGCCGGATGCGGAATTCGCCGAGCAGCGGCTCGATGGCCGAGCTGACTGCCTGTTCGGGATCCGGGATAATCGCCTCGTCGTCCCCGAGCACAACGCTGTTGATCGTCCGTACCGGCAGCACATTGGCGGGATGAAGGCCGAGCAGCCGGCAGAATTGTTCAGATACCGATGCCGTCGCGAAGCCATCGATATATTCGAAGGTGCCGACTCCACCTGCGGTCTGCGCGATCCGCAGCCGCTCCTCGGTGCGCTTGCGTTCGGTGACGTCGACAAGAAGGCCTGTAAAGCGGGTGGGCACATCGTTGGAATCGAGCTGGCATTGGCCGCGCCCGTGAACCCAGATGATCGAGCCGTCCGCCGTCCGGAGCCGGAATTCCTTCGAGAAGAGCTCGGCACCGCCCAAAATTCCTGCGACCGCAATCCGGATACGGGGACGATCGTCGGGATGGATCGCCGAGAAGAAGCTCTTGACCGGCAGACCCGCGCGGATCGCGGCGGGATCGAAGCCGTAAAGTTCGGCAAAGGCCTCGTCGACGTATAGCCGGTCGCGGACGATATCCCAGTCCCAGATCCCACTGGCGCCGGCCGCCGCAAACATCGCTCGCTGCTGGTCGTCCATGCTTCCAGCGAGCGAAGCCGTCGTATCGCGATCCCTAGCCGTCATCACCGACAACGCGATCGATGAACTCGGTGAGCAGTTCCCTCAGGATCGTGAGCGCGGGCAGGTCCATCAGAACCGCGATATAGCCACGGATGTCGCGGCGACGGACGGCAAAGTCGATGTAGAGAAAGAGGACCAGCCCGTCGGAGGGCATGTCATCCCTTATGTCGAACATCAACGCCCCATCGCCGCGCAGCACCTCGGGTATCGTCATGGTGAGGGACCGGCGGAGCATATTGGCCATAGTCGCGAGACAGGAGTTGAGGATCACGTTGCCGGTCTCGGCAAGCGCCTCATGCTCCATCTCGAGCACTTCCTCGGCGGTCAGCTCGTCACCAGTGACGGCGCGGACAAGTTCGAGGCTGTTCGTCTCGGGAAAGATCAGCAGCGCGCGGCCCGAGAACGCCCCGGTGAAATCCTGGCGTATCGCGACCAACTGGCTGATCTCGCGCTCGCTGATCAGGCGCGCGGCACGGCGTTGGGTCACTACTTCGATCGACGGCACGGATAAGGACACCTGATCGCCAACCATCTTGCGCAGATTGGCGGCGGCGCGGCTCACTCCGATATTGACGATCTCGGTCAGCGCGTCGCGTTCGAGCTCGCCGAGAGAGACATCTTCACGCGTCATGCCTTGGACGACCTCAGGCGCAGCGCGGTGCCCGAGATGAAGCCCTGCAGCCCCTCCGCGGTGACGGGCTTGGGCACGAAAGTGGCGTTCACCGCGCGGGCACTGGCGATGATCTCGTCCTGGATGTTGGCGGTGATGATGGCCATCGGAAGGTCGGGACAGCTGGCGCGCAATTCCTGCGCGAGTTCCAGCCCGTTCTTCTCGGTCATGTTATAATCGATCAGCGCCAGGTCGACGGACTGCGCCGCGACTATCTCAAGCGCCTCGGCGGCACCGTTGGCTTCCACCCTCTGCCAGCCCGGCTGAAGCTCGGCGATGGCCTTGCCGGCGACGATCCGGGCAAGCTTGCTGTCGTCTACGATCAGCACCGTGATCGGCATCAATGTACTCCAGTCGATTGGGCAGTGGCCGCCTCATAGAAGGGCGTAGGTTAATGGGAGGCGACTTACTAGCCGCCAATCAGGCAACGCCACGTTTAAGGTTCGGTACGATCCACTCCTGCACGAAACCATGCGGAGGGGCACCACAATATTCGGGAGACGCGGCAAGCAACACTTGCAGGACAGCGCCGTGCGCACGCGTGCACAGCGACAGATCGACCGGACCGAGCGGATTTGCCTGCAAAAGGATCAGCAAATTCTCCGCATCCTCAACCGGACACGTCCCCTCGAGAAATATGACATCGTCGCTGCAATGCACGGTCATGCAACAAGTTCCGGGAGATCGAGAACAATCAGCACACCGCCATTGCCGAGCAAGGTCGTGCCCGCAATGCCGGGGATATTGGCGAGCAGCCCGCGCGGCGGTCTGACCATCGCGTCGACCCGCTCACGCAGACCCGAGACCATGACGCCGACCGAATCCGCGCCGGTCCCCATCACCAGCAGCTTGTTCTCGCTGATCGCCCGCTGATCGAGCAATTGGGCGAGGCTGAGCAGCGGCAAGGTGTGGTCGCGGTGGACACAGGCCCTGCCCCGCCCGATCGGGAAGATATCGGTTTCGTGGATGGTGGACGTCTCGACGATGTGGTTGAGGGGGATGCCGAAGCGGTCATCGCCCACCTCGACGATAAGCAACTTGGTGGTGATCGCATGGAGCGGGAGTAGCAGGGTCACCGCGGTGCCTTCGCCCCGGCGGCTGGCAACCTCGATCCTGCCACCGATGCGGTCGATCGCCGTTTGAACGGCATCCATCCCGACGCCGCGCCCTGAGATGTCACTGACGGTTGCCGCCGTCGAGAAGCCGGGCGCGAATATCAGTCGGATCGCTGCACGATCGTCGAGGCCAGCGGCGGTGTCCGGACCGACCACACCGCGCTCGACCGCGATCCGGCGGATGAGAGCCGGATCGATCCCCTTGCCATCGTCGGCAAGGACGATGCGCACATGATCGCCCGAGCGGCTGACGTCGAGATTGATGACCCCCTGCTCCGCCTTGCCCGCGGCGACGCGATCGGCCGGGGGCTCGATGCCATGGTCGACGGCATTGCGCACGAGGTGGAGGAGCGGCTCGAACAGTTCGTCGGCGACGCCCTTGTCGATCTCGGTCGTCTCACCCGTCATCTTCAGCGTGACCTCGCGACCGGTGGCGGCGGCGATCTCGCGGACCATGCGCGGCAGGCGGCGCAACGTCGGTGCGATAGAGACCATGCGGACGGCGAGGATGCTGCGGTGCATGTCGCCGACGACCCGCTCGAAATTGCCCTGGACCGCGCGAATCTGGGCGGCCAGGCCGATGTCGATACGTTCGGCCCGGTTCGCGACCTGCGACAGCGCGTTGCTCGCGACGATCAATTCGCCGACCCCATCGGCGAGAGCGTCGACCCTGGCGGCATCGACCCGCAGCAAGCGGACCGTATTGCCGACCGCGCCGGCTTCGGCGGCGTCTGCATTGCGCTCCACCGCGCTGATCTCAACCTGATCGGCGACCAGCCGGAAAACAACCTGCACATCCGCCAGAGGCGCACGGGACAGGCCGAGCAGCTGGATGTTGCAGCGAAACGGCTCCATGTCGGCCAGCGCGGGCCAAGGGTCGACCGGCTCGATCCGGAGCGCGCTGAGCTCGGGAATGGCAGCAACGATCGCGAGGGGATCGTCGCCGCGAAAGAAACAGTCCGGATCGGGGGAGTAGCGGAAAGCGACAACGGCACCGGCCTCGCCGTCGTCATTGCCCAGCTCGGTGGCGAGAGCCATTGCCCAATCGGCGGCCTCGGTGGCCCCGGCTCGAGCTACCTGAGCCACGCCCGACAGGCGGGCGACCAGCAGGTCGGCATCGGCTACGGCCTGGGCGGGAAGCACGCCATGGTCTTCCATGGCGTCAACCCAACGGTCGGTCAGGTCGAGGCAGTCGACGAGCGCCGCGATGCGTTCGCCATCGAGCCCGGCCGCGCCCGAACGCGCCTTGTCGAGCACGTCCTCAGCAGCGTGAAGCGCCTGGATCGCAGGCATCAGATTGAACACCGCGACCGAGCCCTTGAGGGTGTGAACGGCGCGAAACGCGCTGTCGATCCGTGGGCGGTCGGTCGGAGCATGCTCCAGCGCCGCCATATCCTCATGCGCCTGCGCGATGAGGTCGCGGGACTCGATCAGAAACTGTTCGAGCAGCTCATCCATCACGCCTACGATAGACGATCGCGTCGTCAAAGCGAGTGAGCTCGAAACGGTCGCTGATCCGCGACATGGATTCGGTGTGGCCGAGGCAGAGATAGCCACTCGGATTGAGACAATCGAACAGGTGGTCGGCGGCGATCAGCCGTGAGGCGCCGTCGAAATAGATCAGGAGATTGCGGCAGAAGACGACGTCGAACTTCCCCATCGCCGCCATCTCGGCTGAATCGATCAAATTGACCGGCTGGAAATGCACCGATTCCCTGATGTCGTCGATCAACTCCCGGATCTGGCCGCGCTTCCGCTCGAAATAGCGCTCGACGACATCTGGGGGCAGCCGCGACAAGGCGCGCTCGCCGTAACGTCCGGCCTCGGCTTGCGCCAATCTCGCGGTGTCGATGTCGGAGCCAATGATCTCGACATTGTAGGCGTCGACCAACCGCCAGTTTTCGAGCAGCCAGATCGCGATCGAATAAGGCTCCTCCCCGCTGGCACAGGGCATCGACCAGATCCGGATCAGGTCGCCGGGCCGGCGTGTGCCAATCAAATCGGGGAGGATCGAGTTGCCGAGCGCGGCGAGCTGATGCTCCTCGCGGTAGAAATAGGTCTCGTTGATCGTGAAGGCGTTGATCAACTCCTCGATCTCGGCGGGATTGGCCGCCAGCCGCAGGAAGTAATTGCGGAACGTGTCGGAGCCGGTCTCGACCATGCGCTGGGTGATGCGACGCTGGATGAAATAGCGTTTGCTTTCGCCAAAGATCATGCCGGTCCGATCGTAGAGAAAATCGGTAAGACGACGCAGGTCGTCGGCCGACAGCGCGGGAACGGCGTCAGCGCGCCCGGCATCGCTCACCGTGCGGTCACGATCTGGGTGAGACGGGCCGCGATCCTGTCGAGGCTGACGATGAACTCGGCTCCGCCCATCTTGGCCAGCGCGCCGGGCATACCCCACACGACAGCGCTTTCCTCCGCTTCCGCAATCGTGCGGCCCCCGGCGCCGTGCAATCTGCTCATCGCTTCGGCTCCGTCCGCCCCCATGCCCGTCATCAACACGCCAACAAGACTTTCGGGCGCGAGATGATCCATTGCGGACAGGACGAGGCGGTCGACGCTGGGGTGCCAGTGATATTGGGAATCCGATGGCGCGGCCATCGCCATCAGACCGGTTGGGCGCCGCGACAGCACGACATCGGCATCGCCGCGGCCGATATAGGCGTGGCCTGGCAGCAACCGCGCCGGCGAGGAGACCTCGACGACGGTGAGCGCGCAGATCTTGTCGAGACGGCTCGCCAACGCGCGGGTGAAGGTGGCCGGCATGTGCTGGGCGATGACGATCGGCCAGGGAAAGTCCGCTGGCAGCGGACACAGCAATGCTTCAAGCGCAGGCGGGCCGCCGGTCGAGCTACCCACCAGCACGACACCATCCCCCGCGGGAGCTTTTATTGCGCGGGTGGCACGAGGGCGCGGTGCGGGAGGAGGCAGAACCCGCAGAGGATCGTTACGGCGGCGCAGGCGCTCACTGAGACGATGGGTTCGCGACAGTCGCGCCTGGGATGCGATCCTGACCTTCTCCACCAGCGTCGGCGCGATCCGGTCAATCTCGATCGACACCGCGCCAGTCGGCTTTTCGACGAAGTCGATGGCGCCGAGGCTGATCGCCTCAAGCGTCTCATTGGCTCCCTCGGCGGTCAAGGATGAGACCATCACCACCGGACAAGGCTTGTCGACCATCATGCGGTCAAGACAGGCAAGGCCGTCGAGACCCGGCATGTGGATATCGAGGGTGATCACGTCCGGACCGAAGCTATGGAGCTTTTCGAGCGCTTCGGTGCCGTCGCGTGCGATCTCGACGACGAAATCGCCCTGAGCCGCGAATATGCCTCCGAGCAGGCGCCGCATCAGGGCGGAGTCGTCGACGATCAGAAGCTTGATCACTTGGCGGGGGACGCTTCCCCCAGCGCCATGGCAGCGATCAGATCGCGTTCGGCACGATCGAGAAGCTCGCGCGGCTCGACCAGCAGGATCATGCGCTTCTCAGCTTCGAGATTGGCCACACGATCGAATACGCGCACCGCCCCGTCACCGAGATCGGGTGCAGCGCGGAGGTCCTTGCTCGCGATTCGCATGACATCGGACACGGCATCCACGACGAAGCCAGCCTGAAGGTCGCCCAGGCCGACGATGATCACCCTGCGGCGCTGGCCCGCCTGCGCCGGGGCGTCGAAGCGCCGGCGCTGATCGATCACCGGCACCGCCTGGCCGCGCAGGTTCATGATGCCCTCCACGAATTTGGGTGCACGGGGCAGCGAGGAAAGGGTGTCGGGCATGCGCACGACCTCGTTGACGGCCGCGACGGGCAATCCGAAATTCTCATCGCCGATCCGGAAGATCAGGAACTGCTCGGTATCGCCGGTGCCACCGGCCTGATCATTAGCCACCTCGTCCAGCTCCATATTGTCTTCGGAAAGCCGCGCGACGAGGTCATCGCGCAACAGCTGCTGGGTGGCCAGCAGGGAAATCAGCCGGCGTCCCCCGTCGAGTCGACAGATCGCCTGGATACGCGCCTCGCCGGCACCGCGGGTGAGCACCGCGGGGATGGTATCGACCATGTCCTCGGTGATCCGCAAGATCGCATGGACCATGTCGACCAGCAGCCCGACCCGCTTGCCGCCGAGGCGTGCGATGACCACGCGCGACGCCGACGAGCCGCTCTCGCCAGGCAGGGAGAGGAGATGCCGCAGCGCCAAGATGGGCAGCAACATTCCGCGGTGCGCGGCTGTGCCGATCACGGCGTCGTCGGCGTGCGGCATCAGGGCGATGCCCACGGGCATGCGTATCACCTCATCGATCTGGTCGAGCGGGAGCGCAAATTCCTGATCTCCGATCGAGAAGGACAGCAGAACGACCTCGTCGGCCGAAGCCGTCACCTCGCGGGCAACCTCGGCGATAGCGGCCGGTGCGGTCTTGCGGTTTCCGCTCGTCTTGAAGCCACGGTCGAGCAGAGTGCCGATATCCAGCAGGCGCGCGACCCGATCGGCACCCTGCGTCTGATCCTTGTCGATCAGCGCGGAGACGTCATCGACCAGCAGCCCGACATCCTGCGCTTCGTCGAGCACGATCACCCGTTTACCCTCGCCCGCGGGTCGATCGATCAGGCTGGCGAGCGAGAGGATCGACAGCACGGTACCCCGCAGATTGCCGAGGCCGACAAGAGCGGGCGGCGCATGCGGGACACGGACGATCGCCGGCAGCCGGATGACCTCGCGGATCGCGGCGGCGGGAATGGCGAGCTGCTCGTCATTGACGCGAAAGCTCAAAAGCTGTTCGGAGCGGCGCGAGCCCATGCGAGCGCGATCAGCTCGTCGTGAGCAGCGCGTTCGCGAGCGAGGCGATCTCCTCTATCGCCGCGGCAAGATCCTCCGCGCTCTGCGATTGCTGCTGCGCCGCGCTAGCCGCCTGGCGCGCCGATGTCGACGCCTCCTCGGCCACGCTCGCAATCTGCTCGGTTCCACCGCGGATCTCGCGGACGGCGCTCAGTATCTCGTCGCTCCCGGCGAGGATCGCCGCACTGCTGGAGCGGGTATTGTCCATTTCCGCCACGATCGAGTCGAATCGATCGATGATGCTCCGATTGCGGGCGACCTCGACTTCTGACGCGCCGGCCAGCTGGTCGAGGTCGCGACGGACCGTCATGATCTCGTCCTGCATCGCCCGTACGACGTCGCGCGCACGTTCCGCATTGGCGGCGGAATCGCGGGCCAGCTTGCGAATGTCATTTGAAACCGTCGCGAAGCCGCGCCCGGCGTCACCCGCGCGGGTCGCCTCGACCGAGCCGCTGACCGCCAGCATGTTGGTCTGGACGGCGACCAGCGCCAGCGCGTCGATGATCTTCTCGATGTTGCGGACCACCTCGTTGAGCCCTGCGACCCCGCCCATCACACTGCGCGCCTCGACGAGCGCCGCCGACACCCCATCTGCCAGCTTGCCCATCCGCTCGCCGCCCTCGGCGATCTTGGTGCTGACCGCATCGGCTCGCTCGACCGCGGCGCGCGCATTTTCCTGGGTGACGCCGGCCGATCGCTCGATCTCCATCATCGCGGCATTGGCCTCGGTGGTCGCTGCGGCCTGAACTTCAGCGCCTCGGCCGATCTCCTCGATGGCAACGAGGATCTGCACCGCCGCGCCGGAAAGCTCCTGCACCGTCGCCGAAAGCTCCTCGGCAGCGGCGGCGACCTGCTCGGCGGATTCGCGAACGTCGCTTCCCGAATGCAGGCGCTCGGTCAGGACCGCGAGCTCGTCGGCTGTCTGCTGGCTCTGGTCCAGCGATGCGCTCTGCTGTTGGACACCCTGCTGCGCTTCGGCTGCGGCGGCGGATTGCTCCTCGGCCGCACTCGCTACCTGCTCGGAGCCACGCGCCGCTTCCCGTGCGCCCGCATCGGCCTCGATCGCGGCCAGCAAAATTGCCTGAGCCCCATCGGATAGCACCGTCAGATCGAGCCGCGCTTCTTCCAGCGTAGCCACCACGGTGCGCCCGGCAGCGGCCTCCGCCGCCGCAGCTTCTGCGCTCGCCCGGATCCGGGCCGCAATCGTACGCACCTCGTCGGCCACGTCGAGCGCGAGCTTCTGGACGTCGCTGGCGCTGGCCTCGGAGGTTTCGGCGAGCGCGCGGACCTCGTCGGCCACGACCGCAAAGCCCTGGCCATGATCACCGGCGCGGGCCGCCTCGATCGTCGCGTTGAGCGCGAGCAGGCTGGTCTGATCGGAAATGTCCGCAACGACACGACTGATCTCGCCGATGTCGCTGGCGCGTTGTTCTAGCGATGCGATAACCTCCACCGAGGCGAGCTGGCGGTTGGCGTTGAGTTCGATCGCGGCGATCGAATTGTCGATCTGCGCATTGGTCTCAAGAAAGGTCGACTGGAGTAGGTCGGTCTGGCGCCGCGCCGCCTCGGCGCGCTCGCGCGCCGCGCCAAATTCCGCCGAGAGCGATCCGATCAGGCCCAGCGACTCCTGCGCCGCACCGGCTGCCTCCTCCGCACCGGTTGATATCTGGTCCATCGCGCGCTGCAGTTCGGCAGCGGCCGAGGCCGCTTCGGTCAAGCCGCTCGCGAGTTCCTGGGATGCCGAGCCGATCCGCTCCGCGACGGTGTCCGTCGTCGGTGCCGCGCGCTGCTGGGCACGCGATGTTGAAGTGGCAATCGCGGGCGCGGCAACAGGCCCCGCCGCTTTGGTGGCCGGCCGCTTCGCCAGGGTAGATTTCTTGACGAGAGCCATGCTCATCCCGCTTTCGGTTTTGCGTGAACTCCGATGCATAGATCAAGAAGATTGGCACCGCCAGAAGTGAACGGCGAGACGGCCGGCGGAAGAATCTTCGATGAGCCGCGATGCGAAGCGGCAAGCAGACCCGGGTTACGCTCAGCGGGCTCTGAGCCCGTCATGTTCGATATGTAGCTGAAACGATAGAACTTGCGCAATTAGAGCCGGTTTTAGCCGGATGCCTCCATCCAACTCACAGCGGACGATTTTGGTGATCGACGACGACGAGGCTCTTGTCCGGATAATGGTAGTGGATTCCCTTGAAGTCACGGGATTCTCGGTTCTCGAAGCTGCGGATGCCGAGGAAGCCTTGGTCGTCCTGGCAGCGCATCCCGAAATCGGACTGCTGTTTACATGTCAACATGCCCGGCGATATAGACGGCTTTGGTTTGGCTGCCCAAGCTATGAAGGCGCGACCGGATTTGCGTCTTGTGATGTCGTCGGGCCGCAGATACTTTTCCGATGAAGATCTGCCTGATCACGGTAGATTTATCGCCAAGCCTTATAGGGGTGCTGAACTTATGCAGATCGTACATGAACAGCTGGGAACTCCAGCTACCTGAGCACCGTGGCTGCTACTTGGTTCGCTAGTTCGAAGCATACACCCTAGGAGGGGTTGGTACGCCGTTGATGACGAACGGCCCATAAGCTGCCGTTGGTCATGAATCCTAACGACCAGCTGAAACACTCCCCCTCGCGGCCAAAAGCCGCCTGTCCGGATTGTCCCCGAAAGCAGTCGCTGCCAGGAGAAGTGTAGGGCGCCTTCTCCCCTTGGTGCCCGTTCAGCCGATTGTCAGATAGAGACTTCCGCCGCGGAGGCAGATCGCTTGGCCCCTGAAGTCAACAGAGCCGGACCTAAACCGCCGAACCGGACGTTCTCCCGCAGGTTCAGGGAGTTGCGTGTGCGTAGGCAGGTAGTCGCATCGTTTATCTTGGTATTCGCCACGGCGGGCCTTTCGGGCTGCGACGATATTCGCTGGGAGAAGACGGGATCGGGCTGGACGCGTGACGCGGTCAAGCAGCTTGAGGACGCTGTAGCTGCGCGCGCAACACATGGACTCGATCGCGTCGTCTTCCAGGTCAATGCGAAGCTTGGCAGTGCCGACGGTGACGCTGCGCTCAGCCGCGCTGCTCTCGCTTACGCCGACGCATTGGCCCACGGCGTCGTCGATCCCGCCAAGGTTTATGACGTTTATACCGTGCCGCGGCCACGCGCCGATTTGCGCGTAGGTCTCCAGCAAGCGCTCGCATCTGGTCGCCTTGCCGAATGGCTGCAAGGCCTCGCTCCTCAGGATGCCAATTACCGCAAGCTTTCGAAAAGCTATCTGGCTCTGCGCCAAAAGCCCGCTGCCCCCGCGCCGGCCATCCCGCCACCTGCCGAACCGATCGAGCCCGGTGTCGTCGACCCGCGCGTCCCAGCCATCGCCGCGCAGCTTGCAAAGTATGACTATCTGCCCGAACCAGTGCCCGGCGACCGCTATGTTCCTGCGATGGTCGCCGCAATGAGGGCGATGCAGGCTGACTACGGTCTCAAGCCGGACGGAGTGATCGGGCCCGACGCGGCTGCCATCCTCAACCTCTCAGACGAGGAGCGCGCCCGCGCCATCGCCGTCAACCTTGAACGGCTGCGGTGGCTCGAGCGCAATCCCCCGGCCACTCGCATAGACGTCAATCTTGCCGCCGCTCGCCTCAGCTATTGGCGTGATGGAAAGCTGGTCAATGTCCGCAAAGTCGTCGTCGGTAAGCCCGATCACGAGACGCCCCAGCTTGGATCACCGATCTTCCGGCTCGTGGCTAATCCGACCTGGACCGTCCCACGCTCAATTCAGGAGAAGGAGATTGCTCCCAAGGGGCCCGGCTATTTGACAGCCAATAATATGACCTGGCAGGACGGCTGGATCGTACAGGGCTCGGGACCCAAGAACTCGCTCGGTCTCGTCAAGTTCGACATGGAAAACGACCGGGCCATCTACCTCCACGACACGCCGGCAAAAGCACTATTTGCCCTCACCCAGCGTCAGCGCAGTCACGGCTGCGTCCGCGTAGAGGATGCGCCAGGCTTCGCTGCCATGATTGCCGCTGACGAGGGCGTTGAGGATCAGTGGCAAGAGGCGCAAGCCAGCGGCAAGGAAACCTTCGTTCGCCTGAAGCGCAAGATCCCGGTACGTATGCTCTACCAGACGATCCTGTTCGACGAGAGCGGCGATCCGATCGTCCGGTCGGACCCTTACCAGTGGAATGATCGGATTGCCGCAAAGCTCGGCTTTGCGCCGGTCACCACATATCGGCTCAAGTCGGACCAGGAGGACTTTGGTCCGTGAGACTTCGATCATCCGAACGCCAGTATCGAACCTCGGGATTCTTCGTGCCAGATATCCGACCTGCTCGACCGCAAGACTGCCCGCCGGACGGGTCGAGCTGCTTTGAGGCGGCCGCCTCCGTGGCTACAATGGCAACGCACCTTGGGCGATTGGTCCTCTCGAAAGGCGAGGAGATTGAGGAGCGCCCCAGGAAGGATGGTTTCCGGCCGCTTTCATCCTAACAGGTGTTTTATCTGCGGGTTCCCCGGGGGGTGGCACGGTATGAAACTCGCTTTGTCGCCGCTGGCGATCCTCGCCGGTGCGTCGATCTGCGGCGCCCCGCGCGCGCATCAACGACGCCATAGGAGGAGGTGTGCCACGTTTGGATTGGCTTGCTCAGCGCTATTACCACTGAAGAATTTCCGTGTACGAACCATGTCCGACGGACAGGACGGATAGCGCGGAAATAACCGGAATCACCGGGGTTCCCCCGTAAATCCAGACGTCAGACATTTGGGCCATGAAAAGCGCCCGAACCCCAGACAAGCTACTGAAAAATGGTGAAAATGTTATGGTAGCGGAGGAGGGACTTGAACCCCCGACACGCGGATTATGATTCCGCTGCTCTAACCAGCTGAGCTACTCCGCCCCATGGCGACGCCTATACGGCGGAGCGGGCCTATAAGGGGCGTGCCCTGTGGGGTCAACTGGACTTTCCCGCGGCAAACATTAGTGACGCCGCTAGGATCGTTTTCAGGGAGATTGCCAGGTGCAGCATTATGATGTGCTGATCGTCGGCGCCGGCCATGGCGGTGCGCAGGCTGCGGTGGCGCTTCGCCAGAACAAATTCGAAGGCACCGTCGCGATGATCGGCGAGGAGCCCGATCTGCCCTACGAACGGCCGCCGCTGTCGAAGGAATATTTTTCGGGCGAGAAAAGTTTCGAGCGGATCATGATCCGCCAGCCGAATTTCTGGGTGGAACGCGCGGTGACGACCCTGCTCGGTAAGCGGGTCGAGACCGTCGATGCAGCCGCCCATATTGTCGGCCTCGATGACGGTAGCACGATCGGCTACGGCAAGCTGATCTGGGCGACGGGTGGAGCGCCGCGGCAACTGACCTGCGCAGGCCATGATCTTGCCGGCGTCCACAGCGTTCGCACCCGCGGCGATGTCGATCGGATGCTCGCCGAACTCGACGCCACTTCGAATGTCGTCGTCATCGGCGGCGGATATATCGGCCTGGAAGCGGCGGCCGTCCTCTCGAAATTCGGCAAGAAGGTGACGGTGCTCGAGGCACTCGACCGCGTTCTTGCGCGCGTCGCCGGCGAGCCGCTCAGCCGCTTCTACGAGCGCGAACATCGCGCGCACGGCGTCGATGTGCGGCTCAATGCCAAGGTGTCCTGCATCCTCGGCGACGTACGAGTCACCGGCGTTCGCATGGACGACGGGGAAATCCTGCCCGCCGATATGGTGATCGTCGGCATCGGTATCGTCCCCGCCATCGAACCGCTGGTGGCGGCCGGCGCGGCGGCGAGCAACGGGGTCGAGGTCGACGAGTTTTGCCGGACGACGCTGCCGGACGTCTATGCGATCGGTGATTGCGCGTTGCACAGCAACGCCTTTGCTGGGGGCCTGCGGATCCGGCTCGAGTCGGTCCAGAATGCCAACGACCAGGCGACCATCGCGGTGAAGGATATTCTGGGCGGTGGCGAGCCATACAAAGCGGTGCCATGGTTCTGGTCGAACCAATATGACCTGCGCCTTCAGACGGTCGGCCTTTCGCTCGGCTATGACGAGGTGATCGTCAGGGGTGATCCCGCAACGCGCAGTTTTTCGGTCATTTATCTTAAGGAGGGTCGTGTGCTCGCCCTCGACTGCGTGAACGCCACCAGGGATTATGCCCAGGGCAGAGCACTGGTGGTCGCGGGCCTTGCGCCGTCCAAAGCATCACTCGCCGATGCCGAGCAGCCACTCAAGGGCTTGATTCCGGCATCAACCTGAGGAACCCTGGCACCCGGTCCACGTTGGCTTGTCCGCAGTTTGGGGACGAGGACGATGTCATGGAATTGACGGTATCGCTGGAGACGATCTGCCGGCTGATCGTGCGCGCGCGAGAGTTGGAGGCCCAGGTGCCGGCGATCGAAGCCGATGATGAGGAAGACCCGACCGACACGGACGACCCGCTGGCCGTGCTCGAAGACGAGTCCAATGATGTCGTCGAGGATGAGGTGCGGGCGCTGATCGACGACCTTGCCGAGGATGAGGCGATCGAGGTCCTGGCGCTGGCGTTCGTCGGCCGCGGCACCTTCGACGCCAGCGAATGGGAGGAGGCGCTCGAGGCGGCAGGCGAGGACGGCAATGACGGCGTGGCCGAGCAACTGCTCGATATGCCGATGCTCGCCGCCTATCTTGATGCGGGGCTTTCCGCCTTCGATCTCAGCTGCGACGGGATCGGCCAACTCGATTGAAGCGATATTCGGCGATACTCTCCCAGGGACCGCCCCGATAGAAATGGGCCGCCAAGCCGATGATCTCGATCGCCCTCGGCTGAAAATCGCGCTGCAAAGCAGCGAACAAAGCCCGCGCTTCGCCTGGCGTGGCCTTATTCTGAATGGTGATATGCGGTCGCCAGCCGCCACTGTCTTGCGCCGTGAGCCGGCCGGCCATAGCTTCGGCCATTCGCTCCCGGATGGCCGCGAGCGCAGTGCTCTCAATGGCCAGCGCCACCCCTCGCCCGAACGGCAGCAATCGATTCGTCCGGACCGCAGGCTGCATCGTCATTCGCGTTTCGTCACGCAGCAGCCGTTTGATCTCCTGGAGCGCCGAAGGCGGCAGATGGTGGAACAGTGTAAGATGGGCCGGAAGCCGGTTATGCTCGACCGGAAAATGCGCCCTGCGTAAACTATCGGCCCAGGCCAGATCCTCGCGCCCCAGCAGCGCGGTGACGATAATCGGTCCGGACATCGATCGCATCTTACTCGCTCCATGCCGAAGCGGCAGAGGTTTGATGAACGCCAAACTCCCTACGGATATCGGATGAAGCAGATCCCGTCGCGGCCGTCCCAGCCGGGCGGCGCACATTCGACCACAGCGCCGGGAATATTTGCGAGGACATGGCTGCGCGCACGATCGCGCCACACCGCGCGCGAATAGCCAGGGAAATCGGCCATCGCCTTCCAGGCCTCACCTTCCCGGCCGGCGAGTTCGCTCGCGAGCGCGTCGAGCGGAAGATGATCGCGGAGATTCGTCACGACATGGTTACTAGCGAGTCGCGGTGTCCCAGACTGTAACGCGCGTCACAGTTCCGGCAGGATCAGATCTCGACCTGGCTGCCGAGCTCGACGACGCGGTTGGTGGGGAGCTTGAAGAATTCCATGGCGCTTTCGGCATTTCGCAACATCCAGGCAAACAGCTTTTCGCGCCAGATCGCCATGCCCGGCTTGGCCGAGGGGAGCAGCGTCTGCCGGGCAAGAAAGAAGCTGGTGTCCATCATCCTGAAATCGGCGCCGCAGCCTTTCGTGCTGGCGAGGGCAGCGGGAACGTCCGGATCCTCCATGAAACCGTAGTTGATCACCATGCGATAAAAACCTTGGCCGAGATCCTTGAACTCCATCCGCTGTCCTGTGATCACATAAGGCGTGTCCGCGATCTTGACGGTCAGCAGGATGACCCGTTCGTGAAGCACCTTGTTATGCTTTAGATTGTGCAGAAGCGCATGCGGGACGCCTTGCGCCTGCGATGTCATGAACACGGCCGTTCCCGGCACCCGCGTCGCCGAACTGGCGGCCGATTGGACGAACACCTTTATCGGCATCGCCGATTCACGGAGCCGGTTGATCATCAGCGAGCGTCCGCGCGCCCAGGTCGTCAGCATCGTGAAGGCGATGAAGCCGATCAGCAGCGGGAACCAGCCACCATCGGGAACCTTGGTCAGGTTCGCGCTGAAATAAGCGAGGTCGACCAGCGCGAATATAACGATCAAGGGCACCGCATAACGGCGGCGCCAGCCCCAGAGATGAACGAGAACGACCGCGATCAGGCATGTGTCTATCGCCATCGCACCGGTCACCGCTATGCCATAGGCCGCCGCGAGATTGGACGAGGAGCGGAAGGAGATGACGAGCAGGATGACCATCGTCATCAAGCTCCAGTTGATCGTCGGAATATAGATCTGGCCGATCGAGCCGGCGCTGGTATGTGCGATGCGCAGACGCGGTATGAAGCCAAGCTGGATCGCCTGCTGCGTGACCGAAAAGGCGCCAGTGATCACCGCCTGGCTGGCGATCACGGTCGCCATCGTCGCAAGGATGACCAGCGGCAGCCGCAGCATGTCGGGCGCGAGAAGAAAGAACGGGTTGTGGATCGTGTGCAGCGCGGTGGGCATGTCCTGCGACAGGATCATCGCGCCCTGACCGAGATAATTGAGCATCAGAGCGGGTACCACGAAGGCGAGCCAGGACATGCCGATCGGCTTGCGGCCGAAATGACCCATGTCGGCATAGAGCGCCTCGGCCCCGGTCACCGCGAGCACAACCGATCCCATCGCCAGGAAGGCCAGGGTCCCCTCGTCCATGAAGAAGCGGACGGCGTGCCAGGGATTCAGCGCGATCAGCACATGGGGATTACCGATGATGTGCCAGATGCCGAGGGTCGCCAGCACCGCGAAATAGACCATCATTATGGGCCCGAACAGCATCCCGACCTTGGCGGTTCCGCGTGACTGGATCGCGAACAGGCCGATCAGGATGCCGACAGCGATGGGTAGCACCATCGGCGCGAGGTCGGCTTCCACCGTCGTGAGCCCCTCGACCGCCGACAGCACCGAAATGGCGGGCGTAATCATGCTGTCGCCGTAGAAAAGCGCCGTCGCGAACACGCCGAGCAGAATGATCCCCTTACCCCAGCGCTTGCCTTCGGTCCGACTGTTGATCAGCGCGAGCAGAGCCAGGCTGCCGCCCTCGCCCTTGTTATCCGCCCGCATAATGATCGCGACATATTTGACCGTCACGACCAGCATCATCGACCAGAAGATCAAGCTGAGAACACCCAGGATATGCAGCTCGTCGGGCGGCAGCGGATGATGACCGGCGAAGGTCTCCCGGAATGCGTAGATAGGGCTGGTGCCGATATCGCCGAAGACGACCCCGATGGCGCCAACGACAAGCGTGCCGAAACGGCCATGGCCATGCCCGCCGGGCGAGGCTCCACTGCTCCCGTCGGCCGCAACCGCAGCGCTCATGCGAGAATCGACCTCATGCGAGAACGCACCTCATCCCCGAGCGTGCCCATATCGGCGCCTTCCGTTGCCCCCTCGGCCGGAATAGCGGCGGGCACCTAGCATTTGTTCCCCCGCGCCGCAACTCGCGCCAAGGCCGGACCGCCACTCCCTGCGGCCGTATCCGTTTTCGGCTCGAAAAGTCAGGCTGTCCATCCCATCTCGGCCGAAGGAGGATCTGATCATGCGACTCGGCGTGCCCAAGGAGATCAAGAACCACGAATATCGGGTTGGCTTAACCCCTGCTTCCGCAGCCGAACTCGTCGCGGCCGGACATGAGGTGATCGTCGAGACCGGCGCCGGTACCGGCATCGACTTCGACGACGACGATTATCGTGCCATCGGCGCGTCGATCAGGGACGATGCGGCCGCGGTGTTCAAGGCGGCCGATCTGATCGTCAAGGTTAAGGAGCCGCAGCCGGCCGAGATCGCGCTTCTCGAACCGCGGCACACGCTCTTCACCTATCTCCATCTCGCGGCGGACAAGCCGCAGGCGGACGGCCTCATGGCATCGGGCGCAACCTGCATCGCCTATGAGACGGTGACCTCTCGCTCGGGCGCGCTTCCGCTGCTCAAGCCGATGTCCGAGGTCGCAGGGCGCATGTCTATCCAGGTGGGCGCGCACTATCTGGAGAAGGAGCAGGGCGGGCGCGGCGTGTTGCTCGGTGGCGTTCCCGGCGTTGCGCCGGCGCGGGTCGCGATCCTCGGCGGCGGCGTGGCCGGGCTCAACGCGGCACAAATGGCAGTGGGGCAGCGCGCGGATGTCACGATCTACGATATCAACAACGACCGCCTCGCGGAACTGGACATGCATTTCGGCAGTCAGATCAAGACCGCCTACGCATCGAAAGCCGCGATCGCCGCCGCCGTGGCGAAAGCGCATCTGGTGATCGGTGCGGTGCTCGTGCCGGGCGCCGCCGCGCCCAAGCTCGTCACCCGTGAGATGCTCAAGACGATGAAGCGCGGATCGGTTCTCGTCGATATCGCGATAGACCAGGGCGGCTGCTTCGAAACCAGTCATCCGACCACCCACGCCAACCCGGTGTTCGAAGTGGAGGGCGTCATCCACTATTGTGTCGCGAACATGCCCGGGGCGGTGGCGCGAACGTCCGCCTTCGCGCTCAACAATGCGACCTTGCCCTTTATAATGAAGCTGGCCAATCTCGGACCGGAAAGCGCCATGGCGGCAGATCCTCATCTTGCGGCCGGATTGAACATCGCAGGGGGCACGATCCGACACCCCGCCGTCGCCGAGGCGCTAAGCTACCCACGACACTGACCGGGATCCGAAACGGGCCTAGGCGGCTGGCGACCTTGCGCGGAACCGAACACAGCGTGCCTACCATGTCTCCATGTCAGGAAATCATCGGGCGCCTTCCTGTCGCGCAGTTGAACGGCATGTAGTTTGCCGTTCACGCAACCTTTACGCGTCCGTTCCGTTTTGCCGACAGTCCCGACGCGGGATGATGGAGGACGAAATGAAAAGGCTGATTCTCGCCATCGCACTGGCCGCGACGGTGGCACCGACTGCCGCCTTCGCCGATCCGCCGCCCTGGGCGCCGGCCCATGGCAAGCGGGCCAAGCACCATGATTGGCGCGAAAGCCGCCACTATGACTGGAACCGCCCCGATCCGCGCTATGGCCGCGTATATGACCCCGCTCGCTACTATCGCGACGAACGTTATTATCAGCCGCGCCGGCTGACGCGTGGCGACCGCATATATCGCGGTAATGATGGCCGCTATTATTGCCGCCGTTCGGACGGCACCACCGGGCTGATCATCGGCGCGGTAGCGGGTGGCCTGCTGGGCAATGCGCTCGATAACGGCCGCTCCTCGACGCTTGGCACCATTCTCGGCGCCGGCGGCGGCGCACTGATCGGGCGCGCGATCGATCGCGGCGATGTGAAGTGCCGCTGATCTCGAGGGGACGTGTGTCATGCCGCCGAGGAAGCGGTGTCCTACGATCGGCTCACAGCCTCTCCGGCCGCGCGAGTTCCCGTAAGCGTACCGAGTATGTTGCGTAATGCTTGACCCTGCCCCTCCGCCGCGCCAATCGGGCGCGACGCGAGGGGTATCTGCATGTCCGAAGCCACCGAAGTAGCCACGCCTTCGACGCGCCGCGTGCTCGTCGCGAGCCTCGTCGGTACCTCGATAGAATTCTACGATTTCTACATCTATGCGACGGCCGCGTCGCTCATATTCGGTCCGCTCTTCTTCCCGGCCAGTTCACCTTCGGCACAGTTGCTTTCCGCTTATGCCAGCCTCGGCCTGGCCTTTTTGGCGCGGCCGCTCGGCGCCTGGCTGTTCGGCCACTATGGCGACCGGATTGGCCGCAAATCGACGCTGGTCGCCTCGCTGATGCTGATGGGCGGATCGACACTGCTCATCGCTTTCTTGCCCACTTATCAGATGGCCGGCTGGCTGGCGCCATTGATGCTCTGCATATTGCGGTTCGGGCAAGGTATCGGCCTTGGCGGTGAATGGGGCGGCGCGGCGCTGCTCGCAATTGAGAATGCCCCGCCGCACATGAAGGGCCGATTCGGGATGTTTCCCCAGTTGGGCGCGCCCGTGGGTTTCATCGCGGCAAATGGTCTTTTCCTGATCCTCGGGCTGATGATGACGCCGGAGCAATTCATGAGCTGGGGCTGGCGCCTCCCTTTTCTCGCCTCGGCGGCGCTGGTCGCGCTTGGCCTGTGGGTCCGTCTCAAGCTCACCGAGACTCCGGCGTTCAAAGCCGCGCTCGAACAGGGCGAGCCGCCCAAGGTGCCGATCGCCGAATTGTTTCGCCATCATCTGGCGCCCACGCTCGCGGGGACCTTCGCCGCAGTCGCCTGCTTCGCGACCTATTATCTGGCGACGGCCTTCGCTCTCGGCTACGCGACCGCGACGCTGGGGCTGCCGAGATCCGACGTGCTGTTTGCGCAGATCATTTCGATCCTGTTCATGGCAGCCGGCATCGTGCTGGCCGGGTGGTGGTCGGACATCAGCAGTCCCCGTCATGTGCTGATCGCCGGCTGCCTTGGCACGATCGTCACCGGCTTCCTCACCGGGCCGCTGATGAGCGCGGGAACGCTATCGTCGATTGCCATTTTCCTGGTGATTGCGCTGTTCATGATGGGCTTTGTCTATGGTCCGCTCGGTGCCTTCCTGCCGTCGCTCTTCCCGTCGCGCGTGCGCTACACCGGCGCTTCGCTCACCTTCAACATTGCCGGCATCCTGGGAGGCGCGCTGACGCCGATGATGGCCGAATTCCTGGTATCCTGCGACCGTCCGGCCGATGCTCCGTGTCTCGCGCTCTCCCCGGCCATTGTCGAGAGCCTGAAGGCGACGGGTGGGCTGAATCTGGTTGGCTATTATCTGGCAGCGGCAACGACCGTCAGCCTGATTGCATTGTGGTGGACGCGGCATCACGATCGAAGGGTCAACAACTGATCAGATACCCGCCTGCGAGACATGGACCGCCCACTTTGTGCGCGGCCGCCGTTACGCCACTTGTGCGGCCTCCTGTTCCAGCTTAGCCTCGCTCCAGTTGCGCCGTTGAACGCACGCCGGAGAGGCAAACGACTATGGAAACGGGCTTAGCGGGCAAAACGGTGATCGTGACCGGCGCCACCGCGAACATCGGACGTTCGGTAGCGCTGGAAATGGCGTCGGAAGGTGCTCGCGTGGTGGCCGTGGGCCGAGATCGCGACGCCGGCGAGCGCGTCGTCGCCGACTGCCTCGAACGCGGTGCCGCACAGGCCAAGTTCCTGTCGATCGATTTGCGCGATGCGAACGCGGGGGAGCGCGTGGCGACCGCCGCCGAGCAGGAATTCGGCGCAGTAGACGTGCTTGTCAACAATGTGGGCGGCAATGTCGCCATGGGCTTCTTCGCCGAATCCGATCCGGAGCTGTGGCTTGCGGATCTCGACATCACCTTCTTGACGACGCTCAGGACCACACGGGCCATATTGCCCGGCATGATAGCGCGTCGCAGCGGCTGCATCGTCAACATGGGATCGACGGCAGGAACGGTAGGCGACCAGATGCTCTCCGTCTATTCGGCCGCGAAGGGTGCTGTTCACACCTTCACCAAGGTGCTTGCGAAGGAGGTCGGCGATAAGGGTGTCCGGGTAAATGCGGTCGCGCCTTACGCGACCTTGCCCGAAGACCCCGGCGCTCTCAGCAAGGGCAGCCGCTTTCACCCGGAAGGGTTTTTCAGCAAGGCATTCGCGGATATGGACCAGGAGAAGATGGCAAGGCTCCACCGCCGCGGTCCGCTGAGTCGCACGAGCGCCAAACCGGAGGAGGTCGCGGCCGCGGTTGTCTATCTTGCCTCGGATCGTGCTGCCTTCGTGACCGGACAGATCATGCATGTCGACGGCGGCGTATTGCTATAAAGGAGCAAGAACCAATTATCGCTCATAAGCTACTGTGGTCCCAATTTCCGGCAGTGAGCGCCCCGGCATCCCCATAGATCTCGAAGGCTGTTCCCATGAACCCGTTACGTCTGGAGCAGATGACCATTTTCGATGTCCCCCCCGAGGACGTCGTCGACATCGCCGCGGAATTCGGCATTCCTTTGGTCAGCTTCTTCACCGTGGAGGGTATGCCTGGCGCACGCCCCGTTTCGCATCTCAACAAACATAAGCTGCTCGAACGGCTGCGCGATACGCCGGTCAAGGTTGACGCTGTCGAGGTCTTCATGCTGCGGCCCGATCCGAAGGCGTTCGAGGGCGAGATCGCACTGGCTGCGGAGTTGGGCGCGGGCACGATTACGGCCCTGAACATAAGTTCGCACGACGAACAGGAGGCCGCCGACAATCTAGCGGCATTGTGCAGCCTGGCCGACTCCTACGCGCTACGCGTCAACCTTGAACCGATATCGATGGGGCAGACGAGGACCGTTACCGAGGCGGCAAGGCTTATCCGCCTGTCCGGCGCCGCCAACCTGGGGATGACGCTCGATCTGCTCCATATCGTGAGAACCGGGACGCCCCTGTCGGATGTCGCATCTCTCGACCGAACGCTGATAAGCGGCGCGCAGGTTTGCGATGGTCCGCTCACTCCACCTCTCGATCTCGTCGAAGAGGCCAGTAACGCCCGTGGCGTTCCCGGCTCAGGTACCTTTCCGATTGCCGCATTTCTCGATCTTCTTCCCGCCGATATTCCGCTGGGGCTCGAGGTGCCGTTAAAACCTCTCCGAGACGCCGGGATCTCGGCGCGTGACCGCACGCGCCTTGTCGTGGAGGCGATGCGAGCCTTCTCCTGACCCACCCAGATTTGAAGCGCGATTTCATTAGCTGCGCCGTAACTAAAATGGAGAGAAGACATGGAGGGGTTACGCATCGAGCATGCAATCGATCTGCACTGCCATTTTGGGCCGGACACGATCGGTACCAGCCTGGTCCACCCGCAGCATTCGGTGACCGCGCTGGAAGCGGCGCAGCAAGCTTTTGATAGCGGCCACCGGGCCCTGGTTCTCAAATCGCACAGCTTTGCCTCTCCCATGCTGGCGGCCGAGCTTCAGCAGATGGTACCCGGCCTGCAGGTGTTCGGTGGCATATGCACCGACTATCCGAGCGGGGGGATCAACGTCGATGCGGTGGCTGCCGCGCTGATACTGGGCGCGAAGATCGTCTGGCTGCCCACCGTCCACAGCCATCAGGACTATCTGAACGGCAGGGCCGAACTGTTCGGTACCCGTGGCGAGGGCCTGCGTGTGATCGATCAAGACGGAGAACCGACAAGCGAAGTTCGGGCGATCTTCGATCTGGTGCGGCAATATGATGCGGTCCTCGCAACCGGACATACGACCGCCGTGGAGCATTATGCGGTGATCAAGGCTTTCGCGAGGGAGGGGAAACTCCTGGTGACCCATGCCGGCGAACCGATGGCGGGTCCACATCTCACGCCGGAGCAATGCCGCGAGCTCGCGGACCTGGGCGCGACCATCGAGCTTACCGCGCAATGTTGTCACCATCTTCCCGGTCTTACGGGAAAGAGCGTGCCGGATATGGTGGCGATGATCCGCACGATCGGCCCCGAGCACTGCACGCTCTCCACCGATTATGGATGGACGACGGAGCTACCCCGCCCGGCCGAGGGGCTTAAGGACTTTTTCGAGAAGCTCTGGAGCCACGGCATCACGGAGGGAGAGCTGGCAAGGATGGCCGCGACCAATCCAGCCAGGTTGCTGGGGCTATGAGCGCTGGATCGACGGGCCGTCATTGCGCCGTCATCACCGGGGGCGCGGGACTGCTGGGCCGCGCGATGGCATCCGCATTCCTGAGACAGGGCATGAACGTCGTCCTCGCCGACGTCGACCGCGACAAGCTTGAGCAGGCGGCACGCGTCCTGAGTCCGGACAAGGGCGAGGTTCTGACCGTCCAGACCGATGTGTCTTCCCCCGATCAAATGGATCGGTTGGCCGCGCGCGCCTTCGATCATTTCGGCCAGGTGAATCGACTATGTCTCAACGCCGGCATCGCCATTCTGAAACCATTCGACCAGCTCACACGCGACGATTGGGACAAGGTGTTGGGCGTTCAGTTCGGCGGGATTCTGAACGGGATTACGGCCTTTCTGCCGCGGCTCATCCAGCAAGGCGGTGATCGCCACATCGTGTTGACATCGTCGATGTCGGGGGTCGGCCGCGCGGATCTGCGTCAACTCAATGCTCCCTATGTCGTGAGCAAGTTTGCCACGACCGGGCTGGGCGAAGTGATGGCGCCCTCGCTCGCGGCGCAGGGCATCGGCGTTTCCATACTGTGTCCAGGGATGACGGTGGAGGATCCGGCCGCCTTGCGCGGAACAAGCTGGCCGATGCCGAGCGCTGCCTGGTATGCCGACAATCTGTTGGATGCCGATCAGGTCGCTTCCGAGCTCCTTGCCGGAATTGCCGAGGGGCGGCTCTACATATTCCCCCACCGGCTCGGCCGCCAGGAAGTGATCGACCGGCACGCCAGGATTATCGACGGGTTCGATCAGGCGGCCCGGACGTCGCCGCCTGTGACGCCTCGCTGAACGCCGCGCCGGTCGCCCGTTTTGATGTTTGCGAAGCCGCTCGCGCCGCTTTAAAGCCGTGCGATGTTCTTCGGCTTTCTCGACGAGCTCCGCGCGGCAGGCATACCGGCAACCGTCAAGGAGCATCTTGTTCTGCTCGATGCGTTGCAACGGGACGTGATCGGCTGGTCGCCGGAGGAATTCTATTATCTGGCCCGCGCAACCTATGTGAAGGATGAAGGGCTCCTCGACCGGTTCGATCGCGTTTTCGCCAAGGTATTCAAGGGCGTGATCGGGCCGCCGGCCGAAGGACAGGAGATTCCGGAGGAATGGCTGAAAGCGGTCGCCGAGAAATATCTGACCCCTGAGGAGAAGGCCGCGATCGAGTCACTGGGCTCCTGGGAGGAGATCATGGAGACGCTGAAAAAGCGGCTCGAGGAGCAGAACGAACAGCATCACGGCGGCAATAAGTGGATCGGCACCGGCGGGACATCGCCCTTTGGCAATTCCGGCTTCAATCCAGAGGGTGTCCGGATCGGTGGGCAGAGCAAGAACAAGAGCGCGATCAAGGTCTGGGAGAAGCGCGAATTCCGGAATCTCGGCAATAATGTCGAGCTGGGTACCCGCAATATCAAGGTGGCACTCCGGCGACTGCGGCGCTTCGCACGCGAGGGCGCTGCGGACGAACTCGATCTGGAAGGCACGATCGACGGCACCGCGCGGAGAGGCTTTCTCGACATCCATATGCGGGCCGAGCGACGCAATGCGGTCAAGCTCCTGTTGTTCCTGGACGTCGGCGGATCGATGGATCCCTATATCAAGTTGTGCGAGGAGCTATTCTCGGCAGCTACATCGGAATTCAAGCACCTCGAATTCTTCTATTTCCACAACTGCGTCTATGAAGGCGTGTGGAAGGACAATCGGCGCCGCTTCGGTGAGCGGACACCGACATGGGACATAATGCACAAATTCGGCCACGACTATAAGCTGGTCTTGGTCGGAGATGCAGCGATGAGCCCCTATGAGCTGATCCAGCCGGGGGGTTCGGTCGAGCATATGAACGAGGAACCGGGCGCGCTCTGGCTGCAGCGACTGACCAACGTTTATGCGTCGGCGGTGTGGCTGAATCCCTCGGCGGAACAATATTGGATGGGCAGCCAATCGACGCGAATGATCCGCGAGATCATGGACAACCGCATGTTCCCGCTGACCCTGTCGGGGCTGGACGACGCAATGAGGATCCTGGCGCGGAAGAAATGAAACGCGGGCTAAGACGGGCTAGACTCAGGGTCGGTGCACCACACCCCCCGACATCGGCCGCGGCGCCCCGGTTGTGCCGGGGAAACTGATCGGTTCGCCCGCCAACGCCCGCACCGCCATATAAGCGAAGCCTTCTGCCTCGGTCGCGTCACCGTTCCAGCCCAGCGCCTCGATCGACTCGGGCGCGATGCCGGTCGCCGCGCCGATCATCGCCATCAGCGTCGCATTATGACGGCCCCCGCCCGCGACGACGAGCCGCCGCGGCGGCGCGGGCAAATGGCGCAATGCGAGCGCGACCGTCTCGGCGGTGAAGGCCGTGAGCGTGGCGGCCCCGTCGGCGGCCGAAAGGCCGGACGCCGCCTCCACCGTAAAATCGGCGCGGTCAAGGGACTTCGGTGGCGGCCGATCGAACCAGCCATTGTCGAGCATCGTGTCGAGCACGGTGCGATCGACGATCCCGCGCGCCGCGAAAGCGCCGCCGGCGTCATAGGCCGATCCGGTCTCCGCCAGCATCCAGTCGTCGATCAGCCCGTTCGCGGGTCCGGTATCGAAGGCGATCAGCTTGTCCTTCCCCTCGCCCAGCCAAGTGATGTTCCCGACGCCGCCGAGATTCAGCACCGCGACCGGCGCGTCCATTCCAGCGGTCAGCGCGCGGTGATAGACGGGTAGTAGCGGCGCCCCCTGTCCGCCCGCCCTGACATCCGCCGAGCGCAGGTCGTTGACGACGGTAATACCGAGCGCTTGCGCCATCAGCGCGCCGTCGCCGATCTGCCAGGTCCAGCCTCGATCGGGGCGGTGGGCGATGGTCTGGCCGTGAAAGCCCACGACGCCGATCTGGGATGCATCGATCCCCGCGCTCGACAGCAACTGTCGCACCGCGAGGATGTGACGATTGGTCAGCATCTTCTCCGCTTCGACGATCTTCGGACTGGCGCGCGGCCTTTCGAAGCTCAGTGCCAGCGCCGCCGCCTCGCGGAGCTGCTCACGGGCGCTTGCGCTGTAGGGATCGGAGCGGAAGGCAATCGGCTGGATATGCGCCTCGCCGTCCGTCTCGATCAACGCCGCGTCGATGCCGTCGAGCGAGGTTCCCGACATCAAGCCGATCGCGAGCATGGTTGGCATAGCACTGTTCCGTCGCCCCAGCGGAAGGCGAGGCTCTTTCAATGCTGTAGCGCGCTCACGCCCCGAGAGGCCAGCCTCCGCTGGTATGACGAACGAGGAGATGCTAACCGCGCCACCGTCATGACCGAATATCGTTCCGACCTGCTGCGCCTTCTCGAAGCGCGCGGCTATATCCATCAGATCACCGACGCCGCCGCGCTCGACACGCTGGCGGCCAAGACGATCATTCCCGGCTATATCGGTTTCGACCCGACGGCCCCCTCATTGCATGTCGGCAGCCTGGTTCAGATCATGTTGCTGCGCCGGCTCCAGCAGACGGGACACAAGCCGATCGTCTTGATGGGCGGCGGAACTGGCAAGATCGGGGATCCGAGCTTCAAGGACGAAGCACGCCAACTGCTTACGACCGATGCGATCACAAACAACGTGGCTTCGATCAAGCGCATTTTCGAACGCTTCCTCACCTTCGGCGACGGACCGACCGACGCGGTGCTCGTCGACAATGCCGACTGGCTGGACAAGCTCGAATATATCCCGTTCCTGCGCGACGTCGGCCAGCATTTCTCTATCAACCGAATGCTTAGCTTCGACTCAGTCAAGCTCCGGCTCGATCGCGAGCAATCACTGAGTTTCCTGGAATTCAACTATATGATTCTCCAGGCCTATGATTTCATGGAGTTGGCGCGGCGGCGGCAATGCCGGCTGCAGCTCGGCGGGTCGGATCAGTGGGGCAATATTGTCAACGGCATCGAACTGGGCCGTCGGATGCTGGGTGTCGAGCTCTTCGGCGTAACCACACCGCTCATCACCACCGCGGATGGCGGCAAGATGGGCAAAACGATGGCCGGCGCCGTCTGGCTCAACGAGGATTCGCTTCCCGCCTACGACTATTGGCAATTCTGGCGGAACACACACGACAAGGATGTCGGCCGCTTTCTCCGGCTGTTCACCGACCTTCCGCTGGAGGAGATCGAGCGGCTCGAGGTTCTTGAAGGTCAGGAGATCAACCAGGCCAAGATCGTACTGGCAAATGCGGCAACCGCGATGTGCCGCGGTCACGAAGCCGCGCAGGCGGCCGCCGAAACCGCGCGCAAGACCTTCGAGGAAGGTGCGGCGGGCGAGGATCTGCCGATTCTGCCCGTCTCCACCGGGGGCATGAATATCCTGGATGCCTATGTCGCGATCGGCTTCGCGGCCTCCAGAGGAGAGGCCAAGCGCAAGCTCGCCGAGAGCGCGTTACGGATCGACGACACCATCATCACCGATCCGGATTTCATGGTCCAGGGCGGCCAGAAACTCAGCTTCGGCAAGAAGAAACATGGGATGGCGATGCTTTGCTCGTAGACGAATGGATAAGCCACTATCACACTTAATGGGGCGCTAACCTACCGGCTTAGCGATTTGGCAAAGCGCTTTGGCGATTATCGGCTTGGAAGAAGGACATAGCCCATGAGCCAGATCGCCCCCAACCAGACGTCCGAAGATGAGACAAAATATGCCGAGCAGCGCCGCTCGCCGCGCGACGAAGTAGCTCTGCCGACGCGGATGTACACGCAGGACCTCCGCGCGAGCGACGTGCTGCTGGTCAACATCTCTCAACATGGCTTTATGGTTCGCGAATATGGGTCGACCCCAAAAGGTACGATCGTCCGGCTCGCGCTGCCGCGCCTCGGTCAGGTGACGGCTCGCGTTGTCTGGTCGCTCGGCGGTCGCGTCGGCGCCGAATTCATTAAACCGATCGACAGTTACGCCTATATGGCAATGTTGAACGCCGCCCGGGCCAAGCGTCAGCGCTGGCCCATGGGCTGATCCTAGCGGACCACCGACCGCCATATCACGATTTCTTATAGAGCTTCCGCCGCGGGGTTCCGGCCCCGCCTCCGGTCGTCGCCCGAGGGGCTGAGGGGCGACGACCGGTTGGAACACGCATCTCTTCAGGCGACCACAGCCCGCCCCGCCTCCATCCACGAGGCGACGCGCGGCCCCCGCCCATAGAAACGGTCGATCTCCTCCAGGGTAAAATATTCACCGATGCTCGCGCCCACTGCACGGGTCAGATGGCATCCTCCGAAGAGTCGTGCCCAGACCGGCTCGATCCGGCGCTGCCATTTGGCGACAGCCGGGTCGGGCGAGCGGCCATGTTCGTGGAACAACAGCACCCCGCCGACCTTCAGCACTCGCCGCGCTTCGGCCAGCGTCGTCCCCGCATCGCGGACCGAGCAGAGCGTGAAAGTGCAGACCACCGTATCGAACTCGCCAGCCCCGAACGGCAGCGCTTCCGCCACGCCGTCCTCGATCCGAACCCGAAGCCCCTCGGGGCGAACCGCCTTGGCCGCCATCGCCCGTAGCTCGACCGATGGTTCGATGCCGACCACCTCAACCACCTGCCGGGCGTCGTAGAAGACCAGGTTGGCTCCTGCGCCGATGCCCAGCTCCAGCACGCGACCCCGAGCCTGCGGCACGATCTTCTGTCGATGCTCCGCCATCATCTGACAGCCGCAACCCAGCTTTATGATGTACGGGACAATGTTGCGACCATACCAACCCATCCCTCGGCCGCTCCTAAGCTTCTTGTTCGACCAATCCTGCCGGAAAAGGACAAGCTGGTCGAGCATCGCTCTCGCCTCCCGCCTCCAACTTGGTCATCCCGCCCGTAGCAGCGCCACCGCCGCGTCGCGCTCGAACAGATATAGGGCGGTCCGCGCCGCCTGACCCCGTTCACCTTCAAGGCCGCCGTCCCGATCGACCAGCAGGCGTGCATCCTGAGTCGCGGCCCCGATAAGCGCGGCGACGCGTTCGGGCGCGGCCAGGCGGAAGCCCGCCTCGCCCGACTGGCGTGTGCCCAATATCTCACCGGCACCGCGCAGCCGTAGATCCTCCTCGGCGATGCGGAAGCCATCGTTGGTCTCTCGCATCAGCGCGAGCCGCGCCCGCGAAGTCTCCGACAGCGCATTCCCGCGGAGCAGCAGGCAATTGGATTGTTGATCGCCGCGGCCGACGCGGCCGCGCAGCTGGTGGAGTTGTGCGAGACCGAAGCGCTCCGCGCCCTCGATGATCATGAGCGTTGCGTTGGGCACGTCCACGCCGACCTCGATGACGGTGGTCGCGACCAGCACACCGAGCCTTCCGGCAGAGAAGGCCTCCATTATCGCGTCCTTCTCCGGCCCTTTCATCCGACCATGGACGACGCCGACCTGGCCGCCGAACAATTGGCGCAGGGTCTCGGCCCGACTCTCGGCAGCGGCCAGGTCTGATTGCTCGCTTTCCTCGACCAACGGGCAGACCCAATAGGCCTGCCCGCCTTTGACGAGGTGACGCCCGAGCGCCGCCGCGACCTCGTCGAGCCGATCGCCCGACAACACCGATGTCCTGATCGACTGGCGCCCCGGCGGCATCTCGTCCAACCGGCTGACGTCCATCTCGCCATAATGGCTGAGTGTCAGCGTGCGCGGGATGGGCGTGGCGGTCATCACCAGCAGGTGCGGCGGCCGTTCGGCCTTTGCCTGCAGCATCAACCGCTGGGCGACGCCGAAGCGGTGCTGCTCGTCGACCACGGCGACGCCGAGCTGCCTATAGATGACCTTCTCCTGGAAGATCGCGTGGGTGCCGATGAGAATATCTATCGACCCGTCCACCAGACCCATCAGCGTCGCCTCGCGGGCCCTGCCCTTTTCACGGCCGGTCAGGATCGCGATGTTGACCGGCAGCCCGGCGAGCAAGCGGCTGAGCGTATCATGATGCTGCCGCGCGAGGATTTCGGTCGGCGCCAGCAGCGCGCCTTGCGCGCCCGCCTCCACGGCGACCAGCAGCGCCATCGTCGCCACGAGCGTCTTACCGGACCCGACATCCCCCTGAAGCAGCCGGGTCATCGGCACCGCCTGAACGAGATCGCCCTCGATCTCCGCGACGGCCCGGCGCTGGGCTCCGGTCGGCTCATAGGGCAGCTTCAGTGCGTCGCGGAGACGCCCGTCGCCGCGCAACGGAACGCCCTTTCGACGGCGTGCCGAAGCGCGCACCAACATCAGGGCGAGCTGATTGGCGAAAAGCTCGTCATAGGCGAGCCGCGCCGCGGCCGGTTCGTCGGTGGGATCGGCATGGATGCGAAGCAGCGCCTCGCGCCAGCCCGGCCAGCCACGCGCGACCTTTAACCCCGGCTCGATCCATTCGGGCAGTTCGGGCGCACGCGCCATCGCCTGCTCGACGAGCTGGCCCAGCCGCCGCGACGTGACGCCCTCCGAGGCCGGATAGACGCTCTCCCGCGCCGGCAGATCGCCAGCCTCAGCTGGCGGCAGCACATGATCGGGGTGGACGATTTGCAGGTCCTGCCCATAAAGTTCGAGCTTGCCCGAGACGATGCGCGGTTCGCCGATCGGCAGCAACTTCTTCACCCAGCCGGGATTGCCCCCGAAATAGACAAGCTGGACCATGTTTCCGGCCTGATCGGTCGCACCGACACGGAACGGGCCGCGGCCACCGGAGGCGCGGTAGCTGGTCGGCACCAGGCGGATCGCGACGATACGACCGGCGTCCCCCGTCTCGACCGTCTCGGCGCGCTTGCGCTCGATCGTGCCGGTGGGGAGGTGAAACAGCAGATCGACGATCTTCTCCAGCTTCAGCTTGCGCAGCGGCTTCGTGAGCGCCGGGCCGACGCCCTTCATCGCCTCGACCTCGGCAAACAGCGGATTGAGTATCTCGGGGCGCATGACTATCTGCGCTTCTATCTCGAAGCCGACGGACCGCCAATCGTCCGTAGGCCTATTCCTGTTGTCCAAATGGCTGGAGTTTCATGAACCGCGAAGACCGCCTGAAGCGCCTGCGCTTCCGCGCCTGGCACCGGGGCACCCGAGAGGCAGACTATGTAATGGGCGGCTTTTTCGATCGACTCCATCAGGGGTGGGACGATGAGTCGCTTGATTGGTACGAAGCGTTGCTGAACCAGGAGGATGCCGACATCCTCGGCTGGGTGATGGGCACCATTCCCATTCCCGAACAATGGCAGGGCTCGATGATGCAGCGCATGCAGCGCATCGACTATGTCGATATCCCGCGGTGAACCTCTGTTCCTCGATCCTCGGCGTTTCCGCCACGATCGTTTCCAACCGGACCACTTAGTTTCAGATGATCGACCCCTCCCGTATCCTGAAGGCGTCCGAACCGCTGACTCTGGCGCGCGCGCCGCTCGGTTTCCAGCCATGGCTGCTTGCCGATCTCGCACGGGCCGCAGCGGTAGGGGGCGGGCGTCTCGTCTTCATCGCGCCCGACGACCAGATGATGCAGGCGGTAGCCGATGCCGCACGCTATTTCGCGCCCGAACTGACAACGATTCTTTTTCCTGCGTGGGACTGCCTGCCCTATGATCGTGCGAGCCCGGCGCTCCGTGCGACATCGGAGCGGCTGGCGGCGCTTCATGCCCTGCAGGTGAGGCCCAAAGGCCCGGTGATGGTCGCCACCACCGTCAATGCGCTTACCCAGCGTGTCCTCACCCCCTTTCGCATCCGCCAGCTCGTCGCCCGTCTCGCCCCCGGCGAACGGATCGATCGCGACCAGCTTGCAGCGCTGCTCCAGGCGAACGGCTATGTGCGCGCCGATACCGTTACCGATCCCGGCGAATATGCCGTCCGCGGCAGCCTTGTCGACTTGTTCCCCTCCGGCGAGGAGAGTCCCCTTCGCCTCGACTTTTTCGGTGACGAGATCGAAAGCGTCCGCAGCTTCGACCCCGCCGATCAGCGGACGATACAGGCAATTGACGGCTTCACCTTGCTGCCGGCTTCCGAGGCACTGCTCGATGGCGAGAGCGTCAAACGCTTCCGCGGCCGGTACCGAGAACGCTTCGGTGCGAGCGCCACCGGCGATCCGCTGTACCAGGCCGTGTCCGACGGCCGCCGCCTGGCCGGCATGGAGCATTGGCTGCCGCTGTTCGAAGACCGTCTGACGACCTTCTTCGATCATCTCACCGATGACGATCTCCTGATCCGGGAGGTCGGCTCCGCCAAGGCGGCCGAAGCGCGCTTCGAAGCGGTCGCCGATTATCATGGCAATCGCGTCCGCGCGCTGACCACCAGCCCCGGCAGCTATCGCCCGCTCGATCCGGCCGAACTATATCTGAGCGAGAGCGAATGGGAGAAGGCGATCGCCGACGGGCCGATCCACCTGGTCACGCCCTTTGCGGAGCCGGAGAGCGCGAAGGTGATCGATCTTGCGGTCGACGCGGCGCGCGATTTCGCGCCGGAGCGCAGCCAGGGCGTCAACATCTACGACGCCGTCGTCGAGCATGTCGAGACGTTGGGCAAAGCCGGCAAGCGGGTGGTCCTGGCGAGCTATTCCGGCGGTTCGCGCGAGCGGTTCGCCGGGCTGCTCAAGGACCATGGGCTCGAGCGGCTGGCGATGGCCGAAAGCTGGCAGCAGGCCCTAGGCGAAGCCACCGCAAAGGGCTCAGCGAGTCGCGCCGGCATGGTGGCCTCGCTCGTGGTCCTTCCGATCGACCACGGCTTCACCAGCAGCGATATCGCGCTGCTCACCGAGCAGGACATGCTTGGGGACCGACTCGTCCGACGGCAGAAGCGCAAGAAGTCGGCCGACGCTTTCCTCGCTGAGCTGGCGACACTCAGCCCCGGCGATCTCGTCGTCCATATGGACCATGGCATCGGCCGTTATGAAGGGCTGACCTCGATACCCGTCGGCAAGAGCCCGCATGATTGCGTCGCCCTCAGCTATTCCAGCGGCGACAAGCTCTACGTTCCTGTCGAGAATATCGACGTGTTGAGCCGCTACGGCGCCGAAACCGAAGGCGTTCAGCTCGACAAGCTCGGGGGCGTTGCCTGGCAGCAGCGCCGGGCGCGTATGAAGGAGCGGATCCGCGAAATCGCCGGCGAGTTGATCAGGACCGCCGCGGAACGCGCGCTCCGACCGGCCGAGACCGCACAGCCCGACGCCGCCTATCATGAGTTCGTCGATCGTTTCCCCTATCAGGAGACGGACGATCAGGACCGCGCAATCGCGGACGTCATCGATGATTTGGGCTCCGGCAAGCCGATGGACCGGCTGGTCTGCGGCGATGTCGGTTTCGGCAAGACCGAGGTCGCCCTGCGCGCTGCCTTCGTCGCCGCGATGGCGGGGATGCAGGTGGCCCTGATCTGCCCGACGACGCTGCTCGCCCGGCAGCACTATCAGAATTTCGTCGAGAGGTTCCGCGGGTTTCCGATCGAGGTCGGGCGGCTCAGCAGGCTAGTGCCGGCGGGCGAGGCGAAGGCAACGCGCGAGGGCCTGGCCGAGGGCCGGGTCGACATCGTCATCGGCACACATGCGATCCTCGCCAAAGGGATCGCGTTCAAACGGCTCGGCCTCGTCATCGTCGACGAGGAGCAGCACTTCGGGGTCACGCACAAGGAGCGACTGAAGTCGCTCAAGACCGATGTCCACATGCTGACGCTGACCGCGACCCCCATTCCCCGCACGCTGCAGATGGCGATGTCCGGCTTGCGCGACCTGAGCGTGATACAGACTCCGCCGGTTGATCGGCTCGCGGTGCGCACCTATGTCGCGCCCTGGGACGGCGTCGTCGTTCGCGAGGCCCTACTGCGCGAACATTATCGCGGCGGCCAGAGCTTTCTCGTGACCCCGAGGGTGAAGGATCTTCCCGAGATTGAAGACTATCTCCGCAAAGAGGTGCCCGAGATCCGCTACGTCGTAGCGCATGGGCAGATGGCCCCCGGCGAGGTGGAGGAGCGGATGTCCGCCTTCTACGATAAGCAGTTCGAGGTCCTGGTCTCGACAACCATCGTCGAGAGCGGGCTCGACATTCCCTCCGCCAACACCTTGATCGTCAACCGCGCCGACCGCTTCGGCCTGGCTCAGCTTTACCAGCTCCGCGGACGCGTCGGGCGTGCGAAGACGCGGGCCTATGCCTATCTGACGACGACCGACCGCAAGCTGACCGATACCGCGGAAAAGCGGCTCCACATTCTCCAGAATCTCGATACGCTCGGCGCCGGCTTCCAGCTCGCCAGCCATGATCTCGACATCCGCGGCGCCGGCAATCTGCTTGGCGACGAGCAATCGGGTCATATCAAGGAGGTCGGCTTCGAGCTTTACCAGTCGATGCTCGAAGAGGCTATTCTGGAGGCCAAGGCCGGTGGTGTCGCCGACGACAGGCGCGAAGCTTTCTCACCGCAGATCACGGTCGACGCGCCGATTCTCATCCCCGAAGAGTATGTTCCGGACCTGGACCTCCGGATGGGCCTCTACCGGCGAATGAACGAGGCGGAGACCCGGGCCGAGATCGAGGCCTTTGCCGCGGAGATGATCGATCGCTTCGGCCCGCTGCCCGAACCGACCCAGAATCTGCTCACTGTGATCGAAACCAAGCAGAATTGCCGTCAGGCCTGTGTGGCGAAGCTCGACGTCGGCGCGAAGGGTGCGCTCGTTACCTTCCACAACGATGATTTTCCGAACATCCCCGGCCTCCTGGGCTATGTCGAGCGCTTGAAGGACAGCGCGAAGCTGCGCCCCGACAATAAATTGGTGATCACACGCAACTGGGAGGATTCGAAATCGCGGCTGAACGGCGCGCTGCAGCTCTCGCGGGGGTTGGCCAAGATCTTGGCGTAGCCCTTCCTCATGCCCGCCGCGGCACGGCGGCTCTGTGCCACTCCCGGACACAGGCCCGGATATCGACGATTATCGCGCCATCAGCATCTCGCCATTCCTCACGACAAGCGCCTCCAGCGCGGCACTGTCGATCGGCGGGGAGCAGAGATAGCCCTGATAATAGTTGCATCCCTCGCGCGCGAGCAGGGTAAGCTGGGTCTCGCTCTCCACCCCCTCGGTGATCACGGCGAGACCGAGCGAGCGAGCCATATCGATCACCCCGCGCACGACGATTCGGTCGCGGGTCGACCCGGTAATGTCGTCCGCGAGCGTCTTGTCGATCTTGAGATAGTCGAGAGGCAGCGCCTTGAGATAGGCCAGGCTCGAATAGCCGGTGCCGAAATCGTCGATCGCAACTCGCAGCCCCGCTCCACGCAGCCGGGCAAGGAGATCGGCCGCGCCCGCGAGATCCGCGATGAGCCCGCTTTCGGTGAGTTCGACAGTGAGCCGTTCGCGTGGAAAGCCGGCCTCATCGACGCGAGCGAGAAAGTCCTCCGCGAAGCCGGGCAGTGCCATGTCGGCGGCGGTGACGTTGACCGACACGCGCAGGTCGGTCAGGGATTTCGGCCATGTGGCCGCCAGGCTCAGCGCACGCTGCTGGACATGGGTGGACAGTTGGACGACGAAGTCCGAACGCGCCGCCGTCGCGAACAACGGAACAGCACCGAGTTCCCCGAGCTGGGGATGTCGCCAACGCGCCAGTGCCTCCACACCCATGATCCGCCCCGACTGGATCTCGACCTGCGGCTGGAAGAGGATGTCGATTTGATCGTGATCGAGTGCCCGCCTCAAGTCGATGTCAAGCTGATTGCGGCGGTTTGCTTCAGCTTCCCAATCGGCGTCGACCGCGCGCACCAGTCCGGCGTCGCCATGCTTGGCTGCAGCAAGCGCCGCTGCCGCGCGCTGAAACAAGGCACCGGCGTCGCGGCGCCCTTCCGGATCGCTGGCGGCGATGCCGACCCGGCACGAGAGCGGGATCAGCGATTCTCCCGAGACGAAAGGCCAGGCCACCGCCTCCACCAGCCGATTGGCGATCAGTTCCGCGCTGTCGGCGGTGACCGGCGGCCCCAAGGCGACCACGAATTCGGCACCGCCGCTGCGCGCGACTGTCGCGTTGCCAAGGCCGATACGGTCAAGCACCCGCTCGATCCGGCGCGCGACCCCCTGTAGCACCGCATCGCCGGTCGCTCGTCCGAAGGCCGCATTGACCAGTCCGAAGCGCATCACCCCCACCAGCAGCAGGACGCAACGGGGTGCGAGGGCGGTCCGATCCTCCAGCCGTTCCTCGACCCAGAGCCTGATATGATCGGCGCTGCGAAGGCCGGTGAGCGCGTCACGGTCGTCCCCTTCGTCCCTGCCGTCGGAACGGGTTACCTCGACCCGCGCCACCACCGCCCCGCGCCGGTCGTCGTAGGAAATGTGATGGGCAAGCCTCTCACCATGAGGCCTGCTCGGATGCGCGAACGCAGTGGCCTGCCCGCTCGCCAGCAGTCGGTCGATAGCTTCGCGCGCGAGTTTGCGGCTGTCTCGATCCATCAGGCGGAACAGCATCGCCATCGATACATGATCGCTGTTCGCGCCGATACGCTGCGCGAAAGCGGGGCTCAGCGTCACTTTGGCATCGCCGGGCTTCCAGATCCAGGCCTCGGTCTCAGCCAGCCGCAGTCTCGCGCGGCCGGCCGCGGCCCGGTTTCCGCCGGCCACCCGCTCGACGAGACTATGGGCGAATTGAAGAGCGGCGGACAACATGGTCCGATCGAACGGCGCCATCAGGAAATGAGTCGCACCCGCCTCGCGCAGGCGGGCCAGCAGCGTCGCGTCGTCGACCACCACGAGGATCGCGGCACCCGAGGATACCGCCGCTGGCGCAAGCGACGCGCAGGCGGCGATGGCTTCCTCGCCGGCCGCTCTCGCATCGAGGAGCGCGATCGACGCGCCCGAGGCGACGAAACGGCGATCAAGCCCGTGCGCTCGCCGCGCGGCGATCACCGGCCAGCCTCCAGCTTCCGCCAGCGCCGCCAGTTCGTCCCGGTGATGGAAGGAAAGCACGAAAACCGGCAACATCGTCCCGTCAGCCGCAAAGCCGGCGGTCTCTTCGCTGACGACGCCGCGGGTGTCCATCGATCGACCGTTACCGGATAGCGCCGGCAAGGCCAATCGCAAACCGGCGTGTCATCCTATGCTTCGCGGATGCAGCCTGCTACGATGGCACGATGATGATGGAGAATAGTTCGACGGAATTTCGGGCACGGCCGCTGCTCGACGGGTTCGGTCGGCGCATATCCTATCTGCGCCTGTCGGTGACGGACCGCTGCGACTTTCGCTGCCGCTACTGCATGGCGGAGCAGATGCAGTTCCTGCCCAAGCGCGAGATATTGACGCTCGAGGAGCTCGCCGAGCTTTCCGACGCCTTCATCGCGCGCGGAATTCGCAAGATCCGGCTGACCGGCGGCGAACCGCTGGTCCGCAAGGGGATACTCACGCTGGTGGAGAATTTGGGTCGGAGGCTTGGCGGCGGGCTCGACGAGTTGACCGTCACCACCAACGGCAGCCGGTTGCGGGAGCGCGCCTCGGCGCTGGCGGCCGCGGGCGTGCGGCGGATCAATGTCAGCGTCGACAGCCTTCAGCCGGAACGTTTCGGCTTCATCACACGCGGGGGAGAGCTGGCCACCGTGCTTGACGGCATCGCGGCGGCGCGAGACGCCGGCCTGGCCATCAAGATCAACATGGTCGCACTCAAGGGTCTCAACGAAGACGAGATCGAGCCGATGATGCATTGGTGCGCATCGGAAGGTCATGATCTCACCTTGATCGAGACAATGCCGCTCGGCGAGGTCGAGGGCGATCGAACCGATCGCTATCTGCCGCTCGACGGCGTCCGCCGCACGCTGGAATCGCGCTATACGCTGACGCCGCTCGACATCCGGACCGGCGGACCCGCGCGCTATTTCCGGGTGGAGGAGTTGGATGCCCGGATCGGCCTGATCACGCCATTGACGAACAATTTCTGTGATGGCTGCAACCGCGTCCGGGTCACCGCGACCGGACAGATCTACATGTGCCTCGGCCATGAGGACCGGATCGATCTGCGCAAGGCGCTGCGCGAGGGCGGTCCTGGGGATCTCGACGCGCTGTTGGACCAAGCGATGCGCCTCAAGCCGCGCGCGCATGATTTCCGGATCGATAGGCGGGGTGCGGCCCCCGCCGTCAGTCGGCATATGAGCGTCACCGGCGGATGAACGATCGTCATCGGGGGGTTAGCGAAAGGCGGATGGCGCTGGTTGCCTCGCCAACCGAGGCGGCCCAGGCAGCCGCCACCGCCTTGCGCGGCGCCTATGAGTGGCACCCCGTCGACCAGGCGGACATGGTCGTAGCACTCGGCGGTGACGGCTTCATGTTGCGGGCTCTCCACGCGATGCTCGACCGGCACCGGATCCTGCCCATATTCGGTATGAACCTTGGCACCGTCGGTTTCCTGATGAACGAGTGGAAGTCGGCCTTGCTCGAGCAGCGCGTCCAGAACGCCAAGTCGATCACCGTGCTTCCGCTCCGGATGGACGCCGAGACGGTGGACGGCGAAAGGCTTTCGATTCCGGCGATCAATGAGGTCTCCCTGCTGCGCGAAACACGCGAGACCGCCAAAATTGAGGTCGTGGTCAACGATCGCGTCGTCCTTCCGGAACTGGTCTGCGACGGCGTGCTGGTGGCAACGCCGGCCGGCTCGACCGCCTATAATCTCTCCGCGCAAGGGCCGATCCTGCCTCTGGAATCGTCGCTGCTCGCGCTGACGCCGATCAGCCCGTTCCGGCCGCGCCGCTGGCGCGGTGCGATCCTCCCCGACAAGACCCCGATATCGTTCAGGGTGCTCGATGCGACCAAGCGGCCGGTCAGCGCTGTCGCCGATCAGCGGGAGGTTCGCGATGTCGCGATGGTCAGGGTATCGATGGATCGAACCAGCCCGCTCACGCTGCTCTTCGACCCCGAACATGCCCTCGACGATCGCATAACGATGGAACAGTTCACCGTCTGAAAATCTGCCTGCGGCCGATGCAATGCTCGCCTTCTGAGGGGTTGCAAGCCGGCCGCACGCTGCTATAGCGACGCCTCGCTTCGGCGTGGTGATGGTCCCCGGTAGCTCAGCGGTAGAGCATCCGACTGTTAATCGGACGGCCGCCTGTTCGAATCAGGCCCGGGGAGCCACCGTCTCTTCGAAGTGATTGATTTTTCGAGGAAAATTTTTCTCGATCTACCCTTCCCCAATTATTTCCCCAAGTGCCTCCGCGCCTCTCGGCGGCGCGAACGCTGGTTGTAACATGCTGCGTGGGCCGAAGGCGGCCACGTTTGCACTGTGCCGTTCGGCGTCGCAGCCGGACTAAGCCCACGTTACGGGGTTCAGGCCATTGAAACCGTCCACTGCGCCCTGACAGGCTCTGTCACTGTTCACGCACTCCGGCCCTCGGGCCTCAATCATGGAGAGTGAACAGTGAACACAGCGATGACGCGGAGCCGTCTGGCTCAACGACTTGGCGTATCAAGAACGACCTTATGGAATTATGAACGCCGCGGCCTCGTCCCGGCCCCACACCGCATCAGCGGGAATCGATCGATCTATAGCGAGGCGGCCATAATGGCCGCCGAATCCGCGGTAGTAGCCGCGAAGGCGGTGGCGTGATGGCCGCGTTTTTCGACAGGGTCGAAAGGCTCGAGCGACAACATACCGCCGACGCCACCCGGGTAGAATTGTTCCGCGGGCAAATTGCCGACAAGCTCGCCGAGCTCGAACAAGCAGAAGAATACGAGGAGAAAATCGCGAGGGCCGACGAGCTTAGCGTTTTGGAGCGTAACCTGCCGCTCGCTATCGGGGTCGCCGAGCGTTCGGCCGGGCTTCTCGAGCAGGCCAAAGCTGAGCGCGGCGTGGAAGGACGGATTGCGCGCCACGCCGAACTCGACCGCAAGACCGAGGCCGGCAAGAAACGGTTGAAGCAGATTGATGCGAAGGCACGCGAACTTGCAGAGTTGCTTAAGGCCAAGGCCGCTGACGACGCCGAACTCGACCGATTCAATCGGGAGGAGCGGGGCGACCTGCCCTTCATCGTCGACGCGGAAACCCGCCTGCGGCGGAAAATGGGCGAACCGACCCCGGCGGTCACGTCCACCGACACCGTGTGGGTGGATGCTGCCGGGAACATCGTGAAAGGCGAGATCACCGATCGCGAGGGCCGGTGGATGAGAAATCCTGCCGCGGTCCGCCAGGAGCAGCGCGAAACGATCCTGCGCCCCGGCTGGCCCGCGGCGCCACTTCCGTTCAGGCGGCTGGCCGATGAGATTCGGCTGATCAACCTTTCGGGCGAGCAAATCTGGCCGCCCCGTTAATCGCACCGAAAAAGGGGCGGCTTGCCGGCCGCCCCTCAAGCAAGGTCCACAAAATATGCATACCAACTATGCCGCTCCATGTGCAGCGGCTTCCAATGGCTATCGCTTCCCCAGGTTCGCGGGTCGCGGCTTCCATCAACCGTCGCGCCCGGGACTTATCGCAGAGGCGCTCCGCTTCGCTGGTCGGTCGGGTGAAGGATGGGAGTCTGCTTTGTCGACGGTCAATCCGCCGTCGACCTTGCGGAGAGGCCTCGCCAGCGCTCTGTTCGCCGCTTGGCGGCATGGCGTGGAGGCAAGGCTGCGGCTCGAGGCCCAACTCGCTCTCGCGAGGAACCCCGACGCACATCGTTGCGATGTACGTTTGGTCGCATACAGCATCGCGCATGATGTCGCACGCCGGTGTGCGCATGCAGCGGGCGATGCCATCCAGGCTGCCCTCCTGCCAATGCTCGAAATAGCAGGCGTCCGCGGCCCGAACGGATCGAACTGGCTGCTTATCGCCGCTGTGCGGGCAGCAATCCGCGATGTTCGGCAACCGTCCGCACCCCGATCCCGAGCCCCCGCGCTAGCTGGCCCTCAAGGTTCGCCGAAATGAGCGCCGCCCCCCGACCTATGATTTCGCCCTTTCATGACACCGCGCGGAGGCTCGCAGAACGCGGCATATCTGTCATGCCGTGCGGGCCGGGGACAAAATTCCCCGGCCGCTACAGCGCTGCCGATGGCTGGTCGACCGCCTATAATTGGCAGAAATATTGCGATCGTCTGCCGACCGGATTTGAGCTGGATATATGGGAGCGATGGCCCGACGCGGGCGTGTGCATCGCCTTGGGCAAATCGTCTGC
>Ga0070668_100000125_pt1 | contig 47483 bp, 36 predicted proteins | sample KBSS43metaG_FD_64661 | JGI IMG/M metagenome (GOLD analysis project Ga0070668, IMG submission 64661) | Switchgrass rhizosphere microbial communities from Kellogg Biological Station, Michigan, USA - KBS S4-3 metaG | ecosystem: Host-associated > Plants > Roots > Rhizosphere > Soil ...
GGCGGCGCAGCCGCAGAGGGCGGCGCAGCCGCAGAGGGCGGCGCAGCCGCAGAGGGCGGCGCAGCCGCAGAGGGCGGCGCAGCCGCAGAGGGCGGCGCAGCCGCAGAGGGCGGCGCAGCCACCAGATCCGGCGCGGCCGTCAGGACCGGTGCGGCGCTGAGGACGGCAGCCCGGTGCAGGCAGCGCGGCGCCAGCAGGCAACTGCACACGGCGTCGCCCGGCTCGGCGACCGGCGTAGCGAGGGTGACGGCGGTGTTTTCGTCCGGCCACACCCTGATCGCCGTGCCGCTCGGCTCCACCCGCCAGGCGCCGGCCTGTTCGACCGCCGCGTCCAGCCGGGCGCGCAAGCGGGCGGGCAGGGCGGCGACGGCGGCCGCCGTGACCTCCGCGGCCACCGGGGGCAGGCTCATCGGACCTGGTCGCCGATCCAGCGGGCCAGCTCGGTGGGGCTCAGCGCGGCGACCGGCATGCCGGCGCCGACCAGCTGGGCGGCGACCCCGGCGCTGTAGCGGGCCCGCCCCTGGTCGTCGAGGCTGGCGCAGCCGAGCAGCGTCACGCCGTCGTCGGCCAGCGCCCGGACGGCGGCCAGCAGTTCGCCGACCGCGAACCCCTCCTCGAAGTCGCTGATCGTGATCACCAGCGTGCGGGCCGGCACGACTGTGATCTGCCGGGCGTAGCGCAGGCCGGCGGCGATGTGGGTGCCGCCGCCGACGCGCACTTCCAGCAGCAGCGCCAGCGGGTCGGTGACGCGGTCGGTGAGGTCGACGACCTCGGTGCAGAAGGTGACGAAGTGGGTACGCAGCGCCGGCACGCCGGCCAGGACCGCGGCGGTCAGCGCCGCCCAGGTCGTCGACGCCTCCATCGAGCCGGACACGTCGACGAGCAGGATGACCTGCCAGTCGACGCTGCGGCGGCCGGGGCTGCGGAACACCGGTCGCTCGGGGATGACCTGCCACCGGCCGCCGGCGTCCGCGCGGACGGTGTGCAGGTTGCGCTTGACCGTGGCGGCCAGGTCGAGCCGGCCGGTGGGCCGCCGGGTCGGCCGCGGGGTGCCCAGCCCGGTGAGGGCGGGCCGGATCCGCCGGGCCAGTTGCGCGGTGAGCTCGGCGGTGAGCCGCGCGACCAGCGGGCGCAGGCGGGCCAGGCGCGCCTCGGGCAGCCCGCCGGCCAGCGACAGCACGGCGTGCAACAGGTCGACCGAGGGTCGCACCCCGGCCGGGTCGACGGCGAGGAGCGCGTCGAGCCGCCCCCGCTCGGCGGCCCGGGCGAGCACCTCGTCGCGGACCTCGGCGCCGAACAGCGCCGCGAGGTCGTCCAGCCAGTCGCGGACCTCCAGATATGCCCGCTCCTGCCCACCGCCGCCGTCCACCGTGTACGCCCCCTCGCCCCGCCCGGCGCCGTAGAGCTCGTCGAGCGCGGTGGCGAGCCGCCGCTGCCCGGCCGGCAGCCGGTCGGTCTCGCGGCCGAGCAGCAGCCGCCACCGCTCCACCGGCGCGACCGCGGACGACGGCGGGGTCTCGCCCGGCCCGGCCGGCCCGGCGGGCGGCACGTCGAGGGCCAGTGCCCGGACGGCCGCCAGCCCGGCCCGGTCGGCGGTCAGCCAGGCGGCGACCACCGACGAGTCGGCGGGCAGGGTCTCGGCGATCCGGCCGTGCCGGTCGGCGATCGTCCGCAGCAGGCGGTCGCGGTCGGCGGGACTCAACGCGTCGAACCCGCCGCGCAGCGCCGGCAGCCGCCGGATGAAGTCGTCGTCCGGCAGCTGGTCGATCGTGTCGAGCAGCGGGGTGAGGATCGGGCCGGACTGGAACAGCGCCCCGGCGACGCTCAGCGCCCCGCGCAGCCGGCCGGTGGCCTCGGCGTCCGGCAGGTCGACCCACGACGCGAGCCGCCGGCCGAACGCCTCGGGCTCGTCGTGGCCGAGCATGGTGGCGAGCGCGCCCGCGGCGCCGCGCATCAGCGGCGACCCGTCCCTGGCCAGGACCCGGATCGCCGACCCGAGCCGGAGCAGCCGGCCGGCCTCGTCCGCGGCCTGGACCAGATCGTGCAGGGCCCGGGCGTCCTCGACCCGGTTGGATCCGGCGAGCGCCGGCACCGCCGCCACCGCCGCGGCGTGCAGGTCGTCGCGGACCTCGGCGACGCCGTCGATTGGCGGCAGGCCGGCGATGTGTCCCCGCTCCAGCCGGCGCAGCAGGTGCAGGCCCGCGACGATCTGCTCGATCCCGCCGCCGTGGCAGACGGCCGGCCGGAGGTCGCCGAGTCGTTCCCGGGCGAGGCCGGGCAGCCCGCAGGCGGCGGCGTCCTCGAGGCCGGCCAGCGCCTGCTCGGCGGTCGGGCCGCCGGCTCGCAGCTCACGCCTGCGGCGGACGCCGAGCATGCCCTCGGCGGCCTGGGCGAGGCTGACGCCGTGCAGCCCCGCCACGGCCAGCGCGGCGTCGGTGGCCGGCGTCCACTCCACCCGCCAGGCGGTGGTCAGCGCCTCGCCACCGGGCACCGGGCCGGCCGCGCCGGGGTCACCGTAGGGCGCACCGCACGCCCCCAGCCGGCGGATCGCCAGCTCCCGGGCGCGGTCGGTCGGCGACCGCAACGGATCGAGCCGGACCCGCCGGGCCGGCCCGCCGGGGCCGGGCAGCTTCAGCCGCGCCAGCTCTTCCTCGGCGGCCGGCCGCAGCCCGGTGACCGGGGCACCGGTGGGCAGCCGCCCGCGCTGCCGTCCGATCAGGACCGTCTCCATGGCGCGGGCGACGCCGCGGCCCACGCCGGCCGGCGCGCCCTGCGCGAGAACCGTCTGCAACGCCTCGACGAGTTCGCCCCGGCCCGGTGCGGGCAGTGCGCGCAGCCCGGCCAGGTCGGCGGCGAGGCGAGCCACCTCGGCGGACTCGGCGGGGCCGGCCGGCTGTCCCTGCGCGCGCAGCTCACGGCTGACCTCGACGGCGAACGTATGCGCGGCCAGGCGCACCCGCTCGGGGTCGGCGCCGCAGTCGTGCACCGCCTGCTGCCAGCGCGGGTCGCGGATGCCCGCCGGATAGCCGGACCGGGCGTCGAGCAGGTCGAACGTGTACGGAACCAGGGAGATCACCGCGGGCCCCGAGCCGGGTTCGACGTCGTCCGGTACCGGCCCGTCGAGCAGCGCCGGCGCGTGGAACGCGCCCACCACGACGGCAACCCGGCCCGCCGTACGCGCGAGACGGCCCCGCATCCAGGTTTCCCGCCGCAGGTCGAGTGGGTCGACGCCGTGCCGTTCCGCGTCCTGCCGCAGCGCCCAGCCCGCGGCCAGCGCGGCCCGCCGGACCGCCTCCGGTGGGCTGCCGGGCGCCTCGGCCTCGATCCACCGGTCCCACAGGTCGTCGCCGGCCCGGCCGGACAGGGTGGCGGCGACGGCCGCGCCGAGGGCCGACGCGCCCGCGGCCGGGCCGGGTTGTCCGCCTCGCTCCCGCCACGCCGGGTCGGCCAGCGGCAGATCGCAGCAGACCGCCGGGACGCCGCGCCGGTGTGCCCAGCGCAGCGCCGCCAGTTCGGGGCTGAAGTCGGCGAACGGGTAGAAGGCGAGCGGCCCGTCCGGGTCGGCGGCCGCGAGGGCCAGCGGCGCGATCGCGTCCGGGTCGGCCAGCCAGCGCAGCCACGGCTGCATCTCGGCGGGCAACTCGACCAGCAGCGTCCGCGGGGCGAACGCGTCGAGCAGCGCCGGCACGGCGGCGGCCAACACTGGCGAGTGGTGCCGCACGCCGATCAGCCGCACGCGGGCGTCGGCGGCCAGCCGGTCGACCTCTTCCCGGGGATCAGTCACGCAGCACGTCCCGGTGTTCCCACAGCTGGCGCCACATCCGCGAGCCGGCCTCCGCGCGCCGCCGCAGCGCGCCGTCCCAGTAGGCGAGCAACCGGGCGGCGTCGGACGGGTCGTCCTTGCGGACGACGCCGAGCAGGTGGCCCGGCAGCAGCGACAACGGGTCGGGCCCGGGAAGGTAGGCGGCGGACAGTCCGATCGAGGCGGCGACCGCGACCGCCTCGGCGGTGCTCATCACCGACGACGGCCGTTCCACCTCCCACCCCTCGGCGCTGACCCCGGTGCGCAGGTCGCGGAACGCGGTCACGAGCGTCTCCAGGACGGCGTCGTCGACCGCGAACCTGGCGCTGCCGCGTTCGACCGCGGCCCGGGCCTGCCGGGTGACCAGCGCGACCTCGGCGTCGAAGTCGGCAATCGGCGGCACCACCTCGAAGTTGAACCGGCGTTTGAGTGCCGCCGACATCTCCGACACCCCGCGGTCGCGCAGGTTGGCCGTCGCGATCAGGCAGAACCCGGGCGCCGCATAGCAGACCGCGCCGTCCTGGCCGGCCAGTTCCGGCACGCTGACCCGGCGCTCCGACATGATCGAGACGAGCGCGTCCTGGACCTCCGGCAGGCAGCGGGTGATCTCCTCGATCCGGGCCACCGCCCCGGCCGTCATCGCGGCCAGCACGGGCGAGGGCACCAGCGACTCCGCCGACGGGCCCTTGGCCAGCAGCAGCGCGTAGTTCCACCCGTACCGCAGCTGATCCTCGGTGGTGCCGGCGGTGCCCTGCACGGCCAGCCCGCTCGTGCCGCAGATCGCGGCGGCGAGCAGTTCCGACAGCATCGACTTGGCCGTGCCGGGCTCGCCGACCAGCAGGAGCCCGCGCTCGCCGGCCAGGGTGACCACGCAGCGTTCGACCAGGGCCCGCTCGCCGACGAACTTGGGCTCGATGACCCGGCGGCCGTCCGGCCCGTCGACCGGCACGCCGCCGGACCCCGCGACGAACGTGACCACCGCCCGGGGCGTCAGCCGCCACCCTGGCGGGCGCGGGCCGCCGTCGGCGGCGGCGAGGAACGCGAGCTCGCCGGCGTGCCGGTGCTCGGGCGGGTCGATCTGGCGGGCGGCGGCGGTCACGGCGTCTCCTTGAGGTCGTGATAGCGGGGCACGTCGCCCGCGGCGACCCGGGCCCACGCCGTGGCGAACAACCGCGGCAGCGAGTGCGGCACGAACTGGAGCCTGCCGGCCTCGAAATACAGCTCCTGCTTCCAGGTCTCCATCGGTGACCGGGGCGCCCTGGCCGCCTGCCAGCCGCCCGGCAGGAAAACCGGCCGCCCGGCGCGCTCCCGCTTGGCGGTGACCACCAGGCCGGCGCCGGCGAGCGCCTGCTGTGCGGCGTGCAGCCGGGCGGGCTTCCAGTCGTTCCACCCCTGTACGGCCTTGTCGGTGGGATCCGGCAGGGCGAGCAGTTGCAGGTAATACGCCGCCGCGTCGCCGCCGCAGCCGAACCGCTCGCGCACCTCGTCGACGACCTGCGGCGCGCTCACCCGCGGATCGTGCGGATCGCCCGCGGCTCCGTCGGGAACGGACACGGCCTCGTCGATCCACCCGGACAGCAGGATCCGCAGCGCCGTCTCCGCCGTGTCGTCGACGAAGCCGAGGGCCGGATCGTCGTCGCCGGACAGTTTCGCCGGCGCGATGTGATGGCACGTGTGGTCGCCCGTGCCGTGGCCGTCGACGAGCGCGGGCCCGGCATCCGGTCGCTCACCCACCGCGTGCATCCCGAGGCCGACGAGCAGGTGGGGGTTGCGCAGCCGGGCGCGGGTCAGCTCGAGCGCCGCGGGCAACGCGGTCCGCAGCGGATCGTCCCAGCGCAGGCGGTAGGCCAGCCAGGGCAGGGCGAGGGACGCCGCCTGCAGGTACGACGCGTCGAACGGGGTGCCCTCGTCGGCCACCGTGCGCAGGTCGAAATAGCCGCGGGACTCGCTGCGGCCGTCCGTGCTGAGCCAGTCGCCGGCGGTGGGCGCGGCGATCGCCTGGAGCACGGCGGACGCGGCCGAGTCGCCGATGACCCGGGCCAGCTCGGCGACGAGATGCTCCGGCACGGCGATCCGGCGGCCGCGCAGCTCGATCCATGTCTCGGCGACCGCCGCCACGTCGGGGCCGTGTGCCCAGAGGTCGGCCGGCTCGGCCGGCATCGCCGCGTCGAGCAGGGCGATGCGCTGCCTCGGCGGCACCTCCCGCAGGGCGGCCCGGGCGACCTTGGCGTGCGCGGCGGTGAGGCCGAGGACGGTGCGTTGTTCGGTGGTCAGGAAGGTGGACTCCCACGCCGCGATCCCGGGCAGGCCGGCGAGGAGCAAGGTGGCCTCGGCTCTGGTCATGCCGGTCGCGCCGGCCAGCGCCTCGACCGCCGCCGGCCGCCACGGGGCAGGGCCGCGCTCGCCGAGCAGCGCGCAGAAGGCCCGTACCCGGTCGCCGGCCAGCCGTCCGCCGGCGCGCGACTCGTCGCGCAACGTCACGCCCTCCGGGAGGGTGAACGCGCCGTCCGGCGCGACCTGGAGGGCGAGCCGGTTCCACGCCGGGCGGTTGTAGCTGTAGTGCTGGTCGGTCGGGAACAGCACGGTGATCTGCGATCCGTCGCGCCGGACCTCCACCTCGGTGGCGGACATCCGGGTCTGGCTCAGCTCCAGCAGCCGCACCGGCGGCCCGTCGCCGGCGAGCGGCGTCCCGGCGACCGCGGCCAGGAACACGGTCAGTGCCTGCCGGTCGGCGTCGCTGGTCACCGCCGTCGCGGCGCGCAGCGCCGCCGCGCCGAGGCCGGCGAGCAGGACCGTCCACTCGCCGCAGACCGCGGGGATGGCGGCCGGTTCCACGGCCGTGGCCAGCAGGTCGCCGACCACACTCACCTGTTCGAGCGTCTGGTGCCGGGAGGCGGACGAGCCGCCGTAGTAGGTGCGGATGGGGGACACCAAGCCGTCCCACGCGAGCCGCAGTGCATCGTCGGTGACGGCCGGCAACGTCGGCGCCGGCGCCGCTTGCGGCCGCAGATGCTCGGGGATCTCGGCGATCCGCCGGCGCATCCGCACGGCACTGGCGACGACCTCGCCGATCCGGGCCCGCAGCACGGGGTCGGCGACGGCCGGCAGGTGTGCCTTGACGTTTGCCGTGGCCGCCGCCTCGATCTCCGCCGTGCTGGTCACCGTGTCGTCGACCGCGAGCAACGCCGCCGCCGTCGGCTCGTCGATCGCTCGCAGGGCGGCCGAACCGGCCTCGTCACGCGGGCGCATCGCGTGCCACCAGGCCATCGGCGGCAGCGTGGTGGTCACCTCGCTCTGCTCGGCCAGCAGGTGCTCGCCGCCGGCCGTCCAGACGCGCAGGCGGTCGCGGGGGTAGCCGTCCGCCCGGGTCACCGGCAGCGGCGTGGCCGAGCCGGGCAGCGAGACCGCTCCCACCAGGATCTCCGACCCGGCGAACGTCACGCGGCGGCCGTCGGCACCCTCGCCGGCCTGGACCCCGCCGGTCTCGGTCGTCCGCCAGCCGACCAGCCCGTCGCGCCAGCCGAGCGGCGAGGCGGCGAACTCGTCGGGCGCGGGACGCAGCGAACACGCCTGGGCGACCAGCCGCCCATCGCCGGCGGCGAAGAAGGCGGGCATGCTGACCCGGCCGTCGTCGCCGGTCATCGGGTCGAACTCGCGCCAGCGCCACCGCATGTCGGCCGACTCGCCCCGCACCCACTCGCAGCGCCAGTAGGCCTGGCCGTCGCTGGCCAGCGGGTAGGCCTCGCCGGACCCGCGGACATCACCCGCGTGCACCGGCCGGGCCCCGAAGGTGAGGCCACCGCCGGGGACCGGCAGCGGGACGGCCGCCACCCACAGGCCCACCCACCTGGCCCGCCAATCGCCGTCGATCACGTCGTCCGGCCGGGACGCCCAGTAGCCGGCCGGACCCTCCTGGCCGGCCCAGGCCACGAGCAGGTCGCCGTCGGCGTGCAGGCAGGTCGTCTGGGAGTAGTGGTTGCGCACCTGCCGGTGGCCCGCCGGCGGGTAGCGGAAGACGTGCTCGGTGACCCGCCCGTCGGGGGCGATGACGTGCGCCGACTGGTCGTCGTGCACCACCAGCTCGGGCCACGACCTGCCGATCTGCGGCTTGAGCTTCTGCTTGGCGGCGGCCTCGAACTCGGGCCAGCACAGCTCGGCCAGCAGCCCGGCGCGCAGGGTGCGGGCCAGCACGGCGGCCAGGTCGACCGCCAGCAGCTCCCGGAACCCGTCGGGGGCGAGCAGCATGCCGGCCGGCGACCACAGCGGGGCCAGTTCGATGAGGTCGGCGTCGAGGCCGGCGACCGTGCCGGCACCGGCCTCGCTCGTCTGCCCGGCGACCAGCTCGACCAGCACCTCGCGGACGCCCGGGGCACCGAACGCGTGCGCCAGCGTCCGCGCCGGAAGCGGCGGGCTGGTCAGCGAGGCACCGTCGCGCAGGCGGCCGATCGCCGTACGGACACCTCGCCGGAGCACCTGCCGCAGCGCCGGATCGGCGGCGATCGCGGTGAGGTCGCGCCGCCCCGGGCTGTCGTCGCTCGCCCAGGCGGCGAGGTTGAAGCCGCCGTCCCGGCGCTGCGCCTCGATCCCCACCGGCACGCCGCCCGCCCGCAACAGGTCGAGCACGTCGATGTCGACGCCCCACGGGCCGGTCGCGATCCGCACCTCGCCCCCGGCGGCCAGCCGGGGCAGCATCCGCTCGACGAGGGCCAGCAGCCGGGCGGAGCGGCCGGCGCGGCCCGTGCGGCGGCCCGCCAGGAACCGCTCCAGCCAGCGGCTCGCCGGCGCGTCCGGGCCGGCCAGGTCGGCCGCCGCGCCGGACGCCTCCAGCAGTTCCAGCCACTGCTCGGTCATGTCGGTGTCGTAGCCCGGCGGCTCCGGGACGATCGCCAGCAGGCGGCCGCGGACCGCCGGGTCACGCTTGCCCAGGCGCACCAGGCTCTTGCGATAGGACTTCCACACCGACGGGTGCGCCCGGACCGTCGCGGGATAGGTCAGCAACCGGGCGACCACCTCGTCGGCCTGCTGGTCGGCGTCGAGGCCGGCGGCCTTGGCCAGCCGGGCGAGATCAGCGGCCATCGACGCGTGCGGCGGCAGGCCGCCGGCCACCCGCCGCAACGCCAGCATTTTCATCAACTCGAACGCCTCGACGGCGGGCCGCCGGCCGACCACGCCCCGCGCATACTCGGCGAGCATGGCCGCGGTGAGCGCACCGGCGAACGCGAACTCCAGGTGCACGTCGCGCACCCGCTCCTCGTCGACGACCAGCCCGTGGACCTGCTCGGCCCGGCGGGCCTCGGTGAAACAGGTGCCCGCCATGCGCTGGTTCTCGGCGGCGAGGAAGGCCCGGCCCGCCTGCTCCCAGAAGGTGGGGAGGAACTGCGGCGCGGCCGCACCGAGCCGCCCGGCGAGCCCGTCGTAGCCGTCCTTGGCGTTGCCGGGCTTGCTGCGGGCGACCCGGGCCAGCCGTTCCATCTCCTTGACCAGCGCCAGCGCGTGCCGGCCGTTGGCCTGGTCGTGCACCAGCGCCCAGGCCGGGAAGCCCAGGGCCTGCCGCCGCCCGTGCCCGACCGGGACCGGCTCGCCGGCCGGGGCGAACCCGAGGAACTCCATGGTGAGGTCCTCGGCCGGGCCGACCGCCGCACCGACGAGCCGGACGACCGTACGGCCCTCGAGGACCGGATGGCGGTAGGACCGGGCGGTCACCGCGTCGAGGCCCGCCTCGCGGGGCGGGCCGGGCCGGATCGCGCCGGCCTCCAGCAGCGTCTCGCTCACCGGTCGCCCTCCTCGTCGGCGGCCCGGCCGGCGTGCAGGGCGGCGGCCATGCGCAGGCCCTCGGACCAGGCCACCGGCGGCACGTCGGCGGCCGCGATGGCCTGCCCGGCCGCGTCGGCGAAGGTCAGCTCGGCGGTCTCGGTCTCGTAGCCGGGATCGCCGTCGCCGATCCACACCGACGCCACCACCGTCATGCCCGCCTCCCACAGCCGGCAGACCGCCGTGCCGCCCTGGACGCGATAGCCCGACGCGGCGGCGCGGGTCTGCACGTGCCGCAGCTCCTTGAACCGGGCGCCGGCGTAGCGGCCGAGCTCGCGCCGCTGCTCGGCCTCGCCGGCCGGCTTACGCCACACCTCCCGGAACAGCTGCAGCATCCCCTGCTCGACGCCGAGGTCGGCGGCGAACTCCCGGAGGTCGTCGAGATCGGGCAGGCGCACCGGGTGCGGGATGGCGACCGAGTCGGCGGTGATCCGGGCGGACTCGCCGTCGAGATCGACGACGCCCAGGCCCTTGGCCTCGTCGGCGTCGCGCAGCAGCCCGGCGGCGGCCACCGCCCAGTCGCCGCCGGCGGTCACCGGCACGACCACCACGTCCCGCAGGACCGCCCGCCACGCATCGTCGGCCCAGACCTGGGCGAGGACGCCGGACGGCACCGGGAGCGACCGGATCATCCACCGCTCCACCTCGGCGCGGCAGGCGGCCTCGTGCCGGCCGAGCCACTCGACGAGCTGCCGCAGGCCGACCACGGCCTCGTGGTCCTTGAGCGCCTTGGGCAGGCTCTTGAGCGGCTTGCCCCGCACCGTACGCGCCACGACCTTGCCGCGGTCGACGCTCACCTCATGGTCGGCACCCGCCGGGATCCAGCCCATGGCCCTCCCCTAACTCCGAACGTGGCGGGGATTGTGCCACCCGGGACCGACAATTTCCGGCGCGCCCGCTAACCGGCCCGTAACAAGGCCAGCCCGGGGTCCGCCGTGCGCAGCGCCGCGGACAGGTGGCTCTCGGCGATCTCGGCCTCCTCGGCCAGCACGTCCGCGGCGACGGTGGTGACGTGGGTTTCCCGGCGCACGTGTTCGGCCTCCGCCACGGCCAGCTCGTACTGCGACCGGGCCTGGTGGACCGGCGGGGCCGGCTCGGGTGGCCCGGCGTCGAGGTGCTGCCAGATCCGGTTCAGTTCGGTCACCGAGAGCTGCCCCCGGCGGTACGCGTTCACCGCGGCGCGCTGGACCAGGCGCCGGGGCTCGGCGGCCGCCTGCGCCTCCCGTTCCGCCTGGCGATAGCGGTCCTCCGCGGCCTCGCGGGCGCTCAGCGCGTCCGCCTCGCGCTGCCGGGCTTCCTCGGCGGCCGTCGCGGCGGCGGACAGCGCCGCGGCCACCGCCTCGGCGTGCGCCGCCAGTTCCTCGATCTCGTCCGCGGCGGGCGGCTCTGGAGCGGCGCGGTCGCGCGCCCGGCGGGCGACGACGGCGATCGAGGCGAGCAGCGCGACGGCATGGAGATACCCGATGGCGAGAAGCATGTACCTTCCCTCGTTCGGCAATTGATCTCCATCGACCGTAGGGCCGATCCGCGCCGCCCGCACGGCGAGCGACGGTCACCCCGCCTCTTCCGCCGCCCGCAGGAACGCCGTGACGCTGCGCAGCCAGTGGAGCACCCGGGTGCTCCACTCCTCGTCGCCGAGCAGGATGAGCGTCTCGCCGCCGAGGAACGCCAGCCCGACGAGCCCGGCGAGATCGGCCGCCGAGAACGGGCCCAGCGGTCCGAAGCGTGCCTCGGCCTCGCGGGCGACGTCGGTGAGGACATCGAACCAGGCCCTGAGGAAGCTGAGCACCCGCTCGGCCACGTCCCGGTCGGACCAGCCGGCGGCGACCATCTCCTGCAATACCCGCACATAGCCGGACGCGAGGTCGTCGTCGAGCAGATCGCACGCCTGCTCATACCGCCTCCACAGCGGCATCTCGGCGCCGTACATCCGGCGCTGACGCTCGACGAGCCGCTGGTTCTCGGCGTCGAGCAACGCCAGGACCAAGCCCTGCTTGCTGCGGAAATGGTAGTGGATCTGGCTCAACGGCACGCCGGCCGCGTCGGCGACGCGGCGGGTCGACAGCGCGGCGTACCCGTCGCCGAGCAGGCGGGAACGCGCGGCGGCGAGGATGCGCTGCGTGGTGTCGGTCATCGATGGCGCTCCTGACAGGCTCCGGACAGATCCGTTCGGTCGACCGACCGAGATGCTATCGTACGCGAATTCGGTCGGCCGACCGATCGAGCGCACCGGGAGGTGTGGTCATGCCGTTCGTCGAACATGGCGGCGTCAAAATCCACTACGAGGTCCGCGGCGACGATGGCCCCGCCATCCTGCTCCTGCCGACCTGGACGATCGTCCACAAGCGGTTCTGGAAACTGCAGGTGCCCTACCTGGCCCGCCAGTTCCGGGTCATCACCTACGACGGGCCGGGCAACGGGCAGTCAGAGCGACCGACCACCCCGGAGCCCTATACCCAGGCGGCACAGGTGGCGTACGCCTTGGCGGTCCTGGACGCCACCGGCACCGACCGGGCCGTGGTGGCCGGCCTGTCCCGCGCCGCGAACTGGGCCCTGGAACTGGCCGCCGAGCATGCCTCCCGCGTCCTCGGCACGATCCTCATCGCCCCGTCGCTCTACCTCGCGCCGTTCCGCGACACCGGTCAACCGCCGCCGCGGCTGGAACCGTCCCGGGTCGGCGAGCTCGGCACCGATCCGATCTCGGACTGGGCCAAGTACGACGCCCGGTACTGGCAGGAGCACTACGAGGACTTCCTGTGGTTCTTCTTCGGCCAGTGTTTCACCGAGCCGCACTCGACCAAACACATCGAAGACGCGGTCGGCTGGGGCCGGGAGACCAACGCGCAGGTGCTCATCGCGGAGAACGCGCCGCCCGCACCCGACCGGGCGACGATCGAGGCCTGGTGCGCGCGGATCCGCTCCCCGTTGCTGGCGATCCACGGCACGCACGACGCCGTCACCCCGCTGCGCCGCAGCGAGATGGTGGCCGAGTGGACCGGCGGGCAGCTGGTCGCGCTGGACGGCTCCGGCCACCTCCCGCAGGCTCGCGACCCGGTCCGGGTCAACCTGCTCATCGCCGAGTTCGCCGGCCGGTTCCGCCCGCCGGCGCCGCGCCGCCGGACGTACCGGCGCTTCGGGCACGGACGCAAGCGGGTGCTCTACCTGTCGTCGCCGATCGGGCTCGGGCACGCCCGACGCGACCTGGCGATCGCCCGGCGGTTGCGGGAGCACCACCCGGACGCGGAGATCGACTGGCTGACCCAGCACCCGGTCACCGTCGCGCTGCACCGGGCCGGCGAGCGGGTCCACCCGGCCAGTGCCTGGCTGGCCAACGAGTCGGCACACTTCGAGAGCGAGGCGGGCGAGCACGACCTGAACTGCTTCCAGGCGCTGCGCCGGATGGACGAGATCCTGCTGGCCAACTTCATGGTGCTGCACGACGTGGTGACCGAGGAGGAGTACGACCTCGTCATCGGCGACGAGTCCTGGGAGACCGACCACTTCCTGCACGAGAATCCGCGGCTCAAACGGTTCGCGTACGCCTGGCTCACCGACTTCGTCGGCTACCTGCCGATGCCCGACCAGGGGCGGCGGGAGGCGCTCGTCGCCGCGGACTACAACGCCGAGATGATTCGCCACATCGATCGGTACCCGCGGCTGCGGGACCGGGCCGTGTTCGTCGGCGACCCCGACGACATCGTCCCGGACCGCTTCGGCCCGGGCCTGCCGCCGATCCGCGAATGGACCGAGGCGCACTACGACTTCGCCGGCTACATCACCGGCTCCGACCCGACCGGCTCCGACCGGGACGCGCTCCGCGCCGAACTGGGCTACCACCCGGACGAACGCGTCTGCCTCGTCACCGTGGGCGGCTCGGGCGTCGGCGGCGACCTCCTGCGCCGGGTGCTCGACGCCGCTCCCGAGGCAGCGCGCCGGGTGCCCGGCCTGCGCCTGGTCGTGGTCACCGGCCCCCGCCTCGACCCGGCGAGCCTGCGGGTGCCGGCCGGCGTCGAGGTCCACGCGTACGTCCCCGGCCTGCACCGCCACCTCGCCGCCGGCGACCTGGCCGTCGTCCAGGGCGGCCTGACCACCTGCATGGAGCTCACCGCCGCCCGGCGGCCCTTCATCTACGTCCCGTTGCGCCACCACTTCGAGCAGAACTTCCACGTCGCGCACCGGCTCCGCCGCTACGGGGCCGGCCGGCGGATGGACTACGCCGAGCTGACCCCGGACGCGCTGGCCGACGCGATCGCCACCGAGATCGGCCGCGAGGTCGCCTACCGCCCGGTGGCCACCGACGGCGCGGCGCGAGCCGCCGCCCTTCTTGCCGACCTGCTGTAACCCATCGAAGGAGAGAAACCATGGCTGTCGACGAAGCCAAACTGACCGAATTCCTGAACCAGTTCGTCGGAGACCTCGGCGCCACGGTCGCGGCCGGCGGCGTCGTGGTCGGCGACCGGCTGGGCCTGTACCGGGCGCTGGCCGACAAACCGCAGACCCCGGACGAGTTGGCCGAACGCACCGGCACCGCGAGCCGCTATGTGCAGGAGTGGCTGCGCTGCCAAGCCGCCGGCGGATACGTACAGTACGACGCCGGCGACGGCACCTACTGGCTGACCGAGGAACAGGCGTTCGCCCTCACCGACCCGGACGGTCCGGTCTTCGCGCCGGGCGCGTTCGAACTGGCCCTCGCCACGCTGCGCGCGGAGCCGCAGATCACCGAGGCGTTCCGCACCGGCGAGGGGTACGGCTGGCACCGGCACGACCCGGGCGTGTTCAGCGGCGTCGAGCGGTTCTTCCGGCCCGGCTACAGCGCCAACCTCGTCGCCAGTTGGCTGCCCGCTCTGGACGGGATAACGGCCAAGCTTCGTACGGGTGCCCGCGTCGCCGACATCGGCTGCGGGCACGGCGCCTCGACCGTGCTGATGGCCCAGAACTTTCCACAGTCGACGTTCACCGGCTCCGACTACCACGCCGGCTCGGTCGAGCAGGCCCGCCGGCAGGCGGCCGCGGCCGGCGTCGCCGAGCGGGTGAGTTTCGAGGTGTCCTCCGCCCAGACGTTCGGCGGCGGACCGTACGACCTCGTCACGACGTTCGACGCGCTGCACGACATGGGCGACCCGCTCGGCGCGGCCCGGCACGTCCACGAGTCGCTGGCCGAGGACGGCACCTGGATGATCGTCGAGCCGGCCGCGGGTTCGACCGTCGGCGACAACCTCAATCCGGTCGGCCGGGTGTACTACGGGTTCTCCACCTTCCTGTGCGTGCCGAACGCGCTGGCGCAGACCGGCGGCTACGCACTCGGTGCCCAGGCCGGCGAGGAACCGGTCCGCCGGATCGTCGGCGCGGCCGGCTTCGCCGGGTTCCGCCGCGTCGCGGAAACCCCGTTCAACATCGTGTACGAGGCTCGCCGCTGACCAGCGTCAGCCGCGCGCCCGCGACCTCGACCGCCGACAGGCCGGTCTGGATCTCGACGACGCCGGCCTCCAGCCACGGCCGGCCGGCGTCGTCCACAGTGCTCAATTGCGCGGCACCGACCGGCAGCTCCACCGTCGTACTGCCGCCCGCCGGGACCTCGACGTGCCGGAAGCCGCGCAGTTCCCGGGTGCGCGGCCAGGTCGAGGCGGTGACCCGGTGCAGGTAGAGCTGCACCACGGCGGACGCCGGGACCGGGCCGTCGTTGTGTACCGTCACCCGGCACGCGAGCCCGGCCCCGGCGGCCAGGTCCGCGACACGCACCGGGCCGTCCGGGACGAGCTCCGGCGGGGAAACCACCAGCGGGTACGCGCCGAGCCCGCCCCCGAACGGCCGGGCCGGCCCGGCCGGCACGTCGAGATAGCCGGCCCAGGCGTGGTCCCGGTGGTTGTAGTGCACCGGCAGGCCGGCGGCGTCGCGGGGCAGCGACACCGGCAGCCGGCCGCGCGCCTCCCGCCGCCCGAGCAGCACGTCGGCCACCGCCGTGCCGAGCGTCGGTCCCGGATACCAGACCACCAGGCACGCGCGCGCGGTGGCCAGCACCTCGCCGAGCACGTGCGGGCGGCCCTGCACGACGACGGCCACCACCGGCGTGCCGGTGGCGGCGACGCGGCGCAACAGTTCCTGCTGGCCCGCGCCGAGTCGCAGGCCGGCCAGGTCGACGCCCTCCCCCGCGGTCATCTGCGCCTTGCCGCCGCCGGCCAGGGCCGCCCCGTTGACGTCGAACCGGGTGTCCGGCTCGCGGGCGCTCGACCCGCCGAGGCAGAGCACGACGACGTCGGCCTCCCGGGCCAGCGCCACCGCCGCCGGGATCCCCGACTCGTCGTCGGTGGCGATGTCCGCGCCGGGTGCGGTCACCGCCCCCAGCGCCGCGGCGATGGTGACGCCGGCACCCGGGCGTTGCGGAGCCGTGTAGTCGCCGAGGGCGTGCGCGACCGTGCCGGCGTGCGGCCCGAGCACCGCCAGACGCTTGCCGGTCAGCGGCAGCAGCCCGTCGTCCGTCAGCACGGTGACCGACCGCGCAGCGAGTTCGGCGGCGAGCCGCGCCGTCTCGCGCGGGGCGGGCTCAACGGCGACGGGTGGGTCGAAAAGGCCGAGCCGGAACTTGACCGCGAGGACCCGTTCCACCGCGCGGTCGACCGCCGCCTCGGCGACGAGCCCCCGCTGGACGGCGGCGCCCAGCTGCGGGAACACGTCGTCCCACAGGCTCAGGTCGATGCCGGCCGTCAGCGCCAGCGCGGCCGCGGACGCCGGGTCACCGGTGAGCCGCAGCAGCCGGTCCAGCGCGGTACCGTCGGCCATCACCAGGCCGGCGAAGCCCAGCTCGCCTCGAATGATCTCGGTGAGCAGCCGCCGGTTGGCCGCCACCGGCAGGCCGTCCACCTCGCTGTACGCGGCCATCAGCCCGGCCGCCCCGGCCTCGGCCGCGGCCCGCACCGGCGGCAGGTGGATCTCGGCCAGTTCCCGCCAGCCGAGTTCGGTGGCGGCCCAGTTGCGCCCGCCGACCGTCGCGCCCTGCCCGGCCGCGTGCTTGAGCACCACGGCCAGCCGGTCCGGCGGGATCGGCCCGTCCGCGCCGCAGCCCTGCATGCCGCGGACCGCGGCGGTGGTGAACGCGGCCGCGAGATACGGATCCTCGCCGAATGTCTCCTCGGCCCGCCCCCACCGCGGATCGCGCAGAACGTCGAGTGTGGACATCAGCGCCACGTGCGCCCCGCGGGCGCGCACCTCGGCGGCGACCGCCCGGCAGGCCCGCTCGTACAGGCCGGGATCCCAGGTCGCGGCGATCGCCAGCGGGACCGGCAGCACCGTGCCGTCGAGCGCCTGGTGCCCGTGCGGCACCTCCTCGACGAACAGCGCCGGGATGCCCAGCCGCGACTCGGCCACGATGGCTTGCTGGATGGTGGCGCACAGTTCGGCGCCCTCGGCGGCGGTCGCCCCGGTCCCCCAGCCCTGCCCCGACCACGCGTCGGCGCGCTGCAGGCCGTACACCGCTCCGATGCCGCCATACCGCCGGCACTCGGCCGTCAGCTCCTCGGTGGCCGCGAAGCCGTCGCCCGTCCGCCGCCACGCCTGCCATCCGTACAGGCGCTGGTTGAGCTGCCCGGCCTTCTCGGTCAGGGTCATCCGGCCGAGCAGGTCCCGCACCCGGTCGGCGACCGGCAGCCCGGCCCGGCGGTACGCCGGGGTCACGACGGGAACATGTCGGTGTCGCTGACCGCGTGGTAGACGCCGGGCGTGCCCGCGGGCGCGGGCGGCAGCAGCCGCAATCCGTCGCCCTGCCCGGCCAGGACCAGCCCCGGCCGCTCGCCGCGTTCGGCGGCCTCCATCCAGGCGGTGAAGACGGCACCGCCCGGGGCGAGCGCGGCCCGGCTCGCGCCGTCCGGGATCACCACGGCGGTCGTCCGCGCCGCCGGCGCGGCGGACGAGCGGACCTGGCCGGCCACGTCCGCGAACGCCTTCCCGATCGGCTTGACCTGTCCGCGCTCGTCGAACAGGCCGAGCGAGTGTTCGAGGTCGGGGAAGTCGGCCAGCGACCGGGGCACGTCGTGCGAGCACCACCAGGTGACGCCCCACAGCGCCGGGGAATCGGCGGCGGCGAGCACGGTACGGCGGCAGAACTCGGGTGCCTCGCTCTCGTCGAGGCAGTTCAGCGGCGCGCCGACCTCCTGCAGCCAGACCGGGCGGGCCGGGTCGGCCGCGAACGCCCGGGACAGCTCGATCAGGTATTCCGCGTGCCGGATGCTCTGCGGCGACATCGCCCCGTAGTGCTGCGCCGTGCCGTTGAAGATCCAGGAGTGGATGGCGGTGACGTCGCCGTACCGGCTGGCGTGGGTGGGCCGGAAGGGGTGCCCGTCCTGGTACCAGACGGCGTCGTACGCCGCGTGCAGCCGCAGCCCCCGGCCGTCCGGCGGCACGGCGGCGAGCAACGTGTCGAGCCACGCGCCGGCCTCGCCGGGGGTGGCCGGCATCGGCGCGGGATGCGGCCGCGACGAGAACTGGTTGACCTCGTTGCCGAGCGTCAGCCCGAGAAAGCCGGGCAGGTCGGCGACCGCCTCGTGCAGCGCACCGACCAGCGCGGCCTGCGCGGCCACGCACTCCGGGTCGGTGAACATGTTGCGCCGGTGCCAGGTCGACAGCCACGACGGCAGGAAGTCGAAACTGGACAGATGGCCCTGCAGCACGTCGACGCTCGCGTCCAGGCCGGCATCGCCGGCGAGCTCGACGACCCGCCGCACGTCGGCGAGCGCCTCCGCGCGGATCAGCGTCCGGTTTGGCTGCAGCACCGGCCAGAGCGGCAGGACCCGTACGTGATCCAGCCCCAGCGCCGCAATGGCCTCCAGATCCCGGCGGATCGCGTCCCAGCGGGGCGCGAACCACGAGTAGAACCAGTCGCCGGAAGGCACGTAGTTGACACCGAACCGGGGAGTCACCCTTTGATCCCGCCTGCCTGTAGACCACGGAAGAAATAGCGTTGGAGGAAGCCGAACACCACGAGGATCGGGATCAACGCGATGATCGTGCCGGCCGCGATCAGCCGCGGATCCGAGTAAAAGGTGCCGCGCAACCGGTTGAGGCCCAGCGTGAGCGTGTAATTCTCCTCGCCGGACAGCACGATGAGCGGCCACAGGAAGTCGTTCCAGGCGCCGACGAACGAAAAGATCGCGACCACCGTCATGACGCCGCGGACCTGCGGCGCGCAGATGTGCCAGAAGCGCTGCCAGACGCCGGCGCCGTCGATCCGGGCGGCCTCCTCCAGCTCGTCCGGGATGGACTGGAAGCCGTTGCGCATCAGCAGCACGTTGAGCGCGCCGATCGCGGTGGGCAGCGCCACGCCGAGCAGCGTGTCGGCCAGGCCGGACGAGCGGACCAGCAGGAACTGGGCGATGATGATCGACTCGATGGGCACCAGCAGGGCCACCACGAACAGGCCGGTGACCAGGCGGCGGAACCGGAACCGCAGCCGGGCGAGGGCATATCCGGCCAGGCTCGCGCCCACCACGTTGCCGGCCACCACGAGCAGCGCCACGATGCCGGAGTTGAGCACGTACCGCGGGATCGGTACGCGGTCGAGCACGCCGCCGTAATTGCCGAGCGTCGGGTCGGCCGGGACCAGTTGCGGCGGCTGGGCGTACAGGTCGTCGCCGGCGCCCTTGAGCGACAACGAGAGCTGCCACACGAGCGGCCCGGCCAGCAGCACGAAGAAGGCGAGCAGGATCAGGTAACGAACAACCCGCCTCATCGCGAGGCCCTCCGGTTCTGGAACCACAGCTGGCCGGCGAGCAGCAGCCCGAGCACCACGAACATCACCACGCTGATCGCGCCCGCGTACCCGGTCTCGGCCTGCAGGCCGGTGCCCTCCTGCTGGATCAGCATGGTGACGGTGATGTCCTGCCCGCCGGTGCCGCCGGTGCCGCCGGTCAGCACATAGACCTCGCCGAAGACGCGGAAGGCGGACACCGAGGAGAACAGCCCGATCAGCGCCGAGGTGGCCCGCACGCCCGGCGCGGTCACGTGCAGGAACTGCCGGATCGGCCCGGCGCCGTCGACGGCCGCGGCGTCGTACAGCGCCGGGTCGATGCCGGCCATCGCGGCCAGGTAGATCACCATGTAGTAGCCGAGGCCGGTCCAGACCGTCACCAGCATCGCGCTGAACAGGGTCAGCCAGCGGTCGCTGAGAAACAGCACCGGCGAGTCGACCGCGCCGGCCCACTGCAGCACATTGTTGACCAGGCCCCGGCTGTCCAGCAGGTTGGTCCAGATCAGGCCGACGATCACCGACGACATGACCACCGGCAGGTAGTACGCGGTACGCAGGAAGCTGAGGATCCGGGTGGTGCCGTTGACCAGCGCGGCCAGCACCAGCGGGGCGGCGACCATGATGGGCACGACGCACACGACGTACAGCAGGGAATTGGTCATCGCGACGCGGAACCGGTCGTCCTGCCAGAGCCGCACGAAGTTGTCCGCCCCGATGAACCGGCCCGGCTTGAGCAGGGTGGCGTCGGTCGCCGACAGCGCGAGGGTGTTGGCGAACGGGAACAGGATGAAGGTCACGACGACGGCCAGGGCGGGCGCCAGGAACAGCCATGGCGCCCACCACCGGTCGTGGGTCTGCCGGACGGTCATTTCTTGGGCAGGTTCCCGTCGGCGTACTTGACGGCCTCGTCCAATGCGGCCTGCACGTCCTTCTTGCCGAGGATGGCGAGGGCGATCTGCTCGCGCAGGTGGTCGCCGCTCTTCGACGAGAAGGCGGCCGGCCAGTAGACGATGGCGTCCGAGACGGCCTTGGCCGATTCGAGCCGCAGCTTGGTCTCCGGGGTGCCGTCGTCCTTGGTGAAGTACGGGTCGTCGAGCGCGCCGGCCGCGGACGGGAAGATGGCGGCCTTCTGGCAGAACGCGAGCTGGTTCTCCTTGTTGGTGGCGAACTTCGCGAAGGCAACCGCGGTCGCGGTGTTCTTCGACTTCGCGTTGACCGCCAGCGACTCGATGTACATGTTGGGCTTGTCGTTGGTGATCTGCGGCGAGATCGCCACGGTCGCGGCCACCTTCGGCGCCGTCGCCTTCAGGTCCTTGAGGGTGTAGGAGCTGCCCGGCAGCCAGCCGACCCGGCCGGCCTTGAACGCGTCGAGCTCGCCGGTCTGCAGCTTGTTGAGGGTCTCCTCGGTCATGCCGCCGGCCTGGTACAGCTCCTTGTAGTGGTTGACCAGTTCCACGCCCTTGGCGTCGTTGAAGGTGAACTTGGTGCCCTGCGGATCCATGAGCCGCACGCCGTACGTGCCGAACGTCTCGATGGCCGGCAGCCGGCCGACCATCGTGGTGTCGCCCTTGCACTTGCCCGCCATGGTCTTGCCCGCGGCGAACAGCGTGTCGTAGGTGCCGGGCAGCGGATCCTTGGCCACGCCGCACTTCTGCAGCAGCGCGGTGTTGAAGAACGACGGCCCGGTGTTGAGATACCACGGGTACGCGTAGGTGCCGCCGCCGAGCGACGCGAACTTGTTGGCGTCCCACGCCTTCGGCAGGTACGCGGACTGCGCCCCCGGGTCGGTCTTCGACAGGTCGAGCAGCATCCCGGCGTTGGCCAGGGTGAAGGCCGCTTCGGGTCCGATGTCGACCACGTCCGGCAGCGAGCCGGCCGCCGCGTCCGCCGACAGCTTGTCCTGGTAGCCCTCCGGCGGTTGGTCGATCCACTTGACCGTGGTGCCCGGGTTGGCGTTCTGGAACGCGGTGACCAGCCCGTTGAAGTAGTCGGCGTAGCCGCCCTTGAGGTTCCAGGTCTGGAAGGTGATCTCGCCGGTGACCTTGCCGGTGACCGGGGCGGACGAGTCGTCGCCGCCACCGCCGCCGATACCGCACCCGCCCAGCGCGAACGCGAGGACGGCGGGCAGGACATATCCGATGGGTTTCTTCATCTGGTACTCCTTCTGGCGAGGCGGAGCGTGGCTACCTGGTACGGGCCGAGCAGCAGCCGTTCCCCGGCCAGCGCGACGGGCAGGTCGTAATCGGTCGGGAGTGGACGTTCGAGCAGGTCGGTTTCGGAGACCGTGGCGGCGAATCCGGGGTCGAGGCGGGCACGGGCCTGCCCGCCGAGCGTTTCGTGCACCCGGACGACAACATCGCCGCCACGGTCGTCTGCGAGCTTCACCCAATCGATGACCGCGCCACCCGACTCGACGTCGAGCGAGACCAGCGGCGCCACGTCGGCGACCGCGTCGAGCAGCGGCGCGTTCAACTCGTCGGCGGCGTGCCGGGTCTGCGTCTCGTCGCCGGCCAGCACGGCGAACCGGAACGTGTGCCGGCCGCGGTCGGTGTCCGGGTCCGGGAACCGCGGGGCGCGCAGCAGCGTGGGCCGGATGTCGGTGCCGCCGGGAATCCGGCGGACGTCGCATCCGTACGTGGAGTCGTTGACCACGCCGATGCCGAGGCCGGGCTCGGCCACGTGTACCCAGCGGTGCGAGCAGACCTCGTACTGTGCCTCGTCGGCGAGCGTGTTCTCGTGGGTGGGCCGCTCGATGGCCCCGTACTGCGTCTCGTACCGGGCGCGCAGGGTGCGCACCGCGACCGGCAGCGAGAGCTTGAGCAGATGTTCGCGCTCCTGCCAGTCCACCTCGACGGTGATCTCCAGCCGGGCGGCACCGGCCCGCAGCGCGTACGTGGTAGTGAAGGCCGAGTCGCCGTGCCGGCGGCTGACCACGACGCCGGTGCCGGTGGTCTCGACCCGCACCGGCCCGGCCATCGGCACCGGGCTGCGCAGCACGTGCCGGTCGAGATCCCAGGCGTCCCAGCGCACCGGCTCGTCGCGGAACAGGGCCGGCGCGCCGAATCCGTCGAGCGCGAGTTCCCGGCCGGTGCGCAGGTCGGTCAACTGCCGCACGAGGCCGTCGGAGCCGATGACCGCGCGCAGGATGCCGTTGTCCAGCACGCCGTCCGCGACCGGGGCTGCGTTTCGCGGCTCGCGCACCACGCTGCCGCCGACCAGGCGCCCGGGTTCGCCGCCGCCGGGGAGCAGGCCGCGCAACTGCTTGTCGAGCCGGGCGTAGGTGTCCCGGGCCTCCCGATGAACCCAGGAGATCGACGAGCCGGGCAGGATGTCGTGGAACTGGTGCAGCAGCACCGTGCGCCACGCGTCGTCGAGTTCGTCGTACGGGTACGGCGCACCGTCGCGCACGGCGGCCACCGCGGCGAGATGCTCGACGGCGCGCAGCAGCGCCTCGGCCCGGCGGTTGCCCTGCTTCATCGCGATCTGCGAGGTCAGCGTGCCGCGGTGCAGCTCCAGGTAGAGCTCGCCGACCCAGACCGGGGCCTGGTCGCCGATCTCGGCCTCGGCCGCGCGGAAGAAGTCCTCCGGGCCGCCCAGCGTGACCCGGGGCGCGCCCTCCAGGTCGCCGAAGCGGTGCGCCCGGGCGAGCATCTCCCGGTTCGGGCCGCCACCACCGTCGCCGTACCCGAACAGCAGCAACGAATGGCTGGAGATCGCCTTGTCCCGGAAGTTGGTCACCGCGTGTCGCAGCTCGGCCGCGGTCACCTCGGCGGCATACGTGTCCGACGGCGGGAAGTGGGTGAAGATGCGGGTGCCGTCGATTCCTTCCCAGGCGAACGTGTGGTGCGGGAAGACGGTGGTGTCGTTCCAGGAGATCTTCTGGGTGAGGAACCAGCGGTATCCGGCGCGGCGGGCCAGCTGCGGCCAGGCCCCGGAGTAGCCGAAGCTGTCCGGCAGCCAGACCACTTCGGACTCCCGCCCGAACGCCTCGGCGAAATACCGCTTGCCATAGCTGATCTGCCGGACGAGTGACTCGCCGGCCGGCAGCACCGCGTCCGACTCCACCCACATGCCGCCGACCGGCACGATGCGGCCCTGCGCCACCCGCTCGCGGACCCGCTCGAACAGCTCCGGGTGGTCCTGCTGCACCCAGGCGAACTGCTGGGCCGAGGACATCGCATACACCAGGTCCGGGTCGGTCTCCATCAGCGTCAGCACGTTGGTGAGCGTGCGCGCCACCTTGCGCCGGGTCTCGCGCAGCGGCCAGAGCCAGGCCGAGTCGATGTGCGCGTGGCCGACCGCGGTCATCCGGTGCGCGGTGGCGTGGGCCGGCCGGTCCAGCACGCCGGCCAGCGCGGCGCGGGCGTCCGCCACGCCGGTCGCGTCGAGGGCGGCCTCGACGGCGCGCACCACCCGCCAGTAGCGGGGCTCGTCCGGGCTCAGGTGCGGCAGCAGGCCGCCGGTGGCTTCAAGGTCGCGCAGCAGCGCGAACACCTCGGGCGAGAAGGCGCACAGCTGGGCGGAGACCAGCCGATACGGCTCGGGCTCGCCGGGACCGGGTTTCTCGCCGAGGGCGGTCTCCACAAAGGGCGGCAGGCCCAGCAGCAGCGGGTTGGCGGCGGCCTCGACATAGAGCGTGAACGAGCCGTCCGCGGCGAGCACGCCGGGGGCTGCGCCCGGCCCGGTCAGCCGCACCCAGCCGTTGCGCGGGTGCAGCGCCTTGACCGGCACCCCGTCCGGCCGGTAGGCGAGTCCCTCGCAGTGCCCGCCCACCGAGTGGTCGAACCAGCCCAGGTCGAGCAGCAGCTCGATCGGCGCCTCGCCGGCCGGCACCCGGCCCTCGACGCGCAGCCAGGTGGTGCCCCACGCGGGCGCCCAGGTGTCGCCGACGGCCAGCGGCCGGTAGTCGGCCTGCTCGATGGCTCGGGCGGCCGGCACGGGCTCGCCGTCGCCGCCGACCCGCCAGGCGGCGACCGACACGTCGGCGACCGGGCGGTGCAGCCAGGGCCGGATGCGTTCCCGGACCACCCGCTCCAGGCGGGCGAGCACAGTGGACGAGTTGAGGTGCACGAGGCCGAACACTAAAGCGCTTTAGTGCCAGAGTCAATGCATGAACGTAAATAGCTGGATCAGCGCGGGCGGGTGCTCTCCCGGATCGCGAGCGTCGGCCGCTGCGCCTCGGCCGACGGTTCCGGCTCGTCGTGCACGAGCCGGAGCAGCTTGCGCGCCACCGCCTCGCCGAACACTGTCGGGTCGCGCTGCACCGCGGTCAACGACGGCGTCAACGCCGTACAGATGGCCGAGTCCTCGCAGCTGACCACGGAGACGTCGGCCGGCACGGACAGCCCCGCGGCGCGCAACGCCCGCACCCCGGCCACGGCCAGCACCTCGTTGTCGAAGATCACCGCGTCCGGCTGGGCGGCCGCGCCGACCAACCGGCCGGTGGCGGCCGTACCCTGCTCGTCGCTGTAGTCGGTGCCGACCACCGCGGGCTCGGCCAGAATGCCCGCGGCGGCCTGCCGGAACGCGCCGATCCGGCGGTGCACATGCAGCAGGTCGGCCGGGCCGCTGACGTACGCCACGCGCCGGTGCCCGGTCCCCCGCAGGTGGTCGACGAGCAGCCGGATCGCCACCCCGTCGTCGACCGTGACGCACGGCAGCAGCCGTTTCGGGTCGGGCCCGCCGGCCAGCACGGCCGGCAGGCCCAGCTCCCGCAGGTGCGCCGGCCGCGGGTCACCCCGGCGCAGGTCGCTGATGATCACGCCCTCGACCCGGCGCTCCTCACTCCACCGGCGCAGCACGGCCAGTTCCTCGTCGACCGAGTGCGTCATCTGGAACAGCAGCGCGTAGCCCCGGTCGCTGAGCACCGCCTGCGCGCCGGTCAGCAGCCGCAGGTAGAAGCTCTCCATCCCGAACTCCTGCACGTCGCGGGTCAGCACGAAGCCGACGGTCATCGACGTGATGCCGGACAGTGTGCGCGCCGCGTGGTGCGGCGCCCACTGCAGCTCCTTGGCCAGCGCCAGGACCCGTTGCCGGGTCTGCTCGGAGACCCCGGGCCGGCCGTTGAGCGCGAACGACGCGGCCGACTCGGAGATGCCCAGGCGGGTAGCGAGGTCCTTGAGGGTCGGGCGGCTTTTGCGCGGCGGCATGCTTCCTCGTCCGGACGGGTGTTTCTCGGGGGTCAATACCGTATACCCGGCTCAGCCGGTCGCGGGTCGCCGTACCACCGTGGTCGCGGTGTTGCCGGCGTAGTCCTCGATCGTCACGGTGACCGCCGAGGTGCTCCTGGCCATGGCGACGGTCAGCGCCGCCAGGGTGGTGCGTCCGCGGATGATGTACGGCTTCGCCCCCGACGAGTACGTGGTGGCGAACGTCTTCGCCACGCCGTCCTCCTTCACATAGAGCTTGTACCAGTCCGCGGTCGCCGGGGTGGCGAACCGGAACGTGTTCCCGGTGATCTTCACGAGCCCCGCCGGGTACGGCTCGACCTGTTTGTCGGCGAACTCGCCCCGGTAGGCGTTGGCGCAGACCGTCACCAGGTAGTGCCCGCCGGTCGTGGGCAGGCCGGACAGCACCGCCGAGGTGGCGCCCGCGGCGACCGTGGTCTCCTTGACGATCTTCTGGTCGCGGTACTGCGAGGTCAGCCTCACCCGGGTGCCGGCGGGTGCGGCCTGCGGCCACTTGACGCTCACGCTGCCGTCGGCGGCCGCCGTGGCAGTCACGTCGCCGGGTGCCCGGCCGAAGTCGTACGCGATGGTGGCGGGCGCGCTGACGCTGCCGTCGTGGCCGATCGCGCGCAGTTGCAGGGTGCCCTTCGCCGAGGTGAATCGCTTGACGTAGAGCACGTCGTCGTAGCCGCCGCCGAGATGGACCCCGTTGTCGTAGACCGCATACCCGGCCACGTCGTCGTAGCCGGCCAGATTCCAGCCCAGTTCGAGTTCGTCGGTGCCGGTCAGCGCGGCCCGGACGCGGAAGCCGGTGGGCTTCGCGGGGGTGTGCGAGGCGCCGTCGGTCAGCGTGATCCGGCCGACGTTGAGCTGGTAATCCTCGACTGCCGAGCCGGCAACGGCGAGGCCGAGGGTGGCGATCCGCCGGCCCGCGTACGTGGACAGGTCGAGCACGGCCGTGGTCCAGCCGCCCTGCGCGCCCGAACCGTCGACCGGCACCTGCACCACCGTTGCCGGGGCGTCGGCGAAGGTGATCGCGGCCCGCAGTTGCGAGGCGTCGCTCGCGGACACCTTGCGGTAGGTGATGGCAAGCTTCGACCCGCCGGTGACGGCCAGGTCGGTGCGGTAGAGCCGCAGGTAGTTGTCGGCGGCCAGGTCGCCGGTCAACACCAGCGAGCTGCCGCCCTGGTAGGCGCCGACCTGCCGGTAGGTGAACCGGTCCGGCTTCGTGTACCGGCTGCCGAAGTCGTAGTCGACCCCGAGCGGGGTCGCACCGCCGGCCGCGGAGACCGACCACTGCCAGGTGACCGGGTGGTCCTGGAGGTTGATGTTCGACCACTCGGCCGGGTTGGACACCACGCCGTTCTCGACGTACTCCAGGCCGTGCCCGGTGTTGAAGGTGGTGTCGAAGACGGCACCGCCGATCGCCGACCGCTCGGTGATGTAGGCCGAGATGCCCTTCCAGTTGGCAGCGTCGTCGGCGCCACCCGTGGAGCTGCCCGTCCACCAGCGCCGCTCCCGGTCGTACGCCTTCCACTGGTTGGCGTCGTCCTCCTTGCCGGCCATGTCGGAGTGCACGAAGTCGGCGCCGAGCGTCGCGATGCCGTTCATCGGCACGCCGGCACTGTCGAGGTTGTCCTGCAGGTTGTACGGCTGGTTGAACTGGTAGCCGCCGGCCTCCACACCGGCGAAGACGGTCTTGCGCGGGTCGAGCCCGAGCGACCGCGCGTAGTCGCGCGACGAGGTGAGGCGGCTCTTGTTCCACCAGTAGTTCAGGAACATCGAGTCGCTGACGTCGCCGTGCCTCGGGTCGCGCACCCACGGGGCGTTCACGCTGTTGAAGGCATTCTGGTAGGACCGGGCGCCGGTGTTGTTGTCGACCGCGTCGTAGAACTGCACGTACATCCCGGAGTCTTTCAACACCTTGAGGAACGCCTTGTAGCGCGGAATGTCGGCGACCGCGACGGACGGCTCCTCCTGGTTGACGAAGTAGCCGTCGAAGCCGTACCAGCGGGCCAGCTCGACCAGCTTGCGGGCCACCGGGAAGTCCCCGTTCGCGTCCTGGACCAGCAGCTCGCTGTAGGTCTGGGTGCCGCGGTCGTTCTCGGAGAGGAAGATGCAGCCGAGCGACTTCACGCCGTTGCGGTGCGCCGCGTTGGTGTACCCGGGGTTGGGCAGGTTGAGCATCCCGAACTCGAACCACTTCTCCCGCCAGTCGAGCGCCGGGTCGTAGAACCGCTCGGGTACGCCCTCGGTCGCCATGCCGTGCCAGGGCGCGTAGAAGTCGGTGTACTGCCAGTAGTTGAACAGGTAGGCGCTGAACTCGTTGTTATACGGATAGCTCTCGAAGAAGGCGTTGCCGTAATCGCCGGCGAGGGTGAGCATCTGCACCGCCGGGTCGAGTTTCGGGTCGGCCTGGGTACCGGCCAGCGGGGCGACCCGGGGCTGCAGCGGCACCCGGGCGCGGGTCAGATCGCCGAACAGGTCCGAACCCGGCGTCCAACGCAGCAGGTCGGCGCTGGTGTACCCGTGCTGGAAGGGCTGGTTGGCACCCTTGGCCGCGGCACCCGTCCAGGGCAGGGTGTCGCTGGCGCTCGCGGGGACCGCCGCGAGGGCGGCGACCAGGGCGGCGACCGCCGCGAGCGTGGTGACCGAGCGGCGACGAGGCACGCGCACCTCCGGAAGGTCCACAGAGAACTAAGGCGCTTTAGCCTAGACCCTGTATCCATCGAAGGCGAGCTATTCTGACCCGCGGATCGCCAGCGCGGCCTGCACGAGCGCGGCGTGGGTCAACGTCTGCGGGTAGTTGCCGAGGAAGGCGCCGGTCGCCGGGTCGATCTCCTCAGGATGCAGGCCGAGCGGGCCGGCCCGGTCGACCAGCGCCCGGAACATCTCCACCGCCTCGACCCGCCGCCCGGTGCAGGCCAGGGCCTGGACCAGCCAGAACGAACAGGGCAGGAAGGCGCCCTCTGTGCCGGGCAGGCCGTCGCGTCCGGGCGGGTAGCGGTAGACCAGCGGGCCGCCGGCGGACAACTCGGCGCGGATCGCGTCGATCGTGCCGCGCACCCGGGCCGACGACGGATCGTCGATCCCCAGCAACGGCAGGACCAGCAGCGCCGCGTCGAGTTCGGTGGAGCCGTAGGCGCGTACGTAGGTGCCCCTGACCGGATCGAAGCCGCGGGCCCGGACCTCGGCGGCGAGGGCGTCCCGGGCCTGCGCCCACCGCCGGCGCTGCCGCTCGGCGAGCCGGTGAGTTTCGCCGATGCGCAGCGCCCGGTCCAGGGCGAGCCAGCCCATCAGCTTGGAGTGCACGTGGTGCACGGCGTCGCCGCGGATCTCCCAGATGCCGGCGTCCGGTTCCGGCCAGCGGCGGGCGACCAGGTCGGCGAAGCCGCGCACGGTCCGCCACGTCTCGGCATACAGGTGATGCCCGGCCCGGACCAGCACCCACGCGGCGTCGACCACCCAGCCGTAGCCGTCGAGCTGGTGCTGGCCGGCCGCGCCGTTGCCGGTCCGCACCGGCACGCTGCCCGCGTAGCCGGTCCAGCCGGCGAGCTCGCGCTCGTCGGGCACGCGCCGGCCGTACAGGGTGAACAACGCGGGCAGCCGCGGCCGCTGCAACCGGCTCGCGTGCAGCAGCCAGGCGAGAAAGCTGCGGGCCTCGTCCACTTTGCCCACCCCGAGGAACGCGGCGACGCCGATGCTCGCGTCGCGCGGCCAGACGTAGCGGTAGTCCCAGTTGCGCACGCCGCCGGGGTCCTCGGGCAGCGAGGTGGTCGGCGCGGCGACCGGCGCACCCGACGGCGAATAGGTCAGCAGGCGCAGCGTCAGCAGGCTGCGCACGACCGCGTCGCGGCAGGGCAGCGTCGCGTCGATCCCCGCGGCCCAGGCACGCCAGCGGGACTCGTCGGCGGCCAGCAGCTCCCAGGCGGCGGCCGGCTCGACGCGCACCAGCGGCTCACCGTGGGCCACGGACAGCACGAAGGTGAGCGGGCGGCCCGGCACGACGGTGACCGGGATGCTCCTTCCCGGTTCGATCGGGAGGTCCGGCTCGCAGGTCAGGGACACCGCGAGCGAGCCACGGGACCTGAGCCGCGGGTCGAAGTCGACGACCGCGCGAACCGGGCCGCCGTCGGCCGACAACCGACGCACCAGCAGGGTCGCGGGCAGCAACCGCCCGCCGAGATCGGCCACCATGCCCTCGGTGAGGGTGAGCCGGCCGCGCCCCACCTGCCAGGTCGTCACCAGGGTGGCGGTGCCCGGCCGGTAGCACCGTTCGACGACCGTGGCCGGATCGGCCGGCCCGGTCCGGAACGTCCCCGGGCCGCCGAGGAGCCGGCCGAACAGCGGCTCGCCGTCGAACCGCGGCACGCACATCCAGTCGATCGCGCCGTCGTCGCCGGCCAGCGCCGCGGTGCGGGTGTCACCCAGCAGCCCGTAACTTGCCAGCGGCCGGTCGGTCATCGCGCCTGCAGCAGGAGTCCGAGAACCACGCCGTAGATGACGTGCGCGACGACCGCGACGGCCGGCGTCTGTACGCCGTAGTTGAGGGCGAACAGACCCGGAGGCTCCAGCACGGCCGTGCTCGCCGGCCCGGCACGGTGCGAGGCCATCCGCGGATGGACGCCCGGCAGCAGCGGCAGCACCACGGTCAGTGTGACGGCCACGTGCAGCGCGCCCAGCAGACCCCCGAGCCACCAACTGGCACCCAGCAGGGCGAAGGTCGCGGCGTAGCCGAGGGCGAAGACCTGGCCGGCCGCGACATGCAGGAAGAACCCGGCCACCCGGGCCCGGTCCGGGTCGGCCGTGACGACCGTGCCCAGCACCAGCGGCAGGTCGAGCCGGGTGAGCCCGGCCATCTGCGCGCCGATCAGCACCGCGGTCAGCACGGCCGTGGCCAGCAGCCCGAACAATGCCCATCCGGCCCAGTCCATGTCAGCGGCGGCTCAGCTGATCGGCCTTGTCCCGCAACGCCGTGGCCACCTCCTGGTACGAGGCATGGAACGCGGCGACGCCCTGCTCTTCCAGGGCGAGCCCGACGTCGTCCATGTCGACCCCGGCCGCCGCGAGCCGGCGCATCACCTCGGCCGCCTCCGCCACCCCCACGTCCACCGTACGGGCCGGCGTGCCGTGGTCGTTGAACGCCGCGATGGTCACCTCGGGCAGGGTGTTCACGGTGTCCGGGCCGATCAGCTCGTCGACGTAGCGGGTGTCCGGATAGGCCGGGTTCTTGGTGGAGGTGGAGGCCCACAGCGGCCGCTGCGGGCGCGCCCCGAACCTGGCCAGCCGCTCCCACCGCGGCCCGGCGAACCGCTCCCGGAACAGCCGGTAGGCGAGCTTGGCCTGGGCGATCGCCGCCTCGCCGCGCAACGCCATGGCCTCGGGCGTGCCGGCCTTCTCGAGCCGCCGGTCGACCTCGGTATCGACCCGGCTCACGAAGAACGACGCGACGCTGTGCACCCGCGACGGGTCGCCGCCGCGGGCCACGAAGGTTTCCAGGCCGGACAGGTACGCCTCGATGACCTCCGCGTACCGGGCCAGCGAGAAGATCAGCGTGATGTTGATGCTGCGGCCCTCGGCGATCATCTGCCGGATCGCGGGCACGCCCTCCGCGGTCGCCGGGATCTTCACGAACAGGTTCGGCTCCGAGATCCGCTCGTGCAGCGCGCGGGCGGCCGCCACGGTGGCCTCGGTGTCGCGGGCCAGCGAGGCGGCGACCTCGATGGAGGCGAACCCGTCGCCCCCGCCGGCGGCGTCGAACACCGGCCGCAGCACCCCCAGCGCCCCGGTGATGTCGTCGACGACCAGCTGCCAGTACGCGTCCTCGAGCGGCACGCCGGCCGCGGTCAGCTCCGCGAACTGCTCGTCGTAGTCGGCGGACCCGACGATGGCCTTGGTGAAGATGGTCGGGTTGGCGGTCACCCCGCGGATCCCGTCGGCGACCATCCGGGCCAGGGTGCCGTCGCGCAGGTAGCCGCGGGTGATGTTGTCGAGCCAGGGGCTCTGGCCGAACTCGGCGTGCAGGCGCTCCAGGGCGGTCATCTGCTGGCCAGCCGCCACAGCGCGAGCGCACCGGCGAGCAGGCCGAAGTCGCGCAGGGCCACGTCGTAGTAGTTGCCGAGGATCAGCAGGTTGACGATGATCCCGGCGAGCCAGGCGGCCACCACGAGCGCGCCGTACCGCGGCCGGACGGCCACCAGCAGGCCGGCCACGATCTCGATCACGCCGACCGCGTACATCGCCTGCTGCGCCGTGCCGGGGACGATCCCGTCGATCCAGGGCGCCAGGTAGCCGGGCCAATCGGTCAACAGGTTGAAGAACTTGTCCAGGCCGAACAGGATCGGCGCCACCGTGAAGACGCTGCGCAGCAGCAGGAACGCCTGCTGGGCCCCGTCCGAGGTCCGGCCCGCCACCCGGGCGGGCGTGTTCGTGGCCATGACGTGCTCCGATCTTTCTAAAGGAAAACCACTCGTACGTTAGAAACATAGGCCTGCATCGCTTCTAAAGTCAAGATGAGTGTTCTTTAGACCCGGGCGGGGGGCTGCCGACTTGACATCGCGGGGTTAGATTTACTCGGGTCGTTGGGTGCGTCGTGGTGGTGGTTGAACGCAAGAGTCACGGGTGGTGGTTGCGGTGAGCTCCTGGTTGCGCCGGCGCGATCACAACGTCTTCTTCAACGCGTTCGCGTTGCTGACCTGCAGCCTGGTCACCGGCGTCGTGGTGGCGGCCGCCGCGTTCCCGGTCGCGGCGGTGTCCGGGCTGGCCGCGAAGGCCGGCGGGCGCACGTTCGCAAGCCTGCCCGGCGAGCTCAAGGCGTTCAGCTCGCCGCAGATCACCCGGGTCTTCGCGTCCGACAACAAGACCCAGATCACCCAGTTCTACGACGAGTTCCGCAGCGACGTCCCGCTCAAGGACATCTCGCCGTTCATGCGGGACGCCATGATCGCGGCCGAGGACCGGGACTTCCGCAACCACAACGGCGTCGACCTCAAGGGAGTGGCCCGGGCGCTGGTCGCCAACAACAACGGCAAGCGCAAGCAGGGCGCCTCGACGATCACCATGCAGTGGGTGCGGATGTCGCTGGCCTATTCGGCCACCAAGCCGCAGGAGGTCTTCGACGCCACCCGGGACACGCCGACCCGCAAGCTCACCGAGATGAAATACGCGATGCAGGTCGAGAAGGAGCTGTCCAAGGACCAGATCCTGGAGCGCTATCTGAACATCGCGCCGTTCGGCAAGCAGACGTTCGGGATCTACGCGGCCAGCCAGGTCTACTTCAACAAGAAGCCCAAGGACCTGACCATCGGCCAGGCCGCGATGCTGGCCGGCATCGTGCGGGCACCGTCCTTCTACGACCCGACCACCACGGAGGGCTACAAGGAGATCCGGCAACGCCGCAACGCGTACGTGATCCCCGGCATGGTCGAACTCGGCGCCATCACCCAGGCCCAGGCCGACGCGGCGCTCAAGGAGCCGATCCCGCGCCAGGTCAAGAAGGTCGGCAACGGCTGCGTCTCGGTCGCCAAGAACATCTGGGGCTTCTTCTGCGACTATTTCTATCGCTGGTGGATGGAACGGCAGGAGTTCGGACCGGGGCCGTACGAGCGGGAGCGCCGCCTGAAGGGCGGCGGTTACCGGATCACCACCACCCTCGACATCAACGCCCAGCAGCAGGCTCGCGAGCGGATCGCCGAGCGGATCTCCGAAATGAACGAGAACGCGCTGCTGCTGGCGGCCGTGCAACCCGGCACCGGCAAGGTCCGGCTGCTCGCCGCCAACCGGCGATTCAAGCTGGACAGTGCGACAAAGCCGACGAACGAGATGAACTCCGACCCGAAGAAGGCCGCCCGGGGCATTCGCGGCTCCTATCCGTGGACGACCAACCCGCTGCTCAGCGGGGGCGGCGACATCACCGGTTACCAGGCCGGATCGGTCATGAAGATCTTCACGGTGGTCGCCGCCCTGGAGAAGGGCTACCCCCTGGCGTACACGATCAAGGCGGACAAGCAGTACCGGTCGAAGTACATCATCGACCGAGGCAACGACTCCGCCTGCGACGGCACGCATTTCTGGTGCCCGCAGAACTCCGGCGGCGGCGGCGAGGGCGTCTACAACATGTGGACCGGCCTGGGCCGATCGATCAACACGTTCTTCGTGCCGCTCGAGGAGCGGGTCGGCGCCGAGAACGTGGTCGCGGTCGCGAAGCGGTTCGGCATCCAGTTCCGCGCGCCCAGCGACGCCACCCTGGCCGAGCCCGGCAACGCCCACCAGTGGGGCGCCTTCACGCTCGGCGTCTCGGCCACCACCCCGCTCGACATGGCCAACGCGTACGCCACGCTGGCCGGCGACGGCATGTACTGCGACCCCACCCCGATCGAGCAGATCGTCGCCCGGGACGGCCAGCGGCTCGACATCGGCAAGCCGCACTGCATCCGGGCCACCAGCGCCGACGTGGCCCGCGCGGCGCTCGACGCGGCCCGCTGCCCGGTCGGCGACTCGTCGCAGCTCGGCTCGTGCGGCGGGAGCACGGCAGCCGACGTACGCCGGGTGGTCCGGCACCCGGTGTTCGGCAAGACCGGCACCACCGACAAGGACCGGACGGCCTCGCTGATCGCCGGCACCACCTCGCTCGTGGTGGCCGGCTACCTGGTCAACCCCGACTACCAGAACCATCGGGACCACCTGCGGCACTACCAGGTCAACCCGGCCGTCTACCACACGCTGGCCGACTACATGGACGGCAAGCCGAAGATCCAGTTCAAGCGCCCGGAAAGCCGCAAGATCGCGTACGGCGACCAGCGCCGCATCCCCGACGTCACCTGCGACCCGATCAGCAGCGCCCGCAACCGCCTGGAGGACGCCGGCTTCTCGGTGTGGATCGGCGACGACGTCGACTCGCCCTGCCCGGCCGGCACCGCGGCCGGCACCAACCCGAGCCGGCGCACCATCAAGGGCGGCGTGGTGGTCATCGAGGTGAGCAACGGCAAGGGCGCCGAGCAGCCCACCCTCCCCGGCCAGCCACCGACCCAGCCGCCCCGCGGCCCCAGACGGTGACGGCGTCCGACGCTGCTCGTTTTGTTCAAGACCGGCGTCGCGCGGCGGCCTAGTTTCGGTCCGTGCCCGCGTCGATCAGCCCCGCATCGAGGCGCATCGGCCGGACACCGCCCTCGACCTCGCCACGTGGCGCGCCGACAACCCCGCTGAAGGAGAAAACTCGTGCTCGACCCCGACGTACGCCGCGTCCTCGACGGCACCTCGATCGCCCACCTCGCCACCGTCTTCCCTGACGGCTCACCGCAAAGCACTCCGCTCTGGGTCGACGCCCACGGCGACCGGATCGTCTTCCTCACCGGCCCCGGCTCGCAAAAGGCCCGCAACCTGCGCCGCGACCCGCGGGTGGCGCTCTCCGTCGCCCCCGCCGACAACCCGTTCGAGCCGGTCGTGATCCGCGGCCGGGTCGTCGAATGGCTCGCCGGCGACGCGGCATGGGAGATCATCGACCGTATCTCCATGAAGTACATCGGCGAGCCCTACAGCCGCGACCTCGAACGCGTCGTGGCCGTGATCGAGCCCGAGCACCAGATCGTCGGCGTCCGGTAGGGATCATCGCGGTTCACGTCACCGGGTCAGTGGCAGGTGAGCACGCACCGTCCAGCCGCCGTCGGCCGGGCCGGCGCAGGCCGTGCCGCCCAGTTCCTCCGCGCGGTCGCGCAGCGAGCGGAGGCCGATGCCGGGGTACCAGGCCGGCGGCGGGGTGCCGTCGTCGGCGATGGTCAGGTCGAGGCGGCCGTCGGCGGCGAAGGTGACCGTGCAGGTGCGGGCGGTCGAGTGGCGCAGGACGTTCGCGATGCTCTCCATCACGATGCGGTAGGCCGCGAGTTCGACCGCCGGGGACAGGTCCGGCATCGGATCGGGGGTGCACACCTCGATGGCGACCTTGTTGCCGTCATCCAGGGTGGGCTCGCCGGCGAGCTGTTGCCGGATGGCGCCGACCAGGCCGAGGTCGTCCAGCTCGATCGGGCGCAGGCCGTACACGATGCGCCGCACCCCGTCGATGGCGTCGCGGATGTCGGTGCCGATCTCCCGCATCAGCTGCCCGGCAGTTTCGGCGTCGGCGCGCACGGTGTTCGCGGCCGCGTCGACCCGGAACGCGATGCCGGTCAACGTGGGGCCCAGCCCGTCGTGCAGCTCGCGCTGCAGGCGCACGCGTTCGGCGGCGGCGGCCTCCACGGTCGCGGTGCGCGCCTGCCGGACCTGCTCGGAGAGGGCGGTGGCGTGCAGGGCGATGGCCAACGGCGTACAGATCAGCTCCAGGATGCCGCGGTCGGCATCGTGCAGCGTGGTCTCCCCGCGCCGCAGCTGCAGGTGCAGCGTGCCGACCGGGCCGCCGCGGTAGCTGAGATCGATCGTGGTCACCGTGCCGGACGATCGGCTGCCGGCCTCCGCGAGCCAGCCGTCGTCGGCCTGGCGCAACGCCATCCACGGCAGCCGCAGCGCGTCCCGGGCACGTTCCAGCACGTCGGTCAGCTCGTCCGACCGGCGTAGCCCGGCGGCGACCTGCCGCGCGGTGCCGGCCGGATCGGCCCGCCCGCCGTAGAACGCCCGGCCGACCAGGCTCTGCACCCGCAGCCGCACCGGGTTGAACACGAAGGCCGCGACGAGCGCGGCACTGACCGGCACCCCCCGGCGCGACTGGTCCGAGATGATCGACGAAAGGGCGGCGACGAGCGCGGCGTACGCCGAAAGAATGACGATCACCGTGGCGGTGTAGATCAGGGTGCGCGACAGGACGACCCGGATGTCGAACAACTCGTACCGGACGATCGCGACCCCGATCGCGATCGGGAACGCCACGCAGCTGAGCAGCAGCAGAATGGGTCCGTCGAAGGTGAGGAACCGCTGCGCGTTGACCACCATGACAAAGATCAGTGCCAGCAACAGCCACAGGATCTGCCGCTTCACCTGCTCGGTGCCGCGTCGATATCGCACCACGAGGCTGGCCAGTTCGGCGACAGTGAGCACGAGGCCGAGCCACCCCATCACGTCGTTGTAGGTGGTGCCCTCGACGTTCAACCCGACCGACAGGATCGGCACCGCCCGCCGATCGTCGTAGATCCGCGCATCGGATACCACGCCCGTGCCGAGCTGGTACACGCCCTCGACGACGACCAGCACCAGCACGGCTTGCCAGCGTGGCGACGGCAGCCGGCCGGTCGGGAACAGCAGGATCACGATGCCGAAGCAAAGACCGATCCCGAGCTGCCACGCACCGATGTAGACGTCCGCGAGCACCCTGAGCAGGACCACCGGCCACTGGTGGTCGAGCCCGTACCGCAGCAGCACCGCCGCACAGGCGGTGCTCAGCGCACCCAACCCGCTGACGACCAGCAGCGTGCCGATCCGGTTGCGTGCGCGGAACCAGCGGATCGCGACACCCGGCAGCAGAAACCCGAGACCGATGACGAGGTTCGTGAGCGTGTACGTGTTGACGAACGCCGACCATCCCACGCCGGCCAACCGCGCATAGTCGATCGTGGCGACCGTCAGCGCGGCACCGGCCAGCCCGTAGGCCCCCGCCCGCACCCGATGATCAATCATGGCTGCCCAGCCCGGCATCGCGCGCCTTCACGATCGCCTCGCCGCGGGACGAGACGCCCAGCTTCTGGAAGATCGCCGAGAGGTGGTTGGCGACGGTCTTCTGTGACAGGTACAGCCGGCCGGCGATCGCCGCGTTGCTCACCCCGTCGGCGAGCAACTCGAGGACCTGCCGCTCACGCGCCGACAGATCGGCGAGTACGGGCGGGGCCGCGCGGTCGCCGACCCGGCGCAGCACCCCGTGGGCGACGTCGCCGGAGAAGATGACCTGGCCGGCGGCGACCGCGTGCAACGCCCGCTCGATCTCGAACTGGTCGGCGGTCTTGAGCAGGTAACCGCGGGCGCCGGCCCGCATCGCGTCGGCGACCAGCGCGTCCTCGCTGAACATGGTCAGCACCAGCACGGCCGTCGACGGAAACCGCCGTACGATGGCCCGGGTCGCCTCGACGCCGTCGACCACCGGCATCCGCAGGTCCATCACCACGACGTCCGGCTGCTGCCGGCCCACCTCGTCGAGCACATCCCGGCCGTTGTCGGCCTCACCCACCACGCTGATACCCGACAGCGTGTCGAGCAGCACCGCCAGTCCACGCCGTACGACCACGTGGTCGTCGGCGAGCACCACCCGGATGGGTGCCGTCGCCGGGGCCTGTTCGCCGGTCATGTCTCGGATTATCGGCCGCCGGTGTGCCGCCCGGCTTCGGACGAATGTCCCGCCCGTACCGGGAAGAACCTCCCGATCCTCGGGCGGCGACCTCGGGAAGCCCGCCTCATGCCCGCGGGATCCGCCGCGCCGCACGATGAGCGGCAGGTCCCACCGCTGCTCATCGAGAGGTCAACGCCATGACTACTGTTCCGCAGCACACCACCTCGACCACACCGGCGCCGCAGACCGGCGGGCGGATCCGCACCGCCGCGACGATCGGCCTGGCCGGCGCCGTGCTCTCCCTCGTCAGCTGGTCGCTCATGCTTTCCAACCCGGCCGAGGGCACCGGCCGCTGGTACGCCGGCTTCATCGTCGGCGGGATCGCGATGATCGGCACGACCGTCCTGGTGCTCGGCCTGTACGCCGCCCGCGAGACCGGCCCGGGCGCCACCGGCCGCAGCTTCCTGGCGCTGTGGGCGCTCGGCCAACTCATCCTGCTGACCGGCGGCGCACAGGCGCTCATCGCCGGCAACCAGGACACGATCCTGTTCCCGATCGGGGGCATCACCGCCGGCCTGGCCGCGCTGGTGAGCTCGATCTTCATCGCCCGCAACAGCCGGCTCGCGGGCAGTCCGCGCCGCTGGGCGCCCCTCGTCTACTGCGCCGGCACCCTCGTCACCAGCTTCTTCCAGGGCGAGCAACACACTCTGCAGGTCAACCTGGCCGACCTGACGAACACCCTGCTGTTGCTGCTGCTCGCAGGCGCCTTCTTCACCGGCGTACGAGCATCGTCCAACCCAATCACCCAATAACCACCGTGGGTGCCGGCGAGGGGGGCCGGCACCCATGGCTCCCTCCGCCTGGTCAACGCCACCGCCATCGCCGTATCGCATGCGTTTCGTACATGCGGATCGCGACGAGGATGCCGGAGGCGGCGGTGAGGCCGGCGACCAGCCAGATCGCCGCGCGCAGGCCGAACAGGTCGGCGGTGATGCCGGCGATCAGGGCGCCGGCGGCGTAGCCGAGGTCGCGCCACAGCCGGTAGACGCCGACGGCGCGGGCCCGCCAGGTGGGGTGGGCTACGTCGCCGATGACGGCGAGCAGGACCGGGTAGACCATGGCGGTGCCCGCGCCCATCAGCACGGCGGCGATCACCCAGACGGTGAAGGCGGTGGTGGCGGCGACCAGCGCGATCCCGGTGGCTTGCACGAGCATCCCGGCGGCGATGAGCCATTTGCGGCCCCATCGGTCGGACAGGCCGCCGGTGAGCATCTGTCCGAACCCCCACACGGCGGGGTAGAGGGCGACGAGGATGCCGATGCGGGCGACGCCGAGGCCGGAGGTGGCGAACAGGATCGGGAACAGGCCCCAGGCGAGGCTGTCGTTGAGGTTGTTCACCAGTCCGGCTTGGCTGGCCGCGGACAGCGCCTTCTCGCGAAAGCTGGTGAGGGTGAAGATCTGCCGCCAAGTCAGCCCGTCGTGACCGTCGCCGCCGGCGGTGTGGATGCGGGCTTCGTGCCGGGCGTGGTGGTGGGTCTCCTTGACGAACAGCGTGGACAGGCCCAGGCCGAGGGCGGCGAAGGCGAGCCCGAGCAGGAACGGCGCCGGGCGCAGGCCGTGTTCGGCGGCGAGCCAGCCGGTCGCGGCGGAGGTGGCGGAGACGGCGAGGTAGCCGGAGGCTTCGTTGAAGCCCATGGCCAGGCCGCGCCGGGCGGGTCCGACCAGGTCGATTTTCATGACGATGGTGGTGGACCAGGTCAGGCCCTGGTTGACGCCGAGCAGGATGTTCGCGGCGATGACCCACCACCAGGACGGTGCCCAGATCAGCAGCAGTGGCACGGGTAGGCCGATCAACCAGCCGGTGACCAGGACCGGTTTGCGGCCGTAGCGGTCCGACAGGGTGCCGGCAGCGAGGTTCGTCAGGGCTTTGGTGACACCGAACGCGACGATGAAGGTCAGCAGCGCGGTGAACGCGCCGAGCCCGAACACCTGGTCGGCCAGCAGCGGCAGCACGGTGCGTTCCTGGCCGAACATCCCGCCGACGAACGCGTTGACCGCGACCAGCAGCAGGAACTGAGGCAGGTTCTCCCGCAGGCCCAGCCGCAGCGGCGCGGGCGCGGTGCTCACTGGCCGGTGACCAAGGCGCGGCCGGTGGCCTTCGCCCAGTCGGGGGCGCCGCCGACGAGGATCGACAGGTCGGTGCGGCCGGCGCGTTCGAGCAGGCTGGCGCCGGTGGCGGCGCGTTCGCCGTGCCCGCACATCACCGTGACCGGGCCGCCCGGCACATCCCCGGCATGCTCGGCCAGGTCACCGAGCTCGATCAGCCGGGCGCCGGGCAGGTGCCCGGCGGCGGTCTCATCAGCTTGGCGCACGTCGACCACGGAGCCGATGTCCTGCTGCGCCGCCTGCACGATCCGTGCCGTGGCCACCTGTTCGCCTGCGGCGGACCAGGCGGCCAGGCCGCCGTCGAGTTCGCCGACGATCGTGGTGACGCCGACGTTCAGTGCGGGCCACAGGATGTCGGCGGGGTCCTGGCCGGGGTCACGCACGATGACGATCGGCACGCCGGGTGGGATCAGCCAGCCGAGCCAGGTGGCGTACTGGGCGCGCAGTGCGATGGCGATCGAGCCGGGGATGTGCCCGGCGGCGTAGTCGCCGACCGGCCGCACGTCGACGACGACTGCGCCGTCGCCGAGCAGGCGCCCCACGCGGGCCACGTCGAGCGGGGCGAGTAGCGGTGGGGCGGTGATCAGATGTTCGTGCCGGTTGAGCTCGCCGAGCCGGGCGAAGTAGGCCGGGTAAGAGCCGAGGCTGTCGAGCAGCAGCCGGGTGAAGGTGTCCGCGTCACCGGCGGCCAGCAGCGGGTTGGCCTGCTTCTGTTCGCCGATGGTCGTGGTGCGGGCGGCGCCGGGTGGGGCTGAGCAGAACGAGCCGGCACCGTGGGTGGGCCACACGGCGGTCGCGTCCGGCAGCGCGGTGAGCCGCTGAAGCGAGGCGTACTGAGCGCGGGCCAGTTCCTCGGTGCGGTCGGGACTGATCAGGTCGGTGCGGGCGGCGGCGCCGACGATCAGCGACCCGCCGGTGAATACGCCGACCCGGCGCTCGCCGTCGAGCAGCAGGAACGACAGGTGCTCCGGGGTGTGGCCGGGGGTGGCCACGGCCTGCAGCGTCAGCCCGCCGAGGTCTACCTGGTCGCCGTCGTGCAGCCGGGTGTGGTCGAAGGTGCGCTGCCCGGCAGCGGAGGCGAGGATCCGCGTGCCGTGGTTGTGCGCGAGTTGCCGGGCGCCGGACAGGAAATCGGCGTGCAGGTGGGTCTCGGCCGCGTACGCGATCCGCAGACCATGTTTGGCCGCGGCGCCGTCGACCGCGCGCAGATCCAGCGACGGGTCGACCGCCAGGGCACGGCCGTCGCCGAGGTCGAACAGGTACGCCGAATTGCCCAGTCCCTCGTCCACCAGCGGGATCAGCCTGTTCTCCACGTCTGTCACACCCTCCCGAGCCCCGGGTGGCAACCACTCACCCACGCCTCCTACACTATTCCATAGATCTTTGGAGGATGATGGTTGTGGGTGACCGCCAGCACAAGACCGCGCTGTTCGACCAGTTCGCGCGGGTCGGCAAGGCCCTCGCGTCGGGCAAGCGCCTGGAACTGCTCGACCTGCTCGCCCAGGGCGAACGGGACGTCGCGTCGCTGGCCGACACCGCCGGGCTCGGATTGACCAGTGCGTCGGCGCATCTTCAGACGCTGCGGCAGGCCAACCTGGTCACGACCCGCCGTGACGGCACCCGGATTCTGTACTCGTTGGCCGGACGTGACGTCGCCGAGCTGTTCGCCCGGCTGCGGGAGGTCGCCCAGTCGCACCTGCCCGATGTCGAAGCCGCCCGCCGCAACTACCTGGGCGCCGACGGCGGCCGGCCGGTGACCCGCGACGAGCTGCACCGGCTGGCCGCCGGCGCGGCCGTGACCGTCCTGGACGTCCGCCCGTCCGAGGAATACGCGGCCGGGCACATCCCCGGCGCGGTCAGCATCCCCCTCGACGAGCTCGCCGCCCGGCTGGCCGAGTTGCCCGACGCCGGGCAGGTCATCGCCTACTGCCGCGGCGCGTACTGCGTGCTAGCCCACGACGCCGTCCGGCTGCTGCGCGCGCACGGCCGCGACGCGACCCGCCTGGCCGACGGGATGCTCGAATGGCGCCTGGCCGACCTACCCGTCGCCGCATGACCGAACCGGCTGGCTTTGTTCATGACGAAGCGGCGCAGGCCAGCCGGCAGGCAACGCCGCACGTTCTGGACGTCCGCGGTTCATGGGCCAGCCCGGCGCCGGGCGCGGTCGAGAAGGCCCAGCAGCATGGGCCGTTCCACGGCGATGCCCTCCGACAGCCGCGCCGCGGTGTGCACGGTCAGCCACGCGTTCACCTGTCGTAGCGGCTCGGGTGAACCTGCGGTGTAGGCCCGCGTGTATCCGTACGCGAAGACCGACCGGCCGGCCGTCATGAGCGCGCGGGACAGCGCGGATGTGCCCGGCAGCGGGTCCGCCCGTCGCAGCAGGAGCAGGGTACGGGCGTGGTCGGCTTCCGGAGCGCCGCGGGCGGCGCCGACCCAGTCGATGACGCTGACCCGGTCGGCGGCGACCAGCAGGTTGCCCGGGTGGTAGTCGCCGTGGCACACCCGGTCGCCGTCCGGGAGCCCGTCCAACGTCCGCACGGCGAAGTCACGCACCACCGGAGGCAGGCCGACGTCCTGGATACGCGCGGCGAGCATCCCGCGCAGTTCCGGCAGTCCGCTCGGTACGCGGACGGCGTGGATGGCCAAGTGGGCCGCGGCGAGGCCGCGCGCCAGGCCGAGCACCCGCCACGGCCGGCGCTGCAGCAGTGTGAGCATGTCCTGCCCCGCGAGGCGTTCCAGCACCAGACCGGTACGGCCGGCGCAGTCCACCACCTCGATCAGCCTCGGCGCGACACCCTGGCCGCCCAGTTGTGCCAGGGCTGCCGCCTCGGCGCGGTGTCCGCCGAAGCCGGGCCGGTACAGCTTGACGACCGCGTCGTCGCCCCAGGCGTGCACGTCGGCCTCGCGGCCGGCTCCGATCTTCGCTCCGATCACGTCAGCACCCTCTGCCACTCGGACCGGCACGTCAGTCGATGACCGGTTTGCGGGCGTGGACGCGTTCGACGGTGCCGGCCTTGAGCCGTTCGACCTCCACGACGTCGAACCCGGCGGCGCGGACCAGCGGCAGCTGGCGGCGGGTGAAGTGTTCCCCGGCCGCGCGGATGGTCAGCCGCTCGAGCAGCCACTGCGCGGCGCGAATCGGCGGCCAGGTACTGCCGATGTGGTCCACCAGCAGCAGCCGCCCACCGGGCACCAGCACCCGTTTCATCTGGCCGATCGCGGCGGCCGGGTCAGGGATCGTGCACAGCGACAGCGCGCACACGACCGTGTCGAACGATCCGTCGGGGAACGGCAGGGCTTGGGCGTCGCCGGTGTGCAGGTCGACGGCACGGCCGAGGTCGGCCGCGCGTTCGCGGGCGAGGGCCAGCATCGCCGGGCTCAACTCGATCCCGGTGATCACGGTGCCGGCCGGGTAGTGCGGCAGGTTGAGGCCGGTGCCGATCGCGACCTCCAGGACCCGGCCCTGGACGCGGGCGCCGAGCCATTCCCGGCCGCCACCGAACCAGACCTTCTCGAAGAAGGCGATCTGCTGGTCGTAACCCGGTGCGCTCTTCTCCCAGGCGCGCAGGACCTTGGCCGTCTCGTCTGATGTCGTGGTCATGAGCTGCTCCAACCGGTCGAGGGTGGGCAAGGGTCAGACGGTAGGGGGTAGACAGTCCAGGCCGCGGTCGGCGGCTGCGGCGGTGATGACGCCGGCGATGACGTGCCGGATCCGGTCGGCGGCGAGGTCCGGGTCGGGTTGCCCGGCGTCCAGCCAGGCGATGATCGCCTCGATCGCCACGGAGGGCGCCATCCGCGCCGCCCACCGTGCCCACGCCGGATCGGTGACGACCTGCGAGATCTGCAGGTGGGCGATCTCGGTGACCTGCTCGTGGAACCGGTCAGCCGCGGCCTTGAACTCCGGCTCCCGGGCAGCGTGCACGAACAACAGCCGGAACCCGTCCGGCTCGGCGATCGCCGCCTTCAAGAGTCCGTCGATGCTGGCGTCGGTGAACCCACCCACCGGCTCGGCCACATGGTCGGACATGACGGCGCAGAACCGGTCGAGCGCCGCCTGGTACAGGTCGGTCTTCGAGTCGAAGTGCCGATACAGGATCACCCGGGTGATCCCGGCCTCGGCGGCGATGTCATCCAGGCCCGTCGCCGTAAACCCTTGGCGGGCGAACGCCGTCGTCGCCGCCGCGAGGATCTGTTCCCGCCGCTGCGCCCGCGGCAACCGCCGCACCGGCCCGGACCCCGCATCAGGCACGATCGCCACCTCTCCGGCTTGTTGACTCTGGAGTGTACTTCTGCCTATGTTGCCTTTCAAGTAGACATCTCAGGAGGCGGCGATGGAGGATCCCGTCATCACCGTGGACGAGGTGACCAAGCAGTTCCGCGACGGCACCACCGCGCTGGACCAGCTGAGCCTGGCCGTCCCGCCCGGGGTCTACGGGTTGCTCGGTCCCAACGGCGCGGGCAAGACCACGCTGATCCGCATCCTGGCCACCCTGCTGCGGCCCGACGCCGGCACCGTCCGGATCGGCGGGTACGACGTCGTCCGCCACCCGGCGCAGGTCCGCGAGCGGATCGGCCTGGCCGGGCAGTTCGCCACCGTCGACGACCACCTCACCGGCCGGGAGAACATCGCCATGATCGGCCGCCTCTACGGCCTGACCCGCCGCGAGGCCGCCACTCGCACCACCCGGATCATCGACCGCATCGATCTCGCCGACGCCGCCGACCGGCAGGTCAAGACCTACTCCGGCGGCATGCGCCGGCGCATCGACCTCGCCGCCAGCCTCATCGGCCGACCGCAGGTGCTGTTCCTCGATGAACCCACGACCGGCGTGGATCCCGCCAGCCGCCAGGACCTCTGGCGCCTCGTGCGCGACCTCGCCGCCGAAGGCGCCACCGTCCTGCTCACCACCCAGTACCTCGACGAAGCCGATCACCTCGCCGACCGCGTCGCCGTCATCGACCACGGCCGGCTGCTCACCGAAGGCACCACCCGCGAACTCAAGGACCGCACCGGCGCCGCCGTGATCGAGCTGACGATCCCCAGCGCCCGGCAGGACGCGGCGCTGAGCGCCCTCGGACCGTTGGCAGCGCAACCCGCCGACCACGAACGGATCGTGCTGCCCGCACCGGACGGGCCGCTCACCCTGCGTCACTCGCTGCGGCTGCTCGACCAGGCAGACATCACGCCGACCGACGTTGCACTGCACCGGCCCACCCTCGACGACGTCTTCCTCACCCTCACCCGAGCAACCCACACCGAACCGGCGCCCGCCGGGAGGGCCCCATGAGCACCGCGACCATCCCGACCTACCTGCGGCGGACCATCGTCCACACCGGCGTGATCACCCGCCGGAACCTGCTGGTGAACGTGCGTCTGCCCGACGTGCTGATCCTGTCCACCGTCCAGCCCGTCGTGTTCATGCTGATGTTCCTCTACGTCTTCGGCGGCGCGATCCAGGCCGCCCTCCCGGCCGCAGCCCACGGGCAGTACGTGTACTGGCTCATCCCCGGCGTCCTCGCCCAGTCGGCCGTGTTCGGGTCCGCGCCGACCGCGTACGGCCTCAACAACGACACCACGACCGGCGTCCTCGACCGGTTCCGGTCGCTGCCCATGGCCCGCTCCGCGGTCCTCGCCGGACGCACCCTGTCCGACCTGCTCCGCAACACGGTCATCCTCGGACTGCAACTGGCCGTCGGCACCCTGCTCGGCTTCCGCTGGCAGAACGGCATCACCGGCCTGCTCGCCGCTCTCGCCGTCGCGCTGGCCTTCGGCTACGCCTGCTCCTGGCTGATGGCCTACCTCGGCCTGACCATCCGCAACTCGGAAGCCATCCAAGCCGCCATCTACCTGGTCGTCTTCCCGATGACCCTGACCAGCTCGGTGTTCCTGCCCACCCGGACCATGCCCGGCTGGCTGCAAGCCTTCGCCGAACACCAACCCGTCACCGTCGTCGCCAACGCGCTGCGCGGGCTCACCCTCGGCCCCGGCGCCCTACCCGCCGGGCACACCGTCGCCGGCGAAACCCTGCTGGCCCTCGCCTGGACCGCCGGCATCCTCACCCTGTTCGCTCCCTTGGCCATCCGCAGCTACAGACGCACCGCCCGGTAGCGCCGGCTCAGGACTGTTTCTCGAGCTGTCGTTTCAAGGTGGCCACGTTGGCAGGCATCTCCTTGGCGGCTTCACGGCGCACTATCAGCGGGACGAGAAGTCTGCCGATGCCGTGGCCCGTGAAGTCGACGCTGATGGTCAGCCGGGACCGGTCGGCGGTCAACGGGTGCACGGTGAGCTCGACCAGGGCGCGGATCGGCCCGTCGATTCCGCGCACGCCCCAGGTCTTGGGTGGGTCGATGTGGGTGACTTCGGAGACGCTCGCCCGCTCCGACCCGCCGATCCGGCGGGTCGTGTGACACCTCGTCCCCACCGCCGGCGTGTCGTCCGCCTCCATGTGTCCGCCGGTGACTCCCTGCTGCCATTCGGAGAACCGGGTCGGGTCGGTGGCGTACGCGAACACCTCCTCGGCGCCGCGGCCGATCTCTATGGTGGTGACGATCGCCGCCATCAGCTGTCCCCACCGAACAGGGCGGCGTAGCGGTCGAGATAGAGCGGCCAGCCCTGGTCGTGACCGACACCGTCACGGACCGACTCCCAGCCAGGGCCATGCCGATCGATGTGGCGATGTTCCAGCTCGACCCGGGTGCGGTCGGGGGTCTCGGCGGTAAAGGTCACCTCGACCTCGCTGGCATGATCGGGATCGGACTCCACCTGCCAGGTCGGGCCGATGTCCCAGCTGAACACCACCCGGTGCGGCGGGTCGTAGGCGAGGATCCGCGCCCACCGGCACTCGCTGCCGTCCGTGCCTCGGTCGTAGATGTGCCCGCCGACCTTGGGCTCGAACACCGTCTCGGCGATCGGCACCCGCAGCATGTTGTGTTCCGGCGGCTTGAAATCGCCGAACCGGTCGGTGAACACGGTGAACGCCGTATCGAGCGGCGCGTTGACGATGATCTCCCGCCGCACCACCGCAGCGCCTGTCTGCGTCATGGACTCTCCTCAGCATTGTCCTCGATGACCTGGTGATAGCCGTCCAGCGCCCGCCGCCAGAACGTATCGAGCTGGTCCCTCATCGCGGACACTCCAGCCGGGTTCAACCGATAGACCCGGCGGGTGCCCATCGCCTGATCCGCGACCAGCCCCGCGTCCTTCAGCACCCGCAAATGCTGCGACACCGCCTGCCTGCTGATCGGCAGCCCGTCGGCGAGTTCCCCCACCGAACGGGGTCGCTCGGCCAGGCACTGCATGATGGCGAACCGGCTGGGATCCCCCAACGCTTCCCAACCCTGATGCGCTCTGAAAGTCCCCACGAACGAAAGCTACGACTTACATTAAGACCCGTCAAGAGCGGCCACCCCGAGCGTCAACGTCCCCGGGTCTCCCACACAACCCCACAAAAGCCCCGCAAAGACACGCGACTGCCCCAGAGACCGCAACCGGCACGGTTCTGTCCCCTCGACCCACCACCCAGGCCCGCCCGCCCAACCACCCACCACCGCAACAACCAA